>Ga0256406_1001277_pt1 | contig 41530 bp, 31 predicted proteins | sample RumenRJG_03DNA_FD_185986 | JGI IMG/M metagenome (GOLD analysis project Ga0256406, IMG submission 185986) | Bovine rumen microbial communities from Lethbridge, Alberta, Canada - RJG_03 | ecosystem: Host-associated > Mammals > Digestive system > Stomach > Rumen | place: Canada: Alberta | collected... | reverse complement strand
GCGCCGATGAGGTATTCGAAAAACTGCACCAGGACGGCGCCAAATTGAACTTTTCCACAGTGTACCGGATCCTGGAAAGCTTCACAGAGAAAAAACTGACGGAAAAAGTGCTGCTGCCCCAGAGCCGAAAATACGGTTTCCTGGTATACACCCTGAGCCATACCCACCATCTGATCTGTCTGGGCTGCCACAAAGTGGTGAACCTGGAAGGCTGTCCTCTTCACGGCTTTGAAGAGGAGCTGGCCCGGAAGACCCACTTCCAGATTGTAGGCCATGCGTTGGAACTGTACGGCTATTGTGAAGAATGCCAGAAAAAAGGACTTCCCCGATGAGGGAAGTCCTTTTTTAGTGGGATGATAGTGACTAGTGGGTAGTGATTAGTGATTAGTGAAGGATGCCAGCTGACGCTGGCTTTGAATGAATGTGCCCTCCGGGAGACCGGGACGGGTTTACCGGGCGACACGACTGACGCCGGTCTTGGTAAACCCCTACGGTGTACCATCAAATGTTCGATTCCACTCCGTAGGGGCGCACCAAGATTTTTGCCGCAGGCAAAATATCGCCCGGTGCGCCCTTCCCTGGCCTGTGCGGGCGGGTCACCGACCCGCCCCTACATTAATGATTTGTCCGCACCCGCGACCGCACTAGCCCCCACAATGGCAATAACGCCAGATACACGGCAAACACCAGGGCTTCGTGGGGGGCACCGGTGGTGTCCAGGATGGTGGCACAGGCAATGGACCAGGGGATGAGCGGCGAAATGACCACGGCCGTGTTCTCCAGGTCCAGGGCCAGCTGTTCCCGGTCCTTCACAAAGGGTGCGCACAGCTGATGGGTCAGTACGATGCTCAGGGTCTGGTTGCAGGACACCATCCCCGTAAAGAGCGCCGCCAGGATGATGGACAGGTACGTGCCCACTTTTTTCTCCAGCTTCTGGAACAGGGCCTCGATACCGTCCAGCAGGCCCGTGCCCTTGAACATGCCCCCGAAGGAGGCCGACAGACACACGATGGAAGCCACCCGCACCATGGACACGATGCCGCCTCCGCTGAGCATACCCGCATACTTGGGGTCGGACAGCTGGTACCCGGTGACCATGATCTTCAGCAGGTGCCCCACGGGCCAGCCCTGGACGAAATGGCTCAGGGCGAAGGCAATGGCGATGCTCACCACCATGTTCTTCTTCACCGACACCCGGAAGAAGCTGAGCACCAGGATGCTCACCGCCGGCAGCACCAGCCAGGGGGTGAAGTTGTACAGGTCATACAGCCCGCTGACCATGTCCCCCACCTTGCCCGCGCCGGGCAGCACCAGCCCCAGGCCCAGATAGAACAAACTGGCCACCACGAAGGGTACCACGGTGAACCGGGCCATATTGGCGATATTCTTATAGATATCCGTCCCTGTCAGCACACTGACCAGCAGGGCACTGGTAGAAACCGGGCTCATCCGGTCGCCGAAATAGGCTCCCGCCAGGATGGCGCCGCCGCTGTACAGGCCGGACACCCCCAGGGTCTCCCCCAGAGACAGGGTAATGACGCCCATGGTGGCCGCTGTGCCAAAAGCCGTCCCCAGCAGGAACGACACGGCACAGTTCAGCCAGAAGGTCAGCAGCAGGAATACGCTGGGCCGGATGAACTGCACGGCCAGGGCGATGATATACCCGATGGTTCCCGACGCCCGCCACAGCGCCGTCAGCATGCCGATCAGCAGGAATACCAGGAAAATGGTTTTCACTGACAGCACCCCCTGCCAGGCCATACCGGCCACCTGACGGAAGGAAAAGCCCCTGTGGAGGCCATAGCCGAAGAACAGACAGAAACCAATGGCCAGGGCCCCCAAAAGGGGCAGCCCGGTCAGGATGAACAGGAACAGGATGAGGCAGAACGCCCCCAGGATGAGATTTTCCATACATGAACTCCAAGTATCCATATCCCGTCATACGTCATAGGTCATACGTCATACGCTAAAGGGTAAAATTCGCCTCAGGCTCATTTTATTTGATTCAAAGCCAGCAGAGCTGGCTTCCATCGGCGTATGACGTATGACGAACAGCGTATGACAAAAGGAGCTGTGAATGATTTTATCACAGCTCCTTTTATTATATCACGTAATCGGTGCCGGATTGAAGATACACAGATCGTTGTGGAACCCGTACTGGTCGCTGTAGGGTTTCTTCTTTCCGCTGGCCACATCCAGGATGAAGTTGAAGATTTCCGTCCCCACTTCCGGGATGGTGGCATCCCCGGTGGCCACGCCGCCGGCGGAGATATCGATCATGTCGAACCAGTTGTCCTTCATTTCGTTCCGGCTGCACACCTTGATCACCGGCGCAATGGCCAGGCCGTAGGGAGTGCCCCGTCCGGTCATGAATACCTGCAGGCCGATGCCCGAAGCCAGCTGGCTGGGTCCGCAGACGATATCGCTGGCCGGGGTGGCCGCATAGATCAGACCGTGCTTCGTGGGCTTTTCTGCCGGGGACAGGACCTCCACAATGGGACTGGTACCGCTTTTGGCAATGGAGCCCATGGCCTTTTCCACAATGTTGGCCAGGCCGCCCTTCTTGTTCCCCGGCGTGGGGTTGGCATCCCGGTCCACACCGCCTTCTGCCAGGTAGTCATCGTACCATTTCATTTCCGCAGCCAGTTTGTCCCGCACTTCCCTGTTCACACAGCGGGCAGCCAGCATGGGGACCCCGTCCCGAACTTCCGTCACTTCGCTGAACATCACCGTGGCGCCGCCCTTGACCAGCATATCGGCTGCATAGCCGGCACTGGGGTTGGCCGTCAGCCCGGAAAAGGCATCGGAACCGCCGCACTGCAGACCTACCACCAGTTCGCTGAGAGGCAGTTCTTCCCGGCGGCGCTGTTCCAGCTTCTGCAGCTTTTTTTCGGCCATATCCAGGATGGCCTGCATCATGGCATCATGACCATGGTAATCCTGCAGGGTCAGGCAATTGTCCGGATTGATTTCCTCCGGTTCCAGCAGCCGGTCATAGGTCAGCTTTTCGCAGCCCAGACCGATGACCATGATCTGGCCCCCAAAGTTGGGATGGCGGATCAGGTTCCGTACCGCCCGGATGGGGATTTTGGCCAGGGGCGCATTGATGGCCACCCCGCAGCCATAGGGATGGTTCACCGCCACCACATCATCCACATGGGGATACCTGGGCAGAAGTTCCTTTTTGATCCGTTCCACGGCCACATTCACCACGCCGGCCGCACACTGTACGGTGGTGACGATTCCCAGCAGGTTCCGGGTACCGGCCGGACCCACCTGGTTCCTGTACCCCATCCAGGTGGTCTCCGGTGGATCCGGCAGTTCCTCTTTGGGCACAATGTGGGTGGCATAGGGCAGATCATGGAGGGCCGGACTTTCCGGCAGATCCAGCATATGTTCGTTGATCCAGCTGCCCCTGGGGATGGCATCCTTTGCATAGCCCAGGACCACCCCATAGCGGATGATTTCGCCCCCTTTGGGGATGTCCACCAGGGCGATCTTATGGGCCTGGGGGATGGGCTGCAGGGCAACGACGCCCGGCAGTGCTTCCGTTCCCACAGGCAGGTCATGGACGGCAATGGCCACATTGTCTTTGTCCTTGACCTTGATGACAAGCGGTGCAGTCATGTTGATGGTTCCTTCCTTTCTTAGAACCCACCACCAGCCATTCGGCTGGTCCCCCGCCCTTAGAAAGGGCGGATATAGTGGAGAATCAGATTTTGGTAATCAAAGTCCCTTCTTCGTCGAACTCCAGGGGAGCCGGCGCATCCAGGGCTTTCACGTTGGGATATTTCCCGGCCACCACGTCGTCGTAGTAGCTTTCGCTGAGCATGATGGTGCCGATGTGGGACGTGTTGGGGATCCGGACCACCCGCACCTTGTCCGGTGCCCGGTCCACCCCGTTGGTTGTGCGGATGCACAGCTGGACGGCTTCCTTGTCCGTAGGGACCACAAACGGGATCATCCCCGATTTGAACACCGTATTGGTCACGATGTTGGGATACATGGCATCCATGTCGATTTTATCAAACAGCCGGGCCGTAATGCAATTGGCCAGACCAATGCCCAGGGAATTCCCATGGCTGGCCTCCGACAGATCCAGGAAACAGGTCCGCTGGACTTTCAGTCCCCCGTGGGCATATTCTGTGGAGAACGTCCCTGCAATGTTGGGATCCACCCCTGTCCCGGAGTAATTCTTGCCGATTTCGTCCACCACCAGCACGTCTGCCTCCTTCACCAAAATAGAAGGCATATTGGCAAAGGCGAATTTCAGCCATCTGGCTTCTTCCTCAATCAGGTTGGGGGTATCCATCGCCACGATCCTGCAGGTTTCATCGTAGGCATTTTCGATGCAGGGAATGGCAAACAGAATGGGCGCCTTTTCCAGGAACACCCTGGCCATGGAGGGAATGTGCTGGGCAATCCGGCCCATGCCGTCTGCGTGGACGTTTTCAGCGCCTTTCTGCTTGCCCAGCCCTACGGCCATCATCTTGCAGGGGCCGCTTTCCACCTTGCCCCGGAAGGCATTGTGGGGTTTCAGCCGGCAGGAGATGATGATGCCATCGGCTTCGTAGGCCTGTTTGTCCATGTATACCGGTCGGCCGCTTTCGGATTGTCCCAGATACACCGTTTCCATGGAACTGATGATGGGACACCCCATGGCCTCTTCGGTGATGCCATACCCGTTCAGGATGGCCAGCTGCCCTTCCGCTGTGGCGCCGCCGTGACTGCCCATGGCCGGTACGATGAAGGGATGGGCGCCCCGCCGCTTGCAGAAATCCACCACCGCCCTGGTGATGATGTCCACATTGGCCACCCCACGGCTGCCTGCGGTAATGGCAATGCGCATGCCAGGCTGGACCTTGCTCACGAAAGGTTCCCGGCTCAGTTCTTCGTTGACCACCCCCGGAATGCTTTCCGGCGGCAGGACCGGGCGGGGAAAAGTCTGGCTGGCCCGGAACATCCGGGGCAGGGGCACATCCGCCAGCAGCTGGGAGACCACACCACCCCGACTGGTGATTTTCATGAAGGTTCCTCCCTTCCAGATTTTTCTGATACCTTCATTGTACTGGAGAAGGATATATAAATCAAATTCATTGTTTTTAGTAGATTTCTTAAAATAATTAAGGAGTGTGGAAACCATTTCCACACTCCTTGTCATACGTCATAGGTCATACGTCATACGCCGATGGAAGCCAGCTGCCGCTGGCGTTGAACGAATGGCCCTCCGGGTGACCTGGGAACGGTCTCCCCTTACGGGTAGACCCTACGAAAAAGCATCGATATCTCGACTTGATGCGTAGGGACGGCCCATGAGGGACGTCCGGACCCAGGTCCGGCGTTTTTCCATATTCCATAAAATTTGCCCCAGGCAAATTTTCTCCATCGGCTAGAGACTAGTGACTCGAGACTCGAGACTAGAGACTCACCCAAACGTCTTCTCCGCATACTCCGTCAGCTCGGCCCGGAAGTCCGGATGGGCCACGGCGATCATGGCCTTTGCCCGTTCCTTCAGGCTGAGCCCGGTCAGATGGGCCACCCCGTATTCTGTGGCCACATTCTGGATCAGGGCCCGGGGACCGGAAATGGCACTGCCTGCCGGGATGGCCGGCAGGATGTTGGAATGGCGTACGCCCTTCTTGTCCACCCGGGACGATTCGATACAGATGTACCCTGCACCGCCCCGGCTGAGGAAGGCCCCTTCCAGGAAGTCCAGCTGGCCGCCCACGCCGGACAGCTGCCGGGTGCCTACGGATTCAGCGTTCTCCTGGCCCATCAGGTCCAGCTGCACGCCGCCGTTGATGCTGATATAGTTGGAGATCTTCTCCATGACCCGGGGATTGTGCACATATTCCACATCAGCCGGATAAAACAGGTCCGGATGTTCCTGCAGCCAGTCATACAGTTCCTCGGAGCCGCTGGCCAGGTTCCAGGTGCTGCGGCCGGTCTGGACTTCTTTTCTGGCATTGGTCAGCTTCCCGGCCTTGTACAGAGCCAGGAACGCATCGCTGATGGTCCCGGTGTGGCAGCCCAGATCTTCCTTATCGCTTTGGGCCAGCAGCTGGGCAATGGTAAAGGGAATGGTGCCCACACCCAGGCTCAGGGTGGCTCCGCTGGGGATTTCCGCCACCACATTCCGGGCAATCTGCAGGTCTGCTTCACTGGGGGTCCGATACCCGGAGGTGCACAGGGGGCCATGTTCCCCCTCCATGATCACATCGGCTTCGTCCAGGCTGACCCGGTGGGAGCCGTCCACCCCCTGGAGGGTGGGCATGTGTTCATTGATTTCAAAGACCACTGTGCGGGCTTTCTTCATAATGGCTCTCCAGCCGTAGCTGGCCAGGCCCAGGCCGCAATAGCCGTTTTCGTCCGGTTTGGACACGGGGATCACGGCCACATCCACCTTCAGATACTCCCGGTACATTTCCGGCAGCAGCCGCAGCAGCATGGGCACGAAGCTCAGGCGCTTCTGGGTGAACATTTTCCGTTCGTAGGCGCCCAGATGCCAGCTGTAGTAATGGAAATGCTTCATTTCCGGATCGCAGTCCACCGTGTGGATGAGGGGGCGATACACCAGGCCGCCCCGGATCTTCACATCCGTCAGTTCGTCCCGGCGGGCTGCCAGGGCCTCATCGAACAGTTCGGGAAACCCGTTGCCGAATCCGAAATCCACCCAGTCGCCGTTTTTGACCACTTTGGCTGCTTCCGCCGGGGTCATGATCTTGTTGCGGTATTTTTCTAACATAACTGATATTCCTCCCTGTACATTGGATAAAGAACCCACCATCCGCCATTCGGCAGGTCCCCCGCCCTTACAAAGGGCGGATATCCCTGTAATCGGTTGTTTGTCGTTTCTCTCAATGAACGATGGATCCACCCATAGGATAAACGCCGGAACCCTCCTTGTCAAAAGGGTCCCGGCGTCATCGTAGAGGGGTATGGTTTGTTTCTTTTCAGGAGTCGTCTTACACAATCATTTGGTGAGATGGAAGGAAAAGCCTCCGATGTCCCCGTCCAGATAGACGAAGATGACTTTTCCGTCAGCATCCCGGCGAATGGTCTCTTCCTTGAAGGAAATGCCCTTCTTCGCCAGGTCCGCCATGGCCAGCTCCACATCTGGAGTTTGCAGAGCGATGTGCCCATGTTTGCCGCGGGTGCTGTCCTTCATCACTTCGAACATATTGGAAACGAAGATGTGTGTGTCATTCTCGTTTCCCGGTTCCAGGTCAAACAGGCTGCATAAGAGGGATACCAGCTGTTTGGCCTCTTTCTCGTCAGCACAGTTGATGCCGACGTGTTTCAGGGTATACTTGATTTTTTCTGCCATGATCCAATGCCTCCTTCAGGATGGGAAACGGCTTGCTAGGGGAACCGTTTCCCGCTATCCTTATTCTACATGAAGGACGGCCCCTTTGTCAGCAGAAGAAACCAATGCTGCATATTTTTTCAGCAGCGGGGAAGTGGCTTTCACCACCGGTTTGAAATGCTTCTTCCGTTCTGCAAGCACTTCCTCAGATACATCCACTTTCAACACCCGGTTGGGGATGTCGATATGGATCACGTCCCCGTCTTCCACCAGTCCGATGGGACCGCCGGCAGCCGCTTCCGGAGAAACGTGGCCGATACATGGTCCACGGGTGGAGCCAGAGAAGCGCCCGTCCGTCACCAGAGCGGTGCTTTCGTCCATGCCGCGGCCTACCAGGAGAGCCGTCACCAGGTACATTTCCCGCATGCCGGGGCCGCCCTTGGGGCCTTCATACCGCAGTACGATCACCGTACCCGGTTCGATTTCGCCGGCTTCGATGGCTTTGATGGAATCCTCCATGCTGTCGAAAACCCGGGCTTTGCCGGTGAACACATGCATGCTGGGTTTCACGCCGCTGGCCTTGACCACAGCACCGTCGGGAGCCAGGTTGCCCCGCAGGATGGCAATGCCGCCTTCCTTGTTCTTGGGTTTGCTCCGGGGGAAGATCACATCGTTTTCCACCAGAGGCTGGGCCGCGATGTTCTCCTTCAGGGTATGGCCGGTGACCGTGATATGGTCTTCCAGCTTGTCCTCGATGGCTTTCAGCACTGCAGGGATGCCGCCGTTCTCATGGAGCACGCCCACTGCGTATTTCCCGGAGGGACGCAGGTTGCACAGGTAGGGTACTTCCCGGCTGACCCGGTCGAAGTCTTCCAGGGTCAGGTCCACATGGGCCTCATGGGCAATGGCCATCAGGTGCAGCACCGAGTTGGTGGAAGCGCCCAGGGCCATGACGGCCTTCACCGCATCCAGCAGGGCCGGACGGGTCAGGATCTGATCGGTGGTGATGCCTTCCTTGACCATGGCCACGATCCGTTTGCCGCTGGCCCGGGCCAGTCTCCGTTTTTCGGCAGAGACGGCGGGAGAAGTCCCCATCCGGGGCAGGGTCAGTCCCAGCACTTCGGCCAGGCAGCTCATGGTGTTGGCCGTCCCCATCATGGAACAGGAGCCCACGGTGGGCAGGGAAGCCATTTCCATTTTCCGCAGTTCTTCATAGGTCATCTTGCCCACTTGATACTGGCCCACGAATTCACGCAGGTTGCTCAGGCAGATGTTGTCGTACCCGTCACAGTGGCCGGCAATCATGGGGCCGCCGGTGACGATGATGGCCGGGATCTTCATCCGGGCTGCGGCCAGGATCATCCCGGGGACGATCTTGTCGCAGCTGGCCAGCATTACCACAGCATCCAGCTGGTTGCCCTGGACCACGGCTTCCACCGAGTCCGCAATGATTTCCCGGCTGGGCAGGGAATACCGCATGCCGCTGTGGCCCTGGCACAGGCCATCGCACAGGGCGATGGTGTCAAATTCCCGGGGAATGCCCCCGGCTTCCAGGATGCCGTCGCTCACATCCCTGGCCAGTTCCCGCAGGTGGATATGGCCGGGTACCAGTTCACTGAAGGAATTGGCGATCCCGATGATGGGTTTCCGGAAATCGTCCTCTTCCAGGCCCATGCTGTACAAGAGAGCCCGGTTGCCGCTCCGGCCGACCCCATTGACCATGATTCCACTGCGGGTATCCTTGTAATGCAATTCATTTCCGCTCATGGAGTTCTACCTCAATTCAATCCAATTTGACTACTCACTAGTCACTACTCACTAACCACTACTCACTAATCACTAACTACTAACCCCTTATTCCAGGGTCAGTCCTTTTTCAAATGCCTTCCGGTTGCTGTCAATGACTTTCTGCTTGCCGGCAAACCGCTTTTCGATGCCCTGTTCCACGCTTTCCGGTTGCAGCAGGCCTGTTTTCTTCATCATGGCCCCCAGAGCGATGAAGTTGGCGCTCTGGATGCTGCCCAGTTCCACGGCCAGTTTCCGGAAGGGATGGCCGATCTGGGTCCCTTTGGAACCTTCTTTGGGCTTCACTTCGTCAGAATCATAGAATACCAGGGTGTCATCGGTGAACTTGTCCACATACCGGTCATAGGCAACCTGGGCCAGGCACAGGATCAGGTCCGGCACTTCCACGTTGGGATAGCCCACCAGTCCATCGCTCAGGACCACATCGGTCTTGGTAAAGGTGCCCCGGGCTTCTGCCCCGTAGGATGCACTCATGGTGGCATTGATATTTTCTTCGTTCAGGGAGGCCAGTCCCATGACTTCACCTACGGAGACTACGCCCTGGCCGCCCACACCGGACAATACGATTTCTTTTTTCATAACTTAACCCTCGATTCTGTTGGCATCGATGATGCGCTTGTAGCTGGTGTAGTAGTCGTCCCGCGGTTCATTCTTCAGGCAGCCCACCACAATCTTGCCCTTCAGTTCTTCGTCGCTCATTTTGGCAGCCTGGGCCACGGTGACGCTCTGTTCATTCATCAGCTGCATCATATGGGAAACAGCCCCCAGTTTGTTGAACTTGCCGAAGTGGGTGGGGCAGGCACTCATGACTTCGATCAGAGAAAATCCTTTCACCTGCATACCTTCCTTGATCAGCTTCCGCATCATGACCGGGTTGTAGGCAGTGGCCCGGCCCACGTAGGAAGCCCCGGCCGCCATGGCCAGCTTGCACACATCGAAGTTCTGTTCGATATGGCCGTAGGGAGAGGTCTGGGTGATGCTGTGGGTGGGCGTGGTCCCGGAGTACTGGCCGCCGGTCTGCCCGTAGTTGTAGTTGTTGGAGATGATGGCCGTCACGTTGATGTTCCGGCGGGCAGCGTGGATCAGGTGGTTGCCCCCGATGGTGGTGCCGTCGCCGTCACCCATGGTGCACAGCACATGGAGGTCCGGATTGCCCAGGGCTACGCCGGTGGCTGCTGCCAGGGCACGTCCGTGGGTCACGTGCATGCAGTTGATGTCCAGATAGTCATCCACACGGCCGAAGCAGCCGATACCGGATACCAGGGCGATGTCGTGCTTGTCCAGGCCCAGCTCTGCCAGCACCGCCGCGATGGACTGCAGCACGATGCCGTGGCTGCAGCCGGCACACCAGGTGTGGGGCAGTTTGTCGAACAGCATATAGTCTTTAAAGGATTTCATCATCTTTCACTCTCCTCATAAACATCCACGATCTGCTGCGGGGTGATCAGGATCCCGTCGGTCCGGTTGGCTTGCAGCACTTTGCAGCCGTAGTCGTTGTACTTCCGGACTTCCCCGGCCAGCTGGCCCAGGTTCAGTTCGGGTACGATCACCGTTTTGGCCTGCTGCAGGGCAGCGCGGATTTCTTTTTCCGGCATGGGCCATACGGTGACCAGCTGCAGCAGTCCGGCTTTGACGCCTTTCTTCCGCAGGATTTCGATGGCGCTCAGGGAGCTCCGTACGGAGCAGCCGAAGGAGATCAGGACCACATCCGCATCCTCCATCTGGTATTTCCGGGTGATGGTGATGTCATCCACGTGTTTTTCGATCTTGTCCACCAGGTAATGGGTCACCCGGTCGATGTTTTCCGGAGAGGGGCAGAACTCCCCTTTTTCATCGTGGGTCGAGCCGGTGGTCCGCATCAGCAGGTTCCGGTCGCCTACACCCACCATGGGAGCCACTTCCGTACCGCTGTAATCATAAGGATGGAATTCAGATTGTTTCGTGGTGGCCGGCGCTTTCCGGTTCACGATTTCGTCCGGTTCCGGTTCCCGGATGGTCAGGGTTTCCCGCAGGTGCCCCACCACTTCATCGGCCAGGAAGATGACCGGCGTACGGTATTTTTCAGCCAGGTTGAAGGCCGTAATGGACAGGTCGTAGCAGTCCTGTACGGAGGAGGGGCTGAGGGCGATGATGCTGTGATCCCCATGGGTGCCGTACCGGGCCTGCATCAGGTCGCCCTGGGCCGGTTTCGTGGCAGCACCGGTGGACGGGCCGCTGCGCTGTACGTTATACAGCACGCAGGGCAGTTCGCTCATGATGCCCAGGCCCAGGTTTTCCTGCATCAGAGAGAAGCCCGGGCCGCTGGTGGCGGTGAAGGCCTTCTTCCCGGCCAGGGAGGCCCCCAGCAGAGCGGCCATGGAGCTCAGTTCATCTTCCATCTGGATGTAGATGCCGCCGTGGCGGGGCAGTTCTTTGGCAGCGGCCTTGGCCACTTCAGAACTGGGAGAAATGGGGTACCCGGCGAAGAACCGGGCGCCGGCAGCGATGGCACCTGCGGTCATCGCTTCGTTGCCTTCCATGAATTTCTTTTCTACCTTAGCCATATTTATTTGACCTCCACTTCAATTGCAAAATCAGGGCAGCGCAGGGCGCACAGCTTGCAGCCGATGCAGGCATCCGGATGGGCTACCCGGGGATAGCTGCCATAGCTCTGTTCCAGGACCTGTTTGGGGCACAGGGCAGAGCAGATGCCGCACTGCTTGCACAGTTTGTCATTGATGTTGATGGTGATTTCTTTGCTCATTGTCGATCCTCCCATTGCTTTTGCCAGCTTTGCTGGCTTCCAACGGCTGAAGACGAGTGACTAGTGACTAGTGACTGCCTTTAGGCCTTTTTCGGATGATTGATGATGTATTTGGGTTCCCGCCCGTTCAGGAGGTCGTCGATGGCGTGGGCACAGTTCATGGCCACGGCTTCGATGGCTTCTTTCGTCAGGGCTGCTGTGTGCGGGCAGCCGATGTAGTTGGGCAGGCTGAACAGCGGCATGTCGGGGGTGGGCGGTTCCGTTTCGAACACGTCGGCGCCGGCAGCGGCGATCTTGTGGTCTTTCAAAGCTTCGTACACAGCCTTTTCATCCCAGATGGCGCCCCGGGACACGTTCAGCAGGACGGCCGTGGGTTTCATGTGGGCAATGGCTTCCGCGTTGATGATGTGGAACGTGCCCTTGTTGAGCGGCAGGTGGGGCGATACCACATCCGCCCGTTCCATCATTTCATCCAGAGTATCGGTGAATTCCACCCAGTCGGGGAACTGGCTCCGGTCCACGAATTTGTCGTAGACCAGGATCTTCATCTGGAACCCGTAGTGGGCGATCTTCACGGCTTCCCAGCCGATGGGCCCGATGCCGATGCTGCCGAAGGTCTTGTACCGGGCCTCGTGGGTCGGGATGGCATCCCGGCTCTTCCAGTTGCCCTTGCGGATCTCCTGGTTGAACTGGGGGATGGCCCGCAGGCAGGACAGCATCAGGGTAATGGCATGCTCGGCCACGGAATAGGTGTTGCACCCCCGGGCCAGGGTCACCGTCACGTTCTTTTCGTCACAGGCGGCCAGGTCGATGTTTTCATACCCGATGCCGTACCGGGCGATGATTTTCAGGTTCTTGGCAGCTGCGATCACGTTCTTCGTGTACTTTTCCGTCCGGGCGATGACGGCGTCCACGTCAGCGATGGCTTTCTCCAGTGAAGCCTCGTCCGTGGCTTCCGGGCTGACCAGCTCGTAGCCCTGGGCCGTCAGGAAATCCCGGGCAACCTGTTTCAGTGCCTTGGGAACCAGGATCTTGTACATTTCATACCCCTCCTATAAACTCTCCAGTTACAAACAATTCCGGGGAAAAGCCCCTGGGAAAAACAGAGGACCGTCTCTGTCTTTCCCAGGGGTCTGTGCAGCCCACAGACCCCTGAACAGTCACTAGTCTCTAGTCACTAGTCACCAGCCGAAGGAAGCCCTCCGGACGACCTGGGAACGGACGCCCCTTATGGGTCGTCCCTACGCAGGACAGGTCACTAGCCACTAACCACTAGCCACTACTCACTACATCAGATGAAATACTGTGCCACCAGCAGTTCCAGGAGGCCCGTACCGGCCATGATCATGGAAACTGCGGTCTTGCACTGCAGCTGTTCTTTCAGGTCGCTGACACCGAACATGCCGTTCCAGACCCAGAACCCGGAGTCGGTGAAGTACCCGAAGGAAATGGCGCCTACGCAGCAGGACAGTGCCATGAGCAGCGGGCTGATGGTCAGCTGGCCCATCAGAGGCATGGTCAGGGAAGCAGAGGTTACGATGGCAACCGTTGCAGACCCCAGGCAGATCCGCATGAGAGCGGCGATGCAGAACGGAATCAGTACCGCGGGGATCGGCCAGGATACAACCATCTGGCCCAGCACAGTGCCGATGCCGGAAGCCCGTACCACATAGCCCAGGGAACCGCCCACGCCGGTGATCAGCATGATGATGCCCGTATCTTTGATACCGTCATCCATCATCTTCAGCACTTCTTTCGTATCCCGGTTGGGCACCAGGCCGTAGATGGCGATCAGGCACCCGATCATCAGGGCCACGATGGGGCTGCCCAGCAGGGCGACCACAGAATAGAAGGACGTGCCTTTGTCAATGCCCACCAGATCCAGCACCGTCTTGGTGAGGATCAGGACCAGGGGCAGCACGATGGGGGCTGCGGAAATCCACAGGGGCGGCAGGTCGTCCCGGTTCAGGAACTGGTCCAGCATTTCGGTGGAAGCCAGTTTCACCTGTTCGCCCTTGTTCGGGCGGATGTATTCGCCTTCTTCATTCACCACCTGGTAGATCTTCTTGCCGATCCATTTGCAGTAGGGGATGATGACGATCAGCATGGGGATACTGAGGATGGCGCCGCCGGCGATCATCTGGCCCACGTCGATGCCCAGCATGCCGGCTGCGGTCAGAGGACCGGGGGTCGGCGGTACCAGTACGTGGGTCAGCTGCAGGCCGCAGGCCAGGGACAGCCCCAGGCCGATGACGGATTTACCGGTGACCCGGGAGATTGCTTTACACAGGGGGCACAGCATCACCACGGCCGAGTCGGCGAACACGGGGATGGAAACCACCCACCCGGTGACGCCCAGGGCCCATTCTTCGTTGCCCTTGCCCACCAGTTTGATGAAGCTCACAGCCAGCTTTTCTGCGGCCCCGGATTTTTCCAGGATGGCGCCCATCATGACGCCCAGCCCGATGATGATACCGGTGCTGGCCAGGGTGTTACCGAAGCCGGTGCTGATGGCGTTGATGACGCCCACGGTGGTCTTGCCCCCCACCTTCACGGTCAGGATGGGCATGCCGCCGATGATGCCCGTGATCAGGGCTGCGATCAGCAGAGCGATGAAGCTGTGGACTTTGGTTTTTGCTACCAATATGATCATGACCAGGATGCCCAGGCCCAGGCCCAGGACCATCCGAGTAGATTCTGCCATTTGTGATTCCTCCAGTTCTCCTTACGAGTGTTTCTTACCGTACCAGGCAGGGAGATTTTGCGTCGAATTTCCAGCCAGGGATCAGGTACTGCATGGTCACGGCGTCGTTGCGCACGCCCAGGCAGTGTTTCTTGTACAGCTCGTGGGCTTTCAGGACCTGTTCCATATCCACGTCCACGCCCAGGCCCGGTTTGTCCGGAACCTTGATGCCGCCGTCTTTGATCTGCAGCGGTTCCTTCGTCAGCCGTTCCCGGCCTTCCTGCCAGATCCAGTGCGTATCCAGGGCGTTGTAGAAGCCCGGTACAGCAGCCCCTACCTGGACGCACATGGCCAGGGAGATATCGAAGTGGTTGTTGGAATGGCTGCCCCAGGTGTAGCCGAATTCGTGGCACATCTGAGCCACCCGTACGGACCCGTTCATGGTCCAGAAATGGGGGTCGGCCAGGATGATGTCCACGGCCTGACTTTCCAGGGAGTGGCCCACCTGCCGCCAGTCGGTGGCAATCATGTTCGTCGCCGTGGGGAACCCGGTGCGGCGGCGGAATTCGCTCATGATCTCACGGCCGGAGTACACGCCTTCAGCGCCGCAGGGATCTTCGCAGTACGTCAGGATGCCGTGCATGTCGGACACGTATTTCACAGCGTCATCCAGCTTCCAGGCCCCGTTGGGATCCAGGTCCATGCGGGCATCCGGGAAAGCTTTCTTCATGGCCTTGATGACCTTCATCTCTTCGTCGCCGGCCAGTACGCCGCCCTTCAGTTTGAAATCCTTGAAGCCATATTTCTCTTTGGCGGCTTTGCACAGGGCCACCACACTGTCGGCATCCAGGGCCTCCTCATTGCGCAGGCGGTACCATTCGCAATCGGAATCTTCTTCATGGTCGTAGGGCAGATCCGTTTTCTTCCGATCACCCACAAAGAACAGATACCCCAGGAACCGGACGAAGTCCCGCTGCTGGCCACCGCCCAGCAGGCGGCATACCGGCATGTCCAGGAATTTGCCCAGCAGATCCAGGCAGGGAGCTTCGATGGCGGTCATCACATGGACCCCGGTCCGCAGATCGAAGGTCTGGTTGCCCCGGACATCTTCTTCTCCGCTCTGGTCCAGGTGGGCCTTCACAGCCAGCAGGGTGTTCCGGTAATCCGAGATCTTGGTTCCCACCACGATTTCCTTTACATCTTCCAGGGCATTGGTGATCTTGGGGCCGCCGGGGACTTCGCCCACCCCGGTGTTTCCTTCCGAGTCCGTCAGGATGACGATATTACGGGTAAAGTAGGGAGCATGGGCGCCGCTCAGGTTCAGCAGCATGCTGTCTTTGCCGGCAACCGGGTAAACTTCCATTTTGGTGATTACGGGTGTCATTTGCTTGTTTCCTCCTTGATAAACCAACCATTTCCCAACAATGTCAAGGCCTTCGACCACCTAACGGTTTCTCTGAAATCGCGCTTTTTTCAGTCTTTTACGAAAAGCGTTAGGATTCAATGTTTGACTTTATTATAATTTTCATGCTATTATTATTCAAATTGTTAATTTTTAGTAACTGACTAAGTTTTACTTAGAGGTGTAGAAGATGGATGTGAAACAGATCGAATACATTGTGAAAATCGCAGAAACAGGCAGCATCACCCGGGCAGCGGAGCAGCTGTTCATTACCCAGTCCGCCCTGAACCAGCAGCTGCTGAAGCTGGAACAGTCTCTGGGGGTGAAACTGTTCATCCGGCACAAGCATGACATGACCCCCACCGAGGCAGGGAATGTCTATTTAAAATACGGCCGGCACATGCTCCAGGAAAAGCGGGAGGCCTATACCATCATCAACGACATGAGCCAGAACAATGTAGGGAAACTGTACTTTACCTTCGCCCGGGAGCGGGGCATCGATATGTTCTGCTCCACCTATTCCGTATTCCACCAGAAATTTCCCGGCATCACCCTGGAGCCCCATGAAATGCTGGCCCAGCAGCAGATGGCTCGGATCGCCCAAGGCTATGTGGACCTGGGACTGGTAACCGTGTCGGAGAACGACAAACTGCCCGGTCTGGAATATGAGCTCATCCGGAAGGAGCCCATGCTCCTGGCTGTACCCCGCAGTTTCCCCCAGGCGGCCAAAGCCGCCAGGCCGGGAACCCCCCTGGAAGATCTTCCCTATGGAGACCTGAAGGATTTCAGGGATCTGCCTTTTGTGTTGATTTTCGAGCGCTCCACCATGCGCCATATCATCGACAAACTGTTCCGCCAGCACCATTTCTCCCCCTATGTACTGTTTGAATCTGCCAGCATCCGGACCCTGGAGACCATGGTGAAGACGGACCTGGCCTGCACCATCGTCAGTGGCAATTACTACAAGTACCAGGACAGGATTGCCTATTTCCGGCTGCCGGAAGACCCGGAATGGGAGCTGGACATCGTCTACAAAAAAGGGGCTTACCTGAGTAAGCCCATGCTGTATTACAAAGAATTGATGCAGGAATATTTCCACGAAAAAGCCCCCCTGATCACAAAAAAGGGGGTGTGAAAAATCCACACCCCCTGTCGTACGTCACAGGTCATATGCCGATGGAGCTACAGATCCACCGTATTCCCATCGTACAACGTTTTTTTCTGTGCTCTTCATTCTTCACCCTTATTCTTTGTCCACCGGTTGGCCGCCACTGTAATGACGCAGGCCACCAGGGCCGATACGAACATGCACAGGGCAAAGCCCAGCATATTGTTGGACAGGGTAGGTGCCACGATACTGGGTACATAGGCCGTGCCCCGCACGTTGAAATACCCTACGCACACGCCCCCTACCCCGGCGGCGATGATGGCCCCGGCCATCACCACTTTATTGGAGAACATGAAGGGATACGCAGCTTCCACAAAGGTCCCGAATGCCATGTTGATGAACAGCCCGGGGATGGCCAGTGCCCGGTCATCCTTCCGCCGGGGAGCCAGGATATTGGCCACCATGATGCCGGCGGACACCATCACCAGGCCCACCATATCGATGGCCCCCAGGAAGGAGTTCCCGGTTTTTTCCATCTCCAGCAGGATGATGGGCAGAATGGCCGCATGGTACATGCCCCCCATAATGGCCGGCCAGATCAGCAGCCCGGCAATGCCCCCGCAGAGCATGGGATGGATGGCGAAGGCCCAGTCGATCACATACCGGATGCCATTGCCCACAGCGTCAGCCAGGGGTGCAATGAACAGATAAATGAGCAGCCCGGCCGCCAGTCCTGCAATGCCTCCGGCCACAATGTTGGCCGTGGTGGCCGGGAAGTTCAGTTTCAGACATTTCAGCAGCAGGACCTGCACCAGGATGCCGGCCAGGATCCCCCCGATGATGCCCCCGATCAGGCCGCCCTTCACGGACAGGATCCCGGTGACCACCCCGGCCACAATGGCCACATCCCCCATGCCGGAGACCTGTTTGGCGGCCACTGTGGCCACGATCACCGGCAGGGCGTCGATCATCACGTTGAAGATTTTCTCGAAGTATTCCAGCCCGGGCACCTTGCTCAGGATCAGGGTCAGAGCCATGGCGATGAAACCGGGCAGGGAGGCCATCAAAATGCCCCGGACACTGATCCGGCTCAGGAGACTGGTCTTTTCCCCGGTCCCCTCTGTGGTTACGCCCCCGTTCATGGCCGGCCGGTAGTCCAGCTTCCAGTATTTGGCCAGGGCATACACGTTGGCAATGGCCCGGGTCCGATTGGTGGTACCGGTGGTCCCGGAAACAGCCACCACGTTCAGGCCCATGCTTTCTGCCAGGGCCATGGAGGTACCCCCGGTGCCGGTGGCCGCCAGTTTTTTGTCCGCTGCGGCCTCCATGGCCCGGGCATTGGCCCCCTTGGGATCGCAGCTGGCCAGGATCAGGCCGTCCACTTTATCCTCATCGATGAGACCGGCAATGGTTTCGTCCTGGAGCACGGCCTCCCGGTTCACTTCCTCCAGGGTTCCCCGGAAGATCACCTGGGGTTTCGTGCCGTCCCAGGTCCACAGGGCCGCCTTCGTGGACGGCTTCGCCGTATCCATGGATGCCTCCGCCGCAATGAACTGGATGGCAGCGATACGGATGCCCGCCGCCTTGATCTGGCGGACCATTTCTCCCAGTAGAGATTCCGGATCCTTCCCGCCCAGGTTGTACAGGTTGCCCCCGCTGCTCCCCAGGATTGCCACTGCCTTCGTCATAAGCCATTCCCCCTCAGAATGTGAAACGGTCCGCCAGGCTTGTTGTCGGACCGTTCAATTTTCTTTATTACTTTACTCTGCTAGTGTACTAAATTCATTCTGATGTGTCAATGGGGGCGGGAAAATTTTTCCCGCCCCCGGGTCGCGGGTCGCGAGTCACGGGCTTTGTTTGTATTTGTCCTCCCCTGAAAGGGGAGGGGGACCGTTGCGCATCAGCGCAATGGTGGTAGGGTCATACGTCAGGTGTGAGACCCCCTACCCGCCAAGCGGGTCCTTTCCCCCTTCCAGGGGGACACAAACCTGGCTCCCACCCCTACAGCCCCTCATACACCTCCGGATTGGCGATCCCTTTCCATTTTTTCCCGCTGCACACAGCGTAGCATCCTTCCACGGCGCCGCAGCTCATGCGGGCCCAGGATTCCGGGGTCAGGGCCGCACTGTGAGGGGTACAGATGATTCCCGGGGCTGTGAACACCGGGTTGTCCAATTGCGCCGGTTCCGTGCTGTACACGTCCACGGCCGCTCCCAGGATGACACCGTTGTTCACTGCGTCCGCCAGGGCCTGTTCATCCACCACGGCGCCCCGGGCCGTATTGATGAGGAACGCCGTCTTTTTCATGAGCCCCAGTTCCCGGGCGCCGATGCAGTGCCGGGTCTCCGGCAGCAGCGGCATATGGATGGACACGAAATCGCTTTCCCGGAGGACGTCGTCCAGGCTGTCCACGTACCGGCAGCCCGCCGCCTCCACCTTGCGCCGGTTGTGGCTGTGGCTGTACCCCAGGCACTCCATGCCCAGGGCGCTGCACATGCCGGCCAAAAGGGAGCCGATGCCCCCCACGCCCAGGATGCCCACCTTTTTGCCCGCCAGTTCCATCTGCCGGCCATGGGCCCGTACACCCCAGTTGCCCTTCCGGTTCTCCGCGTCCATTTCCACCAGCTCCTTGGCACAGGCAAAGATCAGGGCCAGGGCGTGTTCCGCCACGCTGCGGGCATTGGCCCCGGGGGCCAGCACCACCGGGATGCCCCGACGGGTGCAGTAGTCCACGGGCACGTTTTCATACCCCATGCCCGGACGGCCCAATGCTTTCATGTTTTTGCAGCGAGCCACGAAGCTCTCCGGACATTTTTCCAGGCGGATCAAAATGGCATCCGCGCTTTCCAGAAGTGCATCGGGATATTCGTCCCAGTGGTCTCCGGGGCCCACCACCCCTTCGATGCCCAGTTTTTCCAGCATTGCCATCCCGGCCGGTGCCAGAGGTTGTGTCATGACAAATTTCATGGGGTGCTCCTTTCATAAATGGGCTGTGAAAATACATTTTCACAGCCTGGTCGCGAGTCGCGAAGGTCGCGGGTCGCGAGCCTTGTTTGTATTTGTCCTCCCCTGAAAGGGGAGGGGGACTGTTGCGCATCAGCGCAATGGTGGTGGGGTCATACTCCGAGTGTGAGACCCCCTACCCGCCAAGCGGGTCCTTTCCCCCTTTCAGGGGGACACAAACCTGGCTCGTGACCCATTAGTACGCCGCTACCGTCCCGTCTGTCCGGGGTTCCGTGGCGCCGGCCAGTACGCCGTCTTCCGTCCGCCAGATGATCTGGCCCCGGCCGAACGTGCTCCGGTCCTGTTTCACCACGATCTCGTGGCCCCGGGCCCTTAGCCCTTCCACGATTTCCGGCGCCACCTGGGCCTCCACTTCCACTTTCTTCCCTTCGATCCACTGCCACCGTGGCGCATCCAGCGCCGCCTGGGGATTCATGTGATAATCGATGGTATTCATAATGACCTGCAGATGTCCCTGGGGCTGCATGAAACCGCCCATGACCCCGAAAGGCCCCACGGCTTTGCCATCCTTCGTCAGGAACCCGGGAATGATGGTATGGTACGGTTTCTTCCCCGGGGCCAGACAGTTGTCCATGGCCGGATCCAGGCTGAAGTTGTTCCCCCGGTCATTCAGGGCGATGCCCGTGCCCGGGATCACAATGCCGGACCCGAAGCCCCGGAAGTTGCTCTGGATGAAGGAAACCATGTTCCCTTCCCCGTCCGCCGTGCACAGATACACCGTACCGCCGCTGAAAGGCTTCCCGCAGGTGGGCAGGATGGCTTTTTCGCCGATCAGCTTCCGCCGCTCGTCCGCATAGGCGTCGCTGAGCATGTCCTCCACCTTCGTCTTCATGTACCGGGGGTCCGCCACGTACTGCCGGGCGTCGGAGAACGCCAGTTTCATGGCCTCGATCTGCTTGTGATAGCTGTCCACCGTCTCCCGCTGTTCCAGGTGGAACCCCTTCATGATGTTCAGGGCCATCAGGGCCGTGATGCCATGGCCGTTGGGCGGGATCTCCCACACGTCATAGCCCCGGTAATCCGTCCGGATGGGCTGTACCCATTCCGCCCGGTAGGACGCCAGGTCTTCCTTCCTCAGGTATCCACCGGTCTCCCGGCTGAAGGCGTCCATCTTTTCTGCCAGCTCGCCCCGGTAGAACGCTTCCCCATAGCTTGCTGCCAGCTTTTCCAGCGTCTCTGCATGGTCCGGCAGGGTCACCGTCTCGCCTACCTTCGGCGCCCGCCCCAGGGTCAGGAACGTGTCGAACAACCCTGCAAAAGCCGGATCATCCCGGTATTTGTCGAACAGCTCCGCCCCGGCCTGCCACAGCTTCTGGATGGTGGGCGACACCGGGTAGCCCTCACTGGCATACTGTATGGCCGGTTCGAACAGTTTCGCAAAGGGCAGCCGGCCGAACCGTTTGTGCAGCTCTGCCCAGGCGGACACGGCCCCTGGTACCGTCACCGGAATCCAGCCCCGCCGGGGCATCTCCTTGTGACCGGCAGCCAGCACCTTGTCCCGGGTAAGGAGAGCCGGGGCATAGCCACTGCCATTCAGGCCGTACAGCTTTCCGCCGGCCCACACCAGGGCGAAGGCATCGCTGCCCAGCCCATTACTGGTAGGTTCCACCACTGTCAGGCAGATGGCCGTGGCAATGGCTGCATCTACCGCGTTACCACCGGCCAGCAGCATCCGCAGTCCGGCCTGGGCCGCCAGGGGCTGCCCCGTACAAACCATCCCGTTGCGGGCATACACCACCCGCCGCCGGGATGCATAAGGATATTCCGTTCCATTCCACTCTACCGTCATCCGATCAGCTCCTTTATTGTAGTTGGTTCCATTATAAAGCAGGAAAGGGGAAAAGAATAGAGGGAGCCACGTTCTCAATCGCGGGCCGATGACTGCCGCCTGTTTACCGTGCAAGCGAAGGAGACGATGACGGGTGGCTGTGGGACCTGGAGAGGTGGTTAGGGGGCCGGGTTCATCGTTCATAGTTCATAGTTCATAGTTCATCGTCCATGGTCGACGAGCAACGGACAGTCAGATACCAGGATGTCCGCCCCCAGTGGGGGCGGGGGACCAGCCGGATGGCTGGTGGTGGGGTTATCGGCGATAGCCGATACCACAAGTTGGATAATTTACCCATAGCAGGCTGTAAAAAGCGTTCGGCCTGACGGCCTCAAACCCTTCCATCCATGCAAGCATGGATACCTCCTCCCCCACAGGGGGAGGACTGCTTGTTGTCAGACAGCTTACGTTACTTATCGTCAGATTGGATTGAACCCATCGTTTCAATCCAAAACGCCAAAGTCCGCCACAAGGATATCCGCCCTTTTCAAGGGCGGGGGACCAGCCGGATGGCTGGTGGTGGGTTCTACGCAGTCGCTTCCCTTGACTTATCCGTCCCGCCGTTCCTATAATGGAATCGCCAAAAGTACCGGCATCAAGAAACATGACTTTTTCATTCGGGCCAGCGTCAGCTGGCTTCCTTCGGCTAGTGACTAGTGACTCGTGACGGTGGTGTGAAGCCATTCACACCACCCTTCTTATAGGAGGAAATTTCATGGATATCATCGAAGAGTTCAAACAACTAGTGGAGATCGACTCCGCCTCCGGCAGGGAACGGACCATTGCCGATGTATTAAAGAAGAAACTCACGGCCCTGGGTTTCGGCGTGCTGGAAGACAACGCCGGTTCCACCTTTGGTGGCGACACCGGGAATCTGATTGCCATTAAGGAAGGGACCCGGGAAGGGTCCGTCCTGTTCTGCAGCCACATGGACCGGGTGGCCAATGGCTACGGCATCCAGCCCCAGGAAAAGGACGGCAAACTGTTCTCTGACGGCAGCACCATCCTGGCCGCCGACGACGTGAGCGGCATCTGCGCCATCCTGGACGGGGTGCGCCGGGTGCTGGCTTCCGAAAAGCCCTACCCCCGGCTGGAAATTGCCTTTACCGTAGGCGAGGAAGCCGGCCTGTTCGGTGGCCGGGCCCTGGACCTGTCCCAATTCCAGAGCCCGTTCTGCTTTGTCATCGACAGCCCGGGCACCCTCGGCCGGCTGATCAACGGAGCCCCGGGCCTGGCCAAGCTCCAGGTGGAGGTGGAAGGCAAGGCGGCCCACGCCGGCAATGAACCGGAAAAGGGCATCAACGCCGCCCACATCCTGTGTCACATCCTGGATACCCTCCGGGACGGGCGCCTGGACGAAGAGACCGTTTCCAACTTCCCCCTGCTGGGCACCGGCAACACCGCCACCAACGTGGTGTGCGCCAAAGCCTGGGCCAAGGGGGAAAGCCGCAGCCGCAGCCGGGAAAAGTTGCAGCGGTACATCGACTACTTCCAGGACCACTGCCACAAGGCCGCCAAGGACACCGGAGCCCACGTGATCACCCGGGCCGACATATCCTTCGCCCCATTCCTCATTGAAGAAGACGCCCCGGTGCTCCAGACCGCCATCCGGGCCCTGAAGGACCTGGGCATCGAGCCCAGGATCGAGCAGGGAGGCGGCGGCATGGACGCCAACATCTACAACGCCAAAGGACTGCCCTCCATCGGCATCGCCACCGGCTATACAAAGAACCATACCACGGAGGAGAGCCTGGACCTGGACAGCTTCCGGAAGAGCGGGCAATTGATCCAGGCACTGATCGACGAGGCGTGAAAGAGGGATGCCATTCGATATGGCATCCCTCTTTTGGCTGCCGGGCGGTCCCGACCGCCCTGTGTCTCTGGTCTCTGGCTGAAGGAAGGAATTTGCTGATGGCAAATTCCGAAAATGTGCGGGCGGGTCGATCACGTCGATCGACCCCTACAGTTCGCTACTACACCCATTGTCTGGCGATGAACCGTAGGGATGGCCCATAAGGGACATCCGAACCCAGGTCGCCCGGCAGGGCCATCAAGTCCATCCGTAGGGGCGCACCAAGACTGGCGGAACGCCATGTCGCCCGGTGCGCCCATCCCTGGCTTGGGACGGGCGGTTCGCCGACCCGCCCCTACACTTCTGGAGTTTTTGCTGCATAATTCTGTGATTATCGGCCTTATTTTATCTATATTTTTGTGATATAATCTCTTTTAAAGTCAATATTTTTGTGATTAATCTATGGGAAAGGAGCTGATTTTTGTGAATCGCCTGACTCGTAAAGTGGATTCCATCCTGATTGACTGGAAGGATTCTCCTGACCATCTGCCCCTGATTATCAAAGGCGCCCGGCAAATCGGCAAAACGGAGGCCATAGAACATTTTGCCCGCACCCACTATGATCATATCGTCGAAATCAACTTTGCCCTGCAAAAGGAATATCAGCACATCTTTGATGACGGATTCGAGGTGGATCGGATTCTCCAGAACATCACATTTCTCAATCCCCGTCTAAAAATCCAACCTGGAAACACCCTGCTGTTCTTCGATGAGCTCCAGGCCTGCCCCAACTGTGCCACCAGCCTGAAGTCCTTCCAGCTGGACGGCCGTTACGATGTAATCTGTTCCGGGTCCCTCATGGGAATCAACTACCAGGAAATCGAATCTAACAGTGTAGGATACAAAGAAGACTACACCATGTACTCCCTGGATTTTGAAGAATTTCTCTGGGCCAAAGGCTACACAGAACCCCAAATCCAAGGGTTGTACAACCATTTGCTGACCCTGGAGCCCCTTTCATCACTGGAAATGAACACGCTCCAGTCCCTGTTCCAGGAATTTCTGGTCCTGGGAGGCATGCCAGCTGTGGTCTGGCGTTTCATCCAGCAGAACAATTACGGTGGTACCCTGCAGCTGCAACAGCAACTTCTCCTGGACTACGAAGAAGATATCACCAAATACGCCGGTGGGCTGGATAAGGGAAAAATCCTGAATGTATACCGGAAGATTCCTGTCTTTCTGGGAAAGGAAAACAAGAAATTCCAGATCAGCAAGGTCGCCCATGGTGCCCGCAGCCGGGAATACCTGGGTGTAGTGGACTGGCTGGCAAACGCCGGCATCATCAACGTCTGCTACTGTCTGGAGCATCCGGAACTGCCGCTGAAAGGAAATTACAATCCGGAGCAGTATAAGCTGTATTTTGCCGATACCGGCCTATTGGTAGCCTCCCTGGATGAAGAAGCCCAGCTGGATCTGCGGCAGAATCGGAATTTCGGTACCTATAAAGGGGCCCTTTTCGAAAATATAGTGGCACAGATGCTGGTCCAACAGGGCTATGGGACGTATTATTATCGGAATCCCCAGGGAACCCTGGAAATGGACTTCTTCATTCGGGATGCCCATTCCCTGATCCCCGTGGAAGTCAAAGCCAAAGAAGGGGCCACCAAATCCCTGAATCGGCTGATTGAAGATAACGACCACTATCCCGACATCCGGTACGGAATCAAACTCAGTACCAACAACATCGGCTGGAACGGAAAATTTTACACGTTTCCCTATTTTCTCTGTTTTCTTTTGAAACGCTGGCTGCGGGAACGGATTCTCAATGCATAAGCGGGCGGGTCAAAGCGACCCGCCCCTACACTTTCGAACGGAACGTTTCTCTTTATTGCATAGGGATGGCCCATGAGGGACATCCGACCCCAGGTCGCCCGGCAGGGCCATTGATTCATGGAAATTTGCTTACGGCAAATTTTTCCCTCAGCGTATGACCTATGAAAAACGATGGAGCTGTGAAATAATGATTCACAGCTCCTTAAATTTGCCAGCGTGAGCTGGCTTCCATCGGCTAGTGACTAGTGACCAGTGACGGGGTGTGAAAAAGCATTTTTTCACACCCCCCTTTCTTATACTTACACCAAAAACAGCGACAAAATGTACACCACCACAATGGTCACGATGCCCATGACCCCGGTCATGCCCGTCTGGCATTTATAGGCCTGGGACGTGCTCATATCCGAGAACTGGGATACCACCCAGAAATAGGAGTCGTTGGCGTGGGACACGGTCATGGAACCGGCCCCGATGGCCATGATGATCAGCACCCGGCCCAGCGGGGACGTAAAGCCCATGGCCGGCAGCATGGGCGCCACCATGGCCGACGTGGTGATCATGGCTACGGTCGAGGCCCCCATGGCGCATTTCAGCAGCGCCGCGATGATGAACGGCAGGAACACGCCCACGCCCATACCCATCAGGGACGAACTGATCACGTCCGCAATGGGCAGCTGCTGGATGATGGCCCCGAAGGAACCGCCGGCACCGGTAATGGCCAGGATGCCCGCTGAGTTCGTGACCCCTTCCGTGATCCACTTCAGGGTATTCTTGTTTTCCGTGGCCGGGATCAGGGTCATGGCCAGGAACACGCCCAGCACCAGAGCGATCACCGGGTTCCCGATGAAGGACAGGAAGTATTTCACAGAGCCGTTGCCCAGGGGATGGGACGGGAAATCACCCACGGATTTCAAGGCGATCAGGATGATGGGTACCAGGATGGGAGAGAAGCTGTGCAGGGCACCGGGCAGCTTCCCATATTTTTCCAGCAGTTCTTCCACCGTGAATTCCGGATTGGCCGGAATGTCGATCTTCGAAGAGATGTACTTGGCATACAGGTACGCTGCCAGGGTGGCCGGAATGGATACCAGCAGCCCCACCAGGATGGTCAGCCCCAGGTCTGCGTCCAGGGTCCCGGCCATGGCAATGGGGCCAGGGGTGGGCGGTACCAGGCAGTGGGTGGCATACAGGCCGCCGGAAAGCGCCGTGGCCATCACGGCCAAGGATACGTTGGACCGGTCCGCCAGGGCCCGGGAAATGGGGCTCAAGATGACGAACCCGGAATCACAGAACACCGGGATGCCCGTCACATAGCCCGTAATGGCCATGGTGAGCACGCTGCGGCTCTTGCCCACGATCCCCAGGATCGTATTGGCCATGGTCAGGGCCGCCCCGGTCTTTTCCAGGATGGTCCCGATGATGGTGCCGCACAGAATCACGATGCCGATATTCCCCATGATGCTGCCGAACCCGTTCTTCACGATGACGATGACCTTTTCAGACGGGATGCCGCACACCAGCCCCACCAGCACGGAAATCACCGTCATGACGATGAAGGGGTGCATATTGTACTTCTGGATGGCTAAAATCATGAGCAGTACGGCGATAAAGATAACCGCAAAGTAAAACATAAAACTCCCTCCCTTTTTATTTTTCTCCCCTGCTGCTTTCTAAAAGGATGACTTGAATCAAAAACTCCCGTTCAAAGGCGGTTGCTTCTTCCAGCTGCAGCACTTCGTACAATCGTTTCAGCCGGTACTGCAGGGTATTTTTATGGATATCCAGGCGCTCCGCCGCCCGCTGTACGGAACCCTGTTCCTCGTAATAGCACCGGGCCGTATCAAGCAGCTGCTGCCACTGGTGTTGCGTCACCTGCTTTTTACCCTGCCGGATGGCCTGCTCCGCACAGGCCCGGCCCCCGTGGGTCCGCAGCCGTTCCAGCAGGTACCGCACCCGGACCCGGGGTTCTTCCACGAACAGCAGCTTTTCTGCCGGATGGGCCAGCAGGGTGTCCAGTTCGTGCCGGGCTTCCGGCAGATCTTCCGGCTGGTGACACACCCGGCTCACCGCCAGGACACAATCCTTCTCCCGCAGGACCCGCTGCACCAGGCGGTACAGCAGCCCCTTCTGGTCCCGTTCCGGATGGAGCAGGGCGCTTTCTTCCCCTTTCTGCAGGGAATGGAGCACCACAAGCTGCTGATCCAGTTCTCCATACAGGTCAGTCTGTTTCCGGTCCTTCCCCGGCTGCAGCCACTCCTCCAGCTGGTCCTCCAGGTTCCGCCGGGCCGCCAGGCCGTTTTCCCCGGTCCAGCGCAGCCCCACCAGCACCAGAGGATAGGAAAGCTGCACATTCAGGCGGTTCAGCAGGTTCTCCCGTTCCTCCTGGTCCTCCGGCCGGCCTGCCAATAACAGCTGCAGCAGCCGGCGGGACAGTTCCCGGTGGTAGGTCTTTTCCCGGAACCGGGACTGCTGCCGGAAGAACTGGGTCACATACACCCGCAGCAGATTGGCCGCATCCCGGATTTCCTGTTCTTTGCCATACAGGCCCACCACGCCGATCAGCTTGCCCTGGTCGACGATGGGCAGGTTGGCCCCCTCTTTGGCCCCCGGGTAGTCCTTCACCCGGCCCGGCTCGATGATCACCGGCCGGCCTGTTTCCGCCACCAGCCGGGCCCCGTGGTGGTACGTCCCGATCCGTTCTTTTTCTGTAGACGCCACGATGGTGCCGTCCAGGTCCATGATGTTGATGGTCCGGTTGCTCACGAGAGGCGACGTGGCCTCCACAAAGGCCTGGGCCAGCTCTGCGAACCCCGGCTGTTTCAGCATACCCATCCCATCACCTCATTCCAGGAACAGGGAATCCCCTGCGCCCAGGTACACCGCATGGAGCTCCGGCACTTCCGCCACCAGCTGCCGGAACCGTTCGCCCGTGCAGTGGTTGAACCCGATGAACTGCATCCCGAAGCCCTTCATCACGTCCAGGGTCTTCCGGATCCGGGCCTCATCCGCTTCCATCAGGTGGGTGCCACCCGCCACGCCGATGATGGGCTGGTGGAACCGGTCCTCCACCGTGGAAAGGATGTTCAGGATGCCCGGATGGGAGCAGCCCGCCAATACGAACAGGCCGTCCTTCAGCTGGTGCACCAGGCAGATCTCATCGTCGAAATAATCCGGCCGCCAGCCGTCCCCGTCCCGCAGCTGGAACCGCTCCGGGATGGTCTCGAACTCGTAGCGCCGGGTGAAGTTCCCCACCAGGAACACCCCTTTGGCCAGTTCCAGCAGCCCGTCACATTCCACATGGCGGATGCCCTTCTCCTTCAGATAGCCTTCGTCGAACCCGGTGCCCAGGTACGTGGCCCGGATGTCCTCCACCCCATACTTTTCCTGGAAGTACCCCTTCCCGGTCACCAGAGGCGCCTTCAGCCCCGCCTCCACAAAAGCCGGGTACCCGCCTGCATGGTCATAGTGGCCATGGCTGCCGACGGCGTACTGGATGGTGTCCAGCGGAATGTCCAGCTTCCGGGCATTGGCGAGCGTATCCTTCCCCGGTCCGAAATCGAACAGCACCCGGGTGGAGGGAAACTCCCCATAGAACGAAAGCCCATGCTCCGAGATCAGGCCATGGTTCTCCCCGCCCCGGTTGTCCATTACCGTAACCAGCTTCATCGTATCACCCCATTCTCTGCTTCTCTTTTAAATAGTAAGAAAAGTGCAATAGTTTCTCCTTTCATTATAGCAAGTGGAGCGGGTTATGCATTGGTATGAAGAACAAATTTTGTGGTTTTATATTGTCCGAATACTTCGTATTTCAGTTTTCAGGACAACATAGAAAAACGATGCTCCCGGAAGCAGCCGGCCTGGGAGTGGTATATACCATACAACTGCTTTGTTTCCGTAGGGGCTACCAAAGGTCTGTAAGGCCGTCGGTAAGCCCGCCCTGAACGGCGAGTTTAAACTTGCACCAACCTTGCTGGAATGATATACTACAGGTAGGCAGAATGTTGATAGTGCTCTGGGAGCACGCAAAAAAGACCGGTGTTGCAGCACCGGTCTTTTTTATTCCATGTCTTATGGGAGAGTGACAGGAAACCCCAGGCTGACTACCGCTTACGCTTCTCGTCCAACCATTTGCAAAGGTAGTAGGCAACTACACTCGCCGCGACAGAGAGCAAGAATGTTGATAGTATACTCAAAGGAGCACACCCCCTTCCTCTACCGGTCTAGGGGTGGTAGCAGATATAGTATAGCATACAAACTCATGTTTGCGTAGGGATGGCCGAAAGGGATATCCGAACCCAGGTCGCCCGGCAGGGCCATCAGGTCCATCCGTAGGGGCGCACCAAGACTGGCGGAACGCCATGTCGCCCGGTGCGCCCTTCCCGGGCCTGGAGCGGGCGGGTCAACACGATTATCCGCCCTTTTCAAGGGCGTAAGCAGGCGCCTGATGCTTTAGCGGCATTGGCGGTCGCTTATGCCGTAGCTGGGGACCGTTGCGCTTGCGCAATGGTGGTGGGTTCTCCCCGCAGGGGAGCCATGAAAATAAGGACACCGCCACCGAAATCACCCGATGGCGGTATTTTCTCCTTCGGCGTATGACGTATGACCTATGACCTATGACAAAAAACGACGGCCGCCATTGGCGACCGCCGTTTTTTCTATTTCACCGCTTTCACAAAGAACTTGATGAACGCAATGGTCTGGGGCTGGTAGATGATATCCACCAGGAAGGCCCCGACGATGGGGACGATCATGAAGGCTTTCCGGCTCATGCCGTACTTGTCTTTGATAGCCGTCATGTTCACGATGGCGGACGGGGTTGCCCCCAGCCCGTGCCCACACAGGCCGGCGCACATCACAGCGGCATCGTAATTGCTGCCCAGTACCCGGAACACCACGAAGTAGCAGGCCAGAGCCATGAACACCACCTGGGCCGCCACGACCAGGACCACGCCGCCCAGGAGACCGGACAGTTCCCACAGCCGCAGGGTCATCAGCGCAATGGCCAGGTACAGGTTCAGCATCACATCGCCGATGGAATCCACCAGGGAGAAGCTGAAGTTGTAGAAATGGAACTTTTCATTCAGGTTCCGCCACAATACCGCCAGGAACATAGCCCCTACATAGGTGGGGAAGCTCATGTGGATCAGTTTGCCGATCCAGCCGGAAATCACAGTGCCCACAGCCATGCACACCAGGATGGCCGTCACGTTCTTGATGATGTCCAGGCTGGACAGTTTATCATTGCTGGCTGCGTTGACATTTTCCACTTCCGTATCGAAGTCTTCAGAAGCATCCGGTTTCAGATGGTACTTTTCAATGAGCAGACGGCCCAGCGGACCGCCCAGCAGCACGGCGGAGATCAGGCCGAACGTAGCGGCCGCAGCCCCCACTTCCATACCGGCGGGATACCCCATTTCCACGAAGGTCTTGCCATAGGCCCCGGCAGCCCCGTGGCCCCCGATCATGGAAATGGCACTGGCCAGGAGGGCATAGGGTTCCGCCAGTCCGGTAACCTTGCTGATGGCGATGCCGATCACATTCTGGAAGAAAGAAATGATCCCTGATGTCAGCCAGTAGATGATCAGCAACCCGCCGCCCTTTTTCAGCAGGGAAAGAGAAGCCCCCAGGCCTACCGTGGTAAAGAAAGCCAGCATGAACGGATTCTGGTAATAGGTATCGAATTTAAACCCGAAAGCCCCGGTCTGATGTCCGATGAACGTGATGAACATGAACAGGAATCCTCCCACCACCGGTGCCGGGATGCAGTATTTCTGCAGGGCTCCGATCCGGTTCTTCACCCAGTACCCGATCAGCAGCATCACTGCAGCCAGCGCCGCCGTACAGATGGCGTCCGCCTTGATGGTCAGCACATTGTTCATAAAAACGATGGACATGGTATCCCCTTCTTCCCCTGATGGAGCGATGCTCCTTCCCTATTGTGTAACAACTTGGTAATAGTATAGCATAAAATCATCCGTAAATCGTCAAAAATACGTCATTTTGTCCATAAAACGTCAAGTATTCTGTATACTTTTCGGACAGATCCGGAAAGCGGCGATTTTTACAGAAATGTCCCCGAAAATGACGAAAGGAGACTGCCTTGTGAGACAATCTCCTTTTGGTAAGGTTCAATGGAATAGATCCCAAACCGTCTGGGCCAGTACCTCGGCACCGGCCACGATCCCTTTTTCGTCAAAAATGATACCGCTGTTGTGCAGGGGCCGGTGGGACCGTTCATCCTCATTCCGGGTTCCGATCCGGAACAGAGCCCCCGGCAGAAGCTCCAGATAGTCGGCAAAATCTTCCGACCCCATGGAAGCTTTTTCCAGTTCCACCACATTCTCTGCCCCCAGGACTTCCGTGCCCGCCTGAGCGATCCGGTCCACCGTCCAGGGGTCATTGATCACCGGCGGATTCCCTTTGCTGTACTCTACCTCGCAGGTACCGCCAAAGCCTTCTGCAATGGCCGGAAGCATCGTCTCCAGCCGCTTCTGCAGCAGTGCCCGCACAGCCGGATCCAGGGACCGTACGGTTCCTTCCATCGTCACCGTATCCGGGATCACATTGGCCGCCGTCCCGCCGGTGATCTTCCCGATGGTGATCACCCCTGAATCCAAAGGGGCCACGTTCCGGGAGATGATCGTCTGGAGCGCCGTCAGCAGATACCCGGTGATGCAGACCGGATCGACGGATTTGTGGGGATGGGCCCCATGTCCACCCCTGCCATGGACCACAATCTTTAGCGAATCACTGGCTGCCATGGAAGGTCCTTTGCGGATGCCGATGGTCCCGGCCGGGATATCCGGCCAGGTATGCAGCCCGATGATATGCTGAGGGTTGTACTTTTCAAAGATCCCCGTGGCAATCACCGACCGGGAACCATTCAGTTTCTCTTCTGCCGGCTGAAAGATCAGCAGGACCCGCCCCGGGATTTCCTCTTCTACATCCTTCAGCAGCTTCGCCGCATACAGCAGCGCCGTCATATGGAAATCGTGGCCGCAGCAGTGGCCCACCCCCGGATGGTGAGAAGCAAAGGGCAGTCCGGATTGTTCCTGGATGGGCAGGGCATCGATATCCGCCCGCAAGGCGATGCACTGCTCCGTCTTTCCCTGGCCGATGGTGGCCACCAGCCCCGTCTGCAAATTCGTATCCAGGATCTCCACACCCCAGCTCTGGAGTTTTTGCCGGAGCGCTTCCGTCGTCTTATATTCTTCATAGCCCAGTTCGGGCTGTTCGTGCCGCTGCCGGCGGAAAGCAACGGCCTCCTGGATTTCTTCGTCTGTCAAAAGAAATTTTTTCATACGGCCTGCGCCTTTCCTTTCACCCTAAAGAACAGGATCCCCACCAGGGCAAACGCCACCAGGGCGGCAGAAACCCCGCCTACATAAAGCAAGGGACTGCTCAAAAACAGCATGGGTCCCATGGTGGTATTGGGCAGCTGGTAGAAAGAACCCAGCGTGCTGGAACCGGAAATACTCTCACTAGTCATGGTATCCCCATCCGGATCCAGGACCTTGATCAGCAGCAGGCCCGTTGCCAGGGTCCCGGTGCATTGTCCATAGATGCCCATGGCCACTTCGAACCAGTGATCTCCGTACCATTTCTTCGAAAGATAGACGGAAAAGAACGCCGTCAGCCCGCACAGGATCACAGTGGAGATCACGATGGGGACGAAATAGGCTTTCAGCACACTGATCCGGATCGTAGCCACAGCCACCACGATCATGTATTCCAGGGCCAGCCCGGAAATCCGTTTCATGGAAGGACGGTCGATGTATTGCCCCCATTTGGTCTTCCCCAGCAGCGGTCCCACGATGGCACCCATGAGCAGGCACATGGTGTATAGAGGGATCCGTTTCCAGAAGGGAATGATGGCGATCAGACCCATCCGGGTCAGATACGAGATGGCGATGATGACGCCCACGATCATGAACTGGAAGGCAAAGGGATCCAGCGCCGACGGACTGCAGACCGCCGCCGCCATGGAAGGTCTCTTGTCCTTTTCGATCAGACCGCTGGAATGGGTCAGCTTATCGATTTCTTCCTTGTCCACTTTATGGGTGGTCCAGCCCTTGGAAGCCCCGTAGTTGATCAGGAACATACCGCCGATGACCGCTGCGAACATCCCGATGGTGGCATAGGTCATGGCGATCCCCATGGCATCCGGGATACCTTCCGAACCAAAGGAGGCCCCGATGATGCCGGCCGAACCATGGCCGCCATAAAAGCCGCTGACCGGCAGCAGCCCCAGCCACATCGGCAGATCCGGCATCAGAGGAAGCAGGGCCAGGATGATGCCCAGGCCCACCAGGATCTGCATCATATGCATGGTCCCGGCAATGACGGTGGTGGACAGGATATCCCGCCCCAGTTTCCCTACAGAATTCCCCAGGAAAGAGGTGGAGAAGATGAAACAGAAGGCAAAATTGATCCACTGGCCGATACCCTTGCTGTAATGCAGGCAGACCGGTGAAACTTCACCCAACACCTGGGGTCCCAACAGCAATCCCAGAATACCGGCGATCAAAGACGCCGGGATAAAATACCTCCGGAAAAAAGCGATCTTGACCCGCAGGGCAAAACCCAGAAACAGTAAAAAGCTGATGGTTGCGATATCAATGGCAACATCTGTCAAATTCATCTTCCACTCCCCCTCCAGTCCCAGGGCCGCTTATTTATAGTAGGCCTTGATGAATTTCATGATCCGGTCCAGGCAGGCTTCTACAATCTTTTCCCCTTTTTCCCGGGTGGCTACTGTAGCATCGCCCACCGTCCCGTTGTGGGTCTTCTCCGTGAATCTTCCCAAGGTGATGAAATCACTGAATTCCGAGCTGGTATGAGGATCCACACAGGTTTCTCCGGCCACATCCACCAGTTCCGGGAACAGATACAGCATTACAGAAGTCCCGCATTCGCTGGCATGGCCATTGCACATATAGCCTTCATACTGGCAGATGCCCTTGTTGTGGACCGTCGCAAAACGCCACCAGTCGACCTGGGCCATCTTGAAATCGTATTGTTCCATGTATTTCTTGGAAAGGTAATTCACCGTATCCACGTTGCCGGCATGGCCGGTGATGAACAGGATTTTCTTGGCCCCGTCCTTCAGCACTTTGCCCAGGATGTAATCCAGGTAGTCTTCCAGGATCTTCCGGGGCATGGCGAAGGTGCAGGGGAAAGAAGCCAGAGCGGAAGATTCACCCGCTTCGATCGTAGGAGCAATCAGGGCGTCCGTCTTTTCCGCCACCAGTTCGGAAATCCGTTTGGCCACCAGCAGGTCGGTCCCCATGGGCAGATGCGGGCCATACACTTCACAGGCACCGGTGGGGATGATCACCAGCGGGTTCTTTTCCATTCTGGCCAAATATTGTTTCCCTGGCATTTTTCTGATATAATTTTGCATGATTTCTTCACTCCTCATAACTAGATTTTTCATTTTTGATGTTTTTTCGTTATATTTATTCTCTGTTTGTTTATAATTTATAATTTCATGCTTTCCTGAACAACAAAGTTGCGTGATTCGCATAGATTCATGCAATTTATGCAATAATTACGGGAGATGGTCTCTTATGGATTTCGGCACCCTCCACAGTTTCGTCGTCCTGGCAGAAGAATTGGGCTTTGCCAAAGCCGCAAAAAAAGAGCATACCAGCCAGTCCACCCTCAGCCGGCGGATCCAGAGCCTGGAAAACGAGCTGGGCGTCCAGCTGTTCCACCGGGATACCCGGAACATCGAATTGACGGAAGCCGGCAAAGAATTCTACTTCCAGGCCAACAAGCTGCTGGAACAGTACCACCTGGCCGTAGGCCTGACGAAAAAGGCCGTGGAAGGCTATACCCGCAAGCTCCGGATCGGCATCGGCTATTACGAGCAGTTCTTCCTGCTGCCCTTCATCGGCCGGTTTGCTCGGGAACATAAAGACGTGCAGATCGACCTGTATCAATTCATTTACGAAACCCTGCTGGAACATTTCATCCGGGGCAACCTGGACATCATCCTGACCAGCGACCAATTCCTGTCTTCCATCAGTGAAGAAGCCTATGTGAAACAGCTGCTGTGGGAGAAGGACTGGAGCCTCATCCTTTCCAGGGACAACCCACTTTCTGCCTATCCCTATCTGGACCGGAAGCAGCTGCGGGGCCAGTCCATCATCACCATGTATAACGGAAGCGTGGACATGATCCGGAAAGTCTACCACAACCAGGCCTTTGTGGAGCCGTTCAAGACCATTACCCGGGTGAATTCCTTTTCGGGAAAGCTCACCCTGGTCGCTGCCAATATGGGAATCGGTTTCATTCCCTCCTTTGCAGAAGTGTCGTCTTATAAGAATATTTGCATTCGAAAACTGGTTCCGGCCTATACGCCCCGGAAATTCTATATTCTCTGCAAGACCCAGGCCTACGACCACACCCTCAGCGATTTCTTCACCATGTGCCGGGCTGCCACCCAGGAAATCACCCGGTGACAGGGCGCAGGAAACCGTGTTGTTTTGGCTCGTCCTGATTCCTACTGTACAACTGGGTATTCCTTTCTATGGACAAAAAGTCTATAATAAAGGGAACAAGTGAATTTCTGGCGTTGAAAGCAGGTGGTGGCATGAAAAAGAAGAATCTGAAGGACCGGGTATATGAAGCAATCATGGAGGACATCTATTCCGGTGTCTACAAGCCTGGAGACATCATCAACGAGAAGAACCTGGTGGAAAAGTATGCCTGCAGCAAATCACCTGTCCGGGAAGCCCTGATTGCCCTGTGCGAAAACCAGGTCCTCCGGAATATCCCCCGGTATGGCTACGAGGTGACGAAATTGACCAAAGAGGACATCCGGGAGATGCTGGAATTCCGTTATTACCTGGAAGGCGGCATCCTGTACGCCCGGATGGGGAAAATCACGCCCCAGCAGATCAGGGAACTGGAACAGCTGAACCAGGAATGTCTGCGGGACGATCTGAGCCCCCGGGAGCACTGGATGGCCAATCTGGCGTTCCATGTGGCCCTGATCCATGCCTGCGGCAACGAGTACATCGACCAGCAGGTCAAACATTGCATGCAGCGGCTTACCCGGGCCTACGCCCAGTTCCGGTGGGGCGTGGGCAGGCAGAATCTGCATCTTTCCAACGACTGCCGCCATCACAAACAGATTCTGGCCGCTCTGCGGAAAAAGGACAATTCCCATATCGTCGACCTGTTAAAGCAGGATCTGGAAGATTTCACCCTGCTGGATTGAACTTGAGAAAAGAAGAAAGGCGCTGTGAAATAATACTTCACAGCGCCTTAAATTCGCCAGCGTGAGCTGGCTTCCATCGGCTAGTGACCAGTGACTAGTGACGGGGTGTGAAAAAGCATTTTTCACACCCCCCTTTATTTCTAGTAGTATAGTATGTTTTCAGAAAATTCTTGCTTGCTAATCATATCAGTGATATACTACAGGTAAGGTCAATAGTCCGATTTATCTGGCAAGGAAACGGAGGAATACAAAATGGCTCTCACAAAGACAGAAATGGACAATTATTCCCTGATCCTGCACGAGGAACTGATTCCGGCCATGGGCTGCACAGAACCCATTGCCATCGCCTATGCAGCGGCCAAGGCGAAAAGCTATCTGCCGGAAGACGTGATCCGCTATGAAGTGGACTGCTCCGGGAATATGATCAAGAACGTGAAAGGGGTCACTGTCCCCAACTCCAACGGGCAGAAAGGCATTCCGGCCGCTGCGGCCCTGGGTATCTGCGGCGGGGATCCGGACAAGGTCCTGGAGGTGATTGCCGGAGTCACGGACGCCCAGCGGGAAGCCTGCCGGCAGCTGGTCGCCAAAAATGTCTGCGACGTGGAACTGGTGGAAGGGGTCCCCGGACTCTATATCGATGTGAAACTCTGGGGGAAGACCCACAGTTCGGAAGTCATCCTTTCCGGCAACCATACGAATATCTATAAAATCGTCCAGGATGGAAAGGTCCTGTACGACCAGGGTACCGAAATCCAGAAAGGACTCTGCAAGAAGGCCGACTGGAGCCTGATGTCCCTGAAAGGAATCCTGGAATATGCCGATGCGGTGGATCTGGATACGGTGAGGGACGTACTGGAAACGGAAATCAAGGACAACTCCGCCATCAGCCAGGAAGGCCTGGATCACCCCTGGGGCACCCAGGTGGGCCGGACCATCCGGGAGACCATCGGCGATACCGTCATGGCCCGGGCTGAAGCGGCGGCTGCGGCCGGCAGTGATGCCCGGATGAGCGGCTGCCCCATGCCGGTGGTCATCAACGCCGGCAGCGGCAACCAGGGGATTACCGTGACCATGCCCATCCTGGTCTATGCCAAGGAATGGGGGCTCTCCCATGACGAAACCCTGCGGGCCCTGATCGTAGGGGATCTGATTTCCGTCTATATCAAGCATTACATCGGTCCGCTCTCCGCCTTCTGCGGTTCTGTGAACGCGGCCTGCGGCGCCGGTGCCGCCATCACCTGGATGGCCAGCCACGACTATCAGCACGTGGGCAACACCATTATCAATACGCTGTGCAACGTGGGCGGCATGGTCTGCGATGGGGCCAAGCCCAGCTGCGCCGCCAAGATTGCAGCCGCCGTCCATGCAGCGCTCATGGGCCATTACATGAGCATGCACGATCAGGTCTTCAAACCCGGCGAAGGGCTGGTCGGGAAGACCGTCGAAGAAACCATCAAGAATATCGGCTATCTGGGAAAGGTGGGGATGAAACAGACGGACATCGAAATCCTGAAGACCATGATCGGAAAGGTAGATGTAGACGCTGCTTTGCATTAATCCAGTGAACTGGCTACAATAGGAGATGGAAAAAATGAGTGGTAAAAAGAAAACAGGCACAATCAACGCATTCGTCATTGTGTTCGGTGTCATCGTAGGCTGCTGGCTGCTGTCCTTCCTGATTTCACCGGGTGCTTTTGATCGGACCGTCATGAACGGGCGGACCGTGGTCGTAGCAAATTCTTTCCACAGCGTACCGAAAGTATACCTGGGACCCCAGGCCCTGTTCCAGGCAATCCCCAATGGCCTGGTTTCCAGTGCCAGCATGATGTTCCTGGTCATGCTGGTGGCCGGCTGTATCGAAGTCTATAAACAGACCGGGACCCTGGATAAGGCTGTAGCCGGTGTGCTGGCCAAATCCGACACCATGGGTTCTGAAAAGATCCTGTGCGCCATCATGTTCGTCTTTGGCTGCCTGGGTGGCTTCCTAGGGTGGAACGAACAGATCGTCCCCTTCATCCCCATCGTCATCTCACTGTGTCTGGCCTTGGGATATGACCTAATGACCGGTGTGGCCTGCTCCGCCATGGTGGATATGATCAGTTTCTCGTTCTCGCCCACCAGTGTGTACACGGTCGGCATTTCGGACGAAATCGCCCAGCTGCCCATGTTCTCCGGGTTCCTGTTCCGTCTGGTCCTGCTGATCATCGCCAACATCATCATGGCCATCTACGTACTGCGTTACGCCAGAGGGGTCAAATCCGGCAAGCGGGCTTCTCTCACCGCCGATTTGGATGACAGCAAATTCCGGGTGGATTACAGCGACACCCTGAAGGATCCCCTGAACAAACGCCAGTCCCTGTCCCTGGTAGTGTTCCTGGTTACGTTCGTAGCGTCCATCGTGGGCGTTTCCACCATGGGCTGGTCCATGAACGACCTGTCCGCCTGCTTCCTGTTCACGGCAGTGGCCGCCGGTGTCATCAACCGGATCCCGGCCGGGAAATTGGTGAACGTGATCATCGCCGGCGCTAAGGACGGCCTGACCCCGGCTCTGGTCATCGGTCTGGCCAGAGGCATCCAGTGGATCCTGACGAAATCCGCCATCATCGACCCCATCATCAACGGGATCTCCAAGCCGCTGATGGCCATGCCGAAATACCTGACCCCCATCGCCGTCATGATCGTCATTGCCCTGTTCAACGGCCTGATCACCTCCGGTTCCGCCAAAGCCATGGCTTTGATGCCCATCCTGATTCCTCTGGCTGACCTGGTGGGTATGACCCGTCAGACCATGATCCTGGCCTTCCAGTTCGGTGATGGGCTGACGAACTCTGCCTGGTTCACCAGCGGCACCCTGCTGATCTTCCTGACCATTGCGGGGATTCCGTTGAAAAAATGGTGGAAATTCGTAACACCGCTATTACTGATCCTTACCGTTGTCTGTGTCGTCGCTTTGCTGGTTGCTACCAAGATCAATTATGGTCCATTCTGATTGGGAGGCGTTTGCATAATGGATGTAAAAGAACAAGTTGATGGAATCCAGGAGGAACTGGTCGCTCTGAGAAGACATTTCCATGAACATCCGGAACGGTCCTGGAAAGAATTCGAAACCCAGAAATATATCATGGAATACCTGGACAAACTGGACATTCCCTGCGTAAAGGCCTGCAAATCCGGCGTGATTGCCACCATCAAAGGGCCCCATTCCTCCGATAAGATCATCGGCATCCGGGCCGACATCGATGCCCTGCCCATCAAGGAACTGGGCAAGGAATCCTACAAGTCCCAGAACGAAGGCACCATGCATGCCTGTGGCCACGATACCCACATCACGATCCTGCTGGGCACCGCCAAGATCCTGGCTTCCATGAAAGACCAGCTGACCGTGACCGTACGGCTGCTGTTCCAGCCCGCCGAAGAATTCATCGAAGACAGCGGGGCCTACTACATGAAGGAAGAGCCCCTGGTGAAGGAATGTGACCGGCTGATTGCTCTGCACATCTGGAGCAAGATCCCTGCCGGCTGCGCTTCCCTGCGGTACGGGCCGGTGATGAGTGCGGCCGATACCTTCGACATCTACGTGGAAGGTAAAGGTGGCCACGGTGCCCTGCCCCATCAGACCATCGATCCCATTGTGGCCGGGTCTGAATTCGTCACCGCCCTGCAGACCGTAGTCAGCCGGGAAGTCAATCCCCTGGAACCGGCTGTCCTGAGCGTGACCAGCTTCCAGAGCGGCACCACGTCCAACGTAATCCCCGGTGAAGCCCACCTGTCCGGTACGGCCCGTACGTTCAACAAGGAATTGAGAGAAGAATATCCCCACATCCTGGAACGGGTCGCCCAGGGCATCGGTACCGCCACCCGGGCCACCATCCGGACAGAATACCACTTCGGACCTCCGCCCATGATCAACGACAAGGAATGTGTGGACACCGGCCGCAGAGCCTGCGCCAAGGTCTTTGACAAAGACAAGATCATTGACTGGGAACTGCAGATGGGCGGCGAAGATTTCGCCAAGTACTACAACCCCAAATGCCTGCTGCTGCTGGGCGGCGGCTTTGCCGACGAAGCCAAACGGTATCCGCAGCACAGCCCCTATTTCGACATCGACGAAAAGGCCCTTTCCCTGGGCGTCCAGTACTTCGTGCAGTACGTACTGGAATGGGAAAAGGAATGTGCGAAGTAAAGAAAGCAGTGTAGAATTACAATAAAAAATAAAGGCTCTATAATAAATGTTGGGGTCTTGTGGACATCCTGTTCACAAGGCCCTTTGTCTTATATAAAATAAGACATATCTATACTGAATTTCAACCCATCTACTCTTTTTTGTCCTCATTGTCATCATAAACTGCATATTAAAGATTATAGAGACCAGAAGGTACTTATGGGGTATTGGAATTCCACTCCAGTCTATGCCCTCATTCATAAAAGAAGATATATCTGTACCTGCTGCCATAAGACTTTCTATGAAGAAATCCCTGGGATAAGCCACTACCAACAGAACCAAAAATTTCTGGAGCCAATCAAAAGATTCAAAGTATCAGAATAAATTTTTCAACGCCTAAAAATAAACAGCGTCGACGGTTCCCTCTCACCATCGGCGCTGTTTTTAACTTTTTTATCTTACATCACAAAGGCAACGACGAAATTATACGCTGCACAGGCCAGCACACTCACCGGCACAGCCCGGAGCAGCAGTTTGTTGAACAGGGTGGTCCGGTCTTCTTCTTTGGGCGTGGATCCCAGAATCAGAGAACCGCCGGAAGAGAACGGGCTGATGG
>Ga0256406_1001276_pt1 | contig 41532 bp, 33 predicted proteins | sample RumenRJG_03DNA_FD_185986 | JGI IMG/M metagenome (GOLD analysis project Ga0256406, IMG submission 185986) | Bovine rumen microbial communities from Lethbridge, Alberta, Canada - RJG_03 | ecosystem: Host-associated > Mammals > Digestive system > Stomach > Rumen | place: Canada: Alberta | collected... | reverse complement strand
ACTTTGCCAAACTACACTCCATAGCGGAAACAGCTATGAAGAACGGAAATTCGAAATACAACGCATTCCTTGCTGTAGTACAACAGCAAGACAACTAATCATGTAATAGGGTGCTGAGTAGTTACTACTATTATACTTATACTTAGTAATATCATTACCTGCACTTTGAGGGAGAATAACTCTCTCAATATTTTTGAAGCCATCAAATGTCGAAGGTTGCGGACTTAAAACTGGTCTAAAATCACTTGTATTAGACATATAGTGCAATACAAGATTCTTAACACCTGCAATATCAAAATTACTAACTATTGATGCATCATAATAACTACTTGACGGTGCAGGATACAAAACTATAGTCTTTGTCTGGTCTATCTTTGCACGAGCAGCTGAAGATAAATCATTTGTATTACCAACAAGAACATTTAATATAGAACTATCTTTTGATAACCAATATAGATTATAAGCCCAATCTTTTTTGCTATCAACAAAACTCTTTGCAGCTTTGTCTGATTCGAAACTAGGTAGAATAACTGATGCTTTACCAGTATTAGTAGATTTTATACCCGATAAATCAGCAGGTGCTGTAATGACAGAGAAATCTACCAAAGCCTCTTTTTTATCAGTAAAAAGATAAGTTTTATTATTGTTTACCTCCACATAAGGGTCCATCAGATAATTCATCTGGTCAACACTTAACTTTATTGCTTCAGAATGACCATCATCTTGAACAAATTTCAGAGAAGTACAATTATCTGCACTAAGTGCATTGGTAATTAAAGTATTTATACCTATCACTTCTGTCTTTTCTTCAAGATATTCAGGATGATCTTTGAAGAATGTTGTATTGTCTTCAATAGGTGTATATTTCAAGCTCGCATCACAAGTATAATACGTCTGATTTACATTATAAATGGCGCCAGTAGAAACCTTTCCATAATAATTAACATTAGGATCTGGTTTATACCATATTCCTGCAGTACTACTACTACCTCCTTCTGAAGCTGATTCTGAAAAAACGGAAATTGTCTGGGACAAACTATAATCCGCCAAGTTACCCCATGCCGAAACTATTAAGGTTTTGTTGCCGTCTCCATTGTCCTGAGTGGAGAAAGTAACACCCTGGGCTGAAGAGTTAACTGTCCAGCCTATTGCAAAGAGAAGGAAGAGCATAGATAGAATCTTTCCTGTTAATCTTTGTTTCATGTTGTTCATGTTGAAATTGGTTTATTATTATATTATTAGTTTTTATACTATTCGTTTGTTTAATTGCAGTACGGTAGGGAAACCCATTAAAATGGGAAGGTCAATTCAAATGTAAAGGCTGACAGGTAGGGTTTTTGGTATTTTATTTACTATTTGGCTGCAAAATTATTTAATTTTTCCTGAACATACAAGTAAGATCGGTTTAAAATATATGTCTATTTTGTTAACTCTATGGATAAAATTGTTACTAAACAGAGGATTATATAATGAAAGTAGTAATATAAGGTGGCTTTTTGTTAATGAATTAGGGATCGGCACGATGGTCGATCCCTAATGAAGAGGTGTGTGGTGTTTAATCAATGAACTTTTAGAAGGAAATGAATGAAAATACAAAAGGTCATTAATGGGTTTGTAATTGGGCATCTTTTACAATGTAATCGGGTATCTTTTAGGAGATGATTGGGTATCTTTTAGAAGCTAAAAGATGTCCAATTAGGAAGTGATTGAATATCAGAAGGTTAAGTAAGATACGAAAAAACCTCTTCCGGAGGAGACCGAAAGAGGCTTTTTGATATATAGAGTGATAAATAATCGCTAGTTCTGTGCACCACCGGCGAGGTCAAGAAGCTCGTTGGTGATGGCAGCCTGACGTGACTTGTTGTAGTCGAGGTTGAGATCACGCAGCAGTTCGTCGGCATTGTCGGTAGCCGTCTGCATGGCAACCATACGTGCGGCATGCTCACTGGCAGCACTGTCAAGAAGAGCGGTGTATATCATGAGATGAAGCTCCTTCGGAACAAGTTCACGAAGGACAGTCTCGACATCCGGCTCAACGATGAAGTCGTCGTTCAGAGGTTTAGCATCCTCGCGCTCCGACTCCTCAGCCTGATGACTATGACGGCGCTTGTACTCCTGAGCCTTCGCTGTAACGACATCCGACGAGAGGTCGCGCTCCTTATCCTCATAGAGCTGATCCTCAAGGTCGATAGGAAGGAAAGTCTTGCGGGTGAGAATCTGCGAACCGGCACTCTTGAAATGATGGTAAATCATCTCTACCTTGTCGACCTCGCCGCGATACCACTTCGTTCCGACATCCGTTCCCAACTGCCGGCATCCTTCAGAATTCGGCTTGTCGGCAAGCTCAAGGAAACTGCCAGCCTTCTTCAGGCCCATCTTCGTCACCTTCTCCTCGACCTTTCGGCCTACAGGATAGATGAGGAAGTCGTCATCGGTCAGGCCCTGTGCCTTGTACTCGTTCATGACCTCAATCATCTTCTTGATAACGTTGTTGTTGAATCCTCCACAAAGTGAAGAGTTCGACGTAAAGACGATGAGGGCAACACGATGTACCGGCCGCGGCTTGTCGAACGGCATGTCGATGTCGCGGTCGGAGGCTAGGAACGACTTCAGGATATGCTCGAGAAGAGTCTCGTAAGGAAGCATATTCTGTATCGCTACCTGAGCGTGGTGCAGCTTGCTCGAAGCAACCATCTTCATGGCACTCGTTATCTTGCGGGTGCTGTTGACAGAAGCTATCCTATTCTTTATTTCTTTCAGTGACGGCATAATTATTAATATTGAAAGATTGAAAGAATGAAAGATTGAAAGAAAGAATTAGTTATTTCATTTTTTCAATCTTCCATTTTTTCTTTATTTCTTATATTGTCCTGCGACGTTAGCCATTACTTCTTCGATGACCTTTGTGTCGTCGTCGAGAAGCTTTCCTGAAGCCAGATTGTCGATGACATCCTTATGGGATGAGCGCAATGACTCAAGGAACTGATCCTGACAGTCGCGAACCTTCTCGACAGGAACGTCGTGCATCAATCCATGAACACCGCAATAGAGGATTGCGATCTGCTCGCCTACAGGCATAGGGCTGTACTGCGGCTGGATAAGCAGCTGGTTGTTCTTACGACCACGGTCCAGTGTCATAGCAGTGACCTTATCCATATCGCTTGAGAACTTAGAGAATGACTCTAGCTCACGATACTGTGCCATGTCGATCTTCAGCGTTCCAGCCACCTTCTTCATACTCTTGATCTGGGCAGAACCACCGACACGAGATACGGAGATACCGACATTGATAGCCGGGCGGAAGCCCTGGTTGAAGAGGTCGGTCTCAAGGTAAATCTGACCATCGGTAATAGAGATGACGTTTGTTGGAATGTAAGCCGATACATCACCAGCCTGTGTCTCAATGATAGGCAGAGCGGTGAGTGAACCACCTCCCTTTACATGTCCCTTCATTGACTCAGGAAGGTCGTTCATCTGCTCGGCAACTTCCTGCTGGTCGTTGATACGAGCTGCACGCTCAAGCAGACGGCTGTGAAGATAGAAGACATCACCAGGATAAGCCTCACGTCCTGACGGACGACGCAGAATCAGTGATACCTCACGATAGGCGACAGCCTGCTTTGACAGGTCATCGTAAACGACGAGGGCAGAGAGTCCACGGTCACGGAAGTACTCGCCGATGGCGGCTCCGGCGAACGGAGCATAGTACTGCATGGCTGCCGGATCGGCTGCTGTAGCGCTAACAACGATTGTATATGGCATTGCGCCCTTATCCTTAAGAGTCTGGACAAGAGATGCAACGGTAGAAGCCTTCTGACCTATTGCGACATAGATGCAATAGACTGGCTTGCCAGCCTCATAGAGGCTCTTCTGGTTGATGATGGTATCGACGGCAATAGCGGTCTTACCAGTCTGGCGGTCGCCAATGATAAGCTCACGCTGTCCACGTCCGATAGGAATCATCGAGTCGACTGCCTTAAGTCCTGTCTGCAGCGGCTCCTTCACAGGCTGACGATAGATAACTCCCGGGGCCTTACGGTCGAGAGGCATTTCGAAAGCGCCGGTCAGGTCAATATCGCCATTACCATCGATAGGATTTCCCAGCGGGTCGACGACACGGCCAAGGAAGTTGTCGTTGACACGGATAGAAGCGATACGGTGTGTACGCTTTACCTTCATGCCTTCCTTAATGCCGGACGTAGGACCTAGCAGGACACAACCAACGTTGTCCTCCTCAAGGTTCATGACGATGCCGATGGTGCCGTTTTCGAACTCGAGCAACTCGTTGGCCTCGGCATTGCGCAGTCCATAGATACGAGCCACACCATCGCTGACGGTGAGGACTGTACCGACTTCGTCGAACTGTTCCTCCGAGTTTATGCCTTCAAGTTCCTTAAGCAGGACTTCGGACACCTCGCTTGGTTTAATTTTATCTGACATTTGAATTATTTTTTAAGTTGTGTAAGGATATTGCTAAGTTTTGTCTTAACACTTGCATCCATTCTGTAGGTGTCGTACTCGAGTATGAATCCGCCAATGATGTTCGGATCGACCTCGGTATTGAACTCTACAGTACCATGAGTTTTGCTCTCGACCATGCGGCGCATTTTGTCCTCAGTTTCCTGAGAGACTGGTGCTGCCGTAGTGAGGGAGCCACGGATAATGTTCTTCTGCTTTCTATAAAGTGTGATGTAAGAGGCCGCCATGAATTGCAGTGTCTTCTCCCTGTCTTCGTTCAGGACCAGTTCGACGAACTTCTTCGTCAGCTCGCAGATATTGTCGCCACAGGCAGTAGCGACAATCTTCAGCTTCTTGTCCTTTGAGAGCATAGGGTTGTCGATTGTAAAGCGCAATTCAGGTACCTCGAGGAAACTCTTCGAGAGAGTCTGCATCTCCTTATAGACCTGATCTTCGAGCTTTAGCCCCGTAGCGCATTTGAGCAGCGCGCGGGCGTAGCGAACCGATATTACACCTAAATCCATAAGCTGCTATTTAACGTTTTTATCAGTAGAAGAAACCTCATCCAGCAATCTGTCAATCAATTCGTTCTGCTCCTTGTCGCCTGAGAGTTTCTGACGCAGAATCTTCTCCGCAATCTGTACGGAGAGCTCAGCTACCTGATTGCGAATATCGCGGATGGCAGCCTGTTTCTCGTTCTGTATCTCAGCCTTGGCATCACTGATGATGCGGGCACCTTCATCGCGTGCCTTGTCTTGGGCTTTCTCGACGATGGCGTCGCGAGTGTCGGAGGCTTCCTTTAGAATCTTCGACTGCTGCTCGCGAGCCTGTTGAAGCAGCAACTCACCTTCTTTCTGGATATTGGCAAGCTTTTCGTTAGCCTCACGGGCTTTCTTCAGACTCCCGTCGATGTACGCCTTGCGGTCGTTAACCATCTTCACAATAGAAGGGAATCCCCATTTCCAAAGGATGAGGAATACTATTACGAAGACGAGGGTCATCCAAAATAGCAAGCCACTATCAGGAATCAATAAATCCATAAATGCTGGTGTTTGCTTGGTTATACGTTTAAAATCTTAATAACTCGCAGGGTATGCAATTACATTACGATTGCAAGAATTGCAATGATGACTGCGAAGAATGCAACACCCTCGACAAGGGCGGCAGCGATAATCATTGAAGAGCGAAGGTCGCTCATCTTCTCCGGCTGGCGTGCCATAGCGTCCATAGCCTGACCTCCGATACGGCCAATACCGATACCGGCACCAATAGCTGCTAAACCTGCGCCTACTGCAGCGCCTAACTTTGCAAGAGCAACATCTGCTAATAATAATGATAACATAGTTCTAAAGTTTTAATTGTTTATTATTTTTTGTTTATTATATACCTTATTATATAGGGGGTTATGCCTTCTGTGGATGAACGTGTGCCATGCTGATGAACACTGCGCTAAGCATTGTAAACACAAGAGCCTGAATGTAGCTTACCAGAACCTCCAAAAGCATCATGAAGACACTCATCGCAACACTGACAACAGTCATGCCTGTACCGGCAAGGATATTGGCAATGGCATTGTCGGCAATACCGAACATGATGAAGATGATAGCGGCAAAGCTAAGTGCTATGGCGTGACCTGCCATCATGTTGGCGAATAGTCGGATGATAAGAGCCAGTGGCTTTGTGAATATTCCGAAGAGTTCAATGAATGGCATCAATGGTACCGGCACCTTCAGCCACATAGGAACATCCGGCCAGAATATATCCTTCCAGTAAGCCTTCGTTCCTGTGAAGTTGGTAATGAGGAATGTGGTGAATCCGAGGAAGAACGTACATGCAATGTTACCAGTAAGGTTTCCACCGCCTGGAGGGAATGGGACGATACCCATAAGGTTTGCCAGGAAGATGAAGAAGAAACAGGTAAGCAACCAGGGTGCGTACTTCGGTGCCTCATCGCCCATACACGACTTGATTACATCATTGTAAACGCTCATTATGAACATGTGCATAAGTCCTGTGAATCCCTTTGGTGCCGGGTCGCTAACCTTATGGCGCCTGCACCAGCGTGCCGGGATAAGGACACAGAGCAGAAGCAGGATGGCATCGATGAACAGTACGCAGACTGTCTTCGTGATGGATATATCCACAGGACGGACTTCCTGACCGTTAATCTTCTCGACAATCTTGTTCGGGTTTGCCTTGGCATCGCCGTTCTTGATTACGAGATTCTTAAGGTCCGGATCACTGCCTACATAAGGGCGGTCACCGTTGGTAATGACATTGCCGTCAAGGTCGATAGCTCCTTTAACGGTCTTGCCATTCTTTAGCTTGATGTCTTTCAGCTCAGCGAAATTGCCACTGCTGAACACATGCCAGCCGGTGGACGTCTTTATGATAACAGGCAGGTTGATGACAACCGGTCCTGTGACATGCCACTGATAAGAATCCTTGATATGACCCCACAAAATGTTCTTCACGTCGACAGACTGATGATGCGAGAAGTCGTGTGCTCCGGCAGGAACAGCGACCACCGCCAGCAGGACGAGGAGGAACAATTGCTTTAAGTATTTCATATCTGAAATCGTTAATTACTTAATATTATTCTTTTTCTCAATATGAGCAAAGTAGATGCAATCGTATGCGAGCATCACTAAGTAGAACCCGACAAACATTCCGGCAAAACCCAACAGAGCTGTCCTGTCGCCGCGAAGAATGACCATCGCTATGACGACTACCAGCAACGCAGCGAACATCCGAAGTGCCGAAGCTGCAATGTAGAACTTGCCTAAAGTCGACGGCGACCGCTTTGCAACGGCTTTCCACGACTGGATGTAGGCTATACTTGTAACCAAGGAGAACAATGCACTGATGACCAAAGCGTTGACCAGCTTTGTCTCCTGGAAGTACTGCATGACAAGGAGAACAATAACCGTAAGGCCGAATATCAGCCAAAGGCTTATTTTATAATATTGCTTAGCTATGCGGTTTATTAGTTCCATTTGTTATGCTTGTTCTATTTTAGTTTGCCATAGTTTGCCAAGTTCAACTGAGAACTACAACTCCACACAGAGCGAGACTTCGTTCTTCTTTACAGAAACGAAACCGCCGTGAATATTGAAGTCCTTCTTTCCGTCCTTAGTGGCGTACTCCACTTTGCCTTCTGAGAGCGAGGAGATAATCGGGGCGTGGTCGTTGAGGATCTCGAAACTTCCCAGCGTACCGGGAACGAGAACACTCTCGACTTCGCCTTGATAAACGACTTTCTCCGGACTGACTATCTTAAGTTTAAGCATATTTTAATTACTAATTACTAATTTGGAATTACTAATTTGCTAAATTACTAATTACTAATTTGGAATTACTAATTTTTCAACTCGTAACTCATAATTCGTAACTCGTAATTTGTAACGCGAATCTGCTTATCCTTTGGCAGCATCAAGAAGTTTCTTACCCTTCTCAATAGCGTCCTCGATAGTACCGACATTGAGGAATGCCTGCTCAGGCAGGTCGTCGACCTCACCGTCAAGGATTGCGTTGAAGCCCTTGATGGTATCCTCAATTGGAACCATGACACCCGGAGTACCGGTGAACTGCTCTGCAACAGCGAACGGCTGGCTGAGGAAACGCTGTACACGACGTGCACGGTTTACGACCAACTTATCCTCATCAGAGAGCTCATCCATACCAAGGATGGCGATGATGTCCTGAAGTTCATTATAATGCTGAAGTGTTTCCTTCACACGCTGAGCGCAATCATAGTGTTCCTTACCTACAATCAGCGGGTCAAGGATACGCGATGTACTCTGCAGAGGGTCAACGGCAGGATAAATACCAAGCTCTGTAATCTTACGGTTCAGCACAGTGGTAGCATCCAAGTGAGTGAAGGTTGTTGCCGGAGCAGGGTCGGTCAAGTCGTCGGCAGGCACGTAGACAGCCTGTACTGATGTGATTGAGCCTTGCTTGGTTGAAGTAATTCGCTCCTGCATGGCACCCATCTCACTGGCAAGTGTCGGCTGGTAGCCTACTGCTGACGGCATACGACCGAGCAGAGCGGAAACCTCAGAACCAGCCTGTGTGAAACGGAAGATGTTATCAATGAAGAACATGATGTCGGCAGGACCTCCGTTAGGACCTCCGTGATCACGGAACTCCTCGGCAATAGTCAGACCAGAGAGGGCAACACGAGCACGTGCCCCAGGTGGCTCATTCATCTGTCCGTAGACAAGGGTTGACTGTGACTTCTCAACCTCCTTAGGGTCAACGAGTGACAAGTCCCACTTGCCTTCGTCCATTGCCTTCTTGAACTTCTCACCGTAGCGGATGACACCAGAGTCGAGCATATCACGGATAAGGTCGTTACCCTCACGAGTACGCTCACCAACACCTGCGAATACTGAATATCCGCTGTGTCCCTTAGCGATGTTGTTCATCAGCTCCATGATAAGCACGGTCTTACCTACACCGGCACCACCGAACAATCCAATCTTTCCACCTTTCATATAAGGCTCCAACAGGTCGATGACTTTAATACCTGTAGGAAGGACCTCCTTGTGAGTAGAAAGGTCATCAAACTTTGGCGGCTCGCGGTGAATCGGGTAACTGCCTTTCATGTCGAGTGACTTCATGCCATCGATAGGCTCTCCGATAACGTTCATCATACGTCCGCGAATCTGGTTGCCTGAAGGCATCTGTATAGGTGCGCCTGTCGGTACTACCTCCATGCCGCGCTCCAGACCGTCGGTCGAGTCCATGGCAATACAGCGTACGGTATCCTCGCCGATGTGCTGCTCCACCTCGATAACGAGCTTCTTACCGTCAGGACGGTCGATAGTCAGAGCATCGTAAATCTGTGGCAACACTTTCTCAGGATCCTCGCCCTTGGTATCGAAGTAAACATCGATGACCGGGCCGATAATCTGGGAAATGTGTCCGATAATTTGTGACATAAACTTATATTTTTAGTTTTAATAAATTCCTATCGCCTAATTCATAAGCAACGCAGCAAAATTAACAATTTATTTTGTCATTGGTTTAACATCATACTGCATTTTAGCATTATTTAAACCCAATAGCCTACTTTGAGTTTTCTATTGTTTACTTTTGCCACGTCACTGTTCTATTGAGTATTAGATACTCAATTCATCAAGAACCTTGATGAGTTTGCGGTCGAACGGCTTATCACTGCGGATAGCATCGGCGAATGGAACATAAACGACTTCGTTGTTGCGGACACCAACCATAACGTTGCGCTGTCCCTGCATAATAGCCTCAATGGCTCCGACACCTGTACGGCTGGCAAGGATGCGGTCACGAGCCGATGGGCTACCACCACGCTGTAAGTGTCCGAGAATAGACACACGTACATCATATCCCGGGAACTCCTTCTTGACACGGTCAGCATAGTAAAGAGCACCGCACTTAGGACTCTCGGATACAATTACTATACAGCTCTTCTTGGACTTTCGGATACCACGCTCCATGAAGTTCTGCAGCTGGTCGACATCGGTTGAATCCTCAGGGATGATAGCTGCCTCAGCACCAGTAGCGATAGCACTGTTCTGAGCAAGGAATCCTGCATCACGACCCATCACCTCAACGAAGAAGATACGCTCATGGCTCTGAGCAGTATCACGGATACGGTCGACACACTCAACGATTGTATTCAGAGTTGTATCATATCCGATTGTATTATCAGTGCCATAGAGGTCGTTGTCGATGGTACCAGGCAGACCAATAATAGGAACGTCAAACTCCTGGGCAAAAATCATAGCACCGGTAAGTGAACCGTTACCACCGATGACTACCAGTGCGTCGATTCCCTCTTCCTGGATATTCTTATAAGCCTTCTCACGTCCTTCCGGAGTCTCGAACTCCTTTGAACGGGCTGTCTTAAGGATAGTACCACCACGGTTGATAATACCACTGACATTCTCAGTAGTAAAAGGCTTGATCTCATCATTGATAAGACCATCATAACCACGGTATACGCCTTTGATGTTGAAACCGTTGTAGATTCCTCCACGTGTGACGGCACGGATTGCTGCGTTCATTCCGGGTGCGTCACCACCAGATGTTAAAACTCCAATTGTTTTAATCTTTCCCATAATAGTGAATAGTGATATTATTATTTTCTATAAACTTTCAAACTGCTAATTTAATTATCTTAAGTTGTGGTATTTAAGCCAGATAGTAAGTGCCGTAGCACCAGTCCATCAGGAACATAGCGACAAGTCCGAGCACGGCTCCCACCATTACTTTCCATCCGACGTTCCTGAAATACCAGCCCACATGCATGTGCTCCATCTTAAGCAGAGCCAGACCAGCCATCGAGCCGGTAGCAAGAATATTTCCGGCGGCAGGGACTACGAAAGCAATAACCTTCCAGTAGATTCCATTCTGCACGAAAGCCGCCGCAAGTCCTTGGGTCGACATTGACACATCATACAGCGAGAAGAATGATGCCGCAGTAGCGAAATTATCGAGCACACTGCTCACCGTCCCGGCAATGATTCCCATAATCCAGACGTTGTGGATATTTACCGCACACCACTGAGCCAGCCACCGTAGAGCGCCGGTCTCAGCGAGCACTCCCAGCATCAGCACGATACCAACGATGAAGAGCATCATCTGAATGATACCATATTGCAGGACACGAGGGACACGGCGGTCAATCATCTTATCGACATTAATCAACTTGCGGTTGAATATCTCATTGACGATCCACAGTACCGACAGAACGCACAACGCTCCGAGGAACGGGCTTAGCTTAGTAATATTATGGAACGTAGGGATGAACCACAAACCGCCTATTCCGACGACGAGCATCAGCAACCTCTGCCAAACATTCAGTCGCGTATCATCGCCCCGATAAGGCATTCCAATCCACCCTGTGTCAACCCTTTCAGGCAGCATATTGCTGAGCCACCAAGTAGGCAAAGCCCATGCAATGAGACAAGGAAGAGCGAGCGCCACCGAGAAGTTAGTAGCCGTTACAGCGCTCTTGTTCCATATCAGCAGGTTAGTCGGGTCGCCGATGACAGTCAAAGCACCGCCGATATTAGCCGAAATGACGATAACAGAGCCCAGAATCATTCTTTGCCTGCGATTCTGAATAACCCCATGCATCATCGTAAGCATCATCACTGTCGTTGTAAGATTATCAAGGTTTGCCGACAGGATGAATGTAATTACAGCCAACATCCACACCATCTTCCGGCTTGAGCGAGTCCTCAGCAGTTGTTTCAAGAAGTCGAAACAGCCGTTGTTGTCCAGCACTTCGACAATAGTCATTGTAGCAAGCAGATACAGGACAATCTCAGCCGCCCTTCCGACATACTTCAGGAAGATGTTCGAGGCAATGTATTCCTTCACCGTAACGCTCGTAGCGACAGCGCCTTGCAGGAAACTGGAATAATCATTTGGATGCTGACTGAGCACGAAATCGGCGCCATAGCAGATATACAACACCCAGCACAAAGTCCCCGTGAATATTGCCACGGCGGCCTTGTTGATGTTGGTAATCCTCCCTGTAGCTATCAGAAGGAGACCAAATACTGCTATTGCTACGATTATCAGTGTCATTGCGTTTTTAAAAACAGCACAAATTTAGGCATTTTTTTTTATTTTCCAATACGTTAATTCTTTTTTTTAATAGGTTTAACGGCATTTTAATCTAATCTATGCATATTGCAATGTCGAGGTTACAAATTTTTCTCTTGCATTTCTTTTATTTAACTTAAAAAAGCATTACCTTTGCATACATACATCAGTTAACACCAACGAAGTAACGACTATCGACATGCAAACCAGACCAACATACCGACAAGATTCTGATGCGGCACCGCTTATCAGTTTCATCATCACCGACTACAACGTTCCGGTGGAGATGTTGCAGGAGTGCCTTGACAGCATATTCGCGCTAAGTCTCAGCGACTCCGAGCGCGAGGTTATCATCGTCGACGATGGCTCAGAGGTAAGTCCGATAAACAGCATACTGAAATATTTGGACAAAATAATTTATCTCCGTCAGCCCAACCAAGGCGTATCAATGGCTCGCAACGCCGGTCTGGAGATAGCCAAGGGACAGTTCATACAGTTCATCGACGGTGACGACTGCCTGTTGACAACAGCATACGAGCATTGCCTTGACATAGTAAGATATAAGGACACTGACTTGGTAATGTTCCGGTTTGCTCAGGAGAAGAATGACAATCAATCGAGAGAATCATTCGAGGAATTCAGCGGACCTGTGAGCGGACACGAGTACATGCGCCACAACAACCTCCACGCCGCCCCATGGGGATACATTTTCCAACGCCAGTTGCTAGGCAGTCTCCGATTCCATCGTGGCATAGAATACGGTGAGGATGAGGAGTTTACACCACAATTAATGCTCCGGGCTGAGAAAGTATACACCACCGAATCACCGGCATACTACTACCGTCAATGGAAAAACTCAGCCACACATCAGAATGACAAGCGCCGCAAACTGAAACGCCTCCACGACACTGTAGAAGTTATCTGCACCTTGCGTGACCGTGCCGACGTCCTGCCTTACGACGACAGGATGGCTCTGCAACGCCGAATCGACCAGCTGACGATGGACTATATATATAATGTGATAGTACTGACTCACAACGGGCACTATCTCGAGAAGTGTATAAGTCGACTCCACGAGAAAGGACTCTTCCCCCTATCCGACCGCAACTATACCAAGAAGTACAAGTACTTCAGCAAGTTGGCTAACTCAAAGATAGGCAGGAGAATACTTCTATTAACATTAAAATAAGAAGCCGCCCCAAGCCCCTCCAAAATGGAGGGGATGTTTAAACCCATTGATAAACAGAGAGAATCTTTTAGTAAGATGAGAATATTACTACTTGGCGAATACAGCAACGTCCACGCCACACTGGCTAAGGGTCTACGGGCACTGGGACACGAGGTCACCGTTGTGAGCAACGGCGACTTCTGGAAGAATTATCCCCGAGACATCGATGTTGCACGCACGCCAGGAAAGACAGGTGGCATACGATTATACTTGAAGATTCTAAGCCTGTTGCCGAAGTTGACGGGCTATGACATTGTACAACTTATCAACCCCATGTTCTTCGAGTTGCGGGCAGAGAGAATGTTCTTCTTCTATCACTTTCTGAAAAAACATAACAAACATGTTGTACTTGGAGCGTTTGGTATGGACTACTATTGGGTAAAGACTTGTACGTTTGACAAGCCTTTACGCTACAGCGATTTTAACATTGGCGACCGTGTGCGCACCGATGCCCCTGCAGTCCGTGAACAACGTGACTGGCTAGGAACGACAAAGGAGCGCCTCAACAAGGAGATAGCCTCATCATGTGACGCCATAGTCACCGGGCTTTATGAGTATGACGTTTGCTATCGACCGGTATTCCCCGACAAGACCAAGTATATACCATTTCCTATACAAATTCAAAATCAAGACCCTTTAATACAAAATTCAAAATTCAAAATTCAAAATTATGATTACCAAGTTGATACAGGCTCTTCTGATTCTGGTAATCAAACATCCTCCCCTTGGGGGAGGCTTGGTGGGGAAAGACAGTTAAAGCTCTTCATAGGTATCAGCAAAGGACGGTCTGCTTATAAAGGGACCGACATAATGCTTGCTGCAGCCAAGGCTGTAAAAGAGAAGTACCCCGACAATCTGGAACTACGTGTAGCCGAGGGCGTCCCATTCGATGAATACCAACGGATGATAAACGGTTCGGATGCTATTATGGACCAGCTCTACAGCTACACGCCGGGCATGAACGCACTGCTTGCAATGTCAAAGGGAATAATCGTCATTGGCGGTGGCGAGCCCGAGAACTATGAGATAATCCATGAGGACAAGCTCCGCCCTATCGTCAATGTACAGCCGACATTCGACAGTGTATACTATGAACTGGAGCGTCTCGTCCTTAATCCGTCGATTATTCCCGAACTGAAACGCCAAAGCATAGAGTATGTCCGCAAGCACCATGACTACATCAAAGTCGCAAAGGAATATGAACAACTATATTCCGGCTTGCTTAAATAACCTCACAACTTTCTAATCCGAATAATGATAATGCCGCCGATGACTGAGATAAGTGAGGTCATTCTGATGGCGGTAGGCTTCCCGCTCGAAGCGAATGTTAAAGTAAGCCTTTAAGGAATCGTGATACCTTAGCAAAAGGAGAAGCCATTCGACGACATACCAGACATAGAAGCCGATGAAGAGAAGCTCACGCTGCTGGGCAGTGTGTATACGCTCATGGTTGAGCTCGACGGGCGACAACTTCTTGACAGAGAAGATAATGCCGAAAAGGTTGATGGCATAGAACCCACCGCCGACAGGGAACCGCTTTATGAGTACCGTCTTTGTCATAATGTCCTTTATTTCACCCTTGAAAGCAGGAAACAGAACACATTATTGTCCGTTATGAGATTATATTGAACCGTGCGAATTTCAATAGAAGTTGCTTGCGTCCGGTGTTGCGGAAGACGACCGTAGCCTTGGCATTCTCACCTGAGCCTTCGAGCAGTTCCACCGTTCCGATGCCGAAACGCTGATGTTCGATGACACTGCCGACACGGAGCGTGCCGGTGCTGGTCTTAAGACTTTGAACCTGAGCGGTCGATGATGAAGCAGCACCTGAGGCTGACGTCTTGCCCGATACAGGCTTTGCGACACGGCTGAAATGCCTGCCCTCACGCTCAAGTACACGCTGAGCACGGTCGGAGAATGGGTTTATCGGCTTTTCCGGTTTCCTCGGATGGGTGACTTTCAGCTTCGGGTCTGCCATAAACCGGTCGGCAACGGGCTCGGAATTCTGATAGCGGTTGTCGAGACGAGGACCCGACTCCCATGGTTTCGGTTTTCTGTCCCACGGCATTCTGCCACCATAGCCACCACCATTGCCGAAGGAAGAGCCACTGGCTGAGCTTGTGGAGCCGCCTTGCATGTCGTCCTCGTGAGAATCAACCAGGTTTCTGTCGATGTCGGCAAGGAACCGGCTAGGCGTGTCGAACTGCATACTGCCGAAGCGGAATCGGTTGCGTGCGTTGGTCAGGATGCAGTGGCGCTCGGCACGGGTTATGGCGACATAGAGCAGGCGGCGCTCTTCCTCGACGCCACGCTTCGACTGGCTTGCCATAGGACTTGGGAAGATGTTCTCCTCAAGACCGACGACAAAGACCGTTGGGAACTCCAGTCCCTTGGCAGCATGGATGGTCATCATCGTCACGGAGTCGTTGTCGGCATCATTATCGGTGTCCTGGTCGGTAGCCAGAGAGACTTCAGCAAGGTAGTCGGGAATGTAAATCTCATCCCCCCTGCCCTCTTCCTGGTTTGCAGCAACGAACGACTGCATACCGGAAAGGAGTTCCTCAAGGTTCTCCTGACGGGACAAGTGCTCGGTGTCACGCGACGAATAGAGGCCGGCTGATATACCGCTGAGCTGTATGATTTCCTTTCCGAGGGAATAGACATCAGTATTGCCCGACTTCTCGATGAATCCGGCTATAAGGTTCTGGAAGACTGACAGTTTGGTAAGAGTGCCCTTATTGACATTGAGCCCATAGAATCCCGGCTGGCTGATGACCTTCCATATCGACACGTTGTGTTCGCCGGCTGTTGCAGAGACCTTCTGAACAGTGGTATTTCCGATGCCGCGTGCCGGATAGTTTATGATGCGGAGTAGCGCCTGGTCGTCGTCGGGATTTGCCACAAGACGGAAGTAAGCTATGATGTCCTTTATCTCCTTGCGCTGATAGAACGACAGCCCGCCATATATTTTATATGGTATACCGTCCTTGCGGAACTCGTCCTCGAAGGAGCGGCTCTGTGCGTTTGTCCGGTATAGAATGGCAAAATCGCTGTAGAGTCCGTTCTCTTTCTTCTTTATTTTCTGAATCTCATTGGCTACGATTGCAGCTTCCTCCTTGTCGCTGTATGCCGGGCGGTACTCTATCTTCTCACCCTTTGCCTCATCGCTGTAGACATCCTTCGGTATCTGACGGACGTTGTGCTTCATCAGTGAGTTGGCAGCCTCGACTATCAGCTGTGTGCTCCGGTAGTTGCGCTCCAACTTAAACAGTCTTGCGCCGGGAAATTTCTTTTGGAAGTCGAGTATGTTGTCGATGTTGGCACCACGGAAGGAGTAGATGCTCTGGTAGTCGTCGCCAACCACGCAAACACGGTTGCGGGAAGTAGAAAGCAGGGAGATTATTTCCTGTTGAACCTTATTTGTGTCCTGATACTCATCGACGAGGATATAGCTGTACCGTCCGGAATATTTCTCACGGATGTCCTCATGGTCGCGGAACATGATGTATGTGTTGAGAAGGAGGTCGTCGAAGTCCATGGCGTTCGACTGGCGGAGGTGTGCCTGATAAGATTTGTAGATGTCGGCAACGGCGGGCATGCGTGCCTCATTATCACGTTCAAGGGCAGCCTTGTCGTCGGCATAGTCTTCGGCGGATATTAGGCTGTTCTTTGCCATTGATATGAGGTTATGCACTGTGGCAGGCTTGTATTTCTTGTCGTCGAGACCCATTGCCTTGACGATATTCTTAACGAGCGTCCGGCTGTCGGTCTCGTCATAGATAGTGTAGTTGGCACTGTATCCGATGCTTGCCGACTCGATGCGCAGAATCTTGGCGAAGATGGAGTGGAACGTTCCCATATAGAGCTGATGGGCTGTTTCATCGCCAACAATCTTGCCTATGCGGTCTTTCATCTCGCGGGCAGCCTTGTTGGTGAAGGTAAGGGCAAGGATTCCCCATGGCTTCATGCCCTTTTGCAGGAGATAAGCTATCTTGTAAGTCAGCACGCGCGTCTTGCCTGAACCGGCACCGGCAATAACGAGTTCGGCACCATCGCAGTATTCAACAGCGGCACGCTGACTGTCATTCAATTCGTCTAAGAGATTACTCATTTTATAGTTTGAAATCTGAAAACCGTTTGCAAAATTAAGAAAATAATCTGAGATTCTTGCACTTACCTTCGATAAAAACGGGATGCTGTGGATTAAGACACAATCGGGCCGGAACACCTGGGATGGCACAAAAGTGAGAACCGTACGTTATGATGAGGATGTCTATGTGGGATACCGCCATTTCGATACGGACAGCATTCGCCCTCTTTATCCTTTCGGATATGGCAAGAGCTATACAACATTTGAATATTCTGACAGTAAAGTCGAAGAGGTTGGTGACAGTTTAGTTGCCATAGTGAAAGTAACGAATACTGGGAATGTTGCAGGAAAAGAAATTGTAGAGCTTTACGTATCGGCTCCACAAGTGTCAATGAAAAAGCCTTTAAAGGAATTAAAAGCTTTTGCCAAGACTCCATTGCTGAAGCCTGGGCAAAGTGCTGTTCTTAGAATGAGTTTCCCAACGAGTTTGTTGGCTTCTTACAGTGCCTTCGACAATAAATGAATAATAGACAAAGGGAATTATTCCGTCCTCTTTGCCGCTTCTGCCGAGGATATAAGACTTGTCAATTCATTGGAAATGCAGGCATGTAAGTCATTTGATGTAGAATCCAACGCTGGCGTTTCCGCATGTAAGGACCTGGATGAGAGGAACTGTACCAACGGGGATTAGGCAAGGTGGCAGCTATCAATGCACAATCGGCACGGGTAAGTTCGCTGGCTGTACAGTTGAAGTGTTGTTCTGCCACGGCTTCAACGCCATATATGCCGTCACCCATCTCAATGGAATTGAGGTAGACTTCCATAATGCGTTGCTTACTCCAGAAGAGTTCAATAAGGAATGTAAAATAAGTCTCCAGTCCTTTGCGCACCCATGAACGGCCTGGCCAAAGGAAGACATTCTTTGCTGTTTGCTGGGATATTGTACTGCCTCCACGGATTCGTCCGCCTTGCATGTTTTCCTTGGCAGCACGCTCGATAGCTCCATAGTCGAAACCATGATGCTTCAGGAAGTTCTGGTCTTCGCTTGACATTACAGCCATGGGCATCGACTTAGGCATCTCGTCAAGCGATACCCATGAGTGGTGTAGCTTTATGCTCTCGCCATCGCCAATCTGCTCAAAACAACGAATAAACATTAGCGGTGTTGCCACTACGGGTATGAACCTATAGGCAATCACCGCTAATATTGATGATGCAAACAAGAGGACGAATGTCCATTTGATTATGGAAAAAATTCTCTTCATAAATGAAATCCCCACCAAGCCTCCCATTGGGGGAGGCTTGATGGGGACTAATACTATTTATTCTCCAGCTTGCTTCTTAGCCTGATTGATCATTTGCTCAGAAGCATAGATGTAAACCTCAACACGACGGTTTGCCTCATCGTTAATGGTGTTCTCGTGACCTGCTACAGGATCGGTACTACCCTTTCCCTCGACGGTCTTGAACTGAGAATTTTTGACGCCCTGCTGCTGCAGATAGCTGACAACCGACTGTGCACGCTTCAATGACAACGGGTTGTTGATGGCATCAGTACCTGTCTTATCGGTGTGACCATAGACGTTGATGCTGCAATCAGAGTTGTTCTTCAGTACATTGGCAAACTGAGAAAGGTCTTTCTTGGAAGCTGCACTGAGGTCTGACGAGTTCAACGGGAAGAGGATACCGGAATTGAACGACACCTTGACCATCTTCAAGCCATTGGCATCGGTGACCTCTTCTACCTTGGCATTCTGTACCTGAGCGGCTGTCTCCTGAGCCACCTTGTCCATGTGATGACCGATGATTGCGCCGGTTCCGGAACCAACGGCTGCACCGATGGCTGCACCGATGGCTGTCGATTTGGAGTCCTTACCGATAATGTTGCCGATGATACCGCCAATGACAGCACCTGCACCGCCGCCACCTAAGCTGTAAGTACCCTGCTTTGTAGCACATCCGGACAATGCAAGAATACATAATCCTGCTGTAATAGCCTTCAAATGTTTCATAGTCGTATTCCTTTTAATTATTAATTTTTTATTCAAAACTATTGCAAAGATAAAATAAAAAACTGAATCACGATACTTTTACCAACATTATTTTGTACTTTTGCAGTATAATTAAATAATGTAGACAAATTAAATGGCAAAAGAACTGAAACAACTCACAAAGAGAGCCGACAACTACTCTCAGTGGTACAATGACTTGGTAATGAAGGCCGACTTGGCAGAGACTGCCCCGGTGCGCGGCTGTATGATTATTAAACCATACGGTTATGCTATCTGGGAGAAGATACAAGCTGAACTTGACAAGGAGTTCAAGAAGCTCGGCGTGAAGAATGCTTACTTCCCACTTCTCATCCCGAAGAGTTTCTTCGCCCGTGAGGCTGAGCACGTCAAGGGTTTCGCCAAGGAGAGTGCCGTTGTTACACACTATCGCCTGAAGGCCAGTGACGACGGCAAGGACATCATCGTCGACCCTGACGCAAAGCTTGATGAGGAACTTATCATACGCCCGACATCGGAGACAATGATATGGCATACATACAAGAACTGGATTAACTCTTACCGTGATCTGCCATTGCTGTGCAACCAGTGGTGCAACGTTATGCGTTGGGAGATGCGTACCCGCCCATTCCTCCGTACATCAGAGTTCCTCTGGCAGGAAGGACACACGGCCCACGCTACAGCCGAGGAGGCTGAATCTTTCGCACAGAAGATGCTCAATGTCTATGCCGACTTCGTCGAGGGATGGCTCGCCGTGCCTGTTGCCCGTGGCGTGAAGAGCCCGACCGAGCGCTTCGCAGGAGCCCTCAACACATATACTATTGAGGCAATGATGCAGGACGGAAAGGCATTGCAGAGCGGCACAAGCCACTTCCTGGGACAGAACTTCGCCAAAAGCTTCGACGTAACATTCCTCAACAAGGACAACAAGCCTGAATATGTATGGGCTACTTCATGGGGAGTTTCAACCCGTCTGATGGGTGCTCTCATCATGGCTCACTCCGACGACAACGGTCTTGTGCTTCCTCCGAAGCTCGCTCCGCTACAGGTTGTAATCGTTCCTATCTATAAGAAGGACGAACAGCTAGCTGCAATTAAGGAAAAGTTCCGTCCTGTTATCGAAGAGCTCCAGTCAAAGGGAATCAGCGTTAAGTTCGATGATGACGACACAAAGCGTCCTGGCTTCAAGTTTGCCGATTACGAGTTGAAGGGAGTTCCAGTCCGTCTCGTTATGGGAGGACGTGACCTTGAGAACGGAACCGTCGAAATAATGCGCCGTGATACACTTGAGAAGGAGTCCGTTCCATTCGATGGAATCGCTGAGCGCGTTGAGAAACTGCTTGACGATATTCAGGAGAATGTCTTCGAAAAGGCTAAGAAGTTCCGTGACGCTCATACCTACGAGTGCAACAACTATGATGAGTTCAAGGAGCGCATCAAGGACGGTGGTTTCTTCCTCTGCCCTTGGGACGGCACTGCCGAGACTGAGGCTAAGATCAAGGAGGACACTCAGGCAACTATCCGTTGCATTCCTCTGAGCATCGACCAGACTAAGGTTACCGGCACAGACATGGTCAGCGGAAAGCCAGCCAAGTACAAGGTAATCATAGCTAGGGCTTATTAAAAGAACATTTAACCAATTACAAAGAGTAACCAAGAATGAGAAAAGCAATGTTTACACTCGCGTTGGCAGTCATGGCAATGGCTGCAAGCGCACAAACCGTTAAAGTGGGCTTCAAGAAAGGGGATGTCCGCAAGTATGTAACCAAGGTAGACATTACCGTCGGCGTGCCAATGCAAGGTGAAGAGAAAGTTTCCTCAGAGGCGACAAACACCTACACCGTAACTGACGCTACAGCCGACGGATATACCGTTGAGTTGAAGAATGAGAGCTACACAACCACCGGCAAATCTGAGATTGCCCAACAGTTGGGTGATGTAAGCTCTTATTTCAGTGCCTTGAAAGAGACCCCGGCAAAGCTGAAGCTCAACAAGGATGGTGCCGTCACCGACATTCTAAACTCTGACGCAGTACTTGCAAGCATATCAAAGATAGCCATCGATGCTGTCAACAAGTTCTATGCCGACCATCCGGAAATAGAGAAACAGGCTCCGAAGAGCAAGGCTCTCATGGCAGTCAATGACCAAATAACAAAAGAGAACGCCCTCAATCTCTTCAAGGACAACACCATCTTTTCCCTTAACGGCAAGGATCTCGTTGCAACTCCGGAGGAAGATGATACAATTATAAACATCATTAAGGTTAAGAGCACTTACTCAGTAAGCAACGACGGCAGCAATCTTGTAATCAACAAGAAGTCAGTCAGCAACATGAGCGAGGATGATTTAAAGGCTCTCGTCAAGAAGTTCATTGCCAAGGCAGGTCAGGAAGTTTCTGATTCTGAGTTCGACCAGATGTGGGGACAGATGAAGTTGATGGGTATGGCTCAGATCGATGCTAACGAAACCGGAACCAGCAATTATGGCGAAGGCGGATGGCTGACGAGCAATTCCGATGATGTCAGCATGACTGTAATGGGTGCAAAGACAAAAGTCAGCATCAAGAGCACATTGCAATAAGGCTTGTCCTAGTATAAAAAAGGTGCCGTTTCATTAATTGAAGCGGCACCTTTTTTAATTTGTAAGCATGAAATGAATTAAACATATAATTCTCTCATTTAATAATGCTTCATGACCCTGTCTATGGACCGCTTGTCCTCTTTCTCCTTGATACTCTGGCGCTTGTCGTACTCCTTCTTACCGCGGGCAAGTGCAATATCCATCTTTGCGCGTCCGTGCTCATCAATGAACACCAACAGCGGCACAATGGTAAGTCCCGGATTCTTAGTCTCTTCCTGCAACTTGCGAATCTCACGTTTGGTAAGCAGCAGCTTGCGGTCACGGCGAGCCGGATGATTGGAGAATGATCCATAGAAATATGGACTGATATTCATTCCCTGAACCCAGATCTCACCTTTATCTATATAACAGAACGAGTCGACAAGCGACGCCTTTCCGGCACGGATAGACTTTATCTCCGTCCCGGAGAGCACCATTCCAGCCGTAAACGTGTCCAAGAATGTGTACAGAAACGATGCTTTCTTATTGCGAATCTGCACAGGACTCTTCTTTCTTATTTCCTTTTCTTCCTGATTCATTTTATAATTCCTCACAAGACCTCCCGAAGGGAAGGTTGTCTAATTACATAAATATTCACTGAATCTCAGCGAAATTGTCGATATGGTCGTCAATGTAAGCAGCAATCTGATTCGTCCATTTCTCTTCATTGACAATGAACTCATCGTCATAATCGTCGAACTCAGGCATCTGCTCATACAGTGCCATGAACTCCTCGTCGGTCATATCACGCTCTATCTGCCCGTGGTACTTGTCATAGAACTTCTTGCAGTGGCGGATATGAGTGTACAGGTCTCCCAGTCCCCACTCACGGACAGCCACGGCAAATGGATTCTTGAAGATGAACTCGCCATAGCCATTGTAAATGAGCTGGATATATCCACCGTCCATCACCTCCGTGTGCAGGTAGCTCCAGCCTAGCAGAGTAATCTGGTCGGACGTGAGTTGCTGCATGTTCTCCTGTGTGAGTTGTCCGCCGATAGCCTTGTTTATGGCATCAACGAATGTACCAACGAACAGGTCCATATCGTCGGCTTCGGCAGCCTTCTTCAGTTGTTTATCATCGACTGTAATCTTCATTGACTTCCTATTTTTTTGCAAAGTTAATCTTTTATTCGCTAAATTGCAAATATTACGCCGGTTAGATTTACTTCTGCCATGTCAGACAAACCGTCGTATCAGTGCCACCTCAACTATTCCACGCACGGCAAGGAACACGAGAAAGGCAATCCACAGTGCCGTGTTTGCCAGTGTTCCAACCAAGGCGAAATAGATAATGAAGAAGCTCGCTGCAGCCGTTGCTGTCGAGAGAAGCATTCCTTTTGTAGCCGTTATCCCGACGAATATTCCGTCATAGATAAACGCCAGCACTCCACATGCAGGCACGGCTATAGCCCACGGCAGATAGTCCATTGCCGCGTTGACAACAGCCGTATCGTCGGTAAGCAGCGAAAGGAAGCCACGTCCACCTACAATATATAATAATGTGAAAACAACCACCATCGCAACGCCCCACAAATTGAGGCTCTTGACTAGTTTCCAGAAGCCCGCCTTGTCACCGGCACCGTAAGTCTTACCACACAAAGCCTCGCCTGCGTAGGCAAATCCATCCATAAAATAGGAGAAAAGCGTATACAGGGTTATCAGCAAGGCATTGACAGCCAGTATCATAGAGCCTTGTTTTCCTCCTGCCGACGTGAAGAACATATTGACCGCAACAAGGCAGAGTGTACGGAGGAATATGTCACGGTTGACCGTAAGGAAATGCTTTATTGGATGATGAGATGAGGGGATGACGGGATGATGAGATGAGGGAATGATGGGGTGATGGGGTGAATTTACAGTAAAAATCTTATCATGACGACGCTTATAAACTACTCCGGCGAAGGCCATCAGGGCTCCCGACCACTGGGCTATGAGTGTTCCCGTGGCTACACCTTCGATTTTCCATCCGACAACAAACACAAAGAACAGGCTGGCGATGATATTTATCACGTTTTGAATGATAGCGATGAACATCGGCGTCCGTGTGTCCTGCATGCCGATATACCACCCATTCATGGCATAAAGACTGAGCATTGCGGGTGAGCCCCATATAACGATGTCGAAATATTGGGTAACAAACGGAGCGGCATCAACCGGCGTATTCATCGCCCAAATCATAAATCGGAGTATAAGCTCCTGCAAAATGACAAAAAGCAAGCCTATTCCAACACCTGTTCCGACTGACAAACGGAGTATGCCCGTTGCCTCGGATCCACTTTCCCTGCCGTAAGCCTGAGCCGTCATACCGCTGGTTCCCATACGCAAAAAACCGAATATCCAGTAAATAACGTTGAATATCATGGAGCCAGTGGCTATGGCGGAAATATAAGTAGCGTCACCGATATGTCCGACAATAGTAAGGTCGACAAGTCCAAGCAGCGGTACGGTAACATTGCTTATTATCGAGGGAATGGCAAGGCGGAGTATTTGATTATCGTGAATGGACATAATGAAAATTGACTGATTTAAACGATTTGCTTGCGACGTAAAACAGACGGTTTTGGAAAAGATACCCAATTAGATTGTAAAAGGGTATCTTTTAGCTCCTAATCGGGTATCTTTTACAAGCTAATTGGGCATCTTTTACAAACCGCCCCGAAATCTACAGTTCTACAACGGTTATACCGGCACCGCCGAACTGGACATGCTCGTCATGAAAATCACGTACATTCGGGACAGTAGCCAGATACTGGCGGATGAGTGTCCGAAGGATTCCGTTACCCTTGCCATGCAGGATTCTCACTTGCGGAACGCCGACGAGAATGGCATCATCGATATAGTGCTGAACAGCGTTTAGAGCCTCGTCGGCACGCATTCCACGGACATCAATCTCCTGAGAGAAGTTGTTGCGGTGCTCGTCGATGGTGGCACGGGTCATGCGGCTGCTAGGAGCGTAGGTCTGCAAATTGTTGAGCGATGAGCTGTCAGTCGAGGTTGTTTCCGGCTTTTCCTCGACACGCTCTAACCGGGAGACATCCATCTTGGAACGCATATCGCCGAAGACGACATTAGCCTGTTTGTCACGAACGGACTCTATTCGACCTACGGTGGTCAGTCCCTTGATTCTCACATAGTCGCCTGCAACCAGCGGACGGTTGGCTTTCTTCACGGTAGGCTTGTTGCCCTGCTCGGCTTTCCGCTTGGCTTTCTCAGCCAAATGCTTCTCGTGGCGTGCCTTACGGGAATTTATCTGTTCGACTTTCTTATTGAATTCCTCGTCAGTCATGACACCATGGTCGGCCTTGCGTGACTTGCCTTTCTTGTTTGGGCTCGGCAATTCGCCATGCTCGATGCCTTCCTCATAATCGGCAAGTTCCTGACGGAGACGCTTCGTTTCCTCTTTCTCGGCCTGACTCTCACGAATCTCACGGATGGTATTCTCTATGCGCTTATTGGTCTCCTTCAAGAGCTCCTCAGCCTGCCGGCGAGCCTGGTTGAGAATTTCCTTTCGCGACTTCTCGACGTCGGTTACGTTCTGCTCATATCGGGCAATAGCCTTGTCGAGCTCCTTCTCACGCTGATGGACAGTCTGGCGTTTGCCCTCCCAATAGCGTTTGTCACGGACGATGTCCTGAAGGTACTTGTCACTCTGGATATAATCGGAGCCGACAATATCTGAAGCGTCCTTGATAACTTCCTCGGGTATACCTGTCTGACGGGCAATCTCGATGGCAAACGAACTGCCGGGGCGTCCGATAGCGAGGCGGAACAGAGGCTTCATCTCATGGCGGTCATAAAGCATCGCGCCATTAACCACATGGTCGTGATTGTCGGCGAAATGCTTAAGGTTCTGATAGTGAGTCGTTATCACTGCCCACGCACCTTTCTTCCAGAACTGCTTAAGAACGCTCTCGGCAATGGCGCCACCAATCTGCGGCTCTGTTCCTGTTCCGAACTCATCGATGAGAATCAGGGTCTTGTCCGATGCCTGCTTCATCATATTCTTCATATTATAGAGGTGAGAAGAGTATGTACTGAGGTCGTTCTCCAGGCTCTGCTCATCGCCAATGTCAATCATCAGGTCGGCAAAGACGCCCACCTTCGACCTGTCGCCTACCGGAATAGGCAGTCCGCACTGGAGCATATATTGCAACAGGGCGACAGTCTTAAGGCAAACACTCTTGCCGCCGGCATTAGGACCGGAAATGATCAAGATGCGCTTGTCGGCTGTAAGCATTATGTCGAGCGGAACAATAGCTCCGTTCAGGTGGGTTTCGAGCAAAGGATGGCGAGCCTGAATCCAGTCGATGTATGGCTTGTCGGAAACCTCCGGCTCGAATGCACGGAACTTAATAGAGAACTGCGTCTTGGCATGAATAAAATCAATTTCAGCCAAGAAGTTGTAGGAGTCGAGCATCGGACGGACAAACGGACGGATAACCTTGGCTATCTCGGTGAGTATGCGGACAATTTCACGACGCTCGTCACTCTCTAACTCACGGATCCGGTTATTAGCCTCGACTACCTGTGTCGGCTCTATATAGACGGTCTTTCCGGTGGCACTCTCGTCGTGGACTATACCGGAGATACGGCGCTTCAATCCCGGAGCAACAGGTATAACAAGTCGTCCGTCACGCACGGCCGGTGTAACGTCCTTCTCGACTATGCCATCGCTCTGTGCCGATTTCAATATACTGTAAAGTGTTCTTGATATTGAGCCTTCGGTACTAGCCAGTTCACGGCGTATGCGGTTGAGCTCGGGCGATGCCGTGTCACGCATCCGTCCGAACTTATCTATAACCTGCTCTATGCGCTGGACAATTCTCGGGAATGTCGCCACGCCGTCGGCTAGGTCGTGGAGAGCCGGATAATCGTAGGTTATATTGCCTTCGTCGTCCTCGTCGCCACGGTTTATATAGTCGGTGAGAGCAATGATAGTCTGCAACGACCGCTTGAGGTCGAAGAGCTCATCTTCCTCAAGATGAGTGCCCTCAAGGCGGATACGCTTCAATCCCTCACGCACATCTATGAAGTTGTCAAGTGGGAATCCGTCGGCTTTCTCAGTGATTCGGCGCATCTCCCGTATTTCTTCCATGCGGGAATTAAGAGCCTCGGCATCATCAGTGAAAGCCATTTCGTCGGCTTTGCTCTTGCCAAGTGTCGAGAGGCAATAGCCTTTCAGCATATCACGAATCTCGTTGAAGCCTATCTTTTGTTCGTAATTCTTAGGATAAATCATACTTTTTAAAGGGGAGTTAGTGGGGAGTTATGGGGGAGTTATGGGGGAGTTACAGGGGAGTTAGTGGGACAATACATAGATGGATGTGTAACTGAAGAAGAAAATAAATACCGAAATAAATGCGGGACTGAAGAAGGAATTCATCAGCCCCGCATTAATATGTAATTGATTAACTTATAATCAAATCATCCGATCATCTTATCATCCGATCATCTTATCATCCAATCTTCCAATTAGAAGAACAGATAACGGTTATCAACGATGCCAGCCTGCTGTGTCAGGTCGTTCATGAAGCCCTGAAGAACCTGCATTGACTGCATAGCGCAAGACTGCATCTCCTGCTGCTCGTTGTACTTAGCACCGGCACGCATTGCCTTGTTAATTACCTGGAAGACATAGACGCCTGCGTTACCCTTGACAGGAGCACTGACGAACTTACCCTTTGCAGTGCGAGCTACAGCACCGGAAAGTGCCGGCTCTACAGAACCTGTAGTCTGAACGTATGCTGGTGAAGCAAATGTAATCTTGTCGACTGTTGATACCTTTCCGCCCTTAGCCTGTGCAGCCTGAACGCTGTTGACGCCCTTGAGCTTAGCAATAATCTGCTCAGCCTTCTTGTCCTTGAGGACTTCACGCTTTACAATCTCCTTGACCTGCGGGTCATCGAGTGAGCGGTAGCCCTGCGGATGAATCTTATTCAGATAGATAACGAGCATGTAGTCGTTGTCGCCAGCCTCGTAAAGTGGAGAGATTTCGCCTTCCTTAGCCTTCCATACCCACTTCAGAGCGTCCTTGATACCTGAACCGCCGACATTGCCAATCTTGTGGGCTGATGTCTGAAGGTCGTTCTGGTCGAGTACAGTATAGCCATACTTGCGGGCGTTCTTCTGCAGAGCATCGAGTGTTGTGCTCTTTGTAACGAACTCGCTGAACTTATTGTAAGCTGCTGAACGTGTATCCTTAGAGAAGTCGATAATCTTCTTGATGACTCCGGCTGTGTACTTTTCCTTCATGCCCTTCTTGTCAAGAACCTGAACGATAACGTTGCCCTCGTCGAATGCAAGGTTCTGAACCTTGTTGACTTCGCCGGTGAGGAGTGCGTTGATAAGCTTACGGCTGTCGGCGTTCATGCTTGTAGAATGCTCATACATCTGACCGGTAAACCAAGTTTCCTTGCCTTCCTGACCGTACTTCTTGGCAATATCCTCGAACTTAGCACCACCTTCGAGAGCCTTGGTGATACTGTCAGCCTTAGCGCGAGCCTCGTCGACAGTGTTGGCACCAACCTGAATCTGGCGATACTGAACTGAGTCAGGGAGCTCCTGCTTAGCAACAAGCTTGATGATGTTGAGGGTATTGTCGGACTTTGTCTCGAAGACACCTGATGTTCCAACTGCCATAGAGTCGAGCTTGTTTGCAATGTCCTGTGGGAATGCATCCTTGCTGACAGGTACGCCGAGATAAGCAATCTGCGACTGGCTCTTGCCGATTACCTGCTCTGGGTCAGCGGCTGTAGAGAGCTGCTTCTGATAGTCGTTCATCTCCTTGACAAGAGCGTTACGGTCGGCAGCTGATGCCTTAATCTGATAAGCAACGTACTTAAGGTCACGGGTCTCGAACAACTGCTTGAATGCAGGCTTCAGCTCCTCGTACTTAGCCTTAAGGTCTTCGTCGGTAATCTTGATTGAGTTATCCTTGATGTCGCTGTAAGCAAATGAAGCGAGCTGGATTGTTGCTTCCTCGTTCTCGTCCTTGAAAGCGAGCTTAGCCTCAGCCTTGTTTGACAGTACGCTAGCCTGGACAAGAAGACTGTACTTCTGCTGCAGAAGGTCGTGGCGGAGCTGCTGCTCGCAGTAGAGCCAAAGGTCACGTGACTGCTGAATCTGGTCAGCCATCTGTGGATTAGCCTTGATTGCCTTGTCATAGTCGGCAAGGAACTGCTGAACGATAGAATAGTCGAAACGACCTGTCTGCTGGTTGTAGAACTGCGGGATAGGAATATCGCGCTGGAGCAGTGGGTTGGTTCCGTCCTTCAGAACGTTGTTCACCTCATCGTCAGTAACTGTCAGACCAACCTTCTTGGCATCGTTCTCGACCATTGCGTATGTAACATACTGCTGCCATACTCCGTCGCGAAGCTGGTTGAGTTGATCCTCTGAAAGATTGTCAGTACCAGAAAGAGCCTTCTGGGCATTGGTCACATCATCGACCAACTTCTGATAATCCTGTACACTGATTTTCTTGCCAAGGACCTCGCCAACCTGCTGATTAGCTTCTCCCTTGATACCGTTGCACGAACGGAAGGCTTCCTCGGCAATGAAAGCAAATAGACCGAGACCGATGATGATAATCAGCGTCACGCCTCTGCTTCTGATTTTTCCTAATGCTGCCATTGTTTGTTTTATTCTTTTATTTGTTTTAATTCAATATGGTTACACTATTACAAAGTGCGCACAAAATTACAAAGAATTTGTGAAACAAAGTAATTTTTCTAAAGATTATTTCGCTTTATGTATAAAATAGGCTGTAAAGATTAATCTTTCTTCTGTGCTATATGAAGTTTCACAAGTTCTATCTTTGTCATTGTGCTCTTGATAATCTTGAACTCGAACTTACCGACTTTAACGATCTCGTTGAGCTTCGGGAAACTCTGGTACTCATGAAGTATGAGTCCGCCGATGGTCATATACTCGTCGCTTTCAGGCAAATCGAGGTCAAACATCTCATTGACATTGTCAACTTCAAGGCGAGCCGAAAGGAGATAGTCGCCGTCCTTGAGTTTCTTTGCTATGTAGTTGGTGTTGTCGTGCTCGTCCTCGATGTCGCCGAATATCTCCTCAACGATGTCTTCCAACGACACTATGCCACTTGTTCCGCCAAATTCATCAACGACAACGCCCAGGCTCTTCTTCTCACGGAGGAAGGTCTGGAGCAGTTTCTGAGCCGCCATTGTCTCCGGAACAAACGGCATCTTGCGGATATGGCTGCGCCAGTTGGCTGCGTCGTGGAACATCTCCGATGAATGGATATAACCGATGATATGGTCGATGTCGCCCTTGAAGACGATTATCTTGCTGTTTCCACTCTCTATGAAACGCTGCTGAAGTTGGTCAAGGGTACAGTCATCTGTATCGACGGCATTGATTTCAGTACGTGGTATCATGCAGTCACGAACCTTGGTATCAGGGAAGTCAAGGGCGTTCTGGAATATCTTAACCTCATCGTCGATGTCGTCATCGTTCTTGGCATTATCTATGCTGGACTGTACCAGGTAGTCGAGATCGACTTTGGTAAATGCGCCTGCTTCTTCTTCCTTAGCAATCTTGACGCCGACCAGACGGAGCATACAACGTGAAAGCCAAGTAGCAAAAACGCTAATCGGCCATAGTATAATGTAAAACAGGTAAGCAAGCGGAGCAAACAGGGTCAGGAGTTTGTTCGGATTGCTCTTGAACAGAAGCTTTGGGAGGAATTCGCCGGTGAAGAGCACTACCAGTGTGGAACTCAGCGTGTCGATAATAACCAGTGTCGCAGCATTGGTCACACCGAGATACTGCCACAATTGGTCGAATATCTGAGCGAAAAGTATACCGTAGACAACAAGGACTATGTTGTTGCCGACCAGCATAGTCGAGACAAAACCATTAGGATTATGATAGAATTTGTCGAGACAATGCTGTGCGAAACCGTTGGTCTCGCCCTTGTCTATCTCAGCCTGTAACCGGCTTGACGATACGAAGGCAATCTCCATACCAGAGAAGAATGCCGACAGTATCATCGTAATGATGATACTAATTATTAAAGGTATTTGATCTTCCATATTATTTATCCATGTTCATACGCAAATAACAGATACAACGGAAACTCTCTTTCTGTTATTTCCGTTCTTCCCGTATGAATAAAAATCTATTTTGTCCGTATGGAGTGGAACTTCGGTTTGCCCGAGCCTACCGGGTGTGGTCCCGAAGCCGATGGTCCGTTAACGGTATCCACCTGCTGTGAGCTTTGCTGGATTGGCTGTGGTGGTGGCATTCCGCCCGGTGAACGGCCAATCTTCGACCTGTTCTTGTCCAACTTTCCATGGGTCTGCTTGATGTCATACTGGGTCATATCCTCATTGCTCTCAAACCAGTTGCCGTCGATTTCCTTGTCAGGCATCTTTACATGAGAATAGCTGTGCGACCAGAACTTATGGTTCTGCTCGTCCCAATAGAGTTCATCGCTCTGGAATGTCAAGCCCTGTGGATTCAAGATACGCACCCTGCCATGGAGTTGCCACTTACGGAGTTTATCGAAATAGACAGCCGAGTCGCACTGGATGTATCCCTTGATGTGCATCTTCTCATCGAACTGAGTGAGCAAAACGCCTTTATCGAATACCCAGCGGGACGGGTTCCGAGCCTCATTGACCTCCCAACGCTCGGCAACAAGTCTGTATTTTATGACTCCGGAATCGGATATTAACGTATTGACTCCATACGTAACCATAGCAGGAACGGAGTCTCGCGGATTGACAGCCGGAGCCGTGTGCTCGTGTTCCTCAGAACAGGAAGCTATCAGCAAGGCACAAAGAAGGCATCCCCCTATCCTTCGAAAGGAAGGACAACGAAATATAGTTTTTATCTCTGTGAGAATGTCTTCTAACATTATTAATATACGTCTGTCTTTTATCTAATCACGTTAACCGCAAAGATTACAGCAGCTAATCAAACGAGCAGAATGCCTGTCTTTGCATATAATAAATAAGGTGAGATTCTTTTATTCTACCTTGAACTTAGCGAACCAACGCTCGTTGAATGTCAGTCCGACTGTCACCATGAATGTATTTTCCTTGATTAAGTTATCAGCCGAGCGGTTAATCCAGTGTGCGCTGATGTTCAGAAAGCTTCGGTTGTTCCATCCATTTATAATAGGTATACCGAAGCCGATGCTTGCCTGTATCTCCTTAGGACCATCCATGCCGTTGATTTTCTGATAAGACGGAACATAGCTGATTCCGGCACGGTAGTGGATACGCCCGAAGAAGTTATGTGACATCTCGCCTTTGCAGAAATCGCCGCCGAATGTATACTTCGAACGATCCTTCATCTCGCCATCGACAAGACGGAACGATGCCACATTGTTAGTAACGATGTACTCAGGAAGTGACACGCTGCCCCACTTCTCCAACTGGTAGTCGAATCCGAGTTTGAGCTGGTCTTTGTAATTCCATGTCAGTCCGGCACCGAACCTGTCAGGCAGAGATATACCATTGTCGATGACATAACGTGATGTATCGTTGACAGCTGTCTGCGAGTTCGACGAAATGACAAGGCACTCCGGGTCAGTGTTTGTCTTGTGTCCCGGCTCGTAAACGAGTCCGAGTGTAAGTTCATTGTTTTTGTTCAGAGGCTGGGTATACTGCACACCGAAATTCAGGCGATAGCCTTTCATCTTCGTCTTGTAGTATTTCGACAGCGTATTGACATACGAGTCACTGTAGCTGTTGACCACCGAACGGGTAATGTCGCCCCACAGGTAACTGGCATTGAAACCGACGCTGAACCTCTTGAATGGTTTCCAACCGGCTCCGATGAACACTTCATGAACGCCACCGTCACCATCGTAGGTGTTGGTATAAGTCGGGTTAATGCTCTCCGTCGAGTTGAACGCGTTGACATTCGCCGTGTTCTTATAGTTGTAACCTACATTACTATAAGGCAGTACACCGAAAGTCATACCGACGTTCTTCATCAGGCGGAAAGCTCCGACAGCATATTCGAAGTCGGCATTCTTGTCATTCTTCTTAATGCCGTTCTCATTGAAGTTGGTTACTTGCAAGCCAACAGCGGCATCGAGGATGAACGTCAGCGAGTCGATGTAAGCGTATGACGCCGGGTTCTTGACATTGACCTGGTTATGCTCGTGGAATCCGTAGCCCAAACCGCTCATGCCGCGGTTGAAACCGGTCGACTGGTCATTGAGCAGTCCGAGTCCAAACTGGCTGTAAGGTGAGTTAGTACCACTCTGGGCCATCACCGTCGAAGTCACTGCCAACAGGCACGCAGCTATAATGATTTTCTTCATTCCGTAACTATTAATTTGTGAAAACAGGCACCGATTTGCCTATTTTGGTGCAAAATTATTGAAAAAAATCGATATAACTGCATTATAAATGAAAAAGATGAGTTAATTTTGCATCGTGAAACGTTTTATTACAGTCATAACGGTATTGTTGCTTACGCTGATTCCGGGCAATCTTCCGGCATCGGCACAGAGTCAGGAAAGTGGCGGACAAGCTGCCGGACAGCCTGCTCCAAAGCAAGACTCCATCGAGATAAGCCTGCTCACATGCACTCCGGGAACCGAGATTTGGTCGGAGTTCGGGCACACAGCCCTGCGCATCCACAACCTCACAAGGGGTGTCGATGCGGTGGTGAACTATGGTATGTTCTCGTCGAATACGCCTTACTTCATACCGAAATTCGTTTTCGGACTGACCGACTATCAGGTTGGCGTTGAGCCGTTCAACACCTTTCTGGCTGAATACATTTACGAAGGACGAGGCGTCATAGAGCAAAGGCTGAACATCAGTTATGCTGATAAAGTCGCCATTTGCGAGGCAATAACAGAGAACGTCAAGCCTGAGAACCAGGTCTACAGATACAATTTCTTCTATGACAACTGCACCACACGTGCCCGTGATATTGTCGTCGACAACCTCAGCGGAAACGTAAAGTACCCGCCGGCAATGCAGGACTCGTGCTCATTCCGCCAGATGGTGCATCGCTGCACGGTTGATTATCCGTGGACTCAGTTCGGTGAAGACCTTCTGCTTGGCATTCAGGCAGACTGGCAGACATCAAAAAGCGAGCAGCAGTTTCTGCCTGACAACCTGCGCAAGGACTTCGACAAGGCACTCTACAACGGTCGTCCGCTGGTCAGCAGTACAAGAATGATTGTAACTCCGCAGCCTCTGAGCAAGGGCAAGAACGTTCCTCTCTCGCCGATGGATGTCATGATGATTCTGCTCGTCGTGACAGTAACCCTCGAGTTGTTTGAGCACAAATCGAAGAAGATTTTCTGGGGAATCGACCTGTTCTACATGCTTCTGACAGGACTGACAGGCATTGTCATAACGGCAATGATATTCTCACAGCACCCTACCGTGAGGGTAAACCTGCTTATTCTGATACTTAATCCGCTGCCGCTAATATTTGGTTATCAGGCTATAAGACACACTATTAAGCATGAGAAATACTGGTGGTGGACAGCATGGGAAGTACTCATCGTGCTCTTCATGGTAGGTGGTTTCTTCCAAACATATCCGTCAGGAATGATAGTTTTGGCATTGGTTTTGCTCACTAGACCACTGATGCATCACTATATGCTTAACAAAAACAAAGGAGTCACCCCACAAAAATAACATTTTAATTATTAAAAGTAATATTTCTAATTTATAATTTCTGATTTATACTTTGAATAAGTATCTCACCATACTCCTTGTCCTGCTTACCGCAACAGGCTCAGAAGCGCAGACACTGACGTCGGCACTGAGTCTACAGTGTGGCAACATGAAGTTTGAGCAAATGCTCACGCCTGAGCAGATAAGGGCTATGGGCTCTGACATTATGTCAGTGTTGAAGGTTCTTCAGACCAACGCTGACAACGAAAAGATACATCCATTCTACAATAATAATTTTCTTTCGGCTGCTTTTCAAACCACAGACATGCCGTTGGGCAATTCTTCAACCACTGTCTGGCCGAAGCCGAAAGACACACGACTAGTATTCACCAAGTCGTCAGTTTCCATTCGTGCACCAAGTAAATAACGGCTAAACGCTAATCAATCAGCGATTAAAGGTAGGGAGTATTGTGCATGTACCAACCCCAAATTAATAATATATATAAGGTGTATTGCGGATAAAAATTAGTACCTTTGCACCAAATTGTAAAATACACGAATAGGAAACAAATAAAATACAATGAACTTTAACAGCATTTTAAAGTCTATCTTCGGCGACAAATCGTCGAGAGACATGAAGAAGATACAGCCTGAGGTGGAGAAAATCAAAGCCGTTTACGACGATATCGACAAACTCAGCAATGATGAGCTCCGCGCCAAGACAAAGGAGATTCAGAAGTACGTGCAGGACTCCGGAAAGGAACTCCGCGAACAGCAGGAGCAGCTGCGTGCCACCATCGAGGACACTCCTATCGACGAGCGCGAGGCTATCTTCAACAAGATAGACAAACTGCATGAGGAAGAGCTGGCAAAGTATGAGGATGCCCTCAACGAGGTATTGCCAACCGCCTTCTCTATCGTCAAGAGTACCGCACGCCGTTTCGCCGAGAACGAGGAGACGGTTGTAACAGCAACCGACTTCGACCGTGAGCTTGCCGCCGACCCGGCTAAGGACTTCATCACAATCGATGGCGACAAGGCTATATACCACAACCACTGGACTGCCGGAGGCAACGACCTCAAGTGGGAGATGGTCCACTATGATGTACAGCTCTTTGGTGGAGTTGTCCTCCATCAGGGTAAGATTGCCGAGATGGCTACCGGTGAGGGTAAAACCCTCGTGGCAACACTGCCTGTATTCCTCAACGCACTGACAGGAAACGGCGTTCACGTTGTCACCGTCAACGACTATCTGGCTAAGCGTGACTCTGAGTGGATGGGTCCTCTCTATGAGTTCAACGGACTGAGCGTTGACTGTATCGATAAGCACCGCCCTAATTCGGAGGAGCGCCGCAAGGCTTATCAGGCTGATATTACCTTCGGAACAAACAACGAGTTCGGTTTCGACTATCTGCGTGACAACATGGCAATAAGCCCTGCCGATCTCGTACAGCGTGAGCACAACTACGCTATCGTCGATGAGGTCGACTCTGTCCTCATTGATGATGCACGTACACCTCTTATTATATCAGGTCCTGTTCCAAAGGGCGACGACCAGATGTACGAGGAGTATCAGCCGTTGGTTGAGCGTCTTTATGAGGTTCAGCGCAAGCAGGCTACCGAGCTTCTGGCCGAGGCACGCCATAAGATTACTGAGGGTCAGAACGTTATGGCATCCGACTCAAAGAAGGGCGCACAGCTCCTTGAGGAAGGTTTCCTTGCCCTCTACCGTTCTTACAAGGCTCTGCCAAAGAACAAGGCTCTCATCAAATACCTCTCTGAGGACGGCATAAAGAGCGGAATGCTCAAGACCGAGGAATTCTACATGGCTAACAACAACCGTGAGATGCCTAAGGCTGTTGAGCCTCTGTACTTCGTTGTCGATGAGAAACTTAACTCTGCCGACCTTACCGATAAGGGTACCGACTGGCTGGCTAAGCAGACTAAAGACCCTCAGCTGTTTGTCCTCCCTGACATTACTTCTCAGCTCTCTGACCTTGAGAAGCAGCACAACGACGGCAAACTGACCGACGAGGAATATATCGATAAGAAGGACGACATGATGTCGTACTATGGTGTTCAGTCGGAGCGTGTTCACACTCTGCAGCAGTTGCTGAAGGCTTACACTATGTTCAACAAGGACGATGAGTATGTCGTCATGGACGGCGAGGTTAAGATTGTCGACGAGCAGACCGGCCGTATCATGGAAGGTCGTCGTTGGAGTGACGGTCTCCACCAGGCTATCGAGGCTAAGGAGCACGTGAAGGTCGAGGCTGCTACGCAGACTTTCGCTACCATCACCCTGCAGAACTACTTCCGTATGTACCATAAGCTTGCCGGTATGACCGGTACGGCATCTACAGAGGCTGGTGAGTTCTGGGACATCTACAAGCTCGATGTTGTCGAGATTCCTACCAACAAGCCCGTCATCCGTAAGGACCTCGACGACCGTGTCTACAAGACAGCACGTGAGAAGTACGCTGCCGTTATCGAGGAAATCGAGAACATGCGTGTCATAGGTCGTCCGTGCCTTGTAGGTACAACGTCTGTCGAGATAAGTGAGTTGCTCAGCAAGATGCTCGACATGCGTAAGATTCCTCATCAGGTTCTGAACGCCAAGCTCCATCAGCGTGAGGCAAACATCGTTGCCGAAGCCGGTAAGAGCGCAATGGGAACGGTATTCGTAACGACTGACAACCAGGCATTCACCGATAAGCCATCGGCTGTACGCCATCAGGCTCTGCTCATTCAGGCTGCCGACCAGGGTCGCAAGGGCTCTGATCCTAATCTGAAGGGCGAGAAGGCTGAGGGCCTGATAAAGACCGACCAGCGTCTGCTCGGTGCTGTTACCATCGCCACCAACATGGCAGGTCGTGGTACCGATATTAAGCTTACACCGGAGGTTAAGGCTTCAGGAGGTCTCGCCATCATCGGTACTGAGCGTCACGAGAGCCGTCGCGTCGACCGTCAGCTGCGTGGTCGTGCCGGTCGTCAGGGTGACCCGGGTTCTTCTGTGTTCTACGTTTCACTGGAAGACAAGCTGATGCGTCTGTTCGGTTCTGAGCGTATTGCCAAGATCATGGACCGCATGGGACTTGAGGATGGCGAGCGTATCGAGTCGCCGATGATCTCAAAGAGCATTGAGCGTGCACAGAAGAAGGTCGAGGAGAACAACTTCGGTATCCGTAAACACCTGCTCGAGTACGATGACGTGATGAACAAACAGCGTACCGTTATCTATGAGAAACGCCGTCACGCCCTCATGGGTGAGCGTATCGGAATGGATATTGCCAATGTCATCTGGGACCGTGTACTGAATATCATCGAGAAGAACGACTACGAGGGCTGCAAGGAACGCTTCCTCAAGATTCTCGCTATGGAGGTTCCGTTCACCGTCGAGGAGTTCGAAAACGGCAATAAGAACGACCTTGCCGAGCGTGCTTATCAGGACGCTATGGCTACATTCAAGCGTAAGACCGACCGCATCCAGAGTGTTGCATGGCCTATCATCAAGCAGGTCTATGAGACTCAGGGCTCTCTCTATGAGCGCATCATGGTGCCAATCACCGACGGAAAGCGTGTATACAACATTCCTTGTGACCTAAAGGAGGCTTACGATACTGAGGCTAAGTCAGTTGTAAAGCAGTTCGAGAAGGTTATCATGCTCCACATCATTGACGATGACTGGAAGGAAAACCTCCGTCAGCTCGACGACCTCCGCCACAGTGTTCAGAACGCTTCTTACGAGCAGAAAGACCCGCTGGTAGTATTCAAACTTGAGAGCGCCCACATCTGGGATGATATGATCGACGACATGTACGACCGCATAGCAAGTATCCTCATGCGTGGTGCTATTCCTGAGATGCAGCAGAACAATGTTCAGGAGGCTGCCCCTGAGGAGCACAGCCAGCGCTACAACGAGCAGAAGGTCGACCTCGACGAGCAGCCGGACCGTCAGGCTCAGCAGGCTGCCGCACAGCAGGATACCCGCGAGACTGCCAACCGCGTCAACCACGTTCCTTACGTTGCCGAGAAGATGCCGCGTCCTAACGACCCGTGTCCATGCGGCAGCGGCAAGAAGTTCAAGAACTGCCACGGTCGTAACATCCGTTAATGATGTCTATAGTTATTAGCGATTTAAAGAAATCCTTCGGGGCTGTCACAGCTGTCGACATCCCCGAACTTACAATAAACAAGGGTGACCTTCTCGGACTCGTTGGCAACAACGGGGCCGGGAAGACCACCCTTCTTCGTTTATTGCTCGACCTTACATGCCCTGACAGCGGAACAGTCAGCCTCAACGGCTTCAATCCGCGCCAGTCGGAGGATTGGAAATCATGGACAGGCTCCTACCTCGATGAAGGTTATCTCATCAATTATCTCACGCCCGACGAATACTTCGAATTCATCGCAAAGATAGACGGAATATCCCCATCGGAGCTCAAGGACCGTCTCACGCCAATGGAACGATTTGCCAATGGTGAGATTTTCCATGAGCGAAAGTACATCCGCAGTTTCTCGGCAGGCAACAAACAGAAAATCGGAATCATCGCGGCACTCATCAACCAGCCGCAGATTCTCATTCTCGACGAGCCCTTCAACTTCCTCGACCCTAGCGGACAGGAGTATCTAAAGGCTATTCTTACCGATTATCACACCAGGACCGGAGCAACAATCATCGTCTCCAGCCACAACCTTCAGCACGTCACCGACATATCAACCCGCATCCTCGTCATGGAGAAAGGTGTCATCGTCCGTGACCTTCCTAACGACAACAAGACTGATGTCGAAACCGAGCTAAAGGACTATTTCGCCGTTTAGCCCATCTATTAATTGGTAAATTTATTTCAATTTCGCCAATAATCTCTACCTTCCAAGCATCGACTCCACAACTAGTTGTAATCCAACTATTTACAAGGTCACACCAAACATCACAATAAAAGATACCCGATTAGCTTCTAAATGATACCGTTTTACATTCTAATCGGGCATCTTTCTCGTCCTAATCGTGTATCTTTTACAAATGAAACTTAAAAACAACTCCTGCTGCCATAATCAAAATCCATCAAACCATGATGATGACCACAGATACAATAAGCAATGGGCAAGCACATTCCGCCAAGTTTTTCCTTAGCCAGTAATGCACCTGCTGTGGCATGGTCGGTTAGTCAGGGTCGCTGACAGAAGTGATATCCAATCAATAAGCAATAAAAAATAAAACTTTGAAATTTTCTTTGTCATGTCGCTCGTTTACATTATCTTTGTGGACTGAAAAAAGTAATCAGACATTCAGAAAAGATTATGAGAATAGAAATCAATGAGCCACAAGCTATTTGGGAAGTTGGACAACAGACCGAACAGCAAGATTTTATCTATCCACGGAAAGGTGAAGCCGACCAGGCAGACCGTATTTTCATCGTCAGCAACGGACACAGTTCCGATGGAAAGACAAGTCAGGACATCATAAAGAACATATCAGGATATTTCAAGCGCTACCGCACGGCAAACGGCGATATAAGCGACGATGACATTCGTGCCGCTATCGACACATGCCGCAATGCTGACGGCAACTCATGGCCTACAGGCATTTCGTTCGTCATGATTTGCCTCCATCACGAAGGCATGACTATCGTCAGCGTCGGCAATTGCCATATCTATCAGATTCGTCCGTCGGCAAAGCGCATGGTCTATGAGAACAAAGGCAGCGAAAAAGCAACGTTTGCCAATCCGGCAATATACCACACCGAGGACATCGAAGAAGGCGATTACTTCTATCTTTGCACCAGTGGAATGCTGGAGCAGTCTGACAGTGCCGCTGTTCTCAAGTTCTTCTGTGAAGAGGGCTCTAACGACAAGAAGCGTAACATTCTGCGCTCATCAACAGCCTCGAACAAAGCCAACCACGCTGCTTACTTCTTCAATGTAAGAAGCATTATAAGTGATGACGGCAAGGAACTGACCGGACGACGCAATATTGTCATTCCGGAAATCAAGTCCGCCCAACCTATCGGCAAAGCTTACGATGATGAAGATGAAGACGATGAAGAAGTTGTAAAGCCATTGGCTACTGAGGAAACGGCAAAGAAGCCACAGCCAAAGCCACAGCCAAAGCCACAGCCAAAGCCGCAACCACAACAGCGTCAACGCCAGCAGACAAAACATCAGGCACGCCCTATCAGCCAATATGAGGACGAGCGCCATCAGACTAACGTCCGCATGGTAGTCCTCGTGGCAGTAATAGTCATACTCGCCATCGCCGCTGGAATGCTTTGGTACTTTAACTCGTCAACAAAGCAGGCTGCACCCGCCGACACCACTACCGTCGAGCCTGCCGTCAAAGACACCACAGCAACTACAACCGCAGAGCCTGCCGATTCAGCTATCATTCCTGACAGCGCCATCGCAGAGCCTGACCGTGATGTTCAACCGGTAGCTCCGAAGAAGAGAAGTGTTGAGCCGGAGTATCAGTCTACAGAAACAGAGCCTGCCGAAGAGGAGCCTGCAACTGAGCCAAAGACCACCGAGCCAGAGCACAAGGCTGAGCCAGAACCGGCAAAACCGGCTACAGAGACTCCTAAGACTGCCCCGGCAACAACCGGAGCAGCTACTACAGAGTAACTCCCGAATCCAACAAACGAGCCCAATACCCATGAAAATGGGTGTTGGGTCACGTTAAAACGGTCCTACACCCTAATAAAAACAACATTCTTTAAAAAAACATTGCAAAGAATTTGGTTATTTCAAAATAAACCACTACCTTTGCATCGCTTTTCGACCAAAGCCAGTGTTCAAACAGTTTTACAACATCTGAATACTGATGGAGAGATGGTAGAGTGGTCGATTACAACGGTCTTGAAAACCGTCGTACCGAGAGGTACCGGGGGTTCGAATCCCTCTCTCTCCGCT
>Ga0256406_1001275_pt1 | contig 41535 bp, 49 predicted proteins | sample RumenRJG_03DNA_FD_185986 | JGI IMG/M metagenome (GOLD analysis project Ga0256406, IMG submission 185986) | Bovine rumen microbial communities from Lethbridge, Alberta, Canada - RJG_03 | ecosystem: Host-associated > Mammals > Digestive system > Stomach > Rumen | place: Canada: Alberta | collected... | reverse complement strand
TGACAGCAGTTATCTATCCAGAGTGCTCTTTTGAGACTGTCTGAATGAAGGCAGTCTGGTTATTTGCGTTCATTTTTATCTCTCCAACTTTTTGAAATTTTCTATTGACTTTTACTTAGCAGGCTGTGATGGATCTTTTGAAGTTCCCCACTCATCTTCTGTAACTTCTGTCAGCATGGCCATAAGATCACGAAAAAACTGGGGCACATCACAGCCATCAGCCAGATGTTTTTTTAAAATTCGAAACAAGATTTTGAATTCCAATTTCATTCCTCCTCGTAATTTTCGTACCACGCCGTACCACGCCGTACCAAACTATCACCAAATTAAAAAGCCAATTTTGTATATTAAAAGTGACTTCAGAAAACAAAATATGAAAAGTAAACCTTTAAATACTATATCACATGAATGTTCTGAAATCAAATTTATTGTTTGCGTTAAGGACGCAAACAATAGTGTACGAGAAAACAAAAGATGACCTGATCAACCGTTATCCAGTGAGTTACTCGCAAAACAACGACATGGTCTCCTTCTCTGGAAAAGGAACCATAAAAAAAGGAGATAAGAAGTGCAAAAAATCAAAAACGTCGACTACATTATAAGCATCGAAGAATCAGCATCAAACATCTGCGCTGAAATAGGGCCGAAGATAGTTGATTCCGTATTTCAACGTTACGGCGCTCATTGCATAGAGGATTTGAATCCAGCAAATCTTCCAGATGTATTTAGCGAACTTTACGCCATAGAAGCAGATCTTCGATAAACGAAATTTGACCCGAGCATGTCAATAAACCGCTCTCCTATGTCAGTGGCACCTTCCACGACGGTGAAAGGGGCATGGGCCATGACATAAACAATTAAATAGTCAAAATCCTGCCTACATGCATGGCCGGACTAAAGAACGAAATTTATCCCTCGTTCCGATGGTCCCGTCATGCCCTTTTTTTAGTGCGTGTCCGATCTTCTCGGTTCGAGGAGAAAGGACATTTTTTTATGAATTTTTTAAAAACACGCACAAAGGAACGGACAACATACAAGTATTATGACGCTAACAGAAACCTTATCTGCGAACTGAAGCCTGGTGAAAAGGGCGTCACAGAAATGGACATCCGGCTTCTACACAGAATGGACGATCGAATAGTTGACAATAATATTAAAAATTGCCGGCCCAAAATAAGTGCGGCACAAAGAAAAAAGATCAAAAACTGGGAAAAAAATTATATCCAAAAATTCAAAGAAAAAAACCACTGCCCGCCCACTAGGGATGAACTCAAGGCCGCACAAGACGAGATCTTCCCGAAAAACTGGAGCCTGTCTTTAAATCAAATAACCGATATCGACGCAGGCGGTTTCGGCGACAAATCTCATCTTCTCTCTGATTTGGCCTCTAATCCTTTTGCCTCTGAATCAGAGTCCATTGAGCGGCTTCATGAAATTGTCGAAGAGATGCCTGAAAACTGGCAGGAAATCTACAAAGCAAATATCGAAGGGTACAAAAACGTGGAAATCGCGGAAATGCGTGGCGTTACCGAAGGCGCCATCCGAAAGACACTCAAAAAAATCAAAAAATATATCTCAAAAGATCCGCAATTAAAAAAATATTGCCGCAGGGGTACTAAAAACAATTGATTTTTTCGACGGAAGACTCGAAGAGGACATGACATGCTCTCTTCGAGTCTTATTTAGTAATTAAGGAGGTTTTTATGGACAATTCAAAACACCGATTCATGCCCGTTGTCTTCATCTCATCGCCCTACGCCGGCGATATTGAAGGGAATGTCCGAAAAGCCCGGTGCTACTGCCGATTTGCTCTGGAGTCCGGGTATATTCCAATTGCGCCGCACTTGTTTCTCCCTCAGTTCATGGACGAAAAAACCGAGCGCCGAGAAGCTATGTTCATGAACCTGGTGCTGCTCTCCAAATGTTCAGAATTCTGGTATTTCGGAGATGACATTACAAGCGGTATGGATATCGAACGTGAACGCGCTCAAAAACGCAGAATGACAATTCGTCACTTTTCAGAAACCTGTCAGGAGGTGCCTCATTTTGAAAATCTCAGTCGCTAACAGCCGCAAGTCCAGATACTGGACAAACAAGGACATCCCAATTGATGATCTTATATCCCGGCTTTCTTCAACGGTCAGGACGACAGAGACCGTAGAGGAATATTTCAAGCTCTCCAAAGGCAAGCGGGACGACATCAAAGACATCGGAGGATACGTCGGAGGCTACCTGTCTAAAGGCAGACGTAAAAAAGGCAGCGTCCTCTGCCGCTCCTGTCTGACACTCGACATGGATTACGCCGAAAAAGACGTCTGGGACAAAATAATCACAAAACTTCCCTGGCAGATCATCTGCCACTCCACACACAAGCACACGCCGAACAGTCCCAGGCTGCGACTGCTGGTTCCTCTTTCAAGAGAAATCTCAGAAGCGGAATACCCGGCCGTCGCTCGGATGTTCGCTAACGACGTCGGCATCGATATGTTCGACGATTCGACCTACGAAGCCAACCGGCTCATGTACTGGCCGTCCACTTCAAGCAACGGCGTGTTTTTTTTCAAGGCCAAGAACGGCGCCGCTCTGGATCCTGACGCTTATCTCGCCCGCTACGACGACTGGCAGGATGAATCGACCTGGCCGGTTTCTTCTCGGGAATCCTTAGTCGTCAGTCACACTGCCAAGGAACAGGCTGACCCGCTCGCAAAACCGGGCATCGTCGGAGCGTTCTGCCGGGCCTATCCGATCTCGGAGTTAATCCCTGAAATGCTCTCGGACCTTTACGCGCCGACGGACGATGACAACCGGTATGACTATCTCCCTGCAGACAGTTCGGCCGGCGTTGTGTCCTACGGGGACAAGTTCGTCTACTCCCATCATGCGACCGACCCCGCCTGCGGACAGCTTCTGAACGCCTTTGACCTGATCCGGCTGCATCGCTACCACGATCTTGACGTCAATACGCCGGACGGAACCGCCGTCACCAAACTGCCGTCCTACAAGGCCATGGCGGACTTCGCTTCCAAAGATGAAAAAGTCAAACGTCTCCTGCTCCATGAAAAACAAGCAGCAGCCGAATCGGAATTCTCGACTGCGGACGACGACTGGACAAAAGATCTGGAGTACGAGCCGCGTTCGACCGTCTTGAAAAACAGTTTGCACAACCTGCTGCTGATCATGAAAAACGATCCGGAACTTAAAAGTATCGTGTTCAATCAGCAGGCCGACGACATAGAGATCAAAGGCAAGGTGCCGTGGAAGCACCCGGCCAAGTTCTGGCGGGACGCTGACGACGCCCAGCTCATCTGTTATATCGACTCCCATTACGGGACGTTTTCCCAGCGCAACTACCAGGTCGCAGTTACAAAAGTCGCGGACGACCGCTCCTATCACCCGATCCGCGAATACCTGTCAGCTCTCCCTGAATGGGACGGCATCGACCGCGTCGACTCGCTTCTGATCGACTATCTCGGTGCGACAGACAACGCCTACGTCCGGGCCGTCACGCGGAAAACACTCTGTGCTGCCGTCAAGCGCGTGCAGCAGCCCGGATGCAAGTTTGACTCGATGCTGGTACTCAACGGGCCGCAGGGTATCGGCAAATCAACCTTGATTGCCAAACTGGCCGGCGAGTGGTTTTCGGACTCCCTGAACCTGTCCGACACCAAAGACAAAACAGCCGCTGAAAAGCTGCAGGGCTACTGGATTCTGGAAATCGGCGAACTGGCCGGTCTTCGGAAAGCCGAAGTCGAAACACTGCGGTCGTTCCTGTCCAGACAGAACGACATCTACCGCGCCTCCTTCGGAAAACGTGCGACGCCTCACCTCAGGCAGTGCATCTTCTTCGGCACGACAAACGCAGAGTCCGGCTATCTGCGGGATACCACCGGCAACCGCCGTTTCTGGCCCGTTAAAACGCCGGGCGGCGCTAAACTGCATTCATGGGATCTCACGCAAAACGACATCGAACAGATCTGGGCAGAGACACTCGTGTTGGTATCCAAAGGAGAAAAACTCTTTCTGGATCCCGAAATGACAAGCATTGCAAAAGAAGAGCAGCGTGAAGCACTCGAAACGGACGAACGTGAAGGTCTGGTGCTCAACTATCTGGAAATGCAGCTTCCGGAAAACTGGGACACGATGGACCTCTATCAGCGCAGGAACTTCATCAACGGCGACTCCGAATTCGGCCAGCCACCGGAAAAAGGCACGCAGCCTCGTACGCAGGTCTGCAACATGGAAGTCTGGTGCGAATGCTTCGGAAAGAACCGCGCCGACCTTTCCGCTGCGGAAAGCGCCAAGATCCGTGCCATCTTAGTCCGTCTGGGATGGGTGCGTCACCCCAAAAAACAGCGCATCCCGCTGTACGGACCGCAGTGGGTCTACGTTCCAGGTGGTACAAATCCTTCCTGAAGCCGGAACACTTTGTTCCCGGAGTGATGCCGGGTTCCACCTCGAAAACGTCCGGAACCGTTCTCCGAGAACAACGCGAAATCAAGTAATAAAGCAGGTTTTGTCGTGATCTGTTCCATGTGTTCCAATCATTTTTTATAAATTTAATTATAAGAAATAACACCCTTATATATACCTATATAGAACATTATAGAGATTTTTCAGGCTGCGGAACGGATCTGGCACGGCCTTTTAAATGAAAGGAGTATTTTTTTGAGAGAACGAGAAATTGAACAGCGCCTCGTTAAAAAGACAAAAGAAATGGGCGGATACGCCTTTAAGTTTACATCGCCGGGTGTAAATGGCGTTCCGGACCGGCTGATTCTTCTTCCGGGCTGCCGGATCGCTTTTGCGGAACTGAAAGCGCCCGGACAGAAGCTCAGGCCGCTGCAGAAAGTCAGAAAACGGCAGATCGAACGACTCGGCTTCAGGGTTTACGTTATCGACGGCATGGATCAGATCGGAGGAATACTTGATGAAATACAAACCGCATAAATATCAGACCTACGCGACAAACTTCATTCTGTCTCATCCTGTCTGTGCGGTGTTCCTGGAGATGGGACTTGGCAAAAGCGTGATCACTCTGACAGCCATCGAAAAACTCATGCACGATTCCTTTGAAATTCACAAGGTTCTGGTCATCGCACCTCTGAGAGTCGCACGGGACACCTGGCCTTCCGAGATCGAGAAGTGGGATCATCTTAACAACCTCAAGTATTCTACCGTAGTCGGTTCCGCAAAAGAACGGCTCAAGGCGCTGTCCTCGCCTGCTGACCTCTACATCATTAACCGAGAGAACGTTTCATGGCTGATCGAGAAATCAAATTATCCGTTTGACTTCGACATGATCGTCGTTGACGAGCTCTCATCGTTTAAAAATCACCAAGCAAAGCGCTTCAAGTCGCTGATGCGTGTCCGTCTGTCTGTAAAGCGGATCATCGGTCTGACCGGCACACCTTCTTCCAACAGCCTGATGGATTTGTGGGCCGAGTTCCGCCTTCTCGATTTTGGGCAGCGGCTCGGCCGCTACATCTCAAGGTACCGCTTAAAGTACTTTCTTCCCGACCGCTACAACGGGGCGATCGTCTATACCTACAAACCCCTGCCTGGCGCAGAGGACGCCATTTACAAAAAGATTGCTGACATCACGATTTCGATGAAAAGCGCCGACTACCTCGACATGCCGGAATGCGTCATGAACGAAGTACCTGTCAGGCTGAATCGGAAAGAACGCGGTCTTTACGACGCGATGAAGCGCGATCTGGTTCTCCCGCTCAAAGGAAAAACCATTGATGCGTCCAACGCCGCCGCGCTGTCGAACAAGCTTTCACAGATGGCAAACGGCGCCGTCTACGACGAGGACAAAGAGATTGTCCAAATTCACGACCGAAAGCTGGACGCTCTGGAAGATCTGATCGAGGGCGCGAACGGAAAGCCGGTGTTGATCGCCTACTGGTTCCAGCACGACCGGGTCCGCATCAAAGCACGTTTTCCTTCGATTTTGGAACTGAAGAACCACGACGACTTCACAGCGTGGAACAGCGGTGCGATTTCAGCCGCTATGATCCATCCGGCATCTGCCGGACACGGGCTTAACCTGCAGGCCGGCGGTTCTACACTGATCTGGTTCGGCCTGACCTGGAGTCTGGAACTGTATCAGCAGACCAACGCAAGACTGTGGCGACAGGGCCAGAAAGCCGACACCGTCGTCATCCACCACATCATCGCGAAGGGCACCATCGACGAAAACATCATGAAAGCGCTGAAAGCCAAAAACAAAACCCAGTCGGCGCTGATCGACGCCGTCAAAGCGAACCTGAAAGGAGATACCGAATGACAGTCAAAGAATATCTGAGACAGGCTTACCATCTCGATCAACGAATCAGCGCTGTCATGGAAGAAACACAAAATCTCAGGGCCATGGCCGGCAATGTCTCAGCAGTACGATACGACACCGATCACGTCCAGACCTCTCCGTCCGCAGACGCATCTTTCGTCCGGGCACTTGAGAAGCTTTGGGATCTCGAAGAGAAAGCTGCAGAGGAACTCAACCTGCTTTCTGATCTTAAAAGACAGGTCCGCGAGGTGATCGAAAGCGCACCGAATACAGATGAGCGGCTCGTGCTGCAGTACCGCTACATCCACAATCTGACCTGGGAGCAGATCGGAACGAAGCTTCACGCCGACCGCACGACCGTCTACCGCTGGCATGGGAACGCGCTGAACCACGTCAAACTGCCGGAAGAGCCGATCGTGATCTGATCTGCACGTTTTGCAACACTTTGCAACAACATGCCACACGGTCCTTTGTGATATAGTAGACTCAGCAAAAGAATACGGAAATCGCGAAAGCCCTGGAGGAACTGTCCTTCGGGGCTTTTGCCTTATGAAAGGAAGTGCACCCGATGCCGAGAAAACCCAGACACCCCTGCCGCTATCCCGGCTGCCCGGACTTCGCTGAGGACGGCGAATCGTACTGCCCGGCTCACGCAAAACTGATGCGGCAGCACTACGATCGCTTTGCCCGCGGCTACAACGGACACAAACGGTACGGACGCGCATGGCGGAAGGTGCGGGAGCGATACGTGAAGAAACACCCGCTGTGCGAGGAATGTCTGAAACACGGACGCTACGTCCCCGCCGACCTGGTGCACCATATCGTTCCGATTTCGGAAGGCGGCACAAACGCCGAGAGCAATCTCAAAAGTCTATGCGGATCGTGTCACGAACGCATTCACAGACAACGCGGTGACCGCTGACCGGGAGGGGCGGTTCGGATCGCTGAACGCAGATTCTGCGGAAACCGGCGCCCCCTTTCGCGTGAGTTTTTTCCAGTTCAAACAGGGGATAAACCCCAATTCAAACAAAAAGGAAGTGAAATCGTGGCAAGAGACGGAACCTATCGCGGCGGAAGACGCGTCAGAGCCGGAGACAAACCGGCCCCGGCCGCTGAAAAAATCGCTAACGGCAGAAAAGCTGAAATCATGATCAACGATCTGCCGGAGCTGGACTGCGAGGAACTCGACGCCGTCGATCTTCCGGAAGGCGCTGTGCTCGAGGGTGCCGACATGCCGAAACCCGGCAATTATCTGTCAGCCAGACAGAAAAACGGAAAGCCTCTGGGCGCGGACCTCATCTACAAAGAAACGTGGCTGTGGCTGAAGAAACGTCACTGCGAAAATCTCGTCAATCCCCGGCTTATCGAATCCTACTCTCAGAACTTCGCCCGCTACATCCAATGCGAAGACGCGATCAGCACCTACGGCCTTCTGGGCAAGCACCCGACGACCGGCGGTGTCGTGACTTCACCCTTCGTGCAAATGTCCCGGCAGTTCCAGAAGGCGGCCAACCTCATCTGGTACGAAATCTTCGATGTCGTGAAGCAGAATTGCACCGAGGAATTCGAGGACAATCCGAACGACACGATGGAACTGCTGCTGCGAGCCAAGAAAGGAAAATAAATGGATACTGTAAAATTTGAACAAGTGCCGATTGAAAAGCTGGTGCCATACGCGAGAAACGCGAGAACCCACTCCAAAGAGCAGATCGCGCAGCTCCGCTCCTCTCTCCGGGAGTTCGGCTTTGTCTCCCCCGCTGTGATCGACAGCCAGTACAATATCCTCGTCGGCCACGGCAGAGTCGCCGCCGCCCGCGAAGAAGGCTACACGACAATCCCCTGCGTCTTCGCCGAGAATCTGACTGACGCCCAGAAACGGGCCTATATCCTCGCGGACAATCAGCTGGCACTCAATGCCGGATGGGACGAAGAAATGCTCAGCGTCGAATTGTCCGACTTACAGGACGACGCTTTCGATCTGTCTCTGCTCGGATTTGACGACAGCGATCTGGAGAAGCTCCTGGCCGACCCGGCTGCCGGTGATGCGCAAGACGACGATTTTGATCTCTCAGCCGAACTCGAAAAAGCCACCTTTGTCGAACAGGGAGATCTCTGGACGGTCGGCAGGCACCGCCTTCTGTGCGGCGACGCGACTTCCGCCGAAGACGTCGACCGTCTGATGGACGGCAAGACCGCTAACCTGATTCTGACCGACCCGCCGTACGGGGTTTCCTTCAAAGCGGCGGACGGGCTGACGATTCAAAACGACAGTCTGAAAGGCGACGCGTTTTACCAGTTTCTCAACACGGCTTTCGACAACATGGCGGCTCATCTGGAAAAAGGCGGCGCCGCTTATGTGTTCCACGCGGACACAGAAGGACTCAACTTCCGCAAGGCTTTTGTCGACGCTGGATTCCATCTGGCAGGTGTGTGTATCTGGGTGAAAAACGCGCTGGTGCTCGGGCGCTCCGATTATCAGTGGCAGCACGAGCCGATCCTCTACGGTTTCCTTCAGAACGGCAAGCACCGCTGGTACGCTGACCGAAAGCAGACGACCATCTGGCAGTTTGACAAACCAAAGCGCAACAAAGATCACCCCACCAGCAAACCGCTCGACCTGCTGGCCTACCCGATCAAAAACTCCACGCAGGAAAACGCCGTCGTGCTCGACACCTTCGGCGGTTCAGGCTCGACGCTGATGGCTTGCGAACAGATGAACCGCATCTGCTATATGGCCGAACTCGACCCGAAGTACGCGTCGGTCATTCTCAGGCGGTACGTCGATTATACCGGCAATCCAGATTGTGTATCCGTCGAACGTGGCGGCAAAACCATCCCCTATTCCGAACTCGTTCGTGAAGTGGAGACCCGATAAGGCATCCCTATTCTAGCACAATAATTATCACAAACTACTTGCTATTTGTGCGGTTCAGAGTGATATATGTACTACCAAAAACAAAGGAGATGTCCACTATGAAATATGTTTTCAACATCACCAAAGAACAGAAGCACGATCTCATTGACGCCGTCACGGCGATCACCGGTGACAAGGCCGTCTACCAGTTTACCCCGACCTACGCTTACGCCATCGGGGATCTGACTGTTAACCGCGACGCCACCCTGACCGCACCGGACGGGAAAGACCTGTCCGGTCTGATCGCGTCCCTGAAAAACAGCGGTTTTGACCTGGTCAGCACTGAAACTGACGCTCCGAAGAAATCGGCTAATCAGGAAGATGGTGATTCAAACTTCATCATTTCGGTTCCGCTTGACGCCGCCAATGTCGAGGTGCTCGCGAACCTGATCAAATCGAAGGAAACGCTGATCGAGAAGGCGCTCAGGGTCACCGACACCGGCTTTCAAATCACGGAAGACCGTATTCAATTCCCCTGGTTCAAGCGGAAACTCGCTGACGATGAGATGAAGGCCTTCACCCATTTCGTTTCGGCACTTTGCCGGCTATCTAAGGAACAGAAGCGGGCCAGCGGGAAGCCGACCCAGACCGACAACGAGAAATACACCTTCCGGTGCTTTCTTTTGAGACTCGGCTTCATCGGAAAGGAATACAAGACTGAACGGAAAGTTCTACTTCAGAATCTGATCGGCAGTTCTGCCTTCCGAAACATTCCTGAAGAAGAGATGGCGCCATGCGAATGATCAAACGTTCAGAACTTCGTTCCCTTCGAAAAATCTATCCGCCCGGCACCCGGGTGGCCCTCGTCAGGATGGACGACGTCCAGGCGCCGCCCATCGGAACGCGCGGCACGGTCTGCGGCGTGGACGATATCGGCAGCATCATGGTGAACTGGGATAACGGCTCGGGCCTCAACGTGATTTACGACGAGGATATTGTTCGGAAGCTCACTGCTGCAGATGGCGAATAATTATTTCTTAACAGCGAATTATTATACATAATCTGCTTGCTATTCCGCGGGTTTAGAGTGATATATATACACAACAAAAGAACAAACCCACGGAGGAAAAACCATGAAAAACACAGCCAAACAGATCGAAAACATGAAAAAACAGACCATCGGCGTTGAAGTTGAAATGAACAGCATCCGCCGAAGCGCAGCCGCCCGACTCGCCGCCGAATATTTCGGGACCGGACGATACGAAGACACCAGAAGACGAAACGGATACGCCACCTGGAGTGCCTGGGACGAACAAGGCCGCGAATGGAAATTTCAGAGAGATGTCAGCATCGCCGGGCCGGAGGAACAGAAATGCGAGCTGGTCACCCCGATCTTAACCTACGACGACATCGAAACCCTGCAGCAGTTGATCCGCCTTCTCCGAAAGGCAGGCGCCAAGAGCGACGCCACCAGAGGATGTGGGGTCCACATTCACATCGGCGCGAACGGCCATACCCCCAAAAGCCTGAGAAACCTGGCCAACATCATGGCGAGTCACGAAAACCTGATCGCCGAAGCCCTCGACCTCGACCGAGCCAGAATCCAAAGCTACTGCCGAACGGTCAGCCCGGACTTTCTCAAAGCGGTCAACGACGAAAAGCCGAAAACCATGAGCGACTTCGCAGACACCTGGTACAGAAGCCAGAACGCCGAAAGCGGACGCAGCCAGCACTACAATGACAGCCGCTACCACATGCTGAACTACCACGCGACCTTCACAAAGGGCACGATTGAATTCCGGCTTTTCCAATTCGACGCGCCGGCAAACGGCAGACGAAACGGCCTTCACGCCGGACAGCTCAAAAGCTACATTCAGCTTTGCCTGGCCCTTTCAGAACAAGCCAAGGAACTGAAGTACGCCAGCCCTAAGCCCCAGCAGACCGAAAACAAAAAGTACGCGATGCGCACCTGGCTCCTGCGGCTTGGCTTCATCGGCGAAGAATTCAAAACCGCACGGGACATCCTCACCAGAAAGCTCGACGGCGACGCCGCCTTCCGCCACACCGCACGCTGCGCCTGAAGGATACAGCCTTCCGGCACCGAACCCCGCCCGCTCACCTGGGCGGGTTTTCGGTGGTAGAAGGGTATATCTTTACCAAGAAGGAGGTCACATTATGAACGATAACATTTCGATTTTTCCGGTTCACGCCTGCCCGAAATGCGGTCACACCTTCACTGGCATCCCCGCGCTCTCCCGGGAAGATAACACGACACTGATCTGTCCGGACTGCGGCATCCGAGAGGCCCTCGCTTCCATCGGCATCGGCCAGGAAGAAACCGAAAAAATCCTCGATATCATTCGCAAATACACTTAATATTCCTGCGCTATGAAGTCTTCAAGTAAATACTTAAATATGTGATAAATAGCTTGCTATTTGTGCCAGATAGAGCGAATATACACATACCAAAAAATACACAGGAGGATAAACCATGAACAAGTATTTTGAAGAAGACTACCAAGCGAGAACCACAATCAAAAACGCCTACGAAGAAGCCAAAACCGAAGAAGGCAAAGACGCGGCGAGAGAAAAGATGCAGCGCCTGGAAGAAACGATCAACGCCAAGGGCAAGAGCTACCGCAGACTTTTCAGAGCCTACCTCGACATGAAGGAAAGAGGAAACGAACACCTCGATTTCGGACGCGACACGGTTTGGGAAAGAGACATTCCGGAGATTGTCGCAAGCCTGAAGGAAAACGGCGCGGAACGCTTCACCTTTTCCGCCCGCAGCACGGACGCCATTGAAACCGCCGCCGGGTTTGAAAAAGCCGGATGCCGGCTGATCGGCCTGACCGAAATCAACGGCTACTTCCCCTCCATTTTCAACAACGCATACGAAAAGATGCCGGCGCTGCTTTTCAGCCTCAAGTAAAAACTCACAGCAAGGCCCCGCACAAGGGGCCTTCGCTCGTAGAATGTCTTCGAATAAATACTTAAGATATGCGATAAACAACTTGCTATATGTGTCAGATAGAGCTAATATACACCTACCAAAAGAAAAGCACACCAAGCAAGGAGGCAACACCATGTGGACCAAGGGAACCATCACATTACCGAACGGAAACAAAACGGAAACGACCTTAAAATACTGGGTTAAGCACTTTGAAGAACCGAACGAAACCTACGGCATTGACGGAGGCCGGATTTCAAAACTGACGATCAAAACAGATGGCCAGATCACCTGCAGCTACGAAAGAGGCTGGGCGATCGAACCCGAAGGCGAAGCAACGCAACTGGCCTACGCCATCCTGATGGAAAAATACAACTAAAGCAAAAGGGACTGCTCAGGCGGTCCTTTTTATTATACGGAAAGGAGGAATCCGATGGCAGTACGAAGGCTGAAAAACTACAAACCGACGCGGTTCAAGGCCGAGACGTCCAACTACAATAAAGAAGCTGCCGACTACGCCGTACTCTTCATTGAAAGTCTGAAACACACTAAGGGCAGCTGGTACCGGACGCCATTCGAGCTCATCGACTGGCAGGAGCAGATCATCCGGGACGTTTTCGGCATCCTGAAGCCGAACGGCTACCGCCAGTTCAATACTGCCTATATTGAAATCCCGAAAAAGATGGGCAAGTCCGAACTCGCTGCGGCGGTCGCCCTCCTTCTGACCTGCGGTGATGGCGAAGAACGCGCAGAGGTTTACGGCTGCGCCGCCGACCGGAATCAAGCCAAGATCGTCTACGACGTAGCGGTCGACATGGTCCGCCTCTGCCCGCCGCTGTCCAAACGGGTCAAGATTCTGGAGTCCCAGAAGAAGCTGATCTACCGCCCGACAAACAGCACCTACCAGGTGCTTTCCGCCGACGTCGCGAACAAGCATGGTTTCAATACGTCCGGTGTCATTTTCGACGAACTTCACACCCAGCCGAACCGAAAGCTTTACGACGTCATGACCAAAGGCTCCGGCGACGCCAGAATGCAGCCACTGTACTTCCTCATCACAACAGCCGGCAACGATACGAACTCTATTTGCTACGAAGTTCACCAGAAAGCCAAAGACCTCATTGAAGGCCGGAAAATCGACCCGACCTTTTATCCGGTGATTTACGGTGCGGACGAGTCCGATGACTGGACCGATCCAAACGTTTGGAAGAAGGCGAACCCTTCTCTCGGCATCACGGTCGGCATCGACAAAGTACAGGCAGCCTGCGATTCCGCCAAGCAGAATCCCGGTGAGGAGAACGCCTTTAGGCAACTTCGCCTGAACCAATGGGTCAAGCAGTCAGTCCGGTGGATGCCGATGGACAAATGGGACGCGTGCGCTTTCCCGGTGAATCCGGACGAACTGAGAGGGCGCGTCTGTTACGGCGGTCTCGACCTGTCGAGCACGACAGACATCACCGCCTTTGTTCTCGTCTTTCCGCCGAGGGACGAAAACGACAAGTACGTCGTTCTTCCCTATTTCTGGATTCCCGAGGATAACATCGACCTGCGTGTCCGGCGCGACCACGTGCCCTACGATCTCTGGGAAAAGAAAGGCTGTCTTGAAACGACCGAAGGCAACGTCATCCATTACGGATACATCGAGAAGTTTATTGAACAGCTCGGCGAACGCTACAACATCCGCGAGATCGCCTTCGACCGCTGGGGCGCAGTCCAGATGGTGCAAAACCTGGAAGGTATGGGTTTTACCGTCGTACCCTTTGGTCAGGGCTTCAAGGATATGTCGCCACCTACTAAAGAACTGATGAAGTTGGTTCTGGAAAAGCGCATCGCCCACGGCGGCCATCCGGTGCTTCGGTGGATGATGGACAACATCTTCATCCGGCGCGACCCGGCTGGCAACATCAAAGCCGACAAAGAGAAGTCCACAGAGAAAATTGACGGCGCAATCGCGATGATCATGGGACTAGACCGGGCGATCCGAGGCGGAAATGACAACGAAGCATCTGTCTATGATGAGCGCGGTATCCTATTTCTTTAATTCTTTCGCTTTATAGTAATACAAATTTGTGTTATTTTTTTCTTGACACTAATACAATTTCGTATTATACTTAAAGCATCAAATAGCTAATACAAATTTGTATTATAAAAGGAGAATTGATATGGATGCTAAGATTAGAAAAATTTATGCCGTCGAATTGAATGAAATTACATGCTGGAACGAAGAAGAAAATTATCCTGCCGATTTTAATCCAATCGTTGAAATAGATAATGAAGACCCTTCATTCTATTCCGCCCATCTCGATCAGTCCTATCGTTATTATCGTAAAAACGAAAGACAACTTGATGAGTATGACTCAGATTTATACCTTGAATTGAGCGCTATTTCGCTCGAGATACCCGACAAAGAGTGGAAAATATTATATGCCAAATCCTCCCTGACTTATGATGATTACGAATCTTACATTATCAAAGATGAGACTCAAGAAGTCTTAGCATGGAGCTTTACACATGGTATTTCTTCCGAACGTCAAGATGATGCTCTCGGTGAACTGCTGAGAGCTGAATCGGAAAACTTCAACATGCGTGTGATTTGTGAAAAAGCCGGAATCAGCTATTCCACTTTCCGAGGTTTCAAGAACAATCATCAGCCTTTTTCCTATGAAAAGATTTATCGTCTGCTCAAGTGCATGCACGAAATCGGAGAAGAGTGCTGGGACGATGATATGGAAAATGCCTACAAGAATATGTATCCTGAAAATGCAAACTGAACTATTGTATTCTAGCATCCGCAAGTCCGGATGCTTTTTTAATTGTCTGAAAGGTTGGTGATTGTTTGACGCCAGACGATCTGCGTGAAATGCAGTCCATGCCACTTGACCTGAAAGTCCGGATGACAAAGCATCGGATCACCGAGTGGGTTTCCCACTACGGAGAGGACAGCGTGTACATCGGCTTTTCCGGCGGCAAGGACAGCACGGTGCTTTTGCATATTACCCGCTCGCTCTACCCTGACATTCCGGCTGTCTTTGTGGACACTGGTCTGGAATTTCCGGAAATCAGGACCTTCGTCAGAACCTTTGACAACGTCGAATGGCTCCGTCCCGAGATGACTTTTAAACAGGTCATTGAAACGTACGGCTACCCGATGATTTCAAAAAACGTATCGAACAAGATTCACGGCGCCAGAAATTATCTGAAGCGTGTTGAAGAAGCCCGGCGCCAAGGCAAACCGCTGCCGCCGGAGACCAGCCGCTACCGTCAGGTCATGGGAACCTACACGATGAATAACGGCAGGCCATCGGAATTCAACTGTCCAAAGTACAAGTTTCTGCTGGACGCACCGTTTGAAATCTCGTCGGCATGCTGCGACGTGATGAAAAAACGGCCACTGCACAAATATAACAGGAAAACCGGACGCTTCGCCATGACCGCGCAGATGGCTTATGAAAGCCTGACTCGCCGGAAGAACTGGCTGAAGAACGGCTGCAACGGCTTCAACATGGCCGCCCCGATCTCCAATCCGATGGCCTTCTGGACGGAGCAGGACGTTCTGATGTATATCAAGGAATGCGGCCTGCCCCTCTGCTCGGTTTACGGGAAAATCACCGCGTCTCAGGACGGAACGCTCACAACAACAGGTCTTGACCGGACCGGCTGCATGTTCTGCGGTTTCGGATGCCATTTGGAAAAACGAAGCCGTTTTGTCAATATGAAACGTACGCATCCAAAACAGTATGATTACATCATGCGCCCGAAAGAAAAGGGCGGACTCAATTACAAGGAGGTCATCGATTGGATCAATGAACACGGCAACCTTCATATCAAGTATTGAACATCAGATCAGAGAACTGGAAAGCGCACATAAGTTCGGAAAAAATCCCGGCTATGCCTGCGGCTGGACAGATGCCTGTGATATCATTCTCGGCTTGATTGAGAACGAGAAACAGAAACTGACGGCACAGAAATCCCAGAAAGAAAGTGAGGTCTTTCATTGACAATTTTTTCCCGATTATTCCGATCACGGGACAAACCGAAAAACGCAACCGCCGGCGACGGATACCGGTATTATTTCGGTGGCACCAGTTCCGGCAGCTTGGTGACCGAACGCTCCGCCATGCAGATCTCTGCTGTGTATGCCTGTGTGAGAGTACTCTCGGAAGCGATCGCAAGCCTCCCCCTTCATCTCTATCGATATACGGACGAAAACAGTAAAATCAAGGCGGTCGATCACCCGCTTTACCTCCTGCTTCACGACGAGCCGAATCCGGAAATGACCTCATACATTTTTCGGGAAACGCTCATGACCCACCTGCTGCTGTGGGGCAATGCCTACGCACAGATCATCCGGAACGGACGCGGTGAAGTCATCGCGCTCTACCCGCTTATGGCGAACCGGATGCGGGTCGACCGTGACGAGAATGGACAGATTTACTATGAGTACCAAATGAACACTTCAGACGCGCCGACGATGAAAACTGGCACCGTCCGGCTCATGCCTACCGACGTGCTTCATATTCCGGGACTTGGTTTTGACGGTCTGGTTGGCTATTCGCCGATTGCGATGGCGAAGAATTCTATCGGCATGGCCATGGCCACCGAGGAATACGGCGCATCGTTTTTCAAGAACGGGGCCAACCCGTCCGGTGTCCTCTCGATGCCGGGAACCCTGAAAGATCCCGAAAAAGTCCGCTCTTCGTGGGAAGCCGGATTCGGCGGCAGCCGCCGAGCCAACAAGGTGGCAATCCTCGAAGAGGGCATGACCTACACGCCGATCTCCATTTCGCCGGAACAGGCACAGTTCCTTGAAACGCGCAAATTCCAGCTCGACGAAATTGCTCGGATTTTCCGGATTCCGCCCCATTTGATTGGCGATCTCGAACACGCGACGTTTTCCAATATCGAAGAACAATCGCTGGAGTTCGTAACCTACACCCTTGAACCGTGGCTGATCCGATGGGAACAGGCCATGCAGCGCTCGCTGCTGCTTCCGGAGGAAAAGCGCCGATATTTCATCCGATTTAACGCTGACGGCCTGCTGCGCGGTGACTACGCCAGCCGCATGTCCGGCTACGCCACCGGCATACAGAACGGCATTTTCTCGGTCAATGACGTCCGGGAGCTTGAAAATATGGACCGTCTCTCTGAAGAAGAAGGCGGCGATCTTCACATCCTGAACGGCAACGTCGTGAAACTGGCCGATGCCGGTTCGGCGTATACATCGAACACTAAAAAGGAGGAACCGAATGAATCCACAGAAGAAGTTTTGGAAATGGGTCAGGGGCAAGTTGCCCGATCCGGAGGAACCGGACCGCATCACTGAATCCAGAACCCTGTTTTTAAACGGGACAATTGCCGAGGAGAGCTGGTTTGACGACGATGTCACGCCAGCTCTTTTTCGTTCCGAACTGGAAGACGGAGCAGGCGACATTACGGTCTGGATCAATTCGCCGGGCGGCGACTGCTTTGCCGCAGCGCAGATTTACAACATGCTCTGCAATTACGAAGGCAAAGTCACGATTAAGATCGACGGTCTCGCCGCATCTGCCGCGTCCGTCATCGCAATGGCCGGGGACGAGGTTCTTGTTTCCCCTGTCTCTATGATGATGATTCACAACCCAAGCACCGTCGCCATGGGTGACACCGCCGAAATGCAGAAGGCGATCGAGATGCTCGACAGCGTGAAGGACGCCATCATCAACGCTTACCAGAGCAAGACAGGACTTTCCCGGAACAAGCTCGGAAAGCTTATGGACGAGGAAACCTGGATGGACGCCGGAAAAGCCGTTGACCTTCACTTTGCGGACGGCGTAACCACACGCGACGCCCTTTACGAAGACGCACCGCGGACCGAACCCAGTCAGACGTCCGGCATGCTTTTCTCCAGGCGCCAGATTGCCGCCGCCGTCAATAAAAAGCTCTGCGATTATGCTGCGGCACATTCTGCAGACAACAAACATCCACTGTACCGGGCCGACGCCCTCGAAGCGCGGCTCGATCTTTTGAAACCATTCATTTAATTTTAAGGAGGAACCCCACATGACTGTACAGGAATTAATCAGCAAACGGGCTCAGGCCTGGGAAACTGCTAAGGCTTTTCTCGACGCGCATCGCGGCGCGGACGGTCTGCTCTCCGCTGAAGACAGCGAAACTTACGACCGTATGGAAAAGGCTATTGTGGACTACACGAGAGAAATCGACCGTCTGAACCGCCAGAAAGCCATCGAAGACCAGATGGCACAGCCAACGGCGGCGCCTCTGACCGGAAAACCCGGCGCAGATCCCGCTCACGATCCGGAACAAAAAGGCTGTGCTTCCCACGCATACGCAAAGGCGCTGATCGCTGCAATGCGGACCGGTTTCCACCAGATTTCCGACGTACTCGAAGAAGGTAACGACGCCAACGGCGGGTATCTCGTCCCGGCCGAATGGGATGCACGCCTGGTCGACAAGCTGGAAGAAGAAAACATTTTTCGCGGTCTGGCGACGGTTATCACGACGTCGGGTGAACACAAGATCAACATCGCGGCAACCAAGCCGGCCGCCGCCTGGATCGAAGAAGGCCAGGCGCTGACTTTTGGAGATGCGACTTTTGATCAGGTAGTCCTGGACGCCCACAAGCTCCACGTGGCTATTAAAGTAACGGAAGAGCTGCTCTACGACAACGCCTTCAATCTCGAAAGCTACATCATCGATGCCTTCGGAAAAGCCATTGGCAACGCAGAAGAAGACGCTTTTCTGAACGGAGACGGCACCGGCAAACCGGCAGGTATCTTCGACGCAAGTGCAGGCGGACAGGTCGCCGTCACCATTTCCGGCGTAAAGATCACCTCGGACGATATCCTTTCGCTGATCTATTCACTCAAGCGGCCTTACCGCAAGAACGCCCGCTTCATTCTGAACGACGTCACGCTGTCGGCAATCCGCAAACTCAAGGACAACAACGGCGCGTATCTCTGGCAGCCGTCTTACACAGCGGGTGAACCCGACACGCTCTGCGGCTATTCCGTCATGACTTCCGCTTACGCACCTGCACTGGAAGCCGGAAAACCTGCGATCGCTTTCGGGGACTTCTCGTATTACAACATTGGCGACCGTGGCGTACGTTCCGTCCAGGAGCTTCGCGAGCTCTTTGCTGGAAACGGAATGATCGGCTATGTCGCTAAGGAACGCGTCGACGGCAAACTTGTGCTTCCTGAAGCCGTTCAGATTCTGAAAAGCAACGCATCCTGATCTATGGAGGTGAACGGACATGGTGACACTGGATGACATGAAAGCCTATCTCCGTGTGGATTTCTCTGACGATGACGCGCTGATTGAATACCTCATCACGTCCGCACTCCACCTCTGCATGGATATTGTCCGGACGGACGATGAAGACGCCTTCTGGGCACTCCCCTATGCTCAGGAGGCGGTTTTCTTTACAGTCGGCTATATGTACGAACATCGGGAAGACGCAGACTTTCATCGTCTTTCGCTTTCTCTGCGCGCGCTTCTCTCGGGCAGCCGGAAGGAGGGATTCTAATGAACATCACATCACTGAACCGAAACGTCACCTTTCAAAAACTTTCCACTGTAGCAGATGCCTTCGGCAACCACACAAATCGTTTCAAGGACTATTACGCCTGTCACGCAGCCGCGTCTAGTTCCGGAAACGAAATCGAAGCAGTCGGACTGACCACACCTAAGGAAACAGTTGATTTCACGGTCAGATGGTGCAAAGCGCTAAACGCCGTCACACCAGATGCTTTCCGTATTTTGTCGGACGGCAAGAGCTACAACATTCTTTACGTTGATCTGATGGGCGGCCGTCGCCGCACGCTGAAGTTTCACTGCGAAAGGACAAGATCATGAGCCAGACCATCAAGCCAGAGGAATTATCTGAAACCATTATGCAGGGGCTCGAGGAATATCGCAATCTCTCCACTGAAGCGATGAAAGAAGCCGTGGAGAAAACCGCTAAAGAAGTTAAAAAAGAGATTCAGAACCGGGCGCCGGTCAGAAGCGGCAAATACAAGCGCTCCTGGAAGGTCTCGAAAACCGACGAAAGTGCCGAAAAATTGGAGATGACGGTTCACGCCAGACGCTATCAGTTAACGCATCTGCTTGAACATGGTCACGCGAAACGCGGCGGCGGCCGGGTCTCCGCCCGTCCCCACATCGCGCCTGCAGAATCGGATGGCGTCCGGAAACTGACGGACCGTATCTCTGACGCCCTGAAGAAAGGAAGCTAAGATGACGCTGACCACGGTCAAAACCATATTGGAAGAGCTCGGCGTACCGGTGGCCTATGATCATTTTGCGGAAGGCGAATCGCCGGAACCGCCCTTTCTGATTTTCACAAACCCGTCGGCCGAAAGCTTCGGTGCGGACAATATCGTCTACGTCGGCTTTCCTGAGATCAACGCGGAACTTTACACCGATAGAAAACAGCCGGAACTCGAAGCGACTTTTGAGCGTATTTTAACTCGGCATGAGATTTTCTACCTCAAAACCGAGACGTGGATCGCTTCGGAAAAGCTCTACGAGGTGCTCTATGAGCTGACTATTTAAGGAGATAAGGAAAATTATGAGTAACAAAAACAAGGTGAGGTACGGCCTCAAAAACGTCCACTACGCCAGGCTGACCACTGCCGAGGACGGAACGGTGTCCTACACATCGCCAACCGCATGGCCGGGCGCTGTATCGATCAAGTTTTCGGCCCAAGGCAGTCAGGAGCCTTTTTACGCTGACGACATCAAGTATTATGTCACCAGCTCCAACACCGGCTACAACGGTGATCTCGAAACAGCTCTCGTGCCGGAAGACTTTAGAACGTCGATTCTCGGCGAGATCAAAGACGCAGACGGTGTCTTCATCGAAAACGCCGACGCGCAGCCAGTTCCCTTCGCATTGCTCTTTGAATTTGCCGGCGACGTGAAAGCCGTCCGTCATGTGCTTTACAACTGTACGGCATCCCGTCCGGATATCGAAGCACAGACCAAGGAAGACAAAGTCTCGGTCAAAACCGAAACCCTCACGATCGACGCGTCTTCCGTCTACAACAAGGATCTCGACGCCAATGTCGTAAAGGCAGACACTTCGTCTGAAACGAGCGAAGCGACCTACAACGACTGGTATGAATCTGTGCATCTGCCTTCGAAGAGCACGACCTGACTGGGAGGATTGAACAATGCGAAAAGAAATCGAAATGACGCTGGAAGACGGCAGCCGGAAAGCCTTTCCCTTTGAAGCCAACGGCGCGACTGCTATTTTATACCGCATGGTCTTCCATGAAGATCTGATGGTCACGATGAACAACCTCTCAGGCGCAAACATGGACACACTGGTCGGCGCCAAGCTGGCTTACATCATGAATGCCCAGTCCGAGAAAACGCCTGCCTCCCGCTTATCGATGGACGGTTTTATCCATTGGGCGGCCGGATTTGACGGGATGAGTCTGATCGAAAGTCTCGATGCCTTTGTGGCGTTATATATTGGCAACCGTGCCACAACCTCAGAGACAAAAAAAGGGGCCGCCCAACTGACCGGGAAATAAACACCGCAGTCTATCTGCTGCGATGCAAGCAGTTGGGCTTCACCATTGAAGACCTCAACGATCTGGAAGAAGGCATGATTTTTGATGTGCTTTCAGAATCTGACAATGATATCAACGGCGATTATTGCGAAGTGGCCACGCAAGATGATTTCGATAGCTGGTAAAATGATAAACCGCTTAAGAAAGGAGGACAGCTATGGCAGACCGCATCAAGGGCATCACGGTTGAAATCGGCGGCGATACGACCAAGCTGTCCGACGCATTAAAAGGTGTCAACCGGTCGATTCGCGAGACCCAGACTGAGCTTCGGGACGTCAATAAGCTCCTGAAGCTCGATCCGGGTAATTCCGATCTGCTCATTCAAAAGCAAAAATACCTTGCAAAGGCCATCGACGATACCAAGGCAAAACTGAAACAGGAACAGGAAGCACTGAAGCAGCTGCAGGATGGCCCGCAAACCGAGAAAACTATCCAACAGCAGGAGGCGCTCACCCGCGAAATCGAGAGCACTAAACAAGCTCTCGAAAAGCTGAAAGCTGAGTATAAAGAGGTCGGTTCAGTAGCCGGCGTCCAGCTCCAGCAGACCGGAGAGAAACTCAAAAGTATCGGTGATAAGGTCTCATCAGCTGGAACGACCTTAACGACACATGTCACGGTGCCTGTCACAGCTCTTGGAGCAGCAGCTCTCGCAGCTTTTAAAGAAGTCGATGAAGGTGCCGACATCATCACCCAGAAAACCGGCGCAAGCGGCAAAGCACTTAGAGACATGCAGAAAGCCGCCAATGATATCGCGACCACAATTCCGACCGACTTTGCGACGGCCGGTTCCGCCATCGGCGAAGTGAACACGCGTTTCGGTCTGACCGGCGACAAACTAAAAAAGCTCTCGCAGCAATTTGTCGAATTTGCCTCTCTTAACAACACGGACGTCTCAACTTCCATCGATAACGTCTCATCGGTGCTCAATGCTTTCGGCATGGACGCCTCCCAGGCCAGCGATATGCTCGACGTTCTGAATGCGGTCGGCCAGTCCACAGGGCTTTCGATGGATACCCTCTCCCAGGATCTGGCAAACAACGCGGCGCAGCTCCAGTCCATGGGACTCAACGCCGCCCAGTCCGCCCAGTTCCTCGGCAGCGTCGAAATGTCCGGGATGGACGTCGGCGCCGCTATGGCTGGGATGAAGAAAGCTATGAAAGAAGCCGCCGACAACGGACAGACTCTCGACGAAGCGCTGAAAAGCTTCTCTGACACGATGCATTCAAACAAGAGCGATACGGAGAAGCTCCAGGCAGCTTACGATCTGTTTGGGGCCAAATCGGGGGCTGCGTTTTACAATGCCATGAAAACTGGCAAGCTCTCCCTCGACGGCTTTTCCTCGGACATGGATTCTTTTTCGGGAAACGTCTCGAAAACCTTCAAGAATACCCTCGACCCGATCGATCAGTTTCAGGTCACAATGAATCAGCTAAAGGTCACGGGCGCCGAGATCGGCAATTCCCTGTCGGAAGTTCTCGCGCCGATGCTCGAGCAGGTCTCGTCAGCACTTAAAACTTTCGCCGCCGTCTGGGAAAAAATCCCGGCGCCAATGCAACAGTTCATCATCAAAGCGGCTCTTGTCGCCGCCGCAGTCGGCCCGATCCTCGTCGGAACCGGTAAACTGATCAGTGCTGCCGGAACCGTCACTTCCTTTATCGGAAAGATCATGACGCATATCGGCGGCCTGTCCGGCACGATGACGGTATTCAGTACGACCGGACTTCTGCCGATGATCGGCATCATTGCCGCCGTCGTTGCAGCAATCGTGGCGGTCGTTCTGATCGTCAAGAACTGGGGGGCTATCTCCGAATGGTTCAAAGGGGTATGGGAGAGTGTCTGTAACGGCGTAAAAGACCTGGGCAAATCGCTCGGGGATTTCTTCAACGGACTCTGGGACAGCATCAAAACGAAAACCTCAGATACGTGGAACGGCATCAAAATCGGTGTTTCTAACATCTGGAACGGTATCAGCACCGGCGCGCATACGGTTTTTGATGGCGTCAGGAACCACATCACAAACGCGTGGGATAACGTCAGAACCAACACCTCGAACGCATGGAACACCATCAAGTCGACGGTCGAACAGAACGGCGGCGGCATTAAAGGCGTTATTAAAACAGCAATGGACGGGTACAAATCCATCTGGAAAACCGGGTTTGACGCCATCAATCAGCTAACCGGCGGCAGACTGGGGAATGTGCTGTCTACCGTTCAGGGTAAGATGGGCAGCGTCAAATCGGCATTCTCCGGCGCTATGGAGAGGGTTAAAGGCGTCGTGCACAGCGGTCTTTCAAAAGTCAGCGGCTTCTTTTCCGGCGTCCGGCTACAGCTTCCGAGAATCAAACTCCCCCACTTTGATATCAAAGGAAAGCTATCCCTTAATCCGCCCTCTGTTCCTCGCCTTTCGATTAGCTGGTATAGAAAGGCCATGGATGACGCGTATATCTTAAACAGCCCGACGATTTTTGGAATGGCGGGCGGCAATCTCCTCGGCGGAGGCGAAACCGGGCCGGAAGCTGTGGTCGGAACGGACAAGCTCTCTAAAATCGTAAAGAATGCCATGCTCTCCGTTGACAGTGGTTCCCAAACCATTGTCATTCCGGTTTATATCGGACAGGAACGAATCGAAGAGCTCGTGGTCCAGGCGGCCAAACGGTCGAATTTCAGGTCAGGAGGACGTTAATGTTAAAGAAAGATTACCCCATTTGTTTTGATGACACGACGCTTTTCTGGCCATCAAAATGGCAGGAAAGCTACGAGGTCGTCGAAACGCAAAACACCACTGAAGCCGGAACCGATCAAATCATTGTTACCCGCTACGACAAGCTCTCGGTTTCCTGCGAATTCCAGTGCAGCGACCTATGGGCAGCGGTGTTCGCTGCCTTCCGCGATCAGGACAGCATTTCGGTCAAGCTTTACGATCTGAAGACGAAGGGTTACATAACGCGTACGATGCGCATCCGAAACTTCAAAATCTCTCTAGCCGAGAACAGCGAAAAGCTTTCCATGTTGAACGGACTCTACACGGTTTCCTTTGAACTTCAGGAATTTTAAGGAGGTGTTTCATGTACGCCGTGAGCGAAGCCTACAAAGCAGCCATGAAACAGCCGGTTCAGCGGTTCCGGATGAAAGGGACCGTCGGCAAGGTGGCCTTCACCGACGAAAACATCCTCGCCGGCTCTTTTACCATCACCAATCAGTGTTCGGACGCCAGTTCCGTCCAGATCGGACAGGTCTATGTCGGCGAACTGAACACCACTTTGACGAACGTGAATGTCGCCCGCTATGGCTGGAAGGATCAGACCATTACCCCGGTTTTCGGCATGATGGTATCGGACGGCGTTTACGAGGACATCCCCCTCGGCGTCTTTACGATCGATTCCGCCAAGCACACGGCGTCCGGCGTCGTCATCAAAGCCTACGACAACATGGCAAAGTTCGACAGGAACTGTTCGGTCACGTCGATCAACGGCAGCGCCTACAATCTTATTGCGGCAGCCTGTACCGCCTGCGGTCTGACACTCGGCACATCCGAAGCTGAAGCGGCGGCTCTGGCGAACGGCACTGGAGAATTATCTCTTTACAGCGAAAACGACATCGAAACGTGGCGGGACTTTGTCTCATGGGTCGCTGTGACTGTCGGTGCCAACGTCTTTGCCGGGCGGGACGGAAAAATCTATCTGCGGGCTTATGATCAGAATCCTGTTGACGAAATCGACGCGGCCCATCGTTTTGAAGGCTGTGAGTTTTCCGATTTCTCGACGCGCTACACCGGGCTTTCCGTCGTGAATGTCAAGGAAAAGACCACCGATTACTGCGGTCTCGAAGTCGACGACGGGCTGACCTACAACGTCGGAAGCAATCCTTTCATGCAGTACGGCGTGGACGAACGGAAAGAAAATATGCGAAATGCCCTTCTCAGCGCACTCGCACAGATCGATTACGTGCCATTCAAAGCTGAAATGACTGGGAATCCCGCCTACGATCTTATGGATGTTTTCCGATTCTCTGATGGCCTTGCCGACAGCGAAAAACTGTTCTGCATGACCAAGTTCACGTTTCACTACAATCAGAGCTTCACGATGGAAGGCGTCGGACAGGATCCGGCTTTAGCATCGGCAAAGTCCAAAACGGACAAAAATCTGCAAGGCATTCTTGCATCCACTGAAAATCAGGAATACATTCGCTACTACGATTATATGAATGCGGATGCCTACGATATCGGCGATCAGAAAAAAGCTAAGATCATCGACATCAGGTACATTACCGTCAAACAGACGCACATCGATTTTCACGCGGAAATCAAACTGGAACTCACGTCGTCCGAACAAATCGAAGACGAACAGTACACTGACACAGATATCGCCGTCACTGTCACCTACTACCTAAACGGCTACGAGATCAGAGATTACGTTCCGGCTGAAACGCTGCCAGACGGCACGCACCTGCTGCACCTGATGTTTACCTGGGACAGCACGGCAAACATGACCGGCACCTTCGAAGTGCATCTATCCTTTTCAGGTGGCAGCGCACATATCGCCAGAGGTGCGGCCAGAGCTTATCTCTCCGGGCAAGGACTTGCCGGCGATGGTTCCTGGGACGGCGCGATTTCCATTTACGACACGGTTCCGGCGATGAATATGGCATGTATCTCACAAATCGAATCGGATACGGCTTCGGTCAGTCTGCTCGCGCCGGAATCTTCCGGCTTTTCGGATATTATTCCGGACATCCCGCTGGCCAGTGTTCTCGGTTCATTTACCGGAACGGTCGACAAGGCTGAATATCTCCACCGCTTTGACACCAATCACCTATCGGACGTTTCCTACGATACGTCACAGATTGAAATCAAAAAGAATCAATGGAAACTGAAAAGCAGCGTGACAAAGGCGGAACTGACGACGAAAGATTGCGAAGCGGATCAGATTCTGAGAATGACCGCCGTCTGCGACAGCAGCAGCGTCAGCTTTCTAGCATCCTTCGATCATGGCGCAACCTGGTGGGAATACACCGACGGGTGGAACCAGCCAGATACCACAAAAGATTCATGCGGCATGACTGGACCAAAACTTGCGGAAATCACAACTTCACAGTGGGTGGAAAAACTAGACGGCACCGTCATGATCAAGGCCATTTTAAGTGGAACAGGAACCTTGAGCGATATACAGATCTTTACGAAAGAGGTGAAAGAATGATCAAGGGACTTACCAAAATAGAACTCTTCGATGCCGAAACAGGTAAAAAAGAGCAGGAATACGAAAAGGACAATCTCGTCACGAACGCCGTGCAGGATGTGATCGCTTTTCATGCCATGACCGGCCAAACAATGAGCAGCGTCTTCCCAATCGCCGAAAAAGCACTCGGCGGCATTATGCTCTTCGATTCGAAGCTAACTGAGGATGTTAATAATGTTTGCTTTCCATCGAATGCAAAACTGGTCGGTTATGCGGGACGAGATACCGATACAAGCGATTCTATGCGGGGTTCACTTAACGCACTCGAATCTGGGCCAACCGACACTGGCTATGTGTCGGTCTGGGACTTCGGAACATCTCAGGCCAACGGGACCATTCTGTCTGTTGCGCTTACCAGTGCAGATGCCGGTGTCAATCCATATGCAAAACACTGTGGCGACAGTTATGATAGCGAAATCAGAACTTCAGAAGACGCGCAAAAGAACTGTAAACCGATGTTTCAAAAGGACGGTTACTTGTACTGGTTAAGGCCTGACGGCAAAACAATTCAACGGTACCCTTTCGATCCTTACCGCGCCTGGGTAGCAAATTCTGTACTTGGAGACGGCAGTGCTGACTTAGAAACCGTAGTAGAACTAAAGCTTCCAGATTACCCCTATATCAGTGACAAAGTCAGTGGAGACAATTATCTGGCACCGAACATTGACGGCTATCTGTATTTTATTACGCTGAATAATCGTATTGGCAGCGCCGCTTATAACACCTATTACACTTCGGGCAACTCCTCTGGAGACGCAACGCTCTACATCACGAAATACAAATACGCTGATCTCTCCTTTGAAAAACAAAACGAAGAGGTTCTGACGCTGGCGGACGTTCACTTGTATTATCGCAACGAGTCGAGCATCGTCGTCAATGGCAGCTATCTGTACGCTAAGTCATATGATGAGCACGGCATCTACATCGTCAATCTTTCCAATTCGGCTGACGTTAAACTGTTTACGGTGAATAACAGCGGAACAGTAAAAACCATTTCTCCAATGCTCTACAACGGCGGCATTCAGTACCAGTACTCCTACAGCAACAGCGGCACCAAATACCGAACCGGTTTTCTTTACCCGGATGGAACGTACTCCGAAGAGACGATCGATGAGTCTGCTTACCTTATCCCCTCTGTTCTATGCAGAGACGATAAACTACTCGCAATCTCCTGGAAAAAGGGCTCATACAGTAAATCAGATAGCATCCGAGTCAGCATGAAAAATGCCTACCTCGGTACGATCAATAACCTGGCATCCCCGATTTCCAAGAACGCCTCGCAGACCATGAAAATCACGTATACGCTGACGGACAAAACTGATTCATAAAAGAAGGAAGGTCTGAACATATGGCGATTAAAAAAATTAAGTACGGCGGCGTACATAAAGTCATCGCCCGGCTATGCGAAGCCGTCAACGCGCTCATCGACCAGAAACAGGAAATCCTGACCTTTGATTCTGCGCCTGAAAAAGACAGCGCCAACCCAGTTACAAGTGGTGGGATTTACGATGAACTCGAATCGATAAAAGCTGCTCAAATCCAGATCGATGGGAATGGCAAACTTTACGTCATAATCAACGGTACAAAATACATACTCAAAAAAGGAGATGATGCCAATGCGTGAATTTATTCTACACTACTGGGTGCAGGAGCTCTTCGCTTTAATTATTGCGGCAGCTGCATGTCTAATTAGAAAGCACCGCCAGAAATCAGCACAGTATGCGATTTTGCGAGAAGGGATTCTTGCGCTGCTGCATGACCGGCTTTATCGTTCCTGCAGCTTTTTCATTTCCCGGGGCTACTGTACTGTCGAAGATCGACGAAATCTGGAATGTCTGTACAGACCATATAAATCTCTCGGTGGAGACGGTACGGGAGATTCACTGTACAACAAGTGCATGGAGCTTCCCCTATCTAAAAATTAAGAAAAGGAGGACTGAAATGATGGATTTCGGAATTGCATCCGTGACTGCGATCACGGTGATTGCCTACCTGATCGGTCAAGCGTGCAAGGCGTCTAGGAAAGTGTCCGACAGCTGGATTCCAGTGATCTGCGGTGCGGCCGGAGCCGTTCTCGGTCTGGTCGGTCTTTGCGTCATGCCGGACTTTCCGGCCGCCGATGCCATCACCGCGCTCGCAGTCGGTATCGTTTCCGGCTTTGCGGCTACGGGGATTAATCAGATTTACAAACAATATATCAAGACAGAACACTGAAAAGCTGATCTCGTTTTGATAAACGACAAGGAGGACCAAGTCATGCCTAAATTTAAAGGGATCGATGTCAGTCACTGGCAGGGCAATATTGATTGGGCGAAAGTGAAAGCTTCAGGCGTTCAGTTCGCCATTATCAAGGCCGGCGGATCAGATGCCGGTTTCTATACCGACAGTAAATGGGAGCGAAACTACAGAGGAGCCAAAGCCAACGGCATCGCAGTGGGCGCCTACTATTTCGTTGGACCGAAATGTACATCGGCTGATGCCGGAAAAGCCGATGCGCAGCGGTTTCTGAAATTGCTCAAAGGCAAGCAACTCGAATATCCGGTCTTTATGGATAATGAAGCGCAGCCCGCATCCTCTAGAGCTGGTACAACGCAGGCAACAATCGCTTTCTGCCGGACGCTGGAAAACGCCGGATATTATGCCGGTGTATATGGGTCCGCCTATTCCGGATTCCGCGATCGTATGGATGATTCAAAGCTCACCGCTTTCACGCACTGGGTGGCTCAGTACGCTTCCCGATGTTCTTACAATGGATCGTACGGCATCTGGCAGTACTCGTCTTCCGGCAGGGTATCCGGCATCAGCGGCAAAGTGGATATGGATATTTCCTATGTGGATTATCCGGTCATTATGAAAACCGGCGGCTTCAATGGGTACGCCAAAGGGAGCAAAAGCTCCCCTGCCCCGGCTAATAAATCTGTCGATGAGATCGCCCAGGAAGTCCTCTCCGGTTCATGGGGAAACGGTGATAATAGAAAGAACCGGCTTACTGCCGCCGGATACAACTACAACGCCGTGCAAAGCAGAGTTAATACACTGCTTGGTTTCGGCAATCGTGCTTCTACCGCCGTCTGGTATACCGTGCGTTCCGGTGATACGCTCTCAGCAATCGCAAGGAAGTATGGCACGACCGTATCGGCGATCCAGAAACTGAATTCAAAGTTGATTAGAAACGTCAATCTGATCCGGACCGGATGGAAAATTCGGGTGAAATGAACGATGGCCTGCAGGCTGCTCTTAAGTGAGCGGCTTGCAGGTCTCTTTTTTTTATTTTTTTCAAAATTTTTATTAAGGGGTACGAAAGTGGCCGCATTTGTTCGACGTAAGACATGAAGAGAGAAAACCAGAAAAAGGAGTGATCTATAAAAAGTTTAAAAAAATTATATCAAGGGTTCGAAAACAATCCCATTTGTTCGACGGATGACATGAAGAGAGAAACATAAAAGAAAGGAAGTGATGCAATGAAACTCAAACACAAAATCTGCATCAAAGTCACGGACGACACAGGCCGAAAGCAAAGGGTGCTCTCCGGCGCAAGCCGGCGTCTCCCTTCAAAACTTCTCAAGGCGCTCTTCGGGGACAACACAGAAGTTTTGATTCTCTCACCCGGCCAGAGTGTTGAAACAGTAGAAATTCACGAAATTAATGGAGGTGAAAATGATGACACATACGGAAATGCTCAAACAAATCGCGTATGATCTGCACAATTTAGCTGAAGACATCGAAGTGATGATTGCGGAAGATGGTTCTGCTTCTGAACAGAACGAAACGGATTCTAAAGGCGCTGAAAAGGTCCCTGAAATCAAACTGGAAGATGTGCGGACCGTTCTCGCCGCAAAAAGCCGGGACGGTTTCGGAAATGAAGTGCGCGACCTGATCCACGCTTACGGCGCAGATAAACTCAGTGAAGTGGATGCGGCAAACTACGCTGACATGATGAAGAAAGCCGAGGCGATCGGCAATGCCAGCTAATCACGCGACCCTCTCCCCTTCAAGTGCTCACCGGTGGCTGCACTGCACACCGTCAGCCTTACTGGAAAAGACTTTTTCAGATACTGGATCATTCGCAACCGCTGAAGGCACTGCCGCACACGAACTCGGCGAGTACAAAATCAACCGCGCACTCAAACGCGAGGCTGTGCGCCCGACGTCGGATTACCGCACCGATGAGATGGAGGAATGCACCGACGATTATCGGGACTACGCCATTGAACAGCTGATGCAGGAACGGCAGACCTGTCAGGATGCCGAGGCCTACACGGAAATAGAACTTGATCTCTCTTCCTATATTCCGCATGGCTTCGGAACATGCGACTGCTTGATTCTGTCAGATAAACATATGCACGTCATTGATTTCAAGTACGGTCAAGGGGTGCTCGTGGAGTCTGAGGAAAACCCGCAGATGATGCTGTACGCACTCGGCGCCCTGAACGCTTTCGGCGATCTCTACGATTTTGAAGAGGTGTCGCTGACCATTTTCCAGCCGAGACGGGATAACATTTCCACCTGGGACACGACGGTCTCGCATCTTTGCGCATGGGCGGACAACGAACTACTCCCGAAAGTAACACTCGCGGCTGAAGGGCTCGGGCGTTTTTGTTCCGGTGAGTGGTGCCGTTTCTGTAAGGCAGCGGTTCAATGCCGTGCCAGAGCTGAAAGCCAGCTGACCGTCGCGCAATATGAGTTTCGCAAACCGCCGCTGCTTTCAGATGAGGAAATTGAAGACATCCTGCCGAAACTCTCGGAATTAACAAAATGGGCTAAGGACATTCAGCAATACGCGACCGATGAAGCGGTGAATCACGGTAAGCAGTGGAAAACTTTTAAACTGGTGGCCAGCCGCTCGAACCGCAAATATTCAAACGAAGAAGCTGTCGCCGACGCAGCGAAACGCGCCGGATTCAGCGACATCTACCGTAAGTGCTTGATTCCGCTGACCGAAATGGAGCGGATGATGGGCAAGAAAAAGTTTAATGAAGTCCTCGGCGGTCTGATTTACAAACCGCCCGGCAGACCGACGCTTGTGCCAAAATCAGACAAGCGCCCGGAATTGAAATTAGATAATGTTTATGATGAATTTGGAGGTAACAATCATGACAAATAATACAAAAAAAGTAGTAACTGGTATTGTAAGACTCTCTTATGCCAACGTATGGGAACCGAAGTCAATCAACGGCGGCAAGGAAAAGTACAGCGTTTCGCTGATCATTCCCAAGTCCGACAAAAATACGCTCGATGCGATCAATCGCGCGGTCGACGCAGCCATTGAAGACGGCGTGAGCAAGTTCGGTGGCAAAAAACCGAATAAAAACGTACTGAAGCTCCCGTTGCGCGACGGCGATACGGAACGCGACGACGAAGCCTACAAGAACAGCTATTTCATCAATGCCAACAGTATCACGCCGCCGCAGATCGTCGATGCCAACGTACAGCCGATTATTGACCGCAGCGAAGTTTACAGCGGCGTTTACGCAAGAGTCTCTATCACGTTTTACGCATTCAATTCAAATGGCAATCGCGGGATCGCTTGTGGTTTAGGCAATATTCAGAAAATCAGAGATGGAGAACCTCTCGGTGGACGCACTAACGCCGCTGACGACTTCTCAGTTGTTCCGAACGACGCTAATGAAGATTTTCTTGCATAACAAAGGAGAGATAATATGGAGTATATTTTAGAACTTGTTTTGTATATTACATACGCACTTGTCGGTGTCAGTCTCATCGTGATGCTGCTTTTCGGCGTAGTTTCAACAAACAAAGACATCAAGCGCAGCGATGAAAAGCAGAACCGTGAACTTAAGTACATGGTGGAAAAAGCAAAGCGCGACGAAGAATACCATGAAAAACGTATGAAGCGTCTCGACGATGAATACAACAAATGATAGATGCTTAGCGGCAGAGGATTTCCTTCTGCCGCTGCTTTTGATTGAGGTCAATTTATGAATACACTCAGTATCGATCTGGAAACCTACTCCAGCGTCAACTTAGCAAAATCTGGTGTCTACCGTTACACGGAAAGTCTTGATTTCGAGATTTTGCTTTTCGGCTTTGCCCGGGACGACGACCCCGTGACTGTTCTTGATCTGGCGTCCGGCGATCGCATTCCGGACGATATTCTTTCTGCACTCACTGACGAAAACGTCACGAAATGGGCATTTAACGCAAGCTTCGAGCGCATCTGTCTCTCTGCATACCTTCGCAGAAATTATCCAGCTCTCTTTTATACGTACAGCATTCCGCAGGACGCAGTCGGCGATTATCTGGATCCGGCTTCGTGGCGCTGCTCCATGATCTGGTCGGCTTATCTCGGCCTTCCCCTTTCTCTGAAAGGCGCAGGCGCCGCACTCGGTCTTTCCGAGCAGAAAATGACGGAAGGCAAAGACCTCATCCGCTATTTCTGCGTGCCGTGCAAACCGACAAAGGCTAACGGCGGCAGAACCCGGAATCTGCCAGAAGACGCGCCGGACAAGTGGTCGGTTTTCAAAGCCTACAACAAACGTGACGTCGAAGTGGAACGCGCCATCAAAGAACGTCTCCGCAACTACCCTGTTCCTGATTTTGTCTGGGATGAATATCATCTCGATCAGGAGATCAACGACCGGGGTATCCTGGTCGATCTGGAGATGGTCGATCAGGCGCTCCGCATCGATGAAATGTCCAAAGCCTCGCTGACAAACGAACTTCAGCGCCTCACCGGACTTGCCAATCCGAACTCGGTCGCACAGATGAAAGAATGGCTGAACCGGCACGGAGTGAAAACCGACACCCTTGGAAAAAAAGCCGTAAAAGCTCTGCTTGAAACCGTGCCGCCTGACATCAAGGAAGTGCTTCTGCTGCATCAGCAACTGGCAAAGTCATCAGTTAAGAAATATCAGGCCATGAAAAACGCAGCCTGTGCTGATCACCGGGCCCGCGGCATGTTTCAGTTCTACGGAGCTAACCGAAGCGGCCGTTTCTCCGGACGGCTCATTCAGCTTCAGAATCTGCCGCAGAATCATATGCCTGATCTGGCTGAAGCGAGAGCACTCGTCAAGAATGGCGATAATGACTCTTTAAATCTGCTGTACGATTCTGTTCCGAACGTACTTTCCGAACTGATCCGGACGGCTTTCATTCCAAGACCCGGCGACAAGTTTATCGTCTCCGACTTCTCTGCAATTGAAGCCCGCGTGCTTTCATGGCTGGCCGGAGAAACCTGGCGCAGTGAAGTGTTCGAACGCGGTGAAGACATCTACTGTGCTTCCGCAAGTGCGATGTTTCATGTTCCGGTCGTCAAGCACGGTGTGAACGGTCATCTCCGGCAAAAAGGCAAGATTGCTGAACTTGCTCTCGGCTACGGCGGATCCGTCGGTGCACTCAAAGCAATGGGTGCTCTTGAAATGGGCATGAAGGAAGACGAACTCAAGCCGCTGGTCGATCTGTGGCGGCACTCGAATCCGCATATCACAAAGCTCTGGTGGGCTGTCGACCGGGCCGTCAAGAAAGCAATCCGGCAGAAAACTTTGACAAAGACGGCCGGAATTTACTTCACCTGCAAAAGTCAGATGCTCTTTGTCACGCTGCCTTCCGGACGGAATCTCGCCTACGTCAAACCGGAAATCAGACCGAATCAATACGGCGGAGAGTCGATTACCTATATGGGTGTCGGCAGCACGAAAAAATGGGAGCGTATCGAATCCTACGGTCCTAAGTTTGTGGAAAACATCACACAGGCCATCAGCCGGGATATTCTCTGTTACGCCATGAATACGCTGAGTTCCTGTTTCATCGTCGCGCATGTTCATGACGAACTGATCATCGAATGCGACAAGAGAGTCTCCCTCGACGTCGTCTGCAAACAGATGAGCCGGACGCCGCCCTGGACGCCGGGTCTTCTGCTTCGGGCAGACGGCTATGAATGTGAATTTTATCAAAAAGATTAACAGCAAGGAAAATCGGAACCTTTTAATTAAGGGGTACGATTTTCCTTCTTTTTTTCGACGGAAGATTTGAAGGAGGTGCTCACCTATGACAAATGAACAAAAATCTCAGATCAGACGTATGCGGGAAGAAGGCATCGGCTACGGCCAGATCAGTACCGCCCTTTCCCTGTCGAAAAACACAGTGAAATCTTTCTGCCAAAGAAACGGCCTGTCCGGCAAGAGAGGAACGAAACAGAATCAAACTTCGGTCGTCTTCTGTCCTAACTGCGGGAAACCCGTTGATCAGACGCCGGGAAGAAAACGCAGACGCTTCTGCAGCGGGGCCTGCCGCCAGGAATGGTGGAACCACCATCTCGAGCAGGTCAACCGAAAAGCCGTCTATCATTTTACGTGCGTCGGATGCGGTCGTCCATTTTCCGCTTACGGCAACGCGCATCGGAAGTACTGCTCTCATGCCTGCTACATTAATGCGCGATTTAGGAAGGAGGCTGTCCATGACGAATGAAGCCTTTGAATCGGAACGTCGCTATCAGGCCAGCCTCGCTGTCGCCAGATCACTCCTTAAGAAAGGCCTGATCACCAAGACAGAATTTGATGAAATGGATACCTTCCTGCTCCGGAAGCACCGGCCTTTGCTCGGTTCTTTATTCTCAGATAACGCTTGATATCACGGCCTTTTAGAGTGATGTATAGTAACGGAAAGGAGTCCCGATTATGAAAAAAATCATTAAAATCGAAAAGAAAAAGCCGACGCTGCCGGAACGGAAAAAAGTGGCTGCGTACTGCCGCGTGTCGATGAGCACCGACCGTCTGCACCACTCCCTTTCCGCTCAGGTTTCCCGGTACAGTGAGCTTATCCAGCAGAATCCGAAGTGGGAATTTGCCGGCATTTACGCCGATGAAGGCATTAGCGGGACAAGAGCAAATAAACGGAAGGAATTCATGCGGATGCTTGAGGACTGCGAATCCGGCAAAATTGACATCATCCTTACCAAAAGCATCAGCCGATTCGCCAGAAACACCGTTGATCTTCTGAAAACAGTCCGGCATCTGAAAGACATCGGTGTAGAAGTCCGGTTTGAAAAAGAACACATTCGTTCATTAAGCGAAGACGGCGAATTGATGCTGACGCTCCTCGCCTCTTTCGCCCAGGAAGAAGCACGCAGCATTTCAAAAAACGTGCGCTGGTCGGTGCAGAAACGGTTTGAACAAGGTCGACCGGTTTCCCGCCCTCCAACTTACGGTTACGACTGGAAAGGCGATCGACTTGTTGTCAATCCGAAGGAAGCTGAGATTGTCAAAAATATTTATCAGCAATACCTCGACGGCAAATCTCGTGTCGAGATCGGTAAAGCACTGGATGCGGCAGGCATTCCGACAAAAAATGAATGCCGCCGATGGAGCGATCCCAGTATAAAATCGATCCTCACCAACGTCACCTATACCGGCAACATGCTCTTTCAAAAGAAGTACACCACCGATCCAATCTCAAAGAAAAGAAAAAAGAACACCGGTGAACTTCCTCAATATTATGCCGAAAACACGCATGAACCCATCATCGACATGCAGACCTTTCAGCATGCTCAGGACGAAATGGCAAGACGAAGATCTCTGGGATTCAGAGGAAACAAAAGCCTGAACCTCTGCTGCTTCTCAGGTAAAATCAAATGCGAAAGCTGCGGAAAGAGCTATGTCAAATCAAGAAAGAGAGTTCAGGCGAAGCATTCATCTTACGGCGATCATGTCACTTACTGGCACTGTACCTCTACCAAGAAAAAAGGCGGTCACTGTGCGGTCGGCGGTGCGATTTCCGATATTGCTTTACGCCGGGAATGTGCGAAAGTTCTCGGCCTTCCCGACTTTGACGAGCAGATCTTTCTGGATCAGGTCGATTATATCAGTATCCCTGACCGCCAGATCATGGTTTTTCACATGAAAGACGGCAGAACCATTGAAAATCATTGGAAAAAGATCTCACACAAGGATCGTTGGACGCCAGAAGCAAAAGAACGGATCAGTAAACGCCACAGGGCAAGAAAAACACGAACGATGGAAGGGCATGATTTCACTTGTTTCATTAAATGTGCGCACTGCGGAATGAATTATCACCACATTCGCCGAATTTACCCTGACGGAACGGACGGATCCTATTGGCGATGTCCGGGCAACAGTACCTGCCACAACATGACAATCAAAGATGCCGTCATGCGCAGGCTTACTGCCGATGTGCTCGGCCTTCCCGATTTTGACGAGGCCGTTATGGATACTGTTCTCGACCGCGCTGTCATTGACCATCACACAGTTACTTTTTACTTTAAAGACGGTCACACGGAATCACGCACCTACCAGAACAAAAGAAAAAAGAGATCAAAATAATAAAAAGATAAGGGGTGAAAAACATTGGTAGCCAAACAGGTCAGAAAAATCCCTGCAACCATAAAGCTGTTTGCAGAGACACCGGTTGGGGTAAATACAAACAGACGTGTTGCTGCGTATGCCAGGGTTTCGACAGATCATGACGAACAGTTCACGAGCTACGAAGCACAGATCGATTACTACACAAAATACATTAAATCGAGAGACGACTGGGATTTCGTCGACGTCTATACGGATGAAGGCATCACCGGCACCAGCACGAAACATCGTGAAGGATTTAAAAAAATGATTGCAGATGCCCTGAATGGAAAAATCGATTTAATCGTGACAAAGTCGGTCAGTCGTTTTGCCCGGAACACCGTCGACAGCCTGACGACAATCCGGGAGCTTAAAGAGCATAACGTCGAGTGTTATTTCGAGAAAGAAAACATCTGGACTTTCGACAGTAAGGGTGAACTGCTTATTACGATTATGTCTTCCCTTGCTCAGGAAGAAAGCAGAAGCATTTCAGAGAATTGTACCTGGGGCCAGAGAAAACGCTTCGCAGACGGTAAGGTGACCGTTGCCTTTAGTCACTTCCTCGGCTATGACCGCGGACCGGACGGCGATCTCGTCGTCAATCCTGAACAGGCAAAGATAGTTAAGAAAATCTACCGCATGTTCATGGAAGGCCTGTCGCCCTACGGCATTGCTAAAAAGCTGACAGAAATGCACATCACGACGCCGGGCGGCAAGAAAAAATGGTACGCCTCTACAGTGAAGGATATCCTTTCTAACGAAAAATATAAGGGAGATGCCCTGCTTCAAAAATCCATCACGGTCGACTTCCTTACAAAGAAAACAAAAATCAATGAAGGAGAAGCGCCGCAGTATTATGTTGAAAATAATCATGAAGCGATCATCGATCCGGAAATTTTCGATCAGGTTCAAGTTGAATTGAAACGCCGTAAGTCGTCGGGGCAAAACCGACACAGCAGCGTTTATACCTTTTCCAGCAGAATCAAATGTGGGCAATGCGGAGGCTGGTACGGATCGAAAGTCTGGCACTCCAACAGTAAATACCGCAAAACCGTCTGGCGCTGCAATCACAAATACGACGGAAGTGAGAAATGCACGACACCTGCTCTCACCGATGACGAAATCAAAAAAGCCTACATCAGCGCTGCCAATAAGCTCCTCTCGGATAAAACCTCTGTCCTTTCTGACTTCAATGACATCTTACAAGGCCCTCTGTATAACACGGACGCGCTCAAAGAACAGGAAATAAAATGTGAAAATGAAATGTCCGTTACCGCAGAGCTGATGGAGAAAGCCATCCAGAAAAATTCTCTCGTGCCACAGGATCAGCAGGTATACCAGGAACGATACAATGCATTGGTTTCCCAGTTTAAAACGACACAGGCAAAACTCGAATCAATTCAAAACGAAATCAATCAAAAAGAAGCAACTAAATTGAACATCAAACACTTTCTGAAAACACTCATAAAACAAGATAAACTCATCACCGAATTCGACCTGATTCAATTTCAAAGTCTGGTTGAATTTATTACTGTCTACAATAGAGAAGATATCCGTATCACATTCAAAAACGGGATGGAAATCAAAAGCTAGTTTAATTGTAATCAAATATTTAATAAATAATCCAATTTCTCACCAAATTATATTACAATAATGCTATGAAAAACTATGAAATCAAACTCCCCGAAGGGTACCACCCTGTTTATCAGATTGACGCAAAAGATAAGAAAACGATATGGCTATTTAACATCGTAAATCTACTGTTATTCCTTGCGCTGGCCATCCCGTTGTTCGCCTGGCTTAAAGCGTCGACGAGTAAGCCACTGTACGAGCTATTCAATCTCGGTATTCCCCATTACCTGATCCTGGTCGTGCTCTGCATCGCGTACATCTTCGCGCACGAACTAACGCACGGTGCGGCGTATTACGCGCTCACACGGCAGAAGCTGACTTTCGGCACTAGCTTATTTGTGGCGTACTGCGGTGTACCGGATATCTACGTTTATCGAAAACCTGCGCTGATTGCGGTACTTGCGCCATTCGTCACCTACTCCATTCTCTTTTTGCTGGGGATCGTGTTATCGACCTCCTCCGTCTGGCGAGTGATCTGGATCATGATGTTTGCCCTGCATGTCAGCGGCTGCGTCGGTGATTTATGGGTAGCGCTTATCCTAATATTCCGCTTCAAAGGAATGCCCGGCCTTCTGGTAAGAGACACCGGCCCAAAGCAAACTTTTTATAACAAATAACTCGTTTGATAATAAATTATAAGAGCCCTTTCTACTAGCCAGTAAAAAAGGCTCTTGTTTTTTTCTGTACATCATTAAATGATAAAAATCAGCAGGCACATTTGGATTCATCATAAATCCAACCACAGTCAAAACTTATTTACATCTTCTTTACTTACTTCAATTTTCTTCATTAATTTCACTTTGGGCCAACTGGGTTAGCTCCATCATCTTTCGTTGATAAGTATCACCGTCAATTTCTTCATCGGCATACTCTCTCATTAACTCGTCAACCTTTTCTTGCAATTCTTCTCTGGTCATTTTTTATCTCCTTCTTTATTTTGAATCATTTTTTTCAACATTAGTGTGCTTTTGCTTTTTCCACTACTTAACTTAAAATTTAAACGATCGCTGTGTATTAATCCATCACACTTTTCAATACAATAGCTAGGTTTAATACCAATTTTGTATTTTATTATAACTTGTATGTCTTCATTTTTTTATATAGAAGGCACTTGCTCTCATATTGGTTTTCGTGCTATTCTGTATTTACAAGCAACATTTCCTTCTTAGCGATACCAGATGTGTCTTTCTGATATATTGAAATTCTCAGTAAAAATGGATAAAAGAAATTATAAATAATAAGTTGGGGGCAATTATGAGTATATTTAGAAATATTTTCAACGGTTCCTCTTCTTCAAGTGATGATATCACTTGGTATTGCGATGGATGCAACACAGTTTTAAATGAACAAGAAGGATTTAACACAGATAGCGGAACTTGGACGTGCACAGAATGTGGTTTTGTAAATGATGTAACTTCAGACAATGTTTACGAAAGTGAGGAAGATTATCAGGAGTCCATGGGAATTCCAAAGTGCCCTTATTGTGGCGGTATGCTAAAAGGTGATGCACCAGATGCAACTCGTTTTTTCAACTGCGATTTCTGCAATACACGTTTCTATCTTGAAAATGGTGAATTAATCGATCTTTTCGATAAAAAAGCAAGACGACATACTAGTCGCTTATGCTCAAATTGCGGGCAGTCTTTAAGTGGCGGAGAATATACGGCTCCTTGGGAGAATGGAAATAATTCTGATGGATATATCAAGTGCCCTCATTGTGGATATATAAACTACGATTGGGACGACTAATGAAATTTTCCGGGCAAGCATCTACTTGACGTTTGTCCGGAAAATAATCTTCCCGATTGAGGATATTTCTATCACGCACCAATTTTTGGTGTACCATGATTCATAACATGTCCTCAAACTGCGCTTTCACTGGTATTTATCAACTGTGACAAAATGTTCTTTTTCTCAGAATCTCTGTTCTTCAACTGTTTCTTCATCCTTAGGTTTATGACACACCGACATCGCAATTGAACTCTTACAATTCGAATGATCTTGCTTTGACTATAATCAAGCGTCAACTGTATCCGTAAATACACCTAACATTATTATTTGTCCCAGTTTCAAAAATTCGATCTACTCATACCTCTTACAAATTACAAACATAACAGTTTGCTCATCAAAAATATGAATTTCTTCCAAGTCGAAGTAACTCAGATGTTTATTAGTAACCCATATCTTTTAGAATTTTATCTATTTCTGCAAATTATTCTGGCGTACTTGGTTCCCAATTAGTATTATTACACCAGCGACAATACATTGCTTTTCGATCTCTCATGCGATGACAATATGGACATTCAACAACATCATCTTCTCCTGTTGCTTTTAGAGTTCTATGAGCACATACTGAACAATATATGGTATCCCCTTCATCCCATAAAGTCCTTTCGTCAGTATTACCACAATTCGCACATTTCATATCAATCCCTCCTTCTTCATCATTTTGTCAAAATAATAAATAACACGTGCACCCTAATTTTTAACCTTGCACCCTTTTTTCATGCGCATATTTTGATAGCATTAAATTGTATCACTTTCAGTTAAGTGTTTACAGCTAAGACATGCGCAATACCGGCGTCTGAGAACTGCTGCCTAAGCTCAGTATCTCCTTGTAATTCGCCAAAGCAGATACCTGTGATCAAGTGAGCGGCTTTCGGCGCAAAAGCGTCATTGCAG
>Ga0256406_1001273_pt1 | contig 41591 bp, 36 predicted proteins | sample RumenRJG_03DNA_FD_185986 | JGI IMG/M metagenome (GOLD analysis project Ga0256406, IMG submission 185986) | Bovine rumen microbial communities from Lethbridge, Alberta, Canada - RJG_03 | ecosystem: Host-associated > Mammals > Digestive system > Stomach > Rumen | place: Canada: Alberta | collected... | reverse complement strand
TTTCTTCGCCCCGGACAATGTGGGAGATTCCTTCGGTAAGGTCGTCGACGCACACGGCGAATTGGTAGGTCCAAAAACCGTCCCGGTCTCGGATGGGAAAGTCGCCGCATTGCTTTTTGGGGTTCTCGGAGAAATCGCCGAGTCGCTCGTCATGCCAATTAATTACTTTGTCTGGAATTAAGATGCGCAGGCTGTGGGGCTCGCTACAATAGATTGCTTTGTCGCTTTCGCTCCTCGCAATGACGTGAGAGCATTTGCCTTGATAAATGACTTCGCCGGTTTCGCTGATGGGGTTTTCGGATTGCAACTGTTTGCGGCTACAGGTGCAGGGGTAAACGAACCCCTTGGCGGTAAGCTTGTCCAGGACTTTTTGGAAAAGATCGAAATGGGAGCTTTGGATGCTTTCGCTGTCGTATTTGAAGCCGAGCCAGGCCAGGTCTTCGCGAATTCCGTCGATGTATTCTTTGCGGGCTCGGCCCTGATCGTGGTCTTCGATGCGCAGGTGTATTTTAAGGTCCCATTTTTTTGCGGCAGCCCATACGTAAAGGGCGGAGAGTAAGTGCCCTTCGTGTAAGAAGCCTGTGGGGCTTGGTGCAAAACGGATGATTCCTGGCATGGGAGAAAATTTAGAAAACAGGGGGAGATTCCCGCTTTCACGGGAATGACATAAGAGGAATTTTCTAACTTATAGCTTGATGAAGTTTGATTTTAAAGTGATTTTTTCGACGGCTGTGTCGGTGCTTGCTTTGGTGGCATGTTCGGGTTCTCCTGAACCGCAGACGGAACCTGTGCCGGAAACATCGGCAGTCTCGTCGAGTTCCCTGGATTCTTCGGCTGTTGAGTCGGTCCAGGAGCCGAAATCTGCGCTGCCGGCCAGTTACAAGGATATCCAGTTCCCAGAATACAAGTATGTGGCCCCGTACCCGAAAGATTACCGGGTCGAAATTGCCCCGGGCATTTCGGGCTACATCGTAAGTGACCGCAGTCTTCCGTTGGTGAATTTCTCGGTCTATTTCGAACAGCCCCGTACACCGCTGGCTCTTAAGGATGAGGCCGCCACCTCTATGATTGGCGGCTTGTTGCGACGTGGCGGCGGCGGTGGAGTTTCAGCCAAGGCCCTGGACGATTCCCTGGAATTTATCAGTGCCGGTATTTCTTCTTCTGTAGGAACATTTACGGCGTCTTTCGATATTGACTGCCTGTCTAAGGATTTCAGGAACATGCTCGCCCTTTCTAAGCAGGTGCTGACGGCTCCTGCCTTCGACAAGGACCAGTTTGAAATTATGCGTGCGAATTTCTTGACTGCCTATGACCGCCGTTACGATACTCCGGCAAAAGTGCTTTCTGCACTTCGTTCCAAGGTGAACTATGCTCCGAATCCGAGACTTTGGGATGCCAATGCCGACGATTACAAGAAGGTGAAGGTTGCAGACCTGAAGCGCATGGCCCAGGGCGTATATGCTGACGGTCGAATTGTGTTTGCGCTTTCGGGCGATGTGGATAAGGATTCCGCGGTGGTGATGCTCAAGGAATTCTTTGAAAGCTGGAATGCTTCTGTTGCCAAGAATGTGAAGAAAGAGGACAAGAAACCCTTCCAGGAACCGACTCCGCTTTCTTTCGTGAGAAAGCCCGGAATCTATGTGGTGGACAAGGATATTTCCCAGGCGAATATTTCCATGAACCAGCCCTTTGTGCGCAGGCCCCATGCCGATTATTATCCGGCTGCAGTGGCGAACTTTATCTTGGGCGGTGGCAGCTTTACGAGCCGCCTGATGAACCGCGTGCGTAGTGACGAAGGTCTTGCCTACAGCGTGTACAGCTCGGTAGGTAACGATTACCGCGATACGGCCATGGTGACTGTCGCCTTGCAGACCAAGGTGGAATCCGTGGAATTCGCCCTGAAGCTCATTCGCGAAGTGGTGAATGAATTCGCGGAAAATGGCCCCACCGAAGAGGAACTTGCACAAGCTAAGAAGTCGTTGATTGAAAGCCTTCCGAGTCTGTTCGATAGTCCCGAATCCATCGCGTTGGTTTTTGCCAAGGGTGAATTGCTCGGTAAGTCTGATGACCATTACCTGGATTACGTGAAAGAAATTAACGCAGTGACTGCTGACCAGGTGAAGGCCATGGTCAAGAAGTATTTTGACATGGACAAGATGACCACGTCCATTGTGGCTCCGGTTTCGAAACTGGAATCTATCAAGCCTTTTACGGTGATTCCTCAGGATAGCCTGGAGTTCAGGGATTAATGAAGCTTCTGTCGTGCATAGCGAGGATACTTGTAATCGCCCTTTTTTGCGGGGCCTTTGCTTGGGCTGCTCCTGGGGCGTCGGCGACTGATTCTGTTGCCCGCCAAAAGTTGCTTAAACAGTTGCAAAAAGAAGACGATTTGCGCTCGCTGTGCTCTGGGCTCAAAAAATGCATGGACATTGATTACCCGGGGTGCTCCGATGGCGATAAACAGCCTTGGCCTAAGCTTAAGTACAACGAAGAACAATGCAGGCCTTACAAGGAGCTTTTTGACCGTGGCTACAAGCCGGATCCCAAGAGCCCCATGGTTCCAGAAATCTATGCAAGGCTTGGTCGGCAATACCGCGTAGAGTACGTTTACTCGGGTACGCTTCCGTTAAACGAGAATGTCATCAAGTTCTTGTTCGACAACATGCCCTTTACGGCGCAATTGATCAACGCCTATCTCGACGAAAATTACTTCCTTGAATACACCCATCCGAGCAGGCGGTTCTTTAACGGTAGCAATGGCCGCAGCCTTTCGGGTGAGTTTTACTGGGCCCTGCAGGATAGTGCCGGCCAGAAACTCGGCATGCGCGATGTGTTCTTTGGCTATGGACATGCCAAGATTTTGCGTTGGGCTCTCCATGGAACGGCTATCGCTTATTTGGATATGGATCCCATCCCTGGCAACCGTGTTAAGTACAAATTAACTGCCATCGTTTTTCCGGGAAATTCTGTACTCAACAACATCATGCAAATGAAGGTGTTCAGGAGCGTGGTGAATACGAAGATTGAACAGATTGTGAACGATATCAAGAAGGCTGCTGGTTCGTACTTTGATGGAAACAAGGAACCCATGCTGAAAAGTGCCCAGCTGAAATCCGCTGAAAATGTCCAGTATGTTCTCGACTTCGAAGAAGTGGTAAACGGGGCGCACTGGGAACTCGGTGATTTTGAACGTCTGCAGAAAGCCCGTAAGCAAAAACGGGAACAGGATATGCAGGCGGTACCCATTATGGTCAAAGATATTCAGAAAATCAAGGAAAAGAAATGACGAACGAAACTCTGGAATCCCTGTTGGAACGTGTGACGGAACGCCGTCGTGAACTTTTGACCTCTGTGGTGGATCGCCGCACAAGGCATTTCTGCATGGTGCTGGAAGATTTGTTTGACCCCCACAATATTTCTGCCGTGATTCGTACAGCCGAAGTGTTCGGGCTTCAGGACGTTCACATTATCGAAGAAGACAACGCTTACAGCGTGAACAAGTCCATTTTGAAGGGTTCCTACAAGTGGATGAGCCTGTACCTTTATAAAAAGCGCATGCTTTGCATGGAAAAGCTCCGTGCCAAGGGTTACAAGATTGCCGTGGCCAGCACGAATACTACCAATTCTGTTCTGGATCTGGATTTGAGCCAGCCCACTGCCTTTTACCTGGGTAGCGAATTCCACGGGAACCACCCCGATACCCTTGCCCATGCCGACTATGAATTCAAGCTGCCCCAGTATGGCATAACCGAATCCATGAATGTGTCGGTGGCCGGTGGCGTGCTCATGACCTATTTGGATGTGTATATGCAAAAGGAAGGACGCGAAAAGTTCTTGCTCCCTAAAGCAGAACGGGACGCCTTGCTTTTGGACTGGCTGGATCGCCACGTGAATGGCATCGAGAACAACAGCCCGATTACCCGCGTGGACGAGTAGCTATTGTTTTAAGAAATAGGGCGTTTTTCGTTCATTTTCTGTATTTGGGGGCCTTCGTAGCCTTTAAATAATGCTAGATTGGGAGTCAAATGAAAAAGTATTCGGCTCTTTATTTTTCAGTTGGCTTGGTGGTCATCCTTGCCCTGATTATTCTTGTTTTTGGAATATTCTTCTTAAATGAGAAGGACCCCCGTGAAACCTTCAATACTTACTACCTGCGCTTCACCCAGGTGAGCACCTTGGTTCTCGATGACCCCGTGAAGGTGAATGGCGTGAAACTCGGTAAGGTCGAATCCATCGATTTAGCCGGTCACCGTGTGGTGGTGACCATCAGGCTCCGCACCGATGTGAAAATTCCGAAGGATTCCGAAATTCGCGTGCAGAACATCGGTATCATGGGCGAACGTCAGATTGGCGTGATTCTAGGGGATGCCACGAGTTATTTTACTCCGGGTGACACCATTACGGGCCAGTTCGACGCCGGTATTGCCGAAGCACTTGGGCTTGTAGGTGAGGTTTGCGACTCGACGAAGGTGCTCTTGGAATCGGTGAAGCAGGCCTTGAACCAGACTATTGTGAATCCGGAATTCCAGGATCGCTTCAAGACATTGCTCGTGAAGGCCGAAAAGCTGGAAGACCGCATTCTCGTAATGCTGAATACGGCTGACCCGCAACTTAGGAAGAGCTTGGATGGCCTGAACCAGGTGACGGTAAAGGTCAACAACCTGATTGATGGGGTAAAACCGCCTATCGACAACATGTTTGCGAATACCGAAAAGGTAATGGGCAACGCCGACAAATTGCTGGGCGAACTGGAAGAAGTTACCAGCCATTTGGATGAGCTTGTGGTGAAGGTCCAGAAAAAGATCGAATCCAAAGACAATACGGTGGGTATTTTGCTGAACGATCGCACTTTGCATGACGACCTGGTCAAGACGGTTCATTCTGCGGATAGTCTGGTTCGCATTATCCTGCAAGATGGTCTAGACATCAACGTGGATTTTTTCTGAGGAAAACAATGATCGAAAAAACATTGGTGGTAACAAACAAGTTGGGGATACACGCGAGACCCGCCGGCATGATTGTAGATATCACCGGTCAAGCCAAGAGCGATATATCCATTGTGTTCGAGGGCTCCAAGGCTAATGCCAAGAGTATCTTGAATGTGATGATGCTTGCCATTCCGGCTGGCTCCCAGGTCACGTTCGAAATTGATGGCGAAGACGAGGAACAGGTCGCTTCGCAGTTGGAAAGTCTATTCAATGACCACTTCAACGAAGAACCCTGCTAAGAAAAAGCCGGAACTTACCCGAACTGTTTTAAAGGGTGTTCCCGCCTCCCCGGGCTTTGCCATGGGGAGCGTTTTCCCGGTTACCAACCGGAAAATTTCGGTGGTGGAGGAAACTCTCCCCGAGAGTCGTCTTGCGGATGAGGAACAGCTTTTCTTGAAGGCAGTCCACAAGACGGTAAAGGAAGTTTCGCAGATCAAGGAAATTTCCGAAGGTCGCACGGGGATGAAGGACAGCCTCATCTTTGCGACGCATTTGATGATTTTGCAGGATCCCTCTTTGATAAACGGGACCCTTGATAAGATCCGCAAGGAACGCAAGAATGCCCGCTGGGCGGTGCATGTGGTTCTTGGGGCTTACATTGACAAGTTCGAACAGATTGATTCGCCTGCCATGCGTGACAAGGCGGCCGACCTGAGGGATGTTTATAACCGCTTGATGGCGGCCATGGAAGATTCCGGACCGGTGCTGGAGGATGTGGCTTCTGAAGAGGGCGTGGTCCTGGTTGGCCATGAGCTTTTGCCGAGTTTGCTGATGTCTATCAAGCCCGGCCAGGTGGCGGGGCTTGCCATGGATACGGGTGGCCGTACGAGCCACGTGGCTATTTTGGCCCGTTCGCTCCAGATACCCTTGGTGTCTGGCTTGAGGAATTTTGCAGCCCTCGTCAAAGTGGGCGATACGGTTATTATCGATGGCTCCAGCGGCCAGGTTGTTATCAATCCGAACCAGGACGACGTCAAGGAATTTTACAGGCGTCAGGAAGTCTTTGAACGGCAACGTCGCGAGCTGTTCACCATGCGCCAGCTGGAACCCATGACCCGAGACGGCAAGTACATTACCTTGCATGCCAACATCGAATTGCCTTCGGAATCGGAAAAGGTGACCGACTTTGGTGCGACGGGTATCGGTCTTTACCGTTCAGAATTTTTGTTCCTGCGTAACGAAGCGCCGACCCAGGACGAACAGCGTGACGCATACCGCTACATTCTTGAGACCATGTATCCTTGTCCGGTGACAATCCGTACCCTGGATGCCGGCGGCGACAAGTTGGTGAGCGGTATTACGGCGGTGAACGAATCCAACCCGTTCATGGGGTGGCGTTCCATTCGCGTTTGTCTGGATCGCGAAGATATTTTCTGTACGCAGCTGAAGGCCTTGCTGCTGGCCAATACCAAAGAAAACCTGCGCCTTTTGTTGCCCATGATTTCGGGCATGACAGAACTGCGCCGCGCCAAGGATTGCATTGTCAGTTGCCGCAGGGAGCTTGAAGCGGCAGGCAAGAAAGTTCCGAAAGTCAAGATTGGCGTGATGATCGAAGTCCCTGCTGCAGTGATGATCGTGGATAAGCTTGCGAAGGAAGTGGATTTCTTTAGCATTGGTACGAACGACTTGGTGCAATTTACCCTTGCTGTGGACCGTACCAACGAATTGATTACGGATATGTTCCAGCCTCACCATCCCGCTGTGCTCAGCATGATTTACCAGACGGTTCAGGCGGCGCACCGCGAAGGAATTCCTGTTGCGGTTTGCGGCGAAATGAGTGCGGACCCCTTGAGCGTATTGCTGCTGGTTGGCCTTGGCGTCGACGAACTTTCCATGACGCCTTGGAGCGTGATGTCTACCAAGAAAATCATCCGTTCCATCAACTTCGAAGATGTTCGTGAATCGGCACTGACGGTGTTGCAGATGGATGATGCCGAAAGTGTCAATACCTATATGCACAACAAGTATGCCCAGACGATTCGTGACTTGGGCATATCGAGCTTTGTTGGCCAGGTCGATAGCAGCAAGAAATAAAGATCAAGAATAAGAAATGAGAAAATTAATAGTATTGGTGGTTGTGTTCTGCGCAGGGGTTTTTGCGCAGTTGAAGGATTCTGCTCAGCCCGGGCCTCTTCCGATGTTGGCAACGGACAGCTTGATTGCTTCGATGCCTTATACACCTCCGAATCCCTACGAGGCTTTGGAACAGGTTCCGCCTTCGCAGTTCCAGGATGTGGTAGTGCGTTACGACCGCCTGAAGGCTTTGAGTGAAGATTCCCTGCAACCGAAAAATGTACGGGACTTTGCCCGTGCGGCCCAGTTCTTTTACAAGGAACAGTGGGACAGCGCTTACTTCGCCTACGATTCCCTGCGTGGACGCGACGCCCAATTAGACGGCTCTGTCATTTTGCGAATGGCCAAGTGCCTGTTCAAGTTGCGCGACTACAAGAACATGCGCGTGGTGCTTGGACTGTACAAGAATTTGGATCAGGATGCTTCTTTTGACCGCGCTGCATCCAGGTTGCGTATTGAAGCGGCTATGGCCGACTCTACCTTGAGTGACCGGGCCCATGCGGATTCCTTGAAAGTCTTTGTAGAAAAGTACCCTAAGTCTGACGATGCGGCGGCGTTGCGTTATCGCTACGCCCAGTATTTGGAACAGTTCAAGCAGATGAAGGATGCCAAGCGCATATACCTGAAACTGCTGACCAGTGCTTCGGTATATAAGGATTCTGCCTTTGCCGCCATTCGCAGGCTCCGTAAGGTTCGTGGCGCCCCTGAAACCTTGGAAGAAAAGGTTGCCTACGCCAAGATGGCTTGTGCCAAGGATAACGCCAGCGAATGCCTGACGCTGCTGGATTCTATCAGGATTCTGGACTCGATGCTGGTGTCTCTTTCGCCGGAAGCTGCGCTCCCGCCGCCAGAAGATTCCCTGCAGAAAAAGCTTGCGCCCAGTTCCCTGGATATGGCGACCCGTATTGCCTTGTGGGAAAAGCGTGCCGTGACTTTGCGTACGCTCAAGCGCGATGAAGAATCTATTAAGCAGTTCAAGTTCCTGCTGGATTCCGTAGAAGCCCGCCCCTTGTGGATGCAGTCGATTTTGCGCCTGTACCGCAACAACGCTGGCCGCTACGAAAAGGAAATCCGCAAGATGGATGCCGCCTTGCAGGATGCGAGCCAGTTCAGCAAGGAAAATGCCAACAACTTGTGGGTGAAGGGCTTTGAGTACGAACAGAAGGAACAGTACGATAGCGCCATTGTCTGCTATAAGACTCTTTCGCACAAGCGGTTTAAAAACAACGTGAAACGTCAGTGGGCCAAGTTCCGTATCGGCTTTGTGTACTTCAAACAGGAAAAGTGGAACGAGGCCATTCCGGCGTTGATCGAGGCTACCAAGGAACCCTTCTTGTGGAGCGGCAGCGGTGCCCGTATGTTCTTGGGCGATGCTTACATGAAAGTTGGGAAGGATTCCTTGGCTCGTGAAGCCTACCTTGATTGCATTCGCGATTTTCCGCTGGCTTATTACGCCCACCGTAGCCGCATGAAACTGGTGGACTACAAGTTAATGGACGAGAAGGATGTGCCTTATGCTCATGGCGTGCGCATGGCTCCGGAGCAGACCCTTGCCTGGGTGCGTGCCTCGCAGAAGATGGGCAAACCCGACACAACTTACAATCCGGAACGTTATAACCGCATCCGCACGCTGTTCCAGTACGGCTTTAGTGATCAGGCTTTTGCCCTTTATGACGAAGCCCGCAAGAAGAATGCGAAGCGTCTGGATTTCTTGTATGAATACGGCAAGCTTTTTTACGAGATGGGCGAAACCGCTGCCGGGTATCGCCTGGCCCGTCAGTTCCAGAACAACATCGATCGACGCCGCCTGATGGCGCCGCCCATCGACGTGTTGCATTACCTGTTCCCGATTCCGTACATGAATCAGGTGAAGTATCATTCTGGCGAGCGCATCGATCCGTTCTTTGTGTACAGCGTGATGCGTCAGGAATCCATCTTTAACTTTGAAATCATGTCGCCGGCAGGTGCTTGCGGCTTGTTGCAGGTTATGCCTGCTACGGGCAAGATGCTTGCCGAAAAGGAAAGCATTCCGAATTTCGAACCCCGTCAGTTGTTCAACGCCTACATGAACATTCGCCTGGGCATTCGTTACCTGGTGGACTTGAAGGCTGAATACAACGATGACTACATGTATGTGCTGGGCAATTACAATGCTGGCCCCAAGCCCACAAAACGCTGGCAGGCCGCTGGCGAAGGCAAGTCTTGGGACATTCGCGCCGAAGATATCAGCTACTGGGAAACCCGCGACTACGTGAAGCGCGTCATGGGAAATTATTGGATTTACCAGGAAATTTACGACGGTATTTAGCGAATGCTTTTCTTGCTGCTTACAATCGGTCCGGCGTTCCTTTTTGCCTGCGGAAACATTCTCGAGAAATCGGGGGTGTCTACTGTTGGCAAGCGTACGGGCGGAACTTCGAAACCCTGGGAATTCTTTAAGGGCGTTATTACCAATAAGTTCTGGTGGCTGGGAATTTGCTGTTCTGGCCTTGCGACCCTCGGTTACTACATTGCCATGGCCCGTTACGATTTGAGCCAGGTGCAGCCCATGATGGTTTTGAATCCGGTACTGACGGCCCTGATGGGTTTTTGCATTTTGAAAGAGGCTTTGACCAAGCGTATCGTGATTGCCATTTGCTTTGTGGTGGCGGGCCTTTTGTACTCCGTCGAAAACTTGGGTGAATCTACCGCGGTGCAGAATATTGGCATGCTTTGGGCCTATGCGGGCGGACTCAGCGCGGTGACGCTGATTGCCCACTTGTGGGTCAAGGACCGCGAAATGGTGGATTCCCTGATTATGGGCGTGGGCTTTGGACTTTCTGCGGCGTTCTACAAGAGCCTTGCCATGGATTTTGACTTGGACCACATTGAAATTTCTTCGGTGGCGAACCTTTTGATGGATTTCAGAACCCTCGGTTATATCGCTACTTACAGCATCGCATTCCTGTATTCCCAGGTATCGTTCTCCCGTGGCCGAGCCCTGTTCATTATCCCGTTCAGTGCGGCGGTTGGCGCTGCGGTGCCGACTCTTGCCGGAGCCTTGGTGTTTTCCGAGGCGTTCCCTGTGGGCAAGGCCATATCGGTGGCGCTGGTGTTGATTGGTGCCTGCCTCTTTATTGTGCGCCGTCCCAGAAGAAAGCATAAGAAGCCGGTTTAAGAAAATCTTACTATTCGCCGATTGCCGGCCTTTTAGTATATATTCAATACATGGTGTTTTGGCGTTTTGCGATTTCTTGTCTTTTGATGCTGCTGGCATTGGCTTTTTTTGCATGCTCCGATTCCAATAGCCATTCTACGAAGATAGAAGAGATTTCTGAAGATAATTTGGCGCCCATAGATAGCTCTTTGGAGGGCTCTTCTGATGCAACGAAACTTCCTTTTGTGGGTGGCTCGGTCATGTTTACCGAGGTCGATCCGATCAATATCGTTTACGAAGACCACGAGGGTGGCGATGCGGGCTGGGTGGAGCTTTTCAATACCTCGGCCGATACGGTAGATTTGTCGGGAATGTATTTGACTGATTCAAAGACGGAACCGTTCAAGTGGAAATTCGGAAGCGTGAAACTTGCACCGAATGCGTTCCTGCTGGTGTTCATGTCGGGCAAGAATTACCCTGATTACGTGTTGCCGCACGATTCTCTTGACATGATTGGACCTGGTTGCTGGACATGGACCGATTCCCAAAGTGATCCGCCAGGTTATAGCTATGCTGACCCCTTGGAGGGGCAAAAGAAAAATTGTTTTAAGGAAAATAACGAAAAACGTTTTGGCGCCGTGATGCGTTTGGCTGAAAATGAAGATCTGGGCTGGTCTTCAATTGCCGTTTTTGTGGGAACCGGAAGTAGCGACCCGAGTGATGTGCTTGATATTTCAGCGGCGAATGAAATCTTGATGCGGGCATACATTACCAAGGATCGCAAGGTGTCTTTCAGACTCACGCAGCCGGATATGGATGACTGGAAAGGCTACGAAATCGTCTTCACAGGGACAGGGGATTCCTCCACGGTGTATCGTACGGCGATTCCAACCGGAAAAACGTTCCCGGATCTTAAGAATATTTATGGTACGCGCATGAGCCCCGAGGCAAATGAATCCCAAGAAGTCTCGGTGAAGGTATTCAGCTACATTGCCCGTAACCGAGGCCATGAACCCCATGCAGGTTTCAAGATTCCGCAGTCGGGCGGGCGCCTGTATCTGGTGAATGCCGACACGGCGATTGTGGATTCCGTCGCGTACCCCGAAATCCCTGTAGGGAAAACCTGGAATTATGGGACCCTTGCCGATGGCACGACGGGCTTTGGCTTTGGAGATGCTTCTCCTTATGGTTCACCGGTACAGACGGTGGTGAAGTCGCGTTCGCCGGCGGTAGATACTTTGGCTGAAATTCCTCCATCCGGTTTTTATGCGGCTCCTTTTGTGATTGCTTTTTCTGAAGATGCGAATGTGCGTTGCGAAAAAGGAGGCTTGGCGCCTACGGCGGAGTCTGCGACCGCAACAGCGTTGACGATTAACTCGACAACGACGATTCGTTGCGCCGCTTTCGATGCGGGAATGCTCCCGGGCGAAGAACTGGTGCGTACATACGTTTTTGAATCGGCACCGACTGTTCCGGCGGTGTTCTTGACTGCGGATCCGAATTCGCTTTTTCATCCAGATTCCGGCATCTATATGGAAGGTAATTTTGCACAGAGCAAGGAACCTCATTACGGCGCGAATTACTGGCTCGATAAAGAAATTCCGGTAAAGGTAGAACTGATGGAGCCGGGGATGAATGCACCTGCGTTTGCGAAAAGTGCGGGTCTCAAGATTTTTGGCAATTACAGCCGCCAGAACGCGAAGAAATCGGTGGCGATTACTTTCCGCGAAAAGTATGGCGACAAACGATTGAATTACAGTCTATTCCCTGAATTCCCGGAACTGAACAAGTTCAAGGTCTTTATTTTGCGCAATAACGGAAGCAATTTCGGAAACGACTACATTCGTGATCGCCTTGCAAGTTCCATTAGCGAAGGCTTGGGGGTAGATTACCAGCGTGGGCGATTTGCGGTGGTGTACTATAACGGCGAATATTATGGCATCCATAGCATTCGTGAACGCTCGACCGAATATTATTTTGAAACGCATTATGGGCTAAATCCCGATGACATTGACTTACTCAAGGCGGATAATTCTGTGTCGGCGGGGACTGCCGTTGATTACGTGGCGCTGATGGATTGGTTGGAATCGAACCACTTGGATATTGGAGAAAATTATGCCTATGTTGAATTGCAGATTGATATTAACAATTTCATCAATTACATGCAGACTGAAATCTATGCGAATAATCGCGACTGGCCGGGCAATAACCTGAAAAAGTGGCGTTCTTCCAATCCGAAAACGAAGTGGAAATGGTTCCTGTACGATATGGATTTTGGAATGGGGAATGGCTACAGTGCATACAAGAACAATATCTTTGAATTCGCTGCGGCAGAAGATGGTGAATCCTGGCCGAATGGCCCTGAATACACGTTGCTTTTTAGGCGTTTGCTCGAAAATTCGGGATTCCGCACGGCTTTTGTGAACCGTATGGCGGTACTGTTGCAAATGAATTTTTCGAGTGCGCGCGTGCTTGCCCGCATTGAACGCATGATGTCTGAAATCAATTCGGAAATTCCGCGGGATCAAAAGCGGTGGAAGTTGAGTTCTTCGAAGATGAATCGGCAGCTTGAGGAAATTGAGGTTTTTGCGCAGGAACGCCCGGGAGTTGTATACGATGAACTGCGAGAGTATTTTGAGCTGGGGAGCCCGATTGCGTTGTCACTTTCGGTAAGCGGACCGGGTGTAATAAATGTTCACGGACTGAAAATAGATTCGTACCCGCTGACTGTGAATTTCTTTGAAGGCACCCCGGTGCAGATTTCGGCAGAACCGACTGCCGGTGGCATTTGGGCGGGCTGGAGCGACGGCGTGATGGAACAGACCCGTTTTGTGAATCCGGGCGAAACGGAGCGTTTGACCGCCATTTTCAAGTGAGTTTCTTTAATTCAAATTTACGTTAAGTTTTGCGGTCTGTGTGAGCAACAAACACCTCGTATTAACGAGGTGTGGTTGCGAGAGCAAGGCTTAATCACAATTTTAATTTACATTGGGGCTTTGCGGTCTGTGTGAGCAACAAACACCTCGTATTAACGAGGTGTGGTTGCGAGAGCAAAGCCTAATCACAATTTTAATTTACATTGAGGCTTTGCGGTCTGTATAGCGAACATCCCGTGAACGGAAAGTAGTGACATATATCTTACGAAAGTGCACTTCTGGGTTTTCTTTAGTTATAATCTAGGTCAGAAATTCGGTATTTTTCTAAATTTGGGCACACTATGAGTTACAATACCAAGATTCTTTGCATTGGCGCGGGCTATGTCGGTGGCCCCACTATGACCGTTATTGCCGATAAGTGCCCCGATGTGAAAGTGACCGTGGTCGATATCAACCAGGCCCGTATTGACGCCTGGAACAGCGACAACCTCCCGATTTTTGAACCCGGCCTCGATGATGTGGTAAAGCGTGCCCGTGGCCGTAACCTCTTCTTCAGCACCGATATTCCGGCAGCCATTAAAGAAGCGGACATTATCTTTGTTTCTGTGAATACCCCGACCAAGACGTTTGGCCACGGTGCCGGCAAGGCTTCTGACCTGCAGTACTGGGAAAAGACGGCCCGCAACATCTTGGAAATTGCCGACGAAGGCAAGATTATCGTGGAAAAGTCCACGCTTCCGGTGCGTACCGCAGCCGCCATGGAACGAATCTTGAATTCCAACGACAAGGGGCTGCACTTCGAGGTGCTTTCTAACCCGGAATTCCTGGCCGAAGGTACCGCCATTAACGACCTTTTTGAACCGGACCGAGTGCTCATTGGTAGCCACCAGACGGAATCGGGCCTTGCCGCCTGCCAGAAGCTGGTGGACGTGTATGCCCACTGGGTGCCCCGCGACCGCATTTTGACGACGAATCTTTGGAGTTCCGAACTCACCAAGCTTACTGCGAATGCCTTCTTGGCTCAGCGAATCAGCTCTATTAACTCGATTAGCGCCCTTTGCGAAAAGACTGGCGCCGATGTAGACGAAGTTGCCTACGTCATGGGCAAGGACCGCCGTATCGGTCCCAAGTTCCTCAAGGCCTCTATCGGCTTTGGCGGTTCCTGCTTCAAGAAAGATATTTTGAACCTCGTGTACCTGTGTGGCTACTATGGACTGCCTGAAGTGGCCGCTTACTGGGAATCGGTGGTGAAAATCAATGAATGGCAGACTCACCGTGTGGTGGATCGCATGCTCGAAACCATGTTCAACACAATTGCAAGCAAGAAGATTGCCGTGTTCGGTTTCGCCTTCAAGGCAAATACCGGCGACACTCGCGAAAGCCCTGCAAATCTTGTTGTGCGTGACTTGCTCGCCGAACATGCACTGCCGGTCGTTACCGATCCGAAGGCTATTCCTGATGCCAAGCGCGATTTGAAGGACGTGCTTGACCAGGTTCAGTTCGAGGAGGATCCGTACAAGGCTGCCGAAGGCGCTCATGCCGTGGTGGTTTGTACCGAATGGAAGTGCTTTGCAGAATTGGATTGGATCCGCATTTACAAGGGCATGGCCAAGCCTGCCTTCGTATTCGACGGCCGCAATATCCTAGATGCAGACGCTCTGAAGAAGATCGGTTTCGAAGTGTCAAGCATTGGTAAGGGGAAAGCGGAGTAGCCGTTTATGTTAGTTATCGGTTATTTTGTGTGGGAAAATCTATGAGTTCTAATAAATCAAAACGTCCGCCTCGCCTTTGTTTTGTTGCTTCGTCAGGAGGACATTGGGAGCAGATTGCTCGGTTTAAGCCACTGATTGATAAGTATCAGGGGTTCTTTGTGACGGAAAAAACTCCGTTTAAAGCTCCTTTGGCGAAATATTTGATGTTTCAAACTGATTTAAGGGATTTCTTTATGCCATTTAGAATGGCAATAAATGTAATCAAGGCTCTTTACGTTTGGTTTAAAGAAAAACCTGATTTTGTAATTACTACAGGAACGATGATTGCGTATCCGTTCTATTTGTTGTCGATTATTTTTAAAAAGAAATTTATTTTTATAGAAACTTATGGTCGTGCTGATATGCCTACTGTTGCTGGCCGTATGATGGAAAAACACAGCGATTTATTTGTTGTACAGTGGGAAAAACAGAAGAAGTATTTTAAAAAGGCCATATATGGGGGGTGTCTCTATTGATTTTCGTTACCGTCGGATCAAGGTTTTACCCTTTTGATCGATTGTTTAGGAAATTGGATGAATTGTGTGAAGCGGGTGTTTTGAAAGAACCCGTTTTTGCCCAAATTGGTTTGTCGAATTACAAACCGATGCATTATGAATTTGTGAATTACCTTTCCCCAGAAGAATTTGATCAGAAAATTGCGGAAGCTAACATTGTTGTTTGTCATGGAGCCTCAGGATCTATAGTTAAAGCTTTGAAGGCCCAAAAAAAGGTAATTGGTGTTTCTAGACTGCGCAAGTATAAGGAACATATTAATGATCACCAGGTGCAGTGTAATGAGGCTTTTGCGGGTTGCCATTATATAATCATGGCTCATCCGGAGTTGGATGATTTAGGCGATTGCTTTAATCGAATTTATTCCGGTCAAGCAAAGCTTGTTCCGTGGGTCAATAAGGATCCTATGTCGATTGTTAATCTGGTAGATAACTTTATACAAGAAAACTGGTACAAGTAGAAAGGTTTCGAATGGGCTTTGTCGAGTTAGAGAACTTCGGAAAGCAGATGCTGGAAAGTTTCCCCATAGTGAAGCGCTCTGCCAAGAGGGTTTATCAGGTTCTAAGTTATATTGTTTCCAAGGAAAAATTCAAGGTCGAAGGGGAACTTGCTCGACTGACACCCGATGACGGCTACGAGTACTATTACGGCTACTATGACAAGTCCCCGTGGGATGCCGACAACCGCTTCCTCATTGCTCTCAAGGTAAGGCAGGCCTACAAGAGCGTTGCCCCGAAGGAAGAGGGGACGCTAGTCCTTATCGATACGCAGGATGGGAACAAGGCGATAGAGATTGCGAAGACACGCTCCTGGAACGTGCAGCAGGGCTGCATGGCGCAGTGGATGGGACCTGATTTTGCAAGCCGCATCATCTACAATGATTTTCGCGACGGGCGCTACTGCTCTGTTATTTACGACGTGAAGAACCGCAGGGAAGAACGTACTCTCCCGATGCCCGTCTACGACATTTCCCGCGATGGCAAAGTCGCGCTGAGCCTTGACTTTTCGCGTCTGCACCGCATGCGCCCGGGATACGGCTATTCCAATCTGCCCGATGCTTTTGCGAAGGTCAATTGCCCGGATGAAACGTGCATCTGGAAAATCGATGTGGAATCCGGTGCGGTGACGGACCTGCTGAAGTATACGGACTTTGCCGCCTTTGAACCCGACCCCTCGATGGAAGGGGCGAGCCACAAGGTGAACCACCTGATGATAAGCCCGAACGGCAAACGCTTTATGGTGCTGCACCGCTGGTTCCAGAAGGGGCACAAGCACACGCGCTTGGTGACCGTCAATATGGACTGTACGGAAATGTACAACCTGAGCGACGACGTGTTTGTGTCGCACTGCTACTGGAAAAACGACGGCGAGATTCTTTCGTTCCTGAGGAAGAAGGAGACGGGCAATCACTATTACCTGATGAAGGACAAGACCCGCGAATACCGCATGTTTTGGCCGAATCTGAATACGGATGGTCATTGCAGTTATTCTCCGGACTGTAGTCTCATCATTACGGATACGTACCCGAACCGCAAGAGGATTGCCTCTGTGTACGTGTGCAAGGAAGAAGGCGGCGAACATGGAACGAGCCAGCGCGTTGCCCGCGTGTTCTCTCCGTTCCGCTACGACAACGATTGCCGTTGCGATCTGCACCCGAGATGGAACCGTACGGGTGACCGCGTCTGCATTGACTCCGTACACGAGGGACGCCGCGGAATTTACGAGATTAAACTATAGGGGATACCCAAGATGACTCAAAAAGTACCGAAAATCATTCACTATTGCTGGCTTTCCGGATCTGCGTATCCCCCCTTGGTGCAGGAATGTATCGATAGTTGGAAAAAGTTCTGCCCGGATTACGAACTTATGCTGTGGGACATGAAAAAGTTCGACATTCATTCCGTGAAGTGGGTGGAACAGGCTGTACAGCAGAGAAAATGGGCGTTCGCGGCAGATTACATCCGCCTGTATGCCCTCTATAATTATGGCGGAATCTATTTGGATTCTGATTACGAACTCTTGAAGCCGCTGGACCCGTACCTGGAACATGATGGGTTTGTGTCTTCGGAAAGTAAGCATTCCATTTGCATGGCGATGATTGCGGTTAAGCCCAAGGCCGCCTGGATAAAGGAAATGCTGGATGAGTACGAGAATGTGGACTTTATTGATTCTACGGGAAAGATGGATATCGTACCCAATTCAAAGAAGGCGCAGGCCTACCTGGAAAGGAAGTACAATTATTCCTGGTCCAGCGAGAAGCAGGTGCTGGGCGGTGAAATTGTCGTTTACCCCGAGGAAGTCTTTAGCCCGCTTAATTGCTTTACGGGTGTCTTGAATGTGACTGAGAATACGGTGGGGATACACCACTACGACAATATGTGGAAGAGCAAGAAGGACAAGCTCAAGAAAAAACTGATGCAGATCGGTACACGTATTATCGGGGAAGATAATCGCCATCGTCTGGTGGTACTCAAGAATAAGTTGAAGGGGCTCATTTAAGAGTCGACGGCATGGGGCGATTAGTTGTGGAACCGATAGATTTTGTTGTCCTTTGGGTTGATGGTGGCGACAAGAAGTGGCAGGAGGAAAAGGCCAAGTACCAGTACCTTGCTACAGGGAAAAAAGTCGACATCAGTGCCAATCGCTATCGGGATTGGGGCGTTATGCCCTACTGGTTCCGTTCTATCGAAAAGTGTGCTCCCTGGGTTCGTAAGGTTCATTTTGTAACGTGCGGACAGAAACCTGAGTGGCTGAATACGGAATGCTCCAAGTTGAACTGTGTCAATCACTCGGATTATATTCCTGCTGAGAAGTTGCCGGTTTTTAATGCGAACCCGATTGAAATTGGCTTGCATAGGATTAAAGGAATTTCGGAAAAGTTTGTTTTCTTTAATGACGATATGTTCCTGCTTAAACCGGTAAAGCCATCTTTCTTTTATAAGGATGGTTTGCCGGTGCAATATGCTGCCCTGCATCCAATCGTACCTCAAGGGGTTCTTGCGAATTCGATCATGACCCATCTTATTGCCAATTCTGTTACCATAATCAACAGGCATTTTGATAGCAGACTCCAGATTCGCAAAAATTGGAAAAAGTGGTTTATGCCGAACAGGGTCGGGCTTAAAACGGCTCTGATGAATTTCCTTTATTCCAGGCACTCTGCGTTTATTGGTTTCGGCAATGCGCATCTCCCTGTACCCATGCTAAAGAAGACTTATGAAGAAGTGTGGAGTAAGGAAACGGAAATTATGGAACAGACGCTGGGGAGCCGGTTTAGGACTATTACTGACGTGTCGCAATACTTGTTCCGGTATTGGGATCTGGCGGACGGGAACTTTTATCCGACATCTCTGAAAAAGTTGGGAAAAAAATATGACCTGGGGGAGTGTAGCTCCGCTTTTGAAGCCATCAGGAATCAATCGTGCAATATGGTTTGCCTGCAAGATACTGAGGAATGTGACGTGGAAGACGTGTTTAATCAGGTGAAGAAAAACTTGATTGATGCCTTTGAGACTGTGTTCCCCGAAAAGTCGTCGTTCGAAAAATGATTCGTTTCGTTTCGGTTCTTTCTCTGCTTGCTATTGCGTTGGTGCATTCCGCTTTTGCGGAAGGCCTGTCCATTGCCTCATGGAATATCAAGACTATCGAGGTGAAGCGCGTCTATCAGGTGGAAGAATGGAACGAGCGCGTCCCCTATACGGTAGAGTTCATCGAGATGATGGACAACGATGTAATCGGGATGCAGGAGGCGACCCTTATCCAGATAGACTCTATGCTCAACAGGATGCCGCAGTACCACTATGTGGGTAAGGCATCGCGTGACGGCAAGAAGAGCGGTAACTACAACCCCATTTTCTACAAGCACGAAAAGCTGGACTTGGTGGATTCACGCACGTTCTGGCTTTCCGAAACGCCGAACAAACCCAGCATGGGCTGGGATACCGACAGCAAGCGCGTTTGCACGTGGGCTTTGTTTCGAGAAAAAGACTCTGGGATTACTTTTGCTGTGTACAATACCCATCTGGACCATATTGGTAGGAACGCTCGGATAAACGGGGCTAAACTTATTCTAGATTCCCTTGCTTATCACAGCAAAGTCCCCGTTTTTTTGATGGGTGACTTTAATTCGGAAAAGGATAGTGAAGTGTACAACTTAGTGAATAATAGTGGCTTTGTGAAGGATTCGTACGATGCTGCCCATAAAAAGTTTTCCTCTGGAGGTACATTCAATGCTTTTGATACGGACAAGGAACCTCGTAAAATTATAGATTTCGTATTTGTAAACGAAATGGTCGAAGTGATGCGGTATGGCGTCTTGAACAATTTCTATTGGAAATCGGGCAAACCTCGCTACTATTCGGATCATTTCCCGGTACGTCTTTTTGTAAAATTGAAGAAGTAATTTGTTGATTTAAAGAATGTCCGCAATAGTACTCTTAACCTATTTTGGCTTTTTGGCGACAATCTTTGTGGGTAATACTGCCAAGGGGTTTATTGCGTTACTTTTGGGGACGATACTTTTTCCTTGTTGCGCGCTGTTTAATGACAGTCCGTCACTGTCGGGACAGATTGTTTTGCTGTACGCCTTTATTGGCAAGCAAATTTTGATGAATACGCAAGACTTCAAACGGGCTATTTTTGATGGTCCCATGAAATATTTCCTGATATTTATTGCAGCGAGCTATGTTGTGACAACGGTGTTCAATTTTAGCGGAATGAATGCCTACTATGCAATAAGGGATATGGTTGATCTTTATTGCTACTTTATTGCAGCCGTTATCGCTTCTGAAAAATTAACATTGGACGAAGTCTCGAAGTCTATTTATTGGTTTATTTTCCTGATGTGCATATATGGTCTTTATGAGGCTGCTACAAATACCAATATCCTGTATAAAGTCATAAATCTGGCTTTCCCTGCGCACGATGGCTGGTATAACCTGAATGGCAGTATTAACGCTAGTGAAGGGTGGCGCATAAGGACGATTATAACGACAAAGCATCCGACTACGCTAGGTAATCTATTGATGATTCTGTTCATTTTTTACTGGAATACTTATCAGAGTAAGTCGATGTATTACTTGAAAAATATCTGTATTCTTGTCCTGTTGGGAATGAATGTTGTTTTATGTGGGTCTAGAACGTCGCTTGCCTGCGTTTCCGTTGCCTTGCTTTATTCCTATATGAAGACTAAGGGAATCTTGATGAAGATTCTTTTTGTTGGCATACTTGTCTTTAGTGCATCGTACATGGTGAATTATACGGTGGAGCATCTTATGGACACGAAGGATGGTTCTTCGATAATGCTACGCATGACTCAGTTGGCCTTTTCTTTCCAGAAGATTCAGGAGTCGCCTATTTGGGGGAATGGAAGTAATTACACTGCGCATCAAATTAAGGATGAAGGCGTGCGGTTCAATGAGGATGATGAATTCATCGGGGGATTGGAGTCAGTGATTTTTATCTACCTCATTGATAGAGGACTTCTGGGGGTGCTGACTTTCTACCTCTTTTGGTTAGTAGCTTTCCTGTATCTGCGAAAGAACAACGCTTTATTTGAAAACCGAAAGATGACTTTGGAAATCATGCCGATGTCCATAATACTTTTTTTGACGATGTCTGGATTGATTGGTAACAATACTGCATTCTGTTTCTTGTTTACGGGATTGTATGTTGGATGTGTTGAAAGAATGCGTTTGGGGCATGAAGAACAAAAAGAACATGATACTGCGACAGAGGTTGTTCCCGTTGCAGAATCAGAGATGCAGCAGGAATAGTAAAAAAGCGCCAGACGGCGCTTTTTTTATTGTTTGTATTTTACGGAGTAGTATATTCGGAGCAGTAGGTAGGTGACGGGGTTGGAATGGAGTGCCGTGAGAATTTTATATTTGCGGCTTTTGTGGGGGATGAGCTTGTATTCTTTGTAAGCCTTCTTGCGGTCATGGGCCTTGGTGGAATATAGCCTAGCTCGGTCATGGTGATCTTCGTATGGAGGGAGTTTCTTGCCCAGGTAATGCATCGAGAAGAAGTTTGCGCATTCATAGCCGGCTCTGTAAAAATTCACCTGTTTTTCGATGTTGCTAGAATGGGCTGCTGAGTTGCTGAGAACACGGTAAACTCCGAATATTTCCGGGAAGAATTTCACCTTCGAATTGTATGTAAACCATAGCCACATGGGGAGGTCGCCCATAGGCCAGCTTTGCTGTGCTATAGTTTCGTCACTTTTGAACTGTAGATATAAATCCCGCCTATAGCACGTGGATAGTGTTGGGATGTTATTTCGTGTCTTCAGATAGTTCTCGAAGGAGACGAAGTCGGTGCCTCGATTGGTAAAGAAAGCCTTCTTTGCTTGATTGTATTGCCTTACGATCCCGTAGCACATGCCGTAGTCAGGGTGACTTTCAAGAAAGGTGACTTGTTTTTGCAATTTTAGCGGATCGGTCCAGTAGTCGTCTCCCTCGCACATGGCTATGTACTTGCGCTTGAGATGGGAATTTATAATCCGAGTGAACGAACCGTCTTGTTTTGAATATTGGTTTGTCGTTTCGTATATGGGTTTGATTATTTTGGGGTATTTTGCTTCGTATTCACGAATAATATTTGCTGTATTGTCTGTGGATGCGTCTTCATGGACTATAACTTCAAATGGAAAGGTTGTTTCCTGCGCTAAAAAACCGTTTAAACATTCTGCTATGTATTTTTCATGATTGAATGCGGTGCATCGGATTGCAACAAGTGGTTCCGCTGTAGCAGACCATTTGGAAGTAATTTCTTCTTGGGTTCGGAGTATCATGCGAGATGGTTCCATTGGGGGAATACTTGCCTATAACAAGTGCAAATTTAGATTTATTCTCTAATGTTGAAAAAATGGTTGTATGTGCGATAATGTTATTTTTCCCTTTAAAAAGGTGTGTGAGTCAGTTTTTATTTCTAAATTTGGTAAACGTATTTTCTCATAAGGGTTTAGTATGGCAAAGACTGTTTATCTAGGAATGATCGGGGACATCATGCATCCGGGGCTCATCAATATCATCAACGAGGGCGCCAAGTATGGCGACGTGATGATCGGGCTCTTTACGGACAAGGCAATCGCGACGCACAAGCGTCTCCCGTACCTGAACTACGAACAGCGCAAGAACGTAATCGAGAACATCAAGGGCGTGTCGAAGGTCGTTCCGCAAGATGAATGGAGCTATGTCGAGAACCTGAAAAAGTACAAGCCGGACTACATCATCCACGGTGACGACTGGCTCCACGGCCCGGACAAGTATATCCGTGACGAAGTGTTCAAGGTCATGGAATCCCTGGGCGGCAAGGTGATTGAAATTCCCTATACGCAGGGCATTACCTCGACCGGCCTCAAGAAGGAAATGGAATCGCTGGGCACGACCCCGCAGGCGAGGCTTTCTTCGCTGCGCCGTCTGATTGCGGCAAAGCCGATTGTCCGTATCCTGGAATCGCACAACGGCCTTACCGGCCTTATTGCTGAACATACGAGTGTCGAGATAAACGGTTGCGTCCGCGAGTTCGATGGCATGTGGTCTTCGTCCCTGACGGATTCCACGAGCAAGGGCAAGCCGGATATCGAGGCGGTGGACCTCACGACCCGCCTGCACGACCTGAACGATACGCTCGAAGTCACGACCAAGCCGGTCATCTTCGACGGCGACACGGGCGGAAAGGTGGAACATTTCGGTTTCACGGTCCGCACGCTGGAACGCCTCGGCATTTCCGCGGTCATCATCGAGGACAAGGTTGGCCTCAAGCAGAACTCCCTGTTCGGGACGGACGCCATCCAGACGCAGGATACCATCGAGGGGTTCTGCACCAAGATCCGTGCGGGCAAGGATGCCCAGGTCACGAACGACTTCATGGTGATTTCGCGTTGCGAATCGCTGATCGCGGGCAAGTCCGTGGACGATGCGCTGGAACGCTGCCACGCCTATGTGGCTGCCGGTACCGACGGCATCATGATCCATTCCAAGGACAAGAGCGGCGAGGACATCAAGGAATTCTGCAAGCGCTTCCGCGAAAAGGATGCGCACACTCCGATTGTCGCCGTGCCCACGACCTACAACCAGTTTACCGAGGAGGAACTGGCGACCTGGGGCATCAACGTGGTCATCTATGCAAACCACATGCTGAGGTCCGCATACCCGGCGATGGTGAAATGTGCTGAGTCCATCCTTACGCACAGCCGTAGCCTCGAGGCTTCCAACGACTACTGCATGCCTATCAAGCAGATTTTGAACCTCATTCCCGGAACGATGAAGAAGTAATCATGATCAGTCCGAAGTTTTTTATCGACACGCTCGGTTCCTACGGCATTGACTTTTTTGCCGGAGTTCCCGATTCATTGCTCAAGAACATCTGCGCCTATATCGCCGACAACAAGGATGCAAGGCATAATGTGATTGCCGCGAACGAAGGCGCCGCCATCGGGCTTGCCGCAGGTTACCACCTGGCTACGGGCAACATCGGTGTCGTGTACATGCAGAACTCGGGCGAAGGCAACATCATCAACCCGCTTGCGTCGCTTACCGACAAGGAAGTCTACAACATTCCCGTGCTGCTCCTCATCGGCTGGCGCGGCCGCCCGGGTGTTCACGACGAACCCCAGCATGTGAAGCAGGGCAAGGTGACGACCGGCATCCTCAACACGATGGGCGTGAACTTCGACGTGCTCTGCAAGGAAGAGGACAAGGCCGCAAAGCAGATTGCGAAGGCCGTCAAGACGATGAAGGAAACGGGCGAGGTCTATGCGCTCGTCATCGAGAAGGATACCTTCGAGGATTACAAACTCCAGAGCGTCGAGAAGAACGATTTGACGATGAGCCGCGAAGAAGCCATCCAGACAGTGGCCGCAGCGCTTGGCGAAAAGGATGTCATTGTCTCTACGACGGGCATGATCAGCCGCGAACTCTTTGAATACCGCGCCCAGAAGGGTGAAGGCCACGAACGCGACTTTTTGACGGTGGGTTCCATGGGACACGCATCGCAGATTGCGCTCGGCATCGCGATGGAAAAGAATGACCGCAAGGTTTGGTGCTTCGACGGCGATGGCGCGACCATCATGCACATGGGTTCCATGGCGATTGTCGCGAGCAAGTCTCCTGCAAATTACGTACACGTGGTGTTCAACAACGGCGCACATGATTCCGTGGGTGGCCAGCCGACGGTGGGCCTCAAGATTGACCTGCCGGCCATCGCGAAGGCAGTGGGCTACCGCGATGCTCTGACTGCCGACAGCCAGGAATCGCTTGCTGTTGCGCTCGAAAAGCTCAAGGGCATGGAAGGCCCCGTGCTTCTGGAAGTCAAGGTGAAGAAGGGAAACCGCAAGGATTTGGGCCGCCCGACGACCACACCTATCGAGAACAAGAACGCACTCATGGAGTTTCTGAGGAAATAAAAATGCGACTCGCCCTGCTGTCGGACATCCATGCGAACGTGACGGCATTGAATGCGGTGCTCGAAGAAGTCGGACGTCGCCATGTCGACAAGTTCGTGCTGCTGGGTGACCTTGTCAATTACGGCATGCGCCCGAACGAAATCGTGGACATGATTCGCGGTATGGACGACAAGTTTGTTGCGAAGATTTGGGGAAACCACGAGAAGGCGGTCATGGACAATGATACGACCCGTTTTGCGACAGACCGCGGGCGCGCCATCCTCCACTATACGCAAAAGCGTCTCTCGCAGGAATCCATCAACTTTATCAACAACAGGATGAACCGTGACGGCACCTGTTCCCTGGAAATCGACGGCAAGAAGTTCCTGCTGGTACACGGCATTATGGGCGACCCGTACTGGGGCAAGTTCACGCCTGCAGAACTCACGCGCGAGGAATACTCCCCGTACGATTATGTGCTGACGGCGCATTCCCATGTGTGCCATTACTTCGAAGTGCTTTTCAAGGCGGATTCTCCGAGTACGAGGAACAAGAAGAAGACCGTCTTTATCAATCCCGGTTCTGTGGGGCAGCCGCGCAACATCAATCCCTGCGCACAGTTCGGGATTCTCGATACCGAGACGACGGAATACGAGCATGTTTGCGTCCCGTACGATTTCAAGGCGGAACAGGAACTTTATACGGACGAGGTAGACGTGTTCTACAAGGATCGTCTGACTTTAGGAATTTAAACAGAGGCTTATCATGAAGAAAAATCTGTATGTCATAAGTGGTGCTACCGGCATGACCGGCAGCGAACTTTCGCACCAGCTGCTGAAAGAAGAAAACATCGTTGTCGGTTTCGACAACTTCTTTGCAAGTTCCATCGACACGGTGAAGGACCTGGTCGGTCGCGATGACTTTATCTTTTTCGAATACGACATCAACAATGCCGAACACATGGCCGCTGTCGCTGACAAGGTGAAGAGCCTCAAGGGCTCGTATTCCGGCCGCCTAGTGTTTATCAACTGTGCCGCGGTGGTCCACACGAAGCACTTCTACGAAGTGGAACACACGTTCCAGACGAACGTCATCTCGATGAAGACCTTCCTTGAGATGGCTATCGCCCTCGGTGCCGATACCTACGTCAACTGCTCCACCTCCGAAGTGTACTCCATGCAGTCGTGGAACGCGAACGGCGGTGTGCGCGAAAGCGACTTCCTGGTCATGGCGACGGCGGAACACAGCCAGCGCACGAGCTATGCCGTCGGCAAGCTCCTTACGGAATTCTTCATGAAGGATGCCGTGGACAAGGGCAAGATCAAGGGCTGCTCCATCCGCTTTGCGAACGTGTACAGCAAGCACGAACGCTTTGCCGACCACATTATCCCGCACATCATCAACAACCTCCTCGAAAAGCCCGAGGTCACGCTGCTCGAGAACTCGAAGGTCAACAAGCGTACGTTCCTCCACAACATCGATAGCTGCCGTGCCGTGATGGAACTCATGGAATCGCCCGAGGCTCTTGACGGTACCGTCTATAACGTCGCGACCGAAGAAGAAATCTCCATTGTGGACTTGGTGAAACTGATTGCGAAGAAGATGGGCATGGACGACGTGAAAATCAAGTTTGAAGGTTACCGCAAGTCCGACCCGGAACGTCGCTTGCTCAATACAGATAAAATCCGTACGCGTACCCACTGGAAACCGGTCGTTACGCTTGACGAAGGCCTCGAAATGTGCGTAAAGAGTATTGAAAGATGAAGTACCTGATTATTACCGTTGCTGGGACGGCGACCCGCTTTAACAGGGATACCGAAAAGGAAACCCTGAAGTGCCTCTATTATAAGGATTCCCCGAAGTTTGCGCTGTTGAACCAGCTTATCAAAAACTGCGGTGAATACGACAAGTACATCGTTGTGGGCGGCTATCTCTATTCCGCCCTCGAAGAATATGTGAAAGAAAACCTCCAGGCCTACGGCGACAAGATTGAGCTTGTTTATAACGAGCACTTCAAGGACTACGGTTCTGGCTATAGTCTGTACAAGGGCATCGAAGCCGTGAAGGAACCGGGCGATGTCACCTTTGTAGAAGGAGACCTATTCTTCTTGAAGGAAAACTTCAAGCCGGTTTACGATAGCGAAAAGAGCGTGCTCACGATTAATCGCGAACCTATCTACTCGAACAAGGCCGTGGCTCTCTACGTATCGACGGATGGCCGTCCGCATTACCTGTACGACACGAACCATTCTTCGCTCACGATTCCGGAGCCGTTCCTGGCGGTATTCAATTCTGCGCAGATGTGGAAATTCCAGTCGGCAGAAAAGCTGCACGAGGCTGTCGCTTCCCTGACCGAAAAGCAACTTCAGGGAACGAACCTCGAAATTATTCAGGCGTATTTCAACAAGCTTTCTCGTGAAGAATATGACGTGGTCACGTTCGATGCCTGGTATAACTGTAACACCGTTGCGGACTACAACATTGTCCGCGAACTTATGGAGTAAGATATGGAAATCCTGAACAAGAAAATTGCCTTGCTCAAGTCCAAGGTCGAAAAGAACGAGACGATTACGATTATGATTATCGGGCTCGGGAGCGTCGGTACGTTCCTGCTCGACTTCTTGGTGAGTCTCCGTGACCCGCAGCTGAAAATTGTGGTTGCGGGCCGCAATGCCGCCAAGATGCAGATGGACGTGAACATCGTCCGCACTGCAGCGACAATCCGTCGTGAATTGCGCAGCCAGATTGAAATCCTCGGTGACTGCGACCTGAACGATGTCGACAGCATCGCCGCGACAATCAAGAAGGCGAATCCCGACTTTATCGTGAACAGCAGCCGCGTGTATTCGGGCCTCAAGTACGGGAGCATCTCGTGGAGCAACCTGCGCGCTTACGGCATCTGGTCTCCGCTCTCCATCCGTTATGCGAAGAACATCATGGCCGCTTACGAGAAGGCTGGCTCCAATGCGGTGACCATCAATACCTCGTATTCCGACGCGGTGATTCCCTGGCTCAAGTCCGCCGGCAAGACATACTTTGATTTCGGTAGCGGCAACCTGAACCACCTCATTCCGCGCATGAAGTTCTTCATGGCCGAAAAGTATGGCATCGACAACCTGAACGATATCGACGTGACGCTTGCGGTAAGCCATTTCCACGACGTGGTGATTTCCAAGGAAGGCCACGCCGAAGGCCAGACGCTGCTCTTGAACTTCAAGAAGGATGGCAAGGATTTGCCGTTTGACCAGGCCGAAGTGCTGGCCGCCTGCTCTATCCCGATGCCGGTGGACCAGAAGCGCAACATGATGAACGCTTCGAGCAACTTCAACATCATCGATTCCATCTTGACAGCTCTCCGCGAAAAGACGGTGACCAAGGTGCATGCGCCCGGTGTCGATGGCGAAATCGGTGGCTACCCGGTGCTCATCGATGGTGCGAAGGCCGAAGTCTCGTTCGATACGACGCTCTTCAGCATGGATGACATGCGTGCGGCGAACCGCAAGTCTATCTACTGCGACGGTATCGAGAATGTGGAAAACGGCACGCTCGTCTATACCGACGAACTCGTCGCGAAGGTAAAGAAGGCTTTCAACGTCGACTTGCCGAAGCGCGTCGCGTTCGAGGATATCGAAAAGACGGCCGACTTTATCATCAAGAACATCATCGAGCCGTTTGCTCCGAAGAAATAAGATTAGAGGTGCTTAAAAATTTGGGTTCGCTGCGGTAGTAGCGAACCCTTTTGTTTTGTATTAAGTCTTGCAGTCTTTTTTTAGAAATTCCTTATAGGGAATTTCTGGTTCTAGAATGTAGTGCCCGTGGTGTTTTCCGCGTTCCTCTACGGGCGGGAAAGCCATGTAGTCGCCATAGGCTTGTGTCAGGATATTCTTGTATCCGGACGGAATGGGAAACATGTGACCAGCAAATTTGGCTTCGACCGAACTTTCGAAATCCACTGCATTCCAGGTATTGATTTCCAGCGGTTCAGCCGTGAAGAGCATGATTGCCAGTTTTTCCGTTTTCCGGTCATTGTACATCGTTGCGATTCGCTGGATTTCTTCGAAATCCTTCATGTGGTCGCGATTGTACGCAGCAACGCGCTGCCGGTTCTTTTCGTTTAGTTCCGGGTTGGTCAGGCGCATGAATGTTCCGTTCTCGATGTTGAGACGGTTTATCTGTGCGTAGCGTTCCTGCGCTCCTTCCTCGACAAGATTGTCCAGCGGGAAGATGTCGACGAAGAGTCCCTGGTTCATCTTCTGGTATTTGATGATGGGACTTATTGCGCTGGTGTTCGAATTGCGGACACGCGCATACGATGCGGCGTAGTTGCTGTCCGTATACGGGGTCTGCAAAAAGATGGGGTGTTTGAATTCGTCTCCGAGACGGATAAACTTTTCGTAGTCTTCGCGTGGCATGGCTAGATCGGCATCGTCATCCCACGGAATGAATCCTTGGTGGCGAATTGCTCCGAGTAGCGTGCCGCACATGAGAAAGTAGCGTAATTTATGTTTTTTGCAGACCCTGTCGATTTCCAGCATCAGATCTAGTTCGACTGCCCAGATTTTTTTTCTGTGCGAATCAACGAGAAACTCATTCTGGATTTCTTCTTCTAGAAATATTGGCGGAACAATCCCTTCTGCGACAATTCTTTCGGGTTCAGTCATGGTTTACACATCTTTGTAGTCAATTAATGGTTCGCCAATCATTGAGAAATAGGTGTTTTTGTCGAGAAGAGTATGCGGAATGCCGACATCGTTAGGATAATCTCTCCAGTTTTTGCCATATTCTCTATCCAGGATAACTTCCGCTTTGTTTGGACACGGAAACACCTTGCCTTCGAATTCAATGGTTGTAAGAGGATACACATCATCGTGATGTCTAAATCCGTGAAAACCATACATTATTAGATCCCAGTTTCCGAGTCCAGGGACAATTCGAGATGTCGGCTCTAATGAGTAGATTCCGCTTGCCTTCCAGTTTGTTTCATAGTAATCAAAAATTTCTTTCCAGGAGTGTTTTTTTCGCATAAAGGAGATGAATTTGTCTCTGCATGCGAGATACTGTTCTTCAGTTACGTCTTCCTTAAGAAAATCGTTTGGGAAAAATTCAAGATTTCTGGCGTCCCTTAGACATGTTCCGTTGAAAACATGCATGCAATGAGGGGTTCTTACAACTATGTTTTTATTCGGGTTTGCTCGAATGAGTTTGTCGTAATATTCGGAATAGTAACCAGTTTTTTGGCTAGAATCAATCCACAAAAAATTGGAATCTGTCTTTAGAACATGGAGCAACTTATTATAGTCTGAACGTGCCATGGCGATGTCAATGTCATCATCCCAAGGAATAAAACCTTTGTGACGTTTTGCTCCGAGCAAGGCACCTCCTTCAAGGTGCATCTGAATATCGTATGGTTTTAGTAAATCGAGTATATAGCTTGCAAAATTGACTTCGGCAAGTTGAAATTCTCTGAGCACGCCAGAAGCCGGTTTTAACTGACTGATGTTAGTGTGCCGTTTTAAGTAACTAATTTGATATGTCAAATTTTTGTTTTCTTTGACTAGTCGTTTGTATTCTATCCGCTTTTTGAACAAAATCGGATAAAGTGGGCCCAAGCATTTGATGATGATTTTTTTTACGTTCATAGTTATTTGCTCTCGAGATCTTTTTTTATTTGTGATGTGCTGATTTCTGGGGTTCTTGAAAGGTAGACAACTTCGCATTGATCTTTCAAAAAATCAAATTTGCCTTTCCAGTCATCTCCCATTACAAATGTGTCGATGTGATATTCTTTTACGTCAGTTTTCTTTTGCTCCCAGTTTTCTTCGGGAATTACAAGATCTACATAGCGGATGGCTTCAAGAAGCTGCTTGCGCTTTTCGTAACTGAAATAACATTTTTTTTGTTTTGAATTCCAATTAAATTCATCGGTAGACAATGCTACGATAAGGTAGTCTCCAAGGGCTTTTGCTCGGCGCAATAAATTTATGTGGCCGTAATGGAGAAGATCGAATGTGCCATAGGTGATAATGCGTTTCATAATTCAAAGCCTATTTGAAAATAACCGTATTGTAGTGTGGAATGCGCGCTTCTTCTGGCGGCAGTTCCTTGTAGTTTCCGTAACGCATTGTTAGAATGTGGTCGGGATTTTGCGGTCCCCAGAATTGGAAATCCCCGATGGTATAGCGCTTGAGCGGGAAAACATCTTCTGGGTACTGCATGCCAATGTCGAACGGGTAAGCGAGAATTTCGCGGTCTGATATGACGGTTTCCTTTTGCTTACGCTCTTCATAGGATTTTCTGCGATTTTCGAAGTCTTCTGGGGTGATAAAGCCGAGCTTCTTGCGTCGCTCAATATAGGCGATGGCCTGCTCGTAACGGAATTGAGCGAAATCGCCAAGTTTCATCTTTTTTATTTTGTAGAGATCGACACTGATGCCGTGATGAGAATAAAGCTCATCGTGTGGGTAATGTTCGCATTTGCATTCGCTGTTTTGGTCTTTGACATGTGCCCAGTTGTGGAAATAGTTGGGCTCGGATTTTTCATTTTCCAGGAACATGTCTGCAGGGAGTTCTTTTGCGAGGACATCCATCGCCTTGTCGTAGGTGTCGTCGAACAGGAAAAAGTCAAAGTCGTCGTCCCAGGGGATGAATCCTCCATGGCGAACGGCACCGAGAAGCGTGCCGAATGCGATTTCGTAGGGAATGCCGTTCTTTTCGAGGATGGTGGCGATAGTCTTCGCCATATTAAAAAGACGGTCTTGCACCCGTTTGATATCAAAGGGCATTTCCATTATAAAGCCTCCACCATGTCTAGGCTGAAAACCGGGATGTGAAACTTGTCGGCGACAGCCTTGCGCTCGGCGAAGGAGTCGTCTATGAAAATCGAATCGGTGTTGTCGATAAAGTCAATTTTTTTCTGGCTCGGGTCCAGGTGAATAATTCGGTCAAACACCTGGCGAATGCGCAAATTGTCCAGCAAATCGTCGAGCTTGCCGAGCTTCACATCGTCGTGACGCGAAAGAAGCGAAACCTTGATATGCTTGTTGACGCAGCGATACAGAAACGCCATCAGGGCGTCGTTTACAAATTGCTTTTCCAAGTAGATGCAGTCATCAAAGTCGACGAACACTTCGTTGTATTTCAGGTCGAGCTTATACTTGTTGTCGAGTGCTCGGTCCATTTCCACATCGTAGTTGTTGCGGAGTATGGCTACGGGAATGTCGAACGCGTCGAAAATGCTCATGAGTGCAAAGTTGATTCCCTGTGCCCTGAAGAGAGACGAGGAACCACCGAATCGGCTGGCGACTTCCATAAGTGTCAGCTCTCCATTGGAATCCTGCTTGACTTGATAGAACCAGGCTCCGCGGAATTTTATGGCCTGGTTGATTTTTTCTGCAAGTTCGTGGAATTTCTTTTCGTCGGGAACGGGTCTCGTATTGACGCTAATCCCGTTCATGATGCGGTGGCGTTCTCTAGGGGCCGCAACGAGGAGCTTTCCGGAACTGTCCGAAAAACAGTCTACAGTATATTCCTTGCCGGGCAAGTACTCTACTAGGATGCAGCTGGGGTACTGCGTCAGGTGCGACTGCATTTCCACCAGAGAGTTGAGCTTTTTTGCACCGCGGCTGCCGTAACCGATATCGGGTTTCGCGAATACGGGGAACGTGTTTGTCTCACGAAGTTCGTCTGCGGTAAAGAGCCTAGGCGTCTTGACGTAGTCCAGCAGTACCTTGTAGGTCTTGGATTTTGAAAGACATATCTGAGTTGTTTCGGTATCGGGGGCTATGACCTTGCAGCCGAGAACATCTTCGTTCTTTTTTAGAATTTCGATGACGGCGTCCATGGCGGGGTATATCGCGTCGATTCGATTTTCCGCCACGACCTTCTTCATGTCGTCGATGAAACCTGGGTCCGTAATGAAAGGAATCCCGTCGATGTAATTTTCAAAGACGAATTTCCCATGGTCATCGACGGAACTTGCGCCGATAAGGTTGAAGTGCGTAGAGTTCTTGACTGAACGGTAGACTTCTAGTCCGATTTCGGACCCGCATGGGAAAACGAGAATGTTCTTTTTCATTTCGTGATAACTTCGATTACGCGGTCTACGCCTTCTCCATCCAGATCGGCGAACATCGGCAGGCAAAGTACCTGGTCGGCGAGTTTATGCGCTATAGGCAAGTTCTTTGGATCGGCAGATTCCAGCCCCTTGTAGGCACTGAAAGTGCTGATGAGAGGGTAGAAGTAGCGTCGACCGTATATGTTATGCTCCTGCAATTTGGCGTAAAGCGCATCGCGACTCATACCGTATTCTTCGCTGATGAAAATCGGGAAGTAGGCGTAGTTGTGACGCACTCCTTCGATGTCCTTGAGAAAACGGATTCCGGGGACATCCTTGAGGGCTTCGCGGTACTTCTCGGCGATGGCCTTGCGTTTTGCGATGGCGTCGTCCACCTGTTTCAGGTTTAACAGACCGTATGCGGAACGAACTTCGTCCATCTTACTGTTGATGCCCGGGGCAACGACGGTCGTTTCACCGGCGAAACCGAAATTTTTAAGGAAGTCGATGCGCTTCTTTGTCGCTTCGTCGTGGCAGACGAGAGCGCCTCCTTCGATGGTGTTGTATACCTTGGTCGCATGGAAACTGAGCGTGCTCATGTCGCCAGCTTTCAGAACAGATTCTCCGTCTTTCTTGACTCCGAAGGCGTGGGCGGCATCGTAGATTATCTTGAGGCCATAGATGTCGGCGATTTCCTGAATACGCTTCATGTTACAGGGCGTGCCATAGACATGCACCGGCATAATTGCCGTCGTGTGTGGCGTGATGGCTGCTTCGATCTTTTCGGGGTCGATGTTGCCGGTTTCTTCTTCGACGTCCACAAATACGGGCTTCAGACCGTTCCACCAGATGGAATGGGTTGTGGCCACGAAACTGTAAGGGGTTGTTATGACTTCGCCAGTGATTTTCATTGCCTGCAGGGCAGTAATGAGGGGCAGGGTGCCGTTGGTAAAAAGACTGATGTACTTGACACCGAGATAGTCTGCCAGAGCTTTTTCAAGTTCCCTGTGATAGAATCCGTTGTTCGTCAACCATTTCCTATCCCATATGTCCTGAAGCATGGGAATAAAGTCTTCCAGCTTCGGGAGAAGTGGGGAGGTGACTGTGATTTGTTTTTTATCCATGCTTTTCCCAAAATTCTTTAATAGTTTGAAGAAGATATTCTAACCGTTCTAAATGTAGTATTTTTGCGAATCCGAAGTAAAAAATAATCCCTGCAAAAATTTGTAAAACGATTCTTAAATAGATGTTGATTTGAACAAATCCGAGGGTGTAGACTGCGAGACCCATGAAAATAGATAAAATGAAGGATGGAATGATGTCTTTGATTTGTTCTATATAACCATATCCCATCAGTTTCTTGTTCGGATGAACATTGATGAATGTACAGATTAAAGATCCTGTTAGGGCTCCGTAGGCAATGCCAATCGGAGACTTGAAGTAGAAGTAACTCCCGATGAGTAGTGTTAAACCCATGATTTTTTTTATGATTTCTAGTTTAAGGAATATGTCGCTGCGACCCATGGCATTAATTGCGGCTAGGTTTGATGTGTGTATCGGGTAGAATGTGTACATAATGCAGTATATTTGCACGAAAGGTACGCATGGAAGCCATGGATCTCCAAGTACAATTCTAACGACGGGTTCTGCCATTGCCGCAAGTCCGGCCATCATCGGAGCAATAATAAATGTGCTTGTGACTATGGATCTGCGCATGAGCCGTTTTAGTTGAATTTTGTCATCTTGGTAAGATGATAATGCCGGAAGCATGACTGCTGAAATGGATGCGTTAATGTTACTAATTGCTATATAAGGAAATGTGTCTCCCCTATTGTAATAGGCTAGGTCTGCAGGGGTAAAGAATTTTCCTATGATAAGACCGCGGATATTGGTAAAAGAAACATCTAGAAGCGAAGAACAGAGTAATTTCCATCCAAAAGAAAATAAGCTCTTAATCCTAGTTGCAGAAAATTTAAAAGAAGGCCTCCAAGGAATGGAAAACCACATGATGATAACCGCAATCAATATGTTGCTTAATTGCTGGTAAACGAGCGCCCAAACTCCGAATCCTGCAAGAGCCAAGCTGATGCCGATTGAACCTGAAATAAGTACTGCCCCAATACTTCGAAAAAAAAGTTTCTTGAACATCATGTGTTTTGCAATATAGGCGTTTTGAATAGAATTGAAAACGCCTATAAATAGGGTGATGGACAGTATTCGGACAACAGGTGTGAGTGTTTCTTGATTAAAGAATGCGGAAATGAGGGGGGCCGAAAAAAAGAGGATCGTGTAAACTAGAATAGCAATGCCCAAACTGGCTACAAAAACGGTTGAAAAATCCAAATCATCGGAATCTTTTTTTTGTATGAGTGCTGTGTTTAAGCCGCTTTGGACAAAAACTGTGGCAATATTGATAAAAATGGTAATTAATGCTACAAGACCGAAATCGTTAGGTGCTAGAACTCTTGCAAGAACAATTGAAAGCGCAAACTGAATAAGTTGCGTTCCGCTTCGCTCGAAAAATTTCCAGAAGAGCGAAGATATGATGGCTTGTTTAGAGTGCATGTGGATTCTTTGTTGTCGAATTCCCTTAAAATATAGAAGTTTTGCTGATTTATGGCATAGTAAGGTCGTGCGTGTATAGGAAAAAAGAACGAATAATTTCAATTGTTTCTAGATGTTTGTTTCGTTCTCGCAAAAATGTTATATTTTTGTTAAAATGAGCATGTTGAAGTTTCAAATGATGATATTGTTCTTGGCGGCACTTGTTGCTGTTTCTTGTAGCAATTCCGAATCTTATCACGAAGATGATTTATTTGTAGATGCGGGAGAATTTGAACGAGATTCTGTTTCAGAAATGTTTTTTCCTGAAAATATGATTCTTATAGCTAGTTCAAAACAGCAGGTTGTTCTTGGTTGTAATGGTTCTGGTACTAAATTGAATGAAAAACCAGAAATGAAAGTCATTTTGAATTATAATTACTTTATGGATGTCCATGAGGTTACTTGTGGCGAATTTATTTCTGTCATGAACCGTTATGGGAGTGCCGAAAGTTTTGCCAGAACCTATAAATGTTTGGCAGATTCCCTTCCTGTTGTTGAAGTGACATATTTCGATGCCGTTCTTTTTGCAAATGCTAAAAGTGTTGCGAACCATGCAGATACTGTATATAGTTATTCTGGAGCTACTTTTGATGAAGACGGACATTGCTCAAATCTTAATGGCCTTGTTTTTCATGCCGATAGGAAAGGCTTTCGTTTACCGACGGAGGCGGAATGGATAAAGGCCGCGTCCGGTGACTTTGATGCATCAAATAGCTGGCATAATGGGAATTCAGAATTTGAAGTACATAAAGTTTGCTCGAAAAGGTTTGATAAATTAGGGTTTTGTGATTTTGCAGGAAATGTGATGGAGTGGGTTAATGACTGGCTTGGTGAATTGTACGATACTACTGTAATAAATTACGTGGGGGCATCGGATGGGGGCTCTATCGGTGAGCGTATTGTCAAGGGAGGTGCGTTTAATACGGAAATCGCTAATATCAACACATTTAGTCGCGGTGATGTTTATATGGTAACATCTTCTACACGAGCCAACTATGTGGGTTTTCGCTTGGCGTATGGTTCTATTCCTGATCCAGTTTGGATAGGAAATGATGGAACGGCAAAGAAAAGTGTCATCAATTTACTTGCTTCATCTTCTGATATTTACACTTATACTAAATCCTATAATGTGAAATTAGCGTTCAGAAATGATGAATCGGGAAATCTAGCATTCGTGGATTATGCTAATGGGTCGTTATCTGTAACAGAGATTTTAGATACGATTGATGCTTATCATCCAGAAATATCTCCTGATGGAAATAAAGTTGCATTCTGTTCCAAACTGGAAGGTGTTTCGGGTAAGTCTGCCTTATATGTCCGTAATTTAGATAAAGAAGGAAGTGAACTTGTAAAACTTGATGTCCCAAGTGCTGCTATTCCTCGTTGGCGAGTTCTTGATGGCGGTGATACGGTTATCACGTATGTGACTGATGCTGGTAGTAATAAGAATGAAGCTGCGTGGAAAAAGTATAGTACGTGGCGAGTCCGTTTTGCTGAAGGCAAGTTTGATGAACCTCAAAAAATCATGGATGGTGCATTTCATGGAGGTGTTGACGTTGGAGACCGATTGGCTGTGACCGGTGCGCAACTTCTAAGAGCGCGAGTGAATCGCTCTGATACATTGTGGTACAACGGGGAACAGGCTTGTAACGTATCGCTCTCTCAAGATGGGAGTCGGCGTACAGTGTTCCTTGATTTTGGAGGTAAAACAGGACAGGCCTATGTTGGAAAAATGTACGGAGCTCATCAAAATTTATTTGTTGCTGATAGCACGGGAAAATTAATTCAGTATGTAATGGCTCCAGAAGGGCTTACGTTTGACCACAGTGAATGGGCTGTTGGTAGCGTGAAGGATAATGTTGTTGCAACACTTTCAAATTCAGATGGAGCTCATCAGAAAATTGTTCTTATAAATCTTGAAGAAAACTCTATAATAGAGCTTCTGGAGGGGGAGGAATTGTGGCAGCCGAGCCTTTGGATAAAGAGTCGGAAAATTGAGATGACTTCCAGTAGTAGCGAGGAATTGAAAGACTCTTGGAATTCCAGTAGCAGTATGGAAGAATTAAGTGATTCCATTATATATGGATATGAGTTTGATATAGATAGTGCTGGTATGTACTACAATAATTCTGGTGCCTGTAATTATGCTTTGTATTACCGGTATAAAATGGAACTGCTTTGGCGGTATAAGGATTCCGCTAATGTGGTTGTGGTGGGATCTTCTAGGCCTTACAATGGGGTGATGCCATTTATGTTCCAACAGCCTATAGTTGCCGTAAATTTGGCGGTCCCGGTAGGAATTCTAAGTGGCAGTAAGTATATTTTGGAAAATTACGTTATTCCTCATTACAAGCGCTTGAAAGTTGTCATTATGTCTATAGATTTGGATCGAGGGACTAATGCGGGAAGGAATGCAAATAACATGTTCTACACGTCGTATGAGTCTTACCCGGGATATGTTTACGACAAAAATCATAATTTTTGGAAGGGCTACGATACGGAAAGTCTTTACTACGCTACTTATGATGCGCTTGGGTCGAATGATTTAGCCTCGGTATTGAGATCTTCTGGAGGTTACTCTACAGGAGTAGGTTCTTCCAGTTGGGGAAAACCTGCTGTAGATGATGATTCTACCAAATTTGATCGTGAGATGAATCTATTTGAAATGAATAAGGTAAAGCTTGATGAATTAATTCAAACTTGCCAAAAGAACGGAATAATCCTAGTGGGTGTACTTTTCCCAATGAATCCTAGATACAAGGAAACGGGGGCCTTTGGTAGGCACGGCCTTCGCAGAAGTATTGCTCCAACTATAATTTCGGAATTACAAAAATTGAGCGATTTGTATTCGAATTTCATTCTTTTTGATGAAAATAAAATGGGAAACCATGACTATACGGATGAAATGGCTCGCGATGTTGATCACCTAAACGATTTGGGAGCTGTTTTGATGACAGAGCGTCTAGATTCTCTGCTTAAACAACAAACTATAAACTGGAATAACTAATCTAAGTTGTTGTCAATCCAATTGATTCTTTGTTGAATCCAGGATTTTAGAGAATCTATAGCTTCTGCGTAGTTGCTGTATTGTGTTTCGTGATATAGGTTTTCGTCCGTGTCGAGTACGGGCCAGCGTTTATTGTCGTTTTTGACGGCTGATAGAATTGTAGCGGCGGTTGAATCTATAGAATTAGCAATCTCAGTGAATTTTGAATGGTTTTCCTTCCAAAAATCTGTTGCTTGAACGGCGAAATCTTTTTCTTTCCACAGCCATTTGAACCAGCCTGTTTTCCGTATTTCCCAGCTAAAAGGATCAGTTGTTACTCCGACCATCCCTATGCCATATCCTAGGTCAAAATCCCAAACGGGTCCCATCTTTATGACGTCATCTTGTTCCCATGTTATGAAAATACTTCGCTGAAACTTTCCGTCAAGATTTTTTGATAATTCTTGAATCCAGTAATATCGGATGAAGTCTTTTACATCTAACCATTTTTTTAGTTGGCTTAAATTACAAGCTTTAGATGAGATAAGGTCTTCAAAATTATTAAGATGGTTTTTAACCTTATTGATATCACTAGTAGTTACTATTTTGGGATTTTTTATTTCAAAAAGATTATTATGCTTTGTCATGAAATAGGGTTTATTGCTAGAAGATGTTGTTTTTTCTAGAAGAAAATCGCTGTCTTTTATGTTTATTCTATTTCTTCCCGTTTTTACATTTTCTGATAGTTGGTATAGTCCAAGATATTCATGGTTGATGAATAGTTCAATGAATTGACTGTGTGTTGTGTAATCATCACCTAATTTCTCTGCAAGTTGGCTGGAAATATGGTTTTTTAAATGAGTTTTGTCTCTAAAGTTGGCGATGAGTACCCAATCTCGGTTGTCGAACATTCCCAAAAGCCCCTTTTTTTGTGACAATTTTATTTTGTAACCGTATTTGGGCATTTTGAAGCTGGAATTTCCTCTGCCTTTGATTTCCAAGTCCATTATTTCGCTTTCTGGGCCATTTTCACCATAAACCTGTAGCTTGGCTGGAATCTTGGTTTCCTTGTCTTGAATCTGTGCGAAATTTTCTGTTTCAATGACAAGACGGGGTAGACCCGCATAAGGATATTCCGAATCGTCCAAAGCTAAAAAATCGGGATTGCTTTCTGTGCCGTTCCAGACGCAGGAACAGAGGCATATACAAACAAGAAGGAATGCCGATAAACGGAACATGTGCTAAATATAGTTTTTCTAAATTTAATATAGATGCTATCACAGATGTTCTATCGAAGGCTTGCATATCTTGTGTATGCGCTTTTTTTGCTCTCGTCGGCAGCTTTTGCCCGCGAGACGGTTTCCACTGTCCACGCCCCCGAAAGCTATGCCCTGTTTGGAGGTTTGGCGGAACTTCGAGACGACGTTTACAGTGCAGACCTGAATTTAGCGGGGGAGTATGCCCCTTGTACTTGCTTTGGCGTTTATGGTGATTTCTCTTACCGGCTCCTGAGTTACGAATACGACCTCATGTTCCATGACCAGCGTCATGAGGCGCTGAATTTGCGTGTCAACGGTCTGAACGAATCCTATTTGGGCATGAAGCTAAAACCCTTCCCGTTTTTCGGGGTTGATTTTAATTGGCGACTTCCTCCCCGCGAAGGCTCTAGGGTGAACCGTTTTCATCGTCTTGGAATATCTCCGTTCGGTCTGTTCAATTTTTCTAGAAACATGACTTTGGGGGCTGCGCTGGAATATTTCAGGTTCCTTGAAAAACAGGATTTTCAACCGGGCGACGAACTAGGCCTCAAGGGGGCCATTTCGTGGAAGTTGCTTTGGGACCGAGATGATTATTCCGGCTGGAGATTCGATTACGTTTTCCTGTACCGCTGGCGTATCCAGGAATCCGAAAACCTGCATATGGATAAGCCCTACCGTAAAATGAAAGACTTGGAGCGCGGATTTAGGATGCGTGTGGATGCTGCCCGCTATTTCCCCGTATTTAAGAATTCTCTAGGTGTCGCTCTCTTTTATGAGATGAATCGCGGTTACTTGTTTGGAATGGAAACGGGTCACACTTTAGGGCTTTATGCAAAGTTCATGTTCCTATAAGGCAATCTTGATCGGTAATGGTACCATGGGGCAGCGGCACAAGCAGCTGTTCGAAGAAGATGGTGTTGAATTCGTCGGTGTCGCCGATACCTCGGCCGAGGCTACCGCCTTGTTCAAGCAAATTAAAACTGGCGAGCTTAAGCCTGACTTTGCCGTCGTTGCATCTCCTGCCGTAACGCACGACGAATACGTAAAGAAATGCATCAAAATGAAGCTCCCGGTGCTTGTGGAAAAACCGGTGTCGGTATCTGGGGAGGATGCTCTGGAATACCAGAAACTTGCCTTGAAACGCAATGCGTTTGTCTTTGTCGGACATTCGGAACGCTACAACCCTGCAATCGAAGAATTTACGAAGACCGATTTCTTTAAAGAAATGCAAGAATCCCTTAAATTTTGGTATCTCCAAAAGAAAAATGCTGCTCCGGTCTGCTTTAAGTTTACGAGAACTCACGGATTTTCACCGCGTAACCGCGATGTTTCTGTGGAATACGATTTGATGATTCACGACTTGGACTTGCTTTGTTTCTTTGTAGATAAGAACGCCATGTTGTACAAGTCGCTTCAATGCGAGGAATTATCGGATGACCGTGTTCATGCTATTTATGATTTCAGAACATTTAAGGCCGAATTTATAGCAGACCGTAATTGTGCCACAGATTCACGTGCGGTAGAAATTTCGATGAACGGCCGTTCCGTAACACTGGATTTGGGGGCCTATCGGAACGGCAATCCGGCGTATGCATTGCAAAGGGAACATCAGGCTTTTCTAAATTATTTGAGCTCTTATAAGAATTCGGCGAAAGATGAAGATTCCGCATACGATTGGTATCGTGGCTTCTATGACGCCTGCTATGCGGTCGTACTAGTTGCTTTGATTGGTGAATTGTACAAAAAGGGGAGAACGAATGAAATTGTTGCAAAATAAGTTTGTACTGGCGCTTTTTTTGTTCTGCGCGGCGTATGCCCTTGCCTATATTCCTGGCGAGTCGGGCTTTGTGTCGCTCGAAAATGAACACGGTATTTGGGGAAACCCGGCCGGTCTTGCGGCTTTTGATTCCAAGGGAGCCCTTGTCAGTTACGATTACGATAATGCAATCAAGAACTTTCGTATTGGT
>Ga0256406_1001272_pt1 | contig 41600 bp, 75 predicted proteins | sample RumenRJG_03DNA_FD_185986 | JGI IMG/M metagenome (GOLD analysis project Ga0256406, IMG submission 185986) | Bovine rumen microbial communities from Lethbridge, Alberta, Canada - RJG_03 | ecosystem: Host-associated > Mammals > Digestive system > Stomach > Rumen | place: Canada: Alberta | collected... | reverse complement strand
CAGCAGCACCGCAGAGAGCAACTAAACCAACTACAGCATCATCGAGACCAGCGATACCGCCGTTGATGTCATTTATTTCAGTAGAATTAAGTTCTGTAAATTTGCTCATTTTTATTTCCTCCATTAATTGGTGATTAACCCATGATAGCTTCGTAAGCACAACCAGCTGCAAAACCTACAACTGCGCAGCCAACTACAACGCCAGCAACTATGATAACAACGGGTACACCGCCGTCGATGTCGTTCATTTCAGTAGCAGAAAGCTCTGCGAATCCATTATTCATTGTGTATTCCATTTTTATTTCCTCCGTTAAAGTTATTATTACTTGTTTCTAAGATCACGTACAAACTGTCTGCCAGCCTTGAATCCGCCTACGACAGCAGCACCGCAGAGAGCAACTAAACCAACTACAGCATCATCGAGACCAGTGATACCGCCGTTGATGTCATTTATTTCAGTAGAATTAAGTTCTGTAAATTTGCTCATTTTTATTTTCCTCCATTATTTTGATATGTTTTTTATGTATAGATTTCATTAAGGTTCTACCTATCATGAAAAATAATGATAATAAGTAAGTACAATCACCTACTAATAAAGTTGAAATAAAGAGCTCACTTTTGGTTTTTTTGATTAAACATATTGTAAAAAAGCTGAATAATCCAAGAGTGATTGTACTGAGTGTAGTTATTTTTTTATAAATTCCTAAAATTCTCAGTATAAGACTGCTTACAAATAGTACAACAGTTAAAATTAATATACATTTACTAAGTAAGGGGATATCGATTATAGAGAAGTTTTTCATAATGATTTTCTCTTAAAATTAATTAATCAAAAAGATTGCCGATAAACTTTTTTGCGCTACGAACGAACTGTCTGCCGGCATTAAAGCAATCTGATGCTACAGATTTTACTGTATCACCTATGCCACCGCCGTTAGTCTCGTTCATCTCATTAGAAGAAAGTTCTGCAAATCCATTATTCATTGTATATTCCATTTTTATTTTCCTCCATTATTTTGATATAATTTTAGTGTATAGATTTCATTAAGGTTCTACCTATCATGAAAAATAATGATAATAAGTAAGCACAATCACCTACTAATAAAATTGAAACAAAAAGTTCGCTTCTTTTTTCTTTCCTTGAACATATTGCAAAAAAGCTGAATAATCCAAGAGTAATTGTACTGAGTGTAGTTACACTTGTATAGATTCCTAAAATCCTCAATACTGCACTACTTACAAAGAGTAAAATAGTTATGATTGTAATATATTTACCAAATGATGTTTTTTTAGTTTCAGTTGAGTTTTTCATAATTAGTTCCTCCATAATATTGCATTAATTTCCAATTTTTAGTTTATAGTGAATTTCCTGATAAATATGTAAAGTTTAGATGAACCAAATTGAAACAAGTACATTAATATCTAAATTAACTTAGATTAAAGGTGCACATTTATTATAGGCATACTGTGTAAACATGATTGGTTACTGGCCTTATTATTTCGTGGTGAGAAATAATGTATGTAGCTACTTTTGCAAGTGTAGAGAACACACGATCGCCATTAAACCCATTCATATTAGTTAAAAAAGATTACTGATGAATTCTTTTGCACTACGAACGAACTGTCTGCCGGCATTAAAGCAATCTGATGCTACAGATTTTATTGTATCACCTATACCGCCGCCATTTACTTCTGTCATTTCTGTATAATTAAGCTCTGTAAAATTAGTCATTTTGTTTCCTCCTTTTATAATTTTGATATGATTTAATTTATTTTTTATTATCTATATATTGGTACAATAGGACCTGATACCGTGATTAATATCTCAGGATGAGAAATAATGAATTTTGCCAGTGCAGATAATACACCACCGCCATTAACTTCATTCATATCCTTAGAATTAAGTTCTGTAAAATAAGTCATTTTTGTTTTCTCCTTTAGATTTATAAAATTATTATGTGTAATTATGTATTAGACCAACGAATCAAAATGCCGCCGACTTTTCTGAGTACTTTAGAAACAGGGCCGTTACCGCCGCCTGTTACTGTATCTTTTTCCTTAGCTGAAAGCTCTGTAAAATTCTTGCTCATTCTATTTTTCTCCTTTATATTTCTTCGCGATTGTTGATTAGAAATTGATAACATATGACAAGATAATAAGGTTTGAGCCTACGACTGCAGCGACCTTTTTAGCACCACTTTTTGGGATGCGTCCTCCGTCTACAGTGATTGCTTCGTCATTATTAAGCTCTGAAAAACCATTATTCATTGTATATTCCATTTTGTTTTCCTCCTTGTTATTTTTTATCTTGAGTGATCTATTATATTCTTACTTTAAATACCATGGATATACAGGAACAGGTGTATAAATAATAACCTTAGCTGCTGTCTGAGCAACCTTTGCGAGAGTAGATGCAACACTACCGCCATTAACCTCGTTCATATCCTTAGCATTAAGATCTGTAAAATAAGTCATTATTAGTTTTCTCCTTTCATATTTTTAGACAATCAGTTTGTATTTTGAAATTGCTGTATTAATCTATATTACAATTATGCAAGCCAATACTTGATCTTATTAAGTATTGTATAAGGAAGTTTTGAAGGCCATACATAACCGCCGTTAGTCTTAGTCATTTCCTTAGCTGAAAGCTCTGTAAAATTCTTGCTCATTTTGGATTTCTCCTTTATTGCATTTTAGCAAACTACTACAGATGATCTTATGATAAATTCCAGAACATCTGCCCATGTAATACGTCCGCCGTCTACAGTGACGATCTCATCATTATTAAGCTCTGAAAAGCCGTTAGTTACAATGTAATTCATGATCTGTATTCCTCCGTAATCAGCGTATAACCGGTCTTACGACAGGAAATGTGATGCGAATAGGTGGATCGATCCAGATGAAAGGTCTTCTGATTCCGACAATGCTTCCACCGTTTACTGAAACGAGATCTTTAACATTAAGATTTGTAAAATTAGTCATTTTTGTTTTCTCCTTTGTATTTTTTATCGTTATATCGTTTATTACTTGCCAAGAGCCTGAAGAATGCCTAAAGCGATTCTTGCACCAAACTGCTGACAACGCGGGTTTCAGTGCTCGTTGTTCTTTACAATTTATTGTAAATCACTTGTTGAGCAGATTATAAACACCTGCAGCTATCTTTTGGCCTATAAGTATACCATAATATGGATATGGGGGGTATAATACAGGGACAATATAGCCGCCGTTTGTCTCATTCATTTCCTTAGCATTAAGTACTGCAAAATTATTCATTTTATTTTCTCCTTTTTATAGTTATAAAATTATATTATTATCTGTTATTAGTCCGTATTCTGACATGATACTGCTGCTGTATAATCTCAATTAAAATACACACTCTCGGCAAGTATAAATGGCACTCTTTTCGTATCTCTTATACGTATATCATCACTTCTCTGCCTGTTCCATTGCCTGCTGCTGCGTTCATTCATTCTGAGAAAATCTGCAGCAGTCATATCAAAAACAGTATTTTATTTTCTTTTAAAAGAGCTGTGCTCTGTAATTTTCTTGTTTGGTCAATTTATGCATTATCAGCAGATGATCCATAAAAATCCTGGAAATATAGGGAGCCTTTGGATTATGCATCCGCTGATCAGACTGCTGACAACGCTGCCATCACTGGTTTCAGTGCTCGTTGTTCTTTACAATTTATTGTAAATCACTTGTTGAGCAGATTATAAACACCTGCAGCTATCTTTTGGCCTATAATTACACCGTAATATGGATATGGGGGATATAATACAGGGACAATATAGCCGCCGTTTGTCTCATTCATTTCTTTAGCATTAAGTACTGCAAAATTATTCATTTTATTTTTCTCCTTTTATTTTATAAAGACGCTAATGATACGTTTATTATTTTTAATAATTGTGAAAAACCCAGTAAATCATTAACATTAGGAGCCACTTCTACTTTACGAAGGCTCTTTATAAAATCTTTTACAATAAATCCACTGATTGTTCCTAAAAAACCACCATTAATTTCGTCTATTTCTTCTGAGTTAAGTTCTGTAAAATACATATTTTTATTAATTTCCATTTCTTTATAGTTAATTAAAGTGCGACCCATAGAATAGGTAAACTTACTGGTACTGTAGGAAGAGATATAGGAAATCTAATAACTCCGCCATTTACCTTATTGAGTTCACTTGCGTTAAGTACTACAAAGTTGTTTATTTCTCTTTCTTATAGTTATAAATTGCTATGATTATTTTCTTATATTAGTTTGTATTTTAGATTACTTCTTTAAAGCTGCACCAACATAACCTGCTACTGCTCCTGCACCAATAACAATCAATGGTACAAGTGGAAATACCAAAAGTCCACCATCAGTTGCGTTCATTTCTTTAGCTGTAAGTTCTGTAAATTTGCTCATTTTGTTTTCTCCTTATATTTCGATCAATTAAAGAATGTAAATTCCTGGACGTATTGGAAATCTGGGTGTGGGGATTCTTGGGATTAATATGCATCCGCCATCGCCGCCTCTAAGACCGCTAATAATTCCGCCATTTACTTTATTAAGTTCATTTACATTAAGTTTTACAAAATTAGTCATTATTGTTTCTCCTTTATATTATAGATTAGTCTTTATTATCTCTGTGATGAATTAAAGGCAACCGCCCATGCTTATAATGATCTTATACCACTTATAAAGTGGGCTGTCAGGGCTTACAGGGAAATATCCGCCGCTTACCTTGTCGAGTTCAGTTGCATTAAGTACTACAAAATTATCCATTTGTTTCTCCATTTTCTATGCTGCAATGTATAAACTCCGCCTACCTGCGCAGGATAATTCACCGCGCTGATTCTGAGCTGATACTTGCATTGATGTATGTTAGTTCAAATATGATCCTGCTTAATTGAGTCAATGTTCACTGGGGTAATAGAACGCCGTATACTATGTTCCTAACTGCACCGCCAACAAACGGATCACCGATAATTCTATTAATTTCCTTAGAATTCTATATGTTTAGATTACTTGATAAAGCGATTATAAACATATGTTGCACCGTAAGCGACAGCTGTGCCAATACCGATTGCACATGCTAAAGCAACGTCGTCAATACCAAAGATGCCGCCATCTGTGTTCATAAGCTCTTTTGTATTAAGTTCTGTAAAATTCTTGCTCATTTGAGTTTTCTCCTTTATATTAAATCAATAGCAAATAATCGGACCAGGAACTTTGATTATTGGTCCGGGAGTAGGGAACTTGTGCGGACCCGGATTGTAAATCAGTCTTGGATCATAATAATATCCGCCATTAAGCTTAGAAAGTTCGTTTGCATTAAGTACTACAAAATTAGCCATTGTTGGTTCTCCTTATTTATAGTTATAAATTTATATTTCTGTTTTCTGCTGCAATGTATAAACTCTGCCTACCAACGCAGGATGATTCACCGCGCCGATTCTGAGTAGATACTTGCATTGATGTATGTTAAGCCAAAAGGCTTGTTTTCGATATTTATAGTAATTTGCCGTGCAAATTGCTTCTTTAAAACTGTGACCCAAACACCTTATTTAAGAATTCTAAATGTGTATGGGAATACCGGCATTGGACCGGGAATATTTGCTCCTCGCCAATAGCATCCGCCATTCACTTTATTAAGGTCACTTACATTAAGTACGATAAAATTATTCATTTTTTCTTCTCCTGTATATCAGATCAATAGCAAACAATTATACCCTTGATTCCGATTGTGGGACCAGGAACCGGATGAAGAATCGGGCCTGTGTATGGTGAGACCTTGATCGGTGATATAACGCCGCCATTAAGCTTATTGAGTTCACTTGCGTTAAGTGTTGCAAAATTGTTCATTTTTAATTCTCCCTATTTTATCTAAATATTATTTTTGCGATAAATACGTATTATTTCATCTCATTCAAGCTCGATATAATCTTCTGGTTATACCTTTTTTCTCGAATTTTCTTTATTACTCTGCCTATTGCATAGCCTACTAATACACCTGTTCCGAGGGAGGCTACTGCAGTTAATATCATTATTAAAATTTCCATAATTTATTATTTCCTAAAAGTTGCACTAATAGCACAAGCTAATACACCAGCACTCAAAGCAATTTTTGCAGCTGTCGGTATAACGAAAGGAACTAATATAAAACCACCATCAGTCTCATTCATATCCTTAGCTGAAAGATCTGTAAATCTGCTCATTTTATTAGCTCATTTATTTTAAATCAATCAAAGTAAGATCAAAGGAATACGTGGAAGTCGTGGTAATGCAGGAATTATAGAAATTGGTGGGACTATAGAAATAGGAAGCTTGATAATTCCGCCGTTTACCTTATTGAGTTCACTTGCGTTAAGTGTTGCAAAATTAGCCATTGTTGGTTCTCCTTATTTATAGTTATAAAATACTATGATTATTTTCTTGTATTAGTTTATATTCCGACATGATACTGCTGCATACATATCTCCGATGAAAGCCACGTCCTCAGCAAGTATAAATGGCACTCTTTTCGTATCTCATATACGTATCATTATTACTTCTCTGCCTGTTCCATTGCCTTACACAGCAGCGATCCCGAGAAGATCTGCTGCAGTCAATATCATAAACGTCTTAGTTTTCTCTCGAATTAGTCAAAGAGACCGCTGACAAATTCCTTTGTGCTGTTCCAAAGATACTTGCAGCCGCTTACCCAGTTACCGGCAAAATCCTTTACCAGATTCTTTGCCTGAGAAATTACGCTTCCGCCGTTTACTTCGTTCATTTCCTGTGTATTAAGTTCTGTAAAGTTAGTCATTTTTAATTTCCTCCATTATTTCTGTATTAATTATTAGATTTTTAGCCGAATAAAAATTTTAATGCCTTAGCTATGTTTAGCTCAGATATTCGCTGTCTGATCTGGCTCAACGCATTTTCAGCCACAGAGCCGCCGTTAGTCTTAGTCATTTCCTGAGCATTGAGCTCTGTAAAGTTATTAGCCATTACATTGATCATCAATATTCTTACTTTGTAAGAGATCTGACAACACTGCCAATTACAAACTGATCTGTTGCAGGATCAAATTCACGGGTCAAAGTGATCTGACCGTTTCTCTTCACCACATAAAGAGGTCTTGTATCCTGCCACATAAAGCTGCCTGGATTGATATATCCGCCATTAGTGGAATTCATTTCTGCTGTATTGAGTATTGCGAAAGTCATTGTTATCTCCTGAATATCTTTCTCTGTCTCTATTTAGATTATATATTATAAGTTTTGATTATCTGCAGGACTTGCGTGAACCGTTGCACTCTGCTGATACAGACCATACTGCACCGCATCTGAGAGCTCTTGTTGCGACAACGTTTGCACCTGTTGCGATAGTTACGCTGATTGCAATTGCACCTATTGATGCACCTGTCTCGTCACCAAGTTCCATATCCTTTGCCTCTGAGAGAAGCTCGTTCATTTCTGTTTCCTTAACTGTATTGCTCATTTTATTTTCCTCCTATCAATAATTAGTCAAAAAGACCGTGAACAAATTCTTTTGCACCGTTCCAAATGATCCTGCATCCGCTTACCCAGCTTCCTGCAAATCCCTTTAACAGATCCTTTGTCTGAGAAACTACGCTGCCGCCGTTTACTTCTGTCATTTCTGATGCATTAAGTTCTGTAAAATTCTTGCTCATTTTATTTTCCTCCGTTATTTAGTTTCAGTTATAATTTTCTTAAATATATTCTGTTAGATCAGGTCTGATACAACTGAACACAGATCTATACTAAAAAAGCTTGTGGTCGGTGAGTATAAATATCACACGTATTTCATTACTCTTCTGCCTGTGGCATATCTGCACTTCGCCAATTTTGCGAAGATCTGATACAGTCAATATTATCAAGCCCGATATTATTGCCTGCTGTGATAAGATACTTTCATTTTGATCAATGAAAACACCTTTTTATATTGTTATCGTCCTCTTGATGATATAAATGGGGCTCCGCCAAATGGGAAAGTGATTATCCTGATAATGGGATCCTTACCATATTCATCTTTAACGCCGCGATTGTCTTTAAAATTTGTATCTGAAGAATAAGTATCCATTCTATCATCTCCTTAAAAACACCATAATACTTCAAATTTCAGATAAATCTGCTTCACATATCAACGCAGGAGCTGCGTCACCGCGCCAATTCAAAGCAAACAATTTCAAGTATCATGCGTTCTGAGTTCTGCAAATATTAATTATGTAGTAATTCTTCCGGCAGATATTGCTGCATACACGACCTTGCTCAAAAGGATAGTCCCCGACAAGTATAAATGGCACTTCTATTCGTATCTGTTACGTATAATTATTACTTTTCTGCCTTTCCCATTGTCTGATACTTCACCTGCAGTGGTAAGATCTGATGCAGTCAATATCGTTAAGCCTATATTATTAAAAAGGACTATTAAATGACTTGGTTATCAGGATGTTATATATAACATCATTTGTCATCTTATAAATTGCCGTTACTTGCGGCTTTCATTTATTTAAAATAAGTTCCGCAAAAAGCCATTGTTTTTATCCTTTATATTTTCAATAATTACTTAGTAATTACCTTGTATACTGTATAAGCTACGCTTGTAGCTGCTGCGACTTTAGCAGCGACATCAAGAACTGCCTTGATAGGGAGCATCGGCAGTGAAACTGAACCGCCGTTTGTAGCGTTAAGTTCATTAGCATTAAGCTCTGCAAAATTAGCCATTTTTAGTTTTCTCCTTGGTATTTATAGAATATGGGTTTATATTACTTCTTGAGAGCTTTATAGGCTGCATAAGCAGCAATAGGAACTACGACAACTGGTATAAGAATTGGTGCAATACCGCCATTAGTCTCGTTCATTTCCTTAGCATTGAGTTCTGCAAAATTAGCCATTTTTAATTTTCTCCTTTAATATTTATAGAATTATATCGTTTACTTACTTCTTGAGAGCGTTGTAGACTGCATAAGCAACGGGAGCTACCAGAATAGGTATAAGAATTGGTGCAATACCGCCGTTAGTCTCGTTCATTTCCTTAGCATTGAGTTCTGCAAAATTAGCCATTTTTAATTTTCTCCTTTAATATTTATAGAATATGGGTTTATATTACTTCTTGAGAAGGTTATAGCATGCAGCATATATAGCTGTAGTAGCTACAACAAAACCTGCAACGACAACCGGGATAACTCCGCCGTCTGTCTCGTTCATTTCCTTAGCTGAAAGCTCTGTAAACTTGCTCATTTTAGTTTTCTCCTTTATTATCAAACGTAATAATAAACAGGCTTGAAAGGTCTGATAGGACGAATTGGCTCAATAGGTCTGATCGGTCTTACAGGAAGGATAGTAACCATACCGCCGTTTAACACATTAAGCTCGTCCGGATTAAGTCTTACAAAATTAGTCATCATTTTAATTTTCTCCTTTTTGATTATAGAATTATCCTGTGATATTACTTCTTGATAGCACGGTAAACAGTATATACTGCAGCTGCTGTAATTAAAACTGCCTTAATTGGAAGTGTAGGTACAGATCCGCCGTTAGTCTCGTTCATTTCCTGTGCGTTGAGTTCTGCAAAATTAGCCATTTTTAATTTCTCCTTTTTACATTATAGAATATGGGTTTATATTATTTTTTCTTCGACAGTATAATATTTCGCCAATCCGGCAAACATATGGATCTACCGCCGTTTACTTCTTCTTTGTCCTTAGGGGTAAGCTCTTTCAGTTCCTTGTTCATGATAATTTTCTCCTTTTTATTACAGATATTTCTTTGCAAGCCTGCGCATATGATCCTGTATCATTTTTTTAGTACAGTCAAAAATAGCTATTGAAGTTCCGCCGTTAGTCTTTTCGCATTCCTTAGCATCAAGCTCCTTAAAATTATCAGCCATTTTAAGCTTTCTCCTTATTCACTTTTATAAAAATATTATTTTCAGGACTTCATTATCTGAAGATCCAGGGAAAACGCTTCTTCACCTTGATTGGTGGATCGATATCGATCACACGTCTGTCAATGAGCGGCTCCGAAACAGCATATCCGCCGCCTATCTTGCTTATTTCCTCGTCACTGAGTTCTACAAAGTTATCCATTTTTACTTTCTCCTCTTATATTGTCTGTTACTTAGAAAATCTTGTAAAAAGCTTCTTAAATCTGCTGACCGGGGTGCCATCGCAGATATATTCGGTATCAATAGCAGTGCAGACGCATCCGCCGTTGATCTCTTTCATTTCCATAGAATTAAGCTCTGTAAACATGATCCTTTTTCTCCTTTTTTTCTATCATAAAATTATGGTTATATATTATTTTCAGTTCTGGCAGGCCCTATATAATACTGCACCTACAGCTAATAAAACAGGTACGATGATAGTTGCCAGGCCGCCATTAGTTTCATTCATTTCCTTAGAATCGAGTTCTTTAAAATTACTCATTTTTCTTCTCCTGTGTTATAGAATCAACGTCTTTTTAACAAAGCTTTGGGATCTATTTTCACGGTCGGAGGCGGATAAATACATATCCGAGGTCCAACGGGATTGATATTTCCTCCATTGATATCCGTCATTTCATTGATGTCGAGGTAATTGAAGTTATTCTGATGTTCCATAATAATTCTCCTTATACTTGATCATTAGTTTCTGACGGATGTATCAGTTTGGAAACGCAGCATCCGATGGAGCTCATATATTTATTACTTCTTGAAAATGCTGCCTATCTTATATCCTAAAAACGCTGCAACAGCCAGAGCCAGAGATGCTTTAACCTTTGTTCCGCCGTTTACTTCGTTCATTTCCTCAGAATTAAGTTCTGCAAAATGTGTGCTCATAATAATTTCTCCTTACATTCAGAATTGATGTTTTATTTTTTAGGATCCTTCCTAAATTTTTACTTTGATAATTACTAAGATATTTGCTTATACATATGCTGTGATCATTTTGCTTTATTTTTCTTTGTTCATCTTACAAGCTTATTATAATCTGTTTCTGTTTTTTCTTCTACAGATCCTGAGTAAACAGGCGTTTTTTTGTAGTGAATAATTATTCGCTTTTAGTAAATAATTATTCATCAAAAAATAATAGTACAGCCACTGTTTTTATCAGCTTGTGTTTTCTGATTTATCTCTGTGTTTCTGTATTTATTATAGCTTTTCTCCTTGATCTTTACAATCTTTTCGGAGTAAACAAGCTATTTTTAGCAGTGAATAAATATTCACCTTTTCTTATGATTTTTTCCTGTTGTTCTTTGTTCTGATTATACTATACTACGTTCTGATATATTTCGCTATAAAAAAAGAGTAATTACCTTTTTTTTAAGAGTAAACGGTAAAAAAGCCGTGCAAAACGGCTATTTACCTGCAAAATCAGCAGTAACTGCCGATCATCGGAAGTCGTCCTGCACGTTTCACGCATTACTATGTCATTGCAAAAGCCCGTCTCTTCGGCTGTAAGCACGGCAGCCATTACTCCACGGCTCAGCAGCCTGCTGTGAGTGCTGCTGCGGAGCAGCGCTTCTTTGACCTTAACTGCTTATATGCAATGAAAAAAGCCTCCTATGGTTAGATAAAACCATAGAAGGCTTGATATGCTTGTTATTTCAGATCAATAAAGAATCGGCTTAACAGGGCATCTGGAACCGCCTCTTGTTACAACTGTAAGGCAGCTGTACTTAATGCTTACGAGGGGCATTGCGCTTGAGATAGGCTGTGCGATAGATACGAGATTACCAACTGCACTTACTGTACCTGCGCCGATTGCGAGCTCCTCTGTTTCTTCGAGAAGGCTGTTGATTTCCATTGACTTTTTTACATTTTCTGACATTTTATTTTTCTCCTTTAAATTTAGTTTTTTGGTGGGATTCTTATTTAAGAATTGGCTTAATAATGCACTTATAATCTCTTGTTACAACTGTAAGGCAGCTGTACTTGATGCTTACGAGGGGCATTGCACTTGAGATAGGCTGTGCGATAGATATGAGATTACCGACTGCAGCACCTGCGCTGATTGAGAGGTCCTCTGTTTCTTCGAGAAGGCTGTTGATCTCCATTGACTTTTTAACATTTTCTGACATTTTTGTTTTCTCCTTTAAATTTATTTTAGTTTAATATAATATATAAATATTATGCTGATTTAGTATAGCCTGTCGGTACATTATCCTCATGCTCATAAAGGCTCTTATAAAGGCCGCCCTTACGGATAAGCTCTTCATGTGTTCCGACTTCAGCTATCTGACCCTTTTCGACTACTACGATCTTATCTGCATCGTATACAGTAGAAAGTCTGTGAGCGATAACGATTCTTGTTACCTTGATATCCTGTAACTGATCGGATATAGACTTTTCGTATATATTATCAAGAGCGCTTGTAGCCTCATCGAGTACGAGTATTTTCGGCTTTCCTGCCAGAGCTCTTGCCAGAGCAAGACGCTGTCTCTGTCCGCCTGAGAAATTCATGCCCATATCAGATACGATAGTATTGTATCTCATCGGCATATTTTCGATATCATCTGCGATACCGACTATTCTGCAGGCTTCTTCAACGTCCTCCTGAGTAATATCATCACGATTTGCGACGATATTCTCATAAATAGACTTATTGAACAGGGTAATTTCCTGAGGAACTATACCCATCTGTCTATATGCATAGGATGTATCGATCTCACTAAGCTTGTGATCGTCAAGGTAAACCTCGCCGCTGCCAGGCTGATAAATACCTACCAGAAGCTTGGCAAGAGTACTTTTTCCTGAACCTGATCTTCCGACCAGTGCGATCTTCTCGCCCTTCTTTATGGAAAGACTGATATCTTTAAGAACATCAGCTGAGTTTTTGGAATATCTGAAAGATACATTTTCAAGCTCGATATTACCGTCAATATCGATCTTAGGCTTGCCTTCGTTTGATTCAGCTTCCTTCTGATCCATGATATCAGAAATTCTGTCGATATACATAGTGCTGTTTACTATGCTGATAAACATTGTACATACAGAACTTGCAAGTGAGAAGAAAGTACCTGAAAGCGAATAGAAAGCCAGTGCTGTACCGAGTGTCATTCTGCCGTCCCATGCAAACATAAGGCTTACGATAAGCAATATGAGCGGAACTACATTTACTATAGCAAAGCTGCATACACTAAGAGCGTTTCCAAGGAGTTCACGGTGTGTGAAGTTTCTCTTGTACACCTCAAAGCGTGAATCCCACTTTTTGCGTACTGACTCTTCAAGTGAAAGCATCTTAACATTCAGCATTGAGAAGATAGTCTCTGTCTGAACTTCCTGAAGCTTCTTCTGAGAAGCTATCATAGACATTCCTCTTTCTTTGAGTAAGAACTGTACTGCAAACATTATGAAGAATTCTATTGCAAAAACTATAAGTGATATTATCGCAAGCATAACATTCTGCTTGAAGAGATATACCATTATTACAGCGATAGCGCCGCATTCTATGAGTCCGTCTATTATCTGTCTTACAAGAACGTCTCTGATAGCCATACCGCTGCTCATAGATACGAGAATATCCGATTTATTTCTCATATCAAAGAATTTATACGGCAGACGCAGCAGCTTATGGAAGATACCGTTGTTTATATCCTGATCTATATTTGCCTGCAAATATATCAGCTGTGTGCTTTTCAGGAATTCAAAAAGGATATATGCTGCACCTGCTGCGAGTACGTAAGGCACTTTTGACATTACGCTTTCGCGGCTGAGTTCATCTATAAGCTTCTGTATTATGATAGGAAATCCGACTGAACCGACATAAGTTGCTATCGAGCATATCAGAATACCTAAATACAGCCATTTATTCTTGAATAAAAGAGGTATGATATTCTTTGAGAACTTTGGTTTTTCTTCAGGTTCGGGCATATTTTCGGTAGGCTGAGCATAGATCGCAAAGCCGCTGAAGCCTTCCTTGAATTCTTCGATGGAATATGTAAGAGTTCCGTATTCGGGATCTATTACCTTTACCTTGTTCTTGTAGATCTTCTTTACAACGATGTAATGTCTGTGTTCCCAGAGAACGATAGTAGGCTCATTAAGTTCCTTGAGTCCTTCGAACACTGTTCTGTATACCTTAACATCAAAACCGTGCTTTTTGAGAAGATTTTTCACCTGTAAAAGTGAACTTCCGTCACGGCCGATATCATTTTCAGCTCTGAGAGAACTAATGCTGATATTATAGCCATAGTAATTCATCAGCATACCTGCACAGCAGAGTCCGCACTCTGTCTGCTGCATCTGTTCAATAAATTTAAGATGATGTTTCATTTGTTTCACCTATTATCTTAAAGTAAGAATATCAAGCATATTCTCATTGTATTCCATGTCAAGTATTCCGACTGCAAGTGCCTGAGGTCCGAGCATGAATGAAGTATCCTCCGAATAGTAGAAATAATCACCGAATACCTTTTCCTTCATGCCTTCAACAGCAATTCTGTACTGTTCCATGCAGAATTCCTGAAGCTCCTTATCTTCCAGTACCTTAGCCAGTCTATTGAGTACCATCAGATTTCCCATGTCGCCGTGACAAAGGCAATGATCCACACCATAGCCGTTATTTCTGATAATTTCAGCGATCTCCTCAAGGTCACTGCGTGTTACGAATTTATCACCGAAGACTTCTGCTAATCTCATCTTCATTAAAGCGATTCCGGGAGCACCGTGGCACCAGTTGATAGAAACGCTGCTGCGCTCCTTATCTCTTGCCCAGTTATCGCGGTTGTTATCTATTACTCTGCAAGACTCTGCATAAGCACAGCCTTTTTCAATAATATCAATAACTCTTTCATCATTGCTGAATTCATAATAATCAGCAAATGCATCAACTATGCCTGCGACACCGTGAGCATATCCTGTATAGCCTTCAACGCCCCAGTAGAGTGCATTTTCATTCTCATAGTCAGCTCTTGCAATAAGCTCATCAGCGCATTCTCTGATCTTTGCTCTTGTGAGCTCCTTGTCCTCATTGCTGAAGCCGTCAAAGCCATCGAGCTTCTTGTATACATAGATCAAAAGCTTCATAAGACCTGCAACACCTGCAAGGAAGTCAGTCTGTGACATCTTTGCCGGCTTTACATTCTTTACAAGAGCCCTGAAAACGCTTGCGACCTTAGCCTTGTCAACTCCTTCGCGGGCGAATGAATAGACAATTCCTGCAGCTCCGACAAATCCGCTGAGGTCGATCTCTTTATTTGCCATTACCTCTTCAAGATTATACTCAAGCTCAGCTTCTATGCGCTTTGCTAATTCAAGAGCCTTCTTATTTCCTGAAGCACGGCTGTAAGCCATAAGATAGAGATAAATTCCGGAAAGACCGCTGTAGATATCGGTTTTCATGTATGATACGAATGTAGGCCAGTCAGGGCTTCTGTTGATGTTGAGCCAGATGATATTGCTGACTTTATTTCCCTGACGCTGAACGCTCTTTTCTTCTGTTATCTGTAATATACGCTCAAGATAATCTGCACCGGAAAAAGTCTTGTCCTTTACCTCTTCAGGGCATGAACATCTCTTTGTATTTACCTTATCTGCTGACTCGCCTTCTTCTTCAAGCTCTTCAGCAAAGCTGAGGCTGATAAAGCCGAGCTGTCTCTTCATATCGAGCTCATTCATGCTCATAATAGTGTCTACAGCACTGCTGAGAAGAGACTTGTCAAACATCTGACCTGTAGCAAGGACCTCTGAATCAATGAGTTCAGTACCTTCAGAAGTACACATAAAGTAAGGGATATCGCCATTATACATATCTCTTAACTCAGAGCGCACAAGACCTTTGCACATTCTGCTTCTCTCAGTAACTGCAATTATCTTAAGCAGGAACATTTTTCTGTCCCATGCATTTCTGAAAAGGAGCGGATGATAGCTTGTTCTTACGATCTGATCGTATATATTGGTAGAACGAACAATAACTCTGTTCATCTTTGCAGCAAATGCATCTGTGATGCACTTAACAAAAGCCTGCTTATCACCGCATACGAGCTTGTATGTCATCTCAAAGCCGTCCATAATATCCTCAATAAACTTAACAGCATCCTGCTTTTCGCCGTTAAGTACAGGACAGCAGCTGTGGGATTCCATAGTGCCGAATACCTTTTCGAGCTTTATTTCGCCGTCCTCACCTCTTACAGGTGAAACGCTTACAAATGGTGATTCCTGCTCTCTCTGACGGCCCATAGCGCCGACTTCGAGCTTCTTCTTAGTATTTGGGTTAACGATCTGCATTGGCAGGAAACCTGTCTTCATTACTGATCTGTCGATAATATCCAAAGCTTCGTCACAAGCACCTTCGATCTTGGCACCTACCTCAAATACGATAGAATGGAGCAGTGTTTCGAGATCTATGAGGATAGGATCCGACTTGCTGCAAATGATATTTTCGCTGTGGAAATCCTTGCCGTTGAGCATATAGATTATGCCGAGCAGCTCGCCCATCTTTTTATAGTAATCATGTACCTCACCCTCATTATCGCAAGGCTCAAAGTTGATAAACTCTGTCCAGCCCTGCTTATCAGTTGTGTGATACTTGAATAATTTCAATTCCTTGAATTCAGGACCGCCGTTTTTGTTGAAGTAACCGATCACTTCATTGAATGCATCTTCTGTTTCGAGGGATCTTGGCTTATAAACGATCTTGATATCATCATTAAAAGTCATGATGCAGACCATTCTGCCTTCTCTGTGGCTGTCTCCCTCTGAGAAAGATATCTTCTTTATTGTCCTGACGTTGTTGTTTACCTTTGTTCTGATATTTTCAATTTCTTTTTCTGTGCCGCAGATAAGCTCTCTTGCCATATTTACGAACCATCTGCATCTTACGTCTAACAGACGAATAAGCTCAGGGTAATTATTATAAACACCTGTAAGGAACTCGGGATCTTTAAGCATCTCGTTATACTGATCCTGTACCTCTGTTTCATTTTCACCTGAAAGCTTATCCTCTTTCTTTGTATAACCAAATTCCTGAAGGATAACTCTGAATGCTATATCATAGCACTGTGTATAAAGTGCCTCAAATGTATCTTCGCATAAAAGTTCTTTGTCTTCAATAATACTGCAGGATTTAACCATCTCAATGATCTGCTCACCTGCATTTCTGAGCAGTGGGCGGAAAAATTCATTCCATGTATATTTATCTGTAACTGCAGAAAACATAGCATCATAAACAGTGCTGTTATCTGCAGCAGTATTTTCGGTAATTAAGTTTTCGATCAATTCTGTCTGAGAATCAGCTTCAGAATCATAGTTTTCAAGGACCTCATCTAAAGTACAGCCCCAGTATTCTTCAATATAGTTATTAAGTTCTTCTGTATCCTTTACGTTAGGTAAAAGCTTTGTCCATGTATCGATAGTAGATTCTTTTGTAAGCATTCTCATTTTTGTTATCCAACTTTCATTAGTTATTTTTGCTTTAACACTGATCCTTTTCAGTACGAAACTTAAAAGGATCAGTATAGCAAATCTTTTTTTGGGGGGTCTTAATAATTACTTAGTGATAATTGTTGTACGCGGCATATTGCAGATAACGCCTTTTGTTACAAGCGTTACTGTGGCGATAGTTCCGCAAGCTACACGTGAAACAAGTGTTGCAACACCTGCACCAGCCTCTTCGCCAAGTGACATATCGTTTGCTTCTTCAAGAAGCTCATTCATTTCTGTTGTTTTCTTTTCTGACATGATATTTTTCTCCTGAAATTTCCTTTATTCTCTTATCTTCTGATGAGACCGCATGATACGCGTGAAAGATTGCACTCTGCTGAAATTGTGTATACCGCTCCGCATCTTAAAACCTTAGTAGCAATAGATGGAAGGATCGAAACAGCGCCGCCTGCCTCTTCGCCGAGTGACATATCGTTTGCTTCTTCAAGAAGCTCGTTCATTTCTGTTGTTTTCTTTTCTGACATTGTTTTTTTCTCCTTATTATTTTTTAATTACTTTGAAAATGGGTTGCATGATCTGCGGCTTGCGAAACACTCTGCTGAGATCGTACGTACTAAACCGCAGCCGTAGACTACTGTTGCGATTGGATTAAATACACCTGCACCTGACTTTTCGCCAAGTTCCATATCCTTTACTTCATCAAGAAGCTCGTTCATTTCTGCTGTCTTCTTTTCTGACATTGTTTTTTCTCCTTATTATTTTTTAATTACTTTCTGATGATATTGCATGATTTGTGTGAACGGCAGCACTCTGCTGAAACTGTAAATACTGATCCACATCCCAAAACCTTAGTAATAGCAATTGGGGTGATGATACCTGCGCCTGCTTCCTCACCAAGTGACATTTCATTTGCTTCATCAAGAAGCTCGTTCATTTCTGTAATTTTCTTTTCTGACATTGTTTTTTCTCCTTTAATCATTTTATTTAATATAATCAATAACCATTTTTACTTAAAAATAGTTATATGAATCAGAATAATTTTCTTCCGAAAAATCCGGAAGTACCTGTCCTGTGTCCATAGTCTGCATCAAATGCTCTGAACATATCCGGCTGAATGTAAGCACTCGAACCTATTGCCGAGCCGACCTTTGAAATGCCTGCGCCTTCTTCAAGATATTTGTCATCAATTTCTTCAAGAAGAGACTTTTTGATTTTTCCGTTGTTTTTCTTAAACATTTCTTCGTTCTCCTATTTCAGTTTCTTTTCCAGTATTTTTTATACTGTCCTGAAGTTTTCATACCGGATTTGTTTTCTGTATTTACTATAATACTTTTTCCGTTTCCTCTCTACCTTATCGGAGTAAACAGGACATTTTTCATAGTGAGTAAATATTGCTGTTTTTGAGAGATTTTGTTGTTTTTTCCTTTGTCTGAATATACTATACTCCTCATTTTGCACTTTCGCTATGGAAACGGAGTAAACGTATTTTTAGCAGGAGTAAACGAGCAGATTTCAAGATTTTTCGTCATTCTCCGACTGAAATTTTTGGATTTGCACTGAGTGCAAAATCAAAAATCCGCGTAAAATCATTGAAAACTCGGTCAAACCATGTTATAATAAAGAAAAAACCTATGAGAAAGGCAAGTATATGATCGTTATTTCCTTATTAAACAGAAAGGGCGGCGCAGGCAAGACCACGGCAAGCGTAAACCTTGCAGCTATATTCGCCCACCTTTACAACAAGCGCGTACTTTTAGCAGACATAGATCCACAGGCAAATGCCACCACATACCTTAACAAATTCATATCAAAGGACGAGATCAGCGTATATGACGTAATATGCAAGGATACTCCTATAAAAGAAGCGATCATCGACACCGATATAGAAAACCTCAAGCTGATCCCTTCAAATGTAAACCTTGACAATGCCGATACTCAGCTAATGATGCTCCCCACCGCTAAGGAATTCGTTCTGAAGAAGAAGCTCCGTGAGCTTGAGAACGATTTTGACTACATATTTATAGACTGTCCCCCTGCAAGAAACAACCTCACCACCAACGCTCTCACAGCGAGCCATTACACCATTCTTCCCTGTGAGGCTACGGAATACGGCATAGACAGTATTTTTGCAATGACAGAGTTCATTTCCAATGTACAGGCAGATGTAAACGACAACCTTAAAGTCGCAGGTATCCTCTTTACCAAGCGAGAGAACACCACCGCTCAGCGATACTATATAGAGCAGTTCAAGGCAAATCTCGATTCATATCACTTCTTTGATACAGAGATCAGAAAGACCACCGTAGTCGAAAAGAGCCTTGCGGAGCATTCTCCGCTCATCGTATACGGCAAGCGCGAAGAGGTCACAAACGATTATATAAAAGTCGCTGAGGAGCTTGAACGTATAATTAAAGGAGAGGTCTGAAAATGGCGAAGAAGTTCAATCCATCGTCTGCTGCCGACAGATTTGCAAAGCTTGGCGATGAAGTTAAAAAGGCACAAAAAAATGCTGACAGGACCGAAATGATACCTGTCAGCTCCATAATATTCAATGACAACAATGTATTCAGTGCGAATGATACAGAGGAAGAGATCCGCAGCTTAGCTGAAAACATCAGAGAAAACGGACTTATCCACAATATACTGGTCGCTGAGATAGCTCCCGATCAATACCTCCTCATCTCAGGTGAGCGCCGCACAAAAGCTGTGAAGTATCTTGGAAAAGATACCATAAAAGCCACTATCAAGAGCGGACTGTCAGAGTTTGAGATAATGAAGCTGCTTTTCTTTGCAAACAGTGAGACCAGAGAATACACCACAGAAGAAAAGATAAATATCATAAATGATTTCAAAGAGAAGCTTAAAAGTATTAACATCGCCGATAAGGGGTCTGTAAGCGCGTTTAACGCCTATGTCTCCGAGGCCTTTAATATACACCCGAGGCAGGCTTCGAAGCTTATAAGCATATCCTCGGAGCTCTCAGAGGCATTGAAAGAGCTTCTCTTCTCCGACACCATAGATATCAACACCGCAGCAGCCTTTGCACAGCTCCCCGAAAGCTATCAGGGTTACGCAGCTGACCTTATTGCAAAAGGAAGCAAAAAAGATGCAAAAGACTCTGTTCAGAAAGCCCTTGACTTTACCAAGCTTTCAAAGAACGTGATCTCAAAGTCAAATAACTCTCTTTCAAAGAACAAGACTTCATATGCTTACTACACCAAGCGCATTAACAGCGCAAGGGACGAGCTTACTCAGCTTACGCTCCGTCTTATGCAGGACGAGACCAACGACGAAGAAACAACAGCTATACATGAGCAGATCCGCGATATAAACGCAAATATCCGCAAATATGAAGAGATCCTCAAAGACCTTGAAGCTGAGCAGAAAACAGCTCTTTCCCACCAGTCAAAGGATATAGACAAAATATTCAGAGAACTTTCAAAGAAAAAAGCTCCATCCAATAAAATCGAAAGCAGATCCGACTCAATATGCAAAGAGGCAAAAAAGATCGAGACATCTGTCAAAAAGCTCATGGAGCTGAGTCCGTCATCAGAGCTTGAAAAGATATCCTCTCTTATTGAAAAATATCTCCGTTCTCAGGAGAAAAAATAATTCCACGATCATATAAAACCACGAAAAGCAGGCAAAAAGCCTGCTTTTTTATTTCTGAAATTTTCGGATTTGCACTGAGTGCAAAATCAAAAATTTTCGTTGGTGTTTATTCAATTACGGGTTCTTTATTTCTTGTTTACGGTTACGGTGTTCAAGTGATACCGTAATTGATTTTCTTCATTTTATATCATATCTGCTCCATTAGCAGTAGAGCATTTACTTAAAGAAACTGCTTATTATCAGTCATTCCGTCTATGATTGTTTGATAGTTATTTTAAGATATATTTTATAATATATTTTCGGCTATCGCAAACAACGAAAAATAGCATATTTGCAGAATCAATTCCCACCAACGTATTTCTCGATTCACACCAATACATTTCTCAATTCCCACCAGAACATTTCTTGATTCACACCAACGTATTTCTCAATTCCCACCAATGTATTTCTTGCGATACCTTAACAAAGTATATTATGTATGCCTTTTTAATTCCCACCAACTCATTTCTCAATAAACACCAAACACGTTGACAATAGTGTTTATTGATGATATAATAAATGTGAGGTGATATTATGTCTGACGTATTTGAAACAGCATTAATTGAAAAAAGAAACATATTAAACGAGCTAAGATCTAACAACCTGACGCTGCAGGAATTGCGTTTCTTTTCAATTTATCTGTCAAAAATCAATCCGAGAGATAAAAGTACAAAAGATGTGAGATTCCCTTTATCAGACTTTCAGAAAATCATGGGATTTGGGAAATTAAATATTGCACAATTAAAAGCGAGTGCTGATAGTATATTAGGAAAGAAAGTTTTCATTCCTCATGAAAGCGGTGGATTTAAAGGCATTGTATTATTCGACCAATGTGATGTAAATAAAGACAGCAAAGGCGAATGGTATGTAGAAATCAGCGCAAGCAGTGCTGCACTTCCTTTAATGTTTGATTTCAAAGACAGATATTTTAAATATGAACTATGGAATGCTCTGCGACTTAAATCTTCAAATCAGATAAGAATGTATGAAATACTGAAACAGTATGAAAGTATCGGCAGACGAGAAATAGCCGTAGATGATCTTCAAGCAATGTTAGGTGTAAATTATACTCGCTGGGACAGATTTAAAAACAGTGTTCTGGATAATTGTCAGAAAGCTCTTAAAGAGATCACGGATATTTCCTATACTTATGAACGAGGTAAAACAGGTGCAGGAGGAAAATGGCTGACTATTATCTTTCATATCTCAAAAAATGTTCCCGTAAATACACAGATGACATTATTTGAATCCGAAATTGCAGAATATATTGATCTGAAAAAAGTCAAAGGAAATGACAGTGAAGAAAATGCCGAACGTCTTTCGCCTGAGCTCCAGAACATGATACTTTTTGCAGACGATCTTACAAAGAACGATGTCAAAGAGATATATTATGCCATGCAGGAAAAAGGCTATGAAAATATGTTTTTGTCTTTCAAGCGCCTGTATCAGACTGCCGTAAATAACGATCCGGCAAATTTAAAAGCATATATCCTCGGCATTATCAGAAATGAAAAAATCTGAGATCTTGTGATTCGGATCATAATAATTTTTTGATTTGCACTCAGTGCAAAATCAAAAATTTCAATCCTGAAACCCGCATAGGATGAGCAGTGTTTACAATTTGGACATAGTTTGTTTACAAGAAAAAATCGGCTCCGTAAGATACGTACAGAACTATACAATATATTTTTAGTACATCTCTTTTCAAATTCTATACCAAACAGACTTGCTCACAAATCAGTTAAACTTGCACTCTCGAAAATAAAAAATATATCCGTTCGTCAGAACGGATACTGTCACGCAATACCTGTTTTGGCAAAGCTCACTCAGAGCTTCGACATAACAGGATCACACTGAGAGAAAAATTGAAAATATTTTTTCAGTGTGACAGCTCCGCAGCGTAAGGGAAGCCCCCTTAAACCCTTGACTATTTTTTGAAAGGGAATGAAAAAACATGTATCCAGAAAACATGCAATAAAAATATTTTACAATAAAAAGGAAGCATAATATCCTTACTTGACATACAAAATCAACTGCTATATAATAATCATAAAATAAAGAATTAACCATTATATTTTCAAACGTACGAAGGAGTCTCAACATGAAAAAAACTTTAAGAATAATACTTATCATAGTTGTATTTATAATTGGCTGCTTTGGCAGCGGCATGCTGATAGGAAAGATATTAAAACATATATTTGGAAAGTCGGTATCAACCGGCGGAAGCGATAGCACAGTTATAATGATCTCATCAATAGTCTCGCTTTTCGTTGCATTTTTGCTGACAATAATAATACATGAAGCAGGTCACCTTGTCTGCGGACTGATAACAGGATACAAGTATCTCTTATTCAGAGTAGGCTCGCTTTCTCTGATAAAGCGCCGCAATAAATTTGAATTCAAAAAGTTTTCTATACAGGGCACAGGCGGACAGTGTATACTTATGCCGCCCGACAGTGATGATCCTAAAAAAGTTCCCTGTTTTCTCTATCATTTAGGCGGCGGACTTTTCAATTTCCTCACTGCGGTCATAGCTTTTCCCGCAGCATTTGCTACTCACAGCAATATTCTGAGACCTTTTTTTCTGGTATTAGGAATGTTATCATTTTTTCAGGCTCTTATGAATCTTATCCCCATAAAAGGACAGATCCCGAATGATGGTTATAACATACTTATGATGCTGCGCAAACCTGCTGAAAGAGTTGCTATGTACAAAACTCTAAAGGTCAATGGCCTGCTTTTTAACGGGTCAACTCCTTCTCAGATTCCTCCTGAGCTGTATGAACTGGGTGCTGAAGGGTTCTATGATGTAGTCGAAAAAGTGCTCAAAGGTGAAGCACACATTGACAGTTTAGACTTTGAAGGCGCAGAAAAACTCTTTTCTGAAAGTGCCGATAATAACACGATCAAATATTATCAGCTTGAAAGCCGTTCTGAGCTGCTGTTCTGCAAGATAATGAACGGTGCTCCTGCCGAAGAGATCGACAAGATATATGACACCGAACTTGCCAACTTCATAACCGCCGCAGGTAAAACATTAATATCAAAGCGCAGACAGATGTACGCTTATCAATTGCTGTATAAGCATGATGAAGAGGCTGCTGAAAAGGAATATCAGGCAGCTATGAAGCTCAAGGATACCTACCCCATCGAGGGCGAAGTAACCGCTGAGCTAAAACTCTTAGACTTCATAAAATCGCGCAAAGAAATCGCTTTACAAAATTAAACAGCAAAAAAGCTCCCTTCAAACAGGGAGCTTTTGATTTATTCCTCGATATCGGTCTCTATCATTTTGCAGAGATAAGTAAATCTTTTTTCTTTTTTAGGAGAGTAAACATTCATCTTATTGACCTGACTCACAAGGTAATTGCACATCTCGATATGGTCATGGCTTGGAACAGCTTTCATAACAAGATCCTGCAGCACTCTTACCTGCTCGGAAGTAAACTCATCATTAAGCGCATCTCTGCCCAGAAAGTCTGCAAGCTCAGAGCCGTAACTGATCTCATCACTGTCGTCATTTAATACATTATCAGGCAGTGCGTCCAGCAGCTCGGCACTGGGCTGCATATCAATGAATTCATCAAGAGTGAGCTGATCTATATAATCCTCATTTCTGCTTATGTAGAAAATAATAGTCAGCCATTTTCCGCCTGCACCTGTTCTGCCGCGCTCATAGGTAAAGCAGATATCCGTTGTATCCTTTAAAGCCTGCTGGCAGCTGTCAAGGACCTTTTTTTTGAAATTAGACCAGCCTGTGCGGTCCGAATATTCGTTATCAGAAACTCCCAGCAGTTCGCGGAGTTCTCTGACCTCGATCTCACGTTTGCCTAATTTTTCATACTGCTTCAGTATTTCATACATACGAACCTGATTAGCCGATTTCAGCCTTAAAGCGTTCCAAAGCTCATACTTGAAATAATGGCTCTTGAAATCAAACATCAGCGGCAAAGCTTTGTCATGAGCATCTATCTCCATATACCATTTGCCGCTGTCATCCTGATCTATCTTGCATTCCTTAAAGAGCTGGAACGCTGTATATCCGCCTCTTTCGGTAGGAATATGGACCAGCTTGGTCAGCAGACTGTCCGTGCTTGCACGAAGCTGTCCTATATTAAGCTTTCCAAATCCCATTATGCGCTGAAAATCTTCTATGGGAAATCTTACTGCTCTTGTAGAGAGATCCCAGGGATTGATCTTGGATAAATAGATACTGAAAAAACGAAGCTCCTGCACTGTCATATTGTTGCTTCTGAGTTCGTTAAGTACATTTCTTTTTTCAACTATTGCTGTTTCATAAATTTTAGACATTATCATCACCCAAATAAAATTATATCATAGCAGTAAGTACTTGTCAACAATAAAGTACGTAATTAAGAAATAAACGGTACGTAATCAGAAATAGAAAGTACGTAATTAAGAAATGCAAAGTACGTAATCAGAAATAGAAAGTACGTAATTAAGAAATGCAAAGTACGTAATCGGAAATAGAAAGTACATAATTAAGAAATGCAAAGTACGTAATCGGAAATAGAAAGTACGTAATTGATTCCGCAAAGGTGCTATTTACCGTCGTTTGCGATAGCCGAAATCAAGTATTAAATCAATATTAAATCAAGTATTAAATCAATCTATCAATCAATAGGGATTTTTGACTGACTGATTGACCGACAAAAAAGCTGTTGAAAAATGTTGAAAGTGTTGAAACATATTTTCCATATACGAACATCAGCGATGTTAATTTTGTTATATTAGTTCAATAAGATTGACATTTTTGATAGTGTATGTTATAATAAATTATACGTTTAGGGTATGCATTAATTATATAAACCAACACATCAAAAAACATAATGTCAATTATACATGATCTTTCGTTTTACAAAGAACTGAAATAAATTTCGTAATGACAAAAATCATTGAAAATGTTATTAGGGATAAACGTGAATATAATTATTGGAAATGTGCGTATGTGTTTGGCAAACAAAAAATTGCTTTCGGATATGATCCGGAAAGCAGTTTCGTTTCAGATAAACACAGGCGCATTTTTTATTTTAGGGGAATAAAAAAGGAGCTTCCGCTCCTCTTATTATCTGAAAATATTATATTTTTGCTTACTGTGATCATCCGATCTGAATATCGGATAAGTACATAAGATTCTATAACGCATATAGCGGTTATAAGAGTATTAGAATATAAGGCGTACTGACGTGCTTTATGATTACATAGGCTATAATTATTAATTTAGTGGGTTATATATCATCTCCATATGCTTAATATTGTATTAACAATAGTATCCATTTTTTTGCTTCCTTTCGTTGTTTTTTCACGGTTCCGTTTCATTGATCTTATTATATGCCGAATAGTAAAAATCAACTACAAATAAGGAGTGAAATGGATAATTTTAGGAGCGAACGGTAAAAATTATTGTTTAGTATGTACTAAGAACTATTTTATTAGAGTGAATTTTATTTATAAACAAATATATTAGGAAGGGAGTAGGATATACTGCAAAAATCGCTGTATATTGAGATTTAATGATATGAGGATTGCAATTTGTGATGATCAAATGCCGTTACATGACGAGCTTAAAAAGTGTCTGGAGGAATATGCGCGTGAAAGGCATTTGATAATAGTTTATGATGATTACTTAAAAGGGGCAGATCTCATAGCAAGTGAGATCGAGTATGATATCATATTCATGGATTATCAGATGGATGATCTGGATGGACTTGAAACTTCAAGACGAATAAGGAAGAAAAATATTAAGACGACGATAATATTTCTTACAAGTTTCAAAAACATAGTTTTTGATACGTTTGAAGTAAATGCTTATCGTTTCCTTGTCAAGCCGATAGATATGGAAAAGCTTTCATCGGCAATGGACGATTATCTGGCAAGTCTTGATGACAGTAATTTTCTTCTGATAAAGACCGAGGACGATAACAAGAGGCTTAATATTGACGATATAATTTATATTGAGGCAGCAGATAAATACTGCTATATACGAACAGTAGAAGACAATATACTGTATAAAAATACTTTGTCTGATATTGAAAAACAGCTTCCTGAAGAGAAGTTTTTCAGAAGTCATCGCACTTATCTTGTCGGATTTAAGCACATAGTATCACATACATCAACGGACATACTGTTTGACAACAAGGAAAGAGCACTTATCAGCAAATTAAAGCTTACACCTTTTAAAAAGGCTTTTACTGACTATGTGAAACGATATAATTTCCCTAAGAGGTAAGAGAAAAATGTTGATCAAAGTTTTATTTCATTTTTTCATGTATGTTTTTCTTGAGTTCATAGTTATTAATTATATTCATATGTTTAGTGAGTATAAAGTAAAAAATAAATTATATACTGTTTTGATGGTCACTATAGTTGCGGCGATTTATTGTACAATTGTAAATAAAAATAGTGAAATCAATCATTTTCCGGTAATGTTGAAACTGCTGATCACTATATATTTTCCAATAAGTAGATTAGTGTTATATGTGCTTGTATTTAGAAAAATTAGTATAAAATTAGTTTATATATTTCTTATTGTACTTTCTACTAATCAGATTTATGCTAATCTTATAAAAACGATAATATTAGATGAGAATATATTAAATGGGATAGCGTATTTAATTGAATTTATTGTATTATTGGCTTTTATGGTATATATAAAGAAAAGACACAAGGAAGAGATGTATAAAAGAATTATTGCATCTCTTCCGAGAAAGCTTTATGTATTAATACTTGTAATGCTTTTGATAGCATCAGTATTCGTTATGGCAGCATTACGTGATGATACTGATGGTATTATGCAGTATTTCCTTATCCCATCTATGATAGGACTTGTAATATCCACAATAGCTATCATAAAGATCGGCATATCCGAGACAGAAAAAAAGGCAAATGTGGATATACTTTCAAAGCAAGTAGAGAGCCAGATCGGCTATTATGAGAAGATAAACAAGATATACGGTGAATTCAGAAGCTTCAGACATGACTACAAAAACCATGTGCTTTGTCTGCGCGGACTTATTGCTGCGGACAAAAAGGAAGAGGCTCTTGAATACATGAATACCATGCAGGATATGTCTTCTGTGGGAAAGAACAAGTATCACACAGGAAACGTTATCATCGACGCTCTGCTGGACGACAAGAGCGAAAAGGCAGAAAAGGTCAATACAAAACTCGAGTTTAACGGCATAGTGCCTACCTCGGGAATAAGCAATGCAGATCTTTGCGTTATCATGGCAAATGCCATAGATAATGCTATTGAGGCTTGTTCAAAGGACGAGTCTGAAAAGGAAAAGACTATAAAGGCAGATGCTGACTTCAAGCAGGGATATTTCTTTTTCAAGGCTTCTAATCCTATGTTTGAAGAGGTAAAATTCAAAGGAAAAAACAAGGTCGCTACTTCAAAAAGCGACAAGGAGCATCACGGTTTTGGTGTTGCAAATATAGTTCGTACCGCTGAAAAATATGACGGTACTGCTGAGATATCTACTGATAACAATGAATTTACAATAGATGTTCAGCTGCTTCTGAAACAGGCGTGAGTCTGTTCTGATGATCAGGTTATATATTCAGTTTCAAAGAAATAGAGTGTATTTGTTGTCATATACTCTATGTCCGGAGCTGATGTATATATAAAATTTTATGTGTGCTAAGGAGAAAAAATGGAAATACTAAAAGCAGAAAATCTTGTAAAAACATTTGCACTAAGCGATAAACAACGAAAAACTCTTGGTACAAACGAGAAGAAGAAGATCGCAGTAAACGGCATAAGCTTTACTGCAAGATCGGGTGAAGTATTCGGTCTGTTAGGTCCTAACGGTGCAGGCAAGACAACGACCATGCGTATGCTTGCAACACTTATAAAGCCTGACAGCGGCGATGCTCTGTATAATGATGTGAGTGCAGTAAAGACTCCCGAAAAGATACGTTCAGAGCTTGCATTCCTGACAACTGATCTGAAGCCTGATATGAAATCAACTCCAAATCTGATGTATGATTTCTTTGCAGAGCTTTATCATGTTCCTAAGGATAAAGCGGCTAAGCGTAAGAAGGAGCTCTTTGAAGAGTTCGGTATAAACAAATATGCCGATACTATGATATCCAAACTTTCACAGGGACAGAGACAGAAGGTATCACTTGTAATATCAGTAATACATGACCCTAAGTTCATAATATTCGATGAGCCTACAAACGGACTCGATATTATTGCAGCCAGAGTGGTACGTGAGTTTATACTTAATATGAAAAAAGCAGGCAAGTGTATGATAATCTCAACTCATTTGTTTGATCTTGTAGAGAAGGTCTGCGACAGAGCTGCCATGATAATGGACGGAAGAATAGTTGCAGATGATACTCTCGAAAACCTCATGCAGGGACGCTCGCTTGAAGATGCGTTCTATGAAATTTATACAAGCATTAACGGCGGAAAAGATGAGGTGTGATCCATGAGAGATATTATTACAGTTGCAAAAAAAGAATTAAAAGCATTTTTCAGCGATAAAGCGATATTGCTTCAGATGTTTATCCTTCCATTTGCTATCGTATTCGGATATGGTATGCTTATGACAGCAACATGGTCAAATATGGCAGATGATAAAGCTCAGAAGAAAGACGAAACTGTCATTGCCTACAGCGTGAATGCCCCTGAGGAATTCAAGACTGTGCTTGACGAGCTTGGCATCAAGCCTGCGCCTGATAACGATGTTGAGAAATACAAGGAACAGGTAAGAAAAAAAGATGCAGAAATGATCATGGTATTCCCTGAAGATTTCAAAATGAGCGAACCCGGTTCAGCATCACTTTCAAATATAGATATCTTCTATAATTCCGATAAGAATTCGTCAATGGAACTTTATTCCGAAACGACAGCAATGTTTACCACAATGCAGCCGAGAACATTTACATTCAATGAATCGGCTGATACAGATTATAACCTTATTGATAAGGCTTCGATGCTGAGAAACCTTCTCAGCGGAATAATCCCGCTCATGGTATTCATGGCAGTGTATATGGTTTGTATGAGCCTTGCAGCAAACTCCATTGCTGGAGACAAGGAAAAAGGATTCCTCAATACATTGCTGGTAACACCTATAAAGAGAGAAAGCCTTGCAGCAGGAAAATCCATATCAATACTTGTGGTAGCAATAATCGCGAGCTGTTCAGCGTTCATAGGAATGGCGATCTCGCTGCCTAAGTTTGCAAAGGCATTGAAGGTAGCAGAAGATACAAGCTACAGCATATCAGATTATGCATTGCTTTTAGGAGCAGTTATAACCGGAGCGTTCGTATGTGCAGTAATACTGCTTATAATCTCAACTGTAGCAAAGGACACAAAGCAGGCAACAACACTTTCACCTATACTTCTGCTTGTTGTAATGATACCTTCGCTTATGTGCTCGACAGAAAGCTTTTCAAAGAATGTTGAGAAGCTGGGAACAACAAACTATGTTATTCCTGTATGGAACTCAGTAAAGCTTCTTCAGGACGGAATCAAGCTTGATTATTCCTGGGCAAATGCAGGTATAACATTCGGTGTAAATGTAGTAGTTGCATTATTTGGAATATTCTTTATAGGCAAGCTTTTCAACAGAGAAAAGATAGTAAACGGATAATAAGAGAAAATGAAAAAAGCAGGCTTTATGCCTGCTTTTTTTGTATCCGCAGCTATGAAATTTTTGATTTTGCACTGAGTGCAAATCCAAAAATTTTTCGTAAGGATAAAAGGAATACAGCCCCGAAACAGCGAAATAACTGCTTCAGGGCTGTATTTATATATGAAGTTTGTCAAGAGATTGTTATATTAAACGAGTCCGACAACGATACCGATACCGGTACCGGGGAAGAAGGAGATGTACTTCTTCAGTGCATCGTAGTCTTTTGAATTTACTGCGTAATCGCCGTTAACGTCATACTGTCTGCTTATAAAAAACAGATCAGTAAAACCATGTGGATCATAAATAGCAAGCTTATACTTTGATGCTGATTCAATGTTCTTTATCATTGAGTTGAGCATATTAAGATCCTTTGAATTTACAACACCATCAGAGTTGAAGTCTCCTGTATGAAATGTAAGTAAAGGATAAGATGTCGTTACGCCAGCAACAACGAAGCTTGAGAATGAAGAGTACTGAGTGAATTGAGTGTTGCCTTTAGGCATATGACTGAGATCATTCTTGTCAAGCTTGCCGTCCCAGTTTATATCGAGGATATTGAAAGCGCGGGAATAAGGTGTGATAGTTACTAATTTATTGATATAAGCCTCAAGAACAGCAGTATCTTCTGAGGTTATCTTCTTATCGCCGTTGATATCGCCCTTCATAGGCATACTGCCTAAAAAGCTTAATCTTGAATCTACGCCTGCAACAATATTTGCTGCGTTTGCTGCAGCTGTTGTGGTTGCTGCGTTAGCTGAAACAGCGGAAACGCCGCTGACAGCCATGAGTACTGATGCTGCGAGAGCTGAAAGTGTCTTTTTAAGTTTCATTTTTAAAATCTCCTTTGATTATATGTTTATTTAGCGATCATAGTTTTCGGTATTGATATCAGTCAAGATCAATAAAGACGGTAGATAATAGGATAGGATATATAGCTTTCCATAAGATCAACGTCCTTTGAGTTGACAAATCCGTCATGATTAAGGTCGTGAAGATCGTTTCTTAATAACGGAGATATATATGATGTTGTATTTACTATTCTTCCGTTTATTTTCATATAGGATGGGGATGGGATTCTTTTTGAGTCAAGATTATTGTTAAGGTTAGAAAGATCCTTTGAATCTACAACACCGTCATAGTTGAAATCTCCTGTGCGAAGAGTATAAGCTCTAATAATTGAAATGAGAGGTATTGGAGTTGTAGGAGATTTCTTTAACATGATATCAAGATCTGTGCTGTCAAGCTTGTCGTCCCAGTTTACATCGAGTACACGGTAAGCTGTAGAATCCTTAGTTATCTTGATAAGGCCCTTAAGGTATACATCAAGAACGGCTGCATCTTCTTCATTTACTTTCTTGTCGCCGTTGATATCGCCTTTCATAGGCATTGTTCTGCGTAATTTAATAAGTGAATCTATGCCGCTTACAAGCTTTGCGCTTGCTGCTACCTGAGTATTTAATGCTGCTGTTGAAGCTGTTGTGGTTGCTGCGTTAGCTGAAACAGCTGAAAGGCTGCAAGCCATAAGTGCAGATGCCATGATTCCTGTGATGATTTTTTTGAATTTCATTTTCATATTCTCCTTCTTGTTTTGTTATTGTTTTTTTAGTTGTATTATTATATTGATGTCTGAATATGGTTCAGATCAATAAAGACGTATTAATGGTAAGTAAGTTATATAGCTGTTCAAAAGATTATAATCCTTTTTATTTACTGATCCGTCCTGATTAAGGTCATAGATACTTGATCTTTTAAAAATTGCCTTGTCTGTCAGAGCAAGTTCATACTCGCTGAGAGGTTCAAGCTGGATAGGATCATCTATTCGGATAATAGGATCGAATATTATACCACCGCCGATCTGTCTTTTAAGGATATTAAGATCCTTTGAATTTACAACTCCATCATCGTTGAAGTCGCCTGTATGAAGATATTTGTAATTCAGTGAAGGTAATACAATTTTAAGTTTGCTCTTTTTTGGCATAAGTGCAAGATCAGATAAATTAAGCTTGCCGTCCCAGTTTACATCCAGTACACTATAAGCCAGTGAATTTGGGTCTATCTTGATATAACCATTCAGGTATACTTCAAGAACTGTTGTATCCTCAGAAGTTATCTTTTTATCTCCGTTGATATCGCCCTTCATAGGCATTGTTCTGCGTAAGCTGATCATTCTGTCAAGATTGTCGACGATCTGTATGCTCTTTGTTACATCAGCATTTACTGCAGCTGCTGCGTTAGCTGAAACAGCGGAAACGCCGCTGCAAGCCATAAGTACTGATGCTGCGAGTGCTGAAAGTGTCTTTTTAAGTTTCATAATAATGTATTCTCCTTTATATATGTAAATTGATTTTTTAGCTTTTGTAAATTAGAAATGTTCAGTTAAATAAGAGGAATTACCGGCGCAGGAATTGCAACGACTTTGCGAGTAATATACTTTTCTAAAGCATCACTGTCTCTGTAATCTGCTATACCGTTGAGATCAAGGTCATATTTGTTTATTGAGCCGAGACGGACAACTGAAAGGCTTAATATACTCTGTGATGAGAGGTGATTTTTCATACAGTCAAGGTCCTTTTCGTTTACAACGCCGTCGTTATTAAGATCACCTGATCTGTAGGGTGGAAGGTAATGATACTTTGCCATGTAATTAGGTGAATCAGGCAGTATGCTGAGATCCTTTGTGTCAACTACGCCGTCCCAGTTTACATCGTATATCGCGTCTTTACCGAGGAGTTTGTCTAATATCATATTTGTTCCGTTAATGTATTTTTCGATAATAGCTCTGTCTTCCTTAGTTATCTTTCCGTCTCTGTTTGCATCACCTTTCACAGGCATATCCATATAGCCATATCCGAATTTAGTGGTTTTCTGAGGGGTGCTGCTTGCTGCGTTAGCTGAAACAGCGGAAATGCCGCTGCAAGCCATAATTGCTGATGCCATGATTCCTGTGATAAGTTTTCTGAATTTCATTTTTGTTCCTCCAAATATGTTTTATATTGATGTTTTTTATAATGGATTTTTGGATTTGCACTGAGTGCAAAATCAAAAATTTCATGTCGTTTATTAATGTGAAAGTGCTGTATTCAGGCATTTTCGGGATCGGCAGATGTTATACAGCCGATTTATTTTTTACGTTTTTTGTAATGCCAAGCTCTTTTACTTTTTTATAGAAGCGGTTTGGCTTCATATTCAGCTTGCTCATAGTCTTTACAGCAGTCTGAGAGCCGTTTACCCAGTTTGCACATTCCTTTCTGAATGCGGCTTCATCAAATGGGAGCGGCTTTCTGCCGTGATACTTTCCTTCGCGCTTTGCAATGGCGATGCCTTCACGCTGACGCTGGATTATCATTTCTCTTTCAAATTCGGAAAGTCCTGCAAAGATAGTGAGGATAAGATTTCCCTGAGGAGTTGCGGTATTGAAGTTTTCCTTTACGCTTATGAGATTTACTTTCTTTGTTCTGAATTCCTCTACTATGGAAAGAAGGTCCTTTACATTTCTTGCAAGTCGTGAATACTCTGTTACGATAACAGTATCCTTTTCGCGGACGTAATTGCGCATTCTGTTGAACTGTTCGCGGTTAGTATCCTTTCCGCTCTGCTTGTCAATGAATATCTTTTCGCAGCCAAGCTCTTTGAGAGCGTTTATCTGACGAGCTTCGTTCTGCTCTATAGTGCTGACTCTTGCATATCCTATTTTACACACTGTGATCTATCCTTTCTGTTTGGTTTAAGTGGTATTTTTTATGGAGATGTTTGTATTTGAGGATATCGAACCTAAATACATAAAAGATTGGTCTGTGATTAGGGTATACCCTAAAGAAATATATGTTATGCCGAGCTGTATTCAATACCGATACAGATATCGATTATGCAGTTATTGGAATTCTGGTCACCGTTTCGGATCACGACGTAATACGGACCTGCTGAGGTCTTGAAGTCGTGATCGCGGATAAAGTCCTGAAGCAGCGCTTCTGTCCGTGACAGGTCACTGAGGTTTCCCTCATGGCGAATGACAACTGCATTGTTGAGCTTGAATATGGGTTTATAGCTGTATTCGTTGCATTTCTGTATCTCGCCCTGTACGGGGATCAGGATCTCTACGTTTACTGTTTCTTCGTTGTCATGTGTTTTTTCAGCAAATATGATATTATCATTTTTTTTCAGATCAAGCACATGGAGATTATCAGAAATGTACTGGGTAAGTTTCAGAATATCCGAATGCTTGACTTTAGTGCTGTAGCTGATTAGATTGTTGAGTTGTATGTTCTGATGTTCTATTATCTGCATATTTTACCGTTCCTTTCTGATCTGGATTTTTGGTTTTGATTTTGTAATTAGATTATAACGCAAAAAATCCGGACGGTCGATAAAAGCGGAGTAAAGATGTTATTTTTGGCAGTGAATGACACTTTTGTGTTGCTGTATTTTAGCGGAAAGAGAAGATTTTTGATTTTGCACTGAGTGCAAATCCAAAAATTTTATGGTGGTAAAAGCCGTGTTTTCCGCAATATGCCGTAAAATGACTATGACCGCATAGAAACTGTGCGGTCATAATCTGTTCTATAATGATAAGGAGAATGGTTCTATATTTCAAACCGTTATCCGTAAATTGTTTTTATTCAACAAAGTTGAGTTTCTCAAGAAGCCATGATATAGCCTTTTTCGTACCGTTGATAGATTTTGCGCGGACGATCATGCCGTTTTTGAGTTCGTGAGTCTCACCCTTCTTGTTTGTGAGTGAGGTGTCGGAAAGGCTTGCCTGAGCAACGTAATACTTTATTCCGGAATCGTTTGATACAGCATCGGCTGAGATAGATGTGATCTCGCCTGAGAGCTTGCCGTATTCGCTGTATGGAAGTGCATCGAATGCATAGTCTGTCTTCTGACCAACGCTTATCTTTGAGATATCGCTTTCGGGGATATAGAGCATTACCTTGAAGCCTGTGCTCTTAGGGATAATGCTGCAGAGTGAATTGCCTGCCTGTACCATGTCGCCGCAGTTTACATCGTTGATGAGTGTGACTGTTCCGTCAACAGAAGCTCTGATCTCGGAATTGTTGATGTTGCTGTCAAGTTCAACAAGCTGAGACTCAAGCGAAGCGATATTGTCATTGAGAGCGTCGATCTCTGAGCTGATCGTCACGATAGCCTCGTTTTTGAGCTTATCAGAGGATAACTTTTCATAGTTATCTGTGTTCATTGCGCCCTTTAATGAGAGCTCAAGGCTCTTCTTGGACTCTTCAAGGGAAGCAAGCTCATTTTCGATAGAGTTTATAGTGATCTCAATCTTTGAGATGTAGGTGTTTTTGATAGTTGCAAGATCCATAGCAGCACTCTGGTATGATGATTCAGCAGTGGATACATCGTAGGATGATACTTCTGAGCCTGCGTTTGAGAGATACTCGTTATAGAGCGATGTATACTCTGTTATAGCTGTGCTGTAGTCATTGATCATGGAATTGTAGGCAGATGTGAACTGCTCATATTCAAAGTTGAGGTCAGCATTTGAAGATGTGAAAGTGCTGTCCTGTTCGATGGCTGCCTTGAGGTCCTTGTATTCGCTGAGAGCTGTCTGGAGCTGCTCGTTTGAACCGTCGTTGATAAGCTGGTTCTCAAGGAGCACGATCTGTGAGCGGATATCTGAAAGATATGAGTTCTTATAGTCTTTTGCAGTCTGATAGAGGTTATCAGCAGTCTGCTTCTTGAACTCTACCTGTACAGAAGAAACTGAACTGTCTACCTGGGCAGAAAGCTTCTGAGCGATATTGTCATAAGAATTTCTTGACTGGTCACAGATAAGCTTTGCCTTTTCGTAGTTTGTCTTATAGTCGTTGTATTCCGAAACAACAACGCTGTCTTTTCCTGAGAATTCGCTGTCAGTTCTGATACAGCTGATAAGGCTGTTATACTCTGAGATACGGGAATTCTTTTCTGCGATGCTGTTGTTTATGGAGGTTATCTTGTTCTGCTTTTCCTCCTGAGAAAGGCTGTTATTGAGGATAGTGTTGTCTACTTCCTTGGCAGAAAGAAGCTTTCCGTTCTTATACTGCTCAAATCTGTAGAAGTATTTTGAGTCAGAAGCATCGTTTTTGAAGAGGTTTTTATCGTCCTTGATGCTCTGCATGAGAAGCTGTGTATTGCTGAGGTCAGCCTTGCTTGATGCAAGCTTTGACTGGATAATGTCCTTTTGCTTTGCTGCATAGTCTGAGTCGAGAACAAAGAGGACATCGCCTTCCTTTACTTCCTGACCTTCTGAAACGCATATCTGCTTCAGCTTACAGCTGTTTGTGGCAAGTATAGAGCTTGCTGATTCGTTGGTTTTCAATTCACCGGTAATGTTGGTGTATTGGTCTATCGTGAAGAAACACATAGCCAGTATAGCTGCTACTACGAATGTGCAAAGAATGTAAATGAACCATCTGATCTTAGGGGATTCCTTGCTTTCCATTACCTCGCGGCTATCTGATATGTCATTTAAATCGAGAATGATTCCTTTCAAATTAAAAGCCTCCTTTATTTAGTTGTCTGCTGAACGAACATCGGATAAGCGATAGCGCATATCTCTGTCTTCGTTTCTTCATCAGACTTGTTATCGTCTGTTGAACTGTTGTCTGTGTCGGAAGCTTCAGCAGTTTCTGTTGCCTCGGCTGCTGGGGTCTCCTCTGACGCTGCGAGCTCTGCTGCTCTTTCGGCTGCTTCTGCCACTGTTACTATTGCAGGTGTGGTCTCTGTTTCCTCTGCCTCAGGTGCTTCTGCAGCGGCATTTGAGTCGATAGCCTCTGTCTCTTCAAAGATAGACTTGTCAGGGAGCTGATCCTTCCAGAGCTTGTAATACTTGCCCTTGCTTTCGAGAAGTGACTTGTGAGTACCCTCTTCGATGAACTTGCCCTTTTCCATAACAAAGATCTTGTCACACTTCATGATAGTGCTGAGTCTGTGTGCGATGATAACTGTTGTGATGTTCTTTGAAAGGCTGTTTATGGTCTTTTCAATAGCCTTCTCTGTGATAGAGTCAAGGTTACTTGTAGCCTCGTCCATGATGAGGATATCAGGCTTCTTGAGGAGTGCTCTTGCAATAGCAAGACGCTGCTTCTGTCCGCCTGAGAGGTTTGCGCCGTTTTCTTCGAGCATTGTGTCGTATCTCAGAGGCATATTATTGATGAATTCGTCTGCCTTACTGAGCTTGCAGGCTTCGATAATGTCTTCGAGTGTTGCATCTTCGTTTCCGAGCATGAGGTTTTCCTTGATAGTACCGCTGAAAAGGAAGATATCCTGAGAGATATAAGCGATCTTGTTTCTGAGGCACTCGAGATTGATGTCCTTTATGTTGTAATCTCCGATATAAATGTCACCCTTTTCTAAAGGATAGAAATTCATAAGGAGCTTGGAAAGAGTTGTTTTACCTGAACCGCTTCCGCCAACGAGAGCGATCTTTTCGCCTGCCTTGATATCCATGTTGATGTCTTCAAGTACAAGCTTTCTTGTTCCGTATCTGAAATCGAGGTTTCTGATCTTGATGTCCTTGTTGAGTGACTCGGGATTGAGCTTCTTGTGCTCTGTTTCAAGCTTTTCTACCTCAAGGTCAAGGATCTCGCTGAGTCTTTCAGCTGCTACGATAGCTGTCTGCATTGTAGGCTGGAGATTGATGAGGTTTTTAACAGGATCAAGGAAGTAAGCAAGAAGTGCATTGAATGTGATAAGGCTTCCGAGAGTCATATTGCCGTTGAGTACGCTTACTACGCCTACCCAGAGGATAACTGTTACACCGATAGTAGAAACGATGTTTGTAAGTGTCTGCTGAGCGTTTGTGATCATGCCGCCCTTGAATATGCTCTTGAGGAACTTGATAAAGAGCTTGTCTGTCTTTGCCTGTGCCTTGTCCTCTGCATTGAATGCCTTGACTGTCTCTATACCGTTGAGTGTCTCAACGAGGTAAGATGTTACCTGTGCATTGTTCTCCATCTGTACTTCGTTGATCTTCTTTACAGGCTTATTGAAAGCAAATACGATAACGCCGTAAAGTGCAACAACGATGAGCGCGATGAAGAAAAGTGTATGATTCTGCTTGTAAAGTACGATACCGCCCACAAGTGCCATGAGAGTATCGATCATAATGGTAAGTGTGGCACTGGAGATAGCATCTCTGATCTTTGATGCGTCAGAAAATCTCGATACGATCTCACCTGTTTTTCTTGTGCCGAAGAAGTTCATAGGAAGCGCCAGAACGTGCTGATAATAGCCCAGTATCAACGGGATATCCAGCTTCTGACCAAGATGCAGCATAAGATGATTTCTGAATGCCTCTAAAACTGCCTTGAAAATGTATAAGCCTATGACTCCTACCGATATCGCCAATAGGGTCTTATGCGTCGAATTCGGGACTATGTCGTCCATTATCAATCGGAAATAGAACGACGTCAGTATTCCGAATACCGTGATAAGCAATGATGATAAGAATATATTTACAATAAGTCTCTTCTGAGGGAACATCAAGCCGAAGAAACGAGAGAGAACTCCCTGATTTTCATTGCCCTTCTGGAATTTTGCTGTTGGTACAAGGAAAATGAGTACTCCCGTCCATACCTTGAAGAAGTCCTCAGGCTTGTATTTTACGATGCCCTTTCCAGGATCGGCAACAATGACCTGGTTCTTTGTTATTTTGTGCACTACTACATAGTGAAGAAGACTTCCGTCAACTACTATATGTGCGATCGCAGGAAGCGGAAATTCACTGAAGAATGCTTCCTTGTCTCCCTTTACACCCTTTGCTGTAAAGCCGAGCTGTTCAGCAGCTTTTATCATTCCGTAAACATTGGTACCCTGTCTGTCAGTACCCGCAACTTCTCTGATCTTTGAAATTGCTATGTTTAATCCGTACTGCTTTGAGATCGTAGCCAGACACGCTGCGCCGCAATCCGTAATGTCATGTTGTTTTACACAGTAGTATTTCATAAAATCACGTTCCTTTGTTTGTTTTAAGGTTTGGTTTATTACATTTATGATTATACTGTATGCCTATGCCTTTTGCATCTCAATGAGAGTAAACGGGATTTTTATGAGAGTAAAAAAAAGAACACGACGGTTTTTAGAGTAGTAATAGAACATTTGAAAAAAATAAGACCGATTTGCTAATCGATCTTATTGGGTAAATATGTCTTGCGTTTATTTTATAAAGAAAAACAAAGCATAAAACATAGCACCTATATTTATAAATTTGATAATCTGATAGAATATATTGTTTTTTAAAGATGAGAGTATAACTGCTGTAAAGAAAGGTACGATGCTCCATAATGAATGAGTGTAATACATGATGCCTAATCCAGCAATTGTAAAAACTAAAATACATAATGTAAGTAAAAATGAACCAGTAGAAGTTTTTTTACCATCAGATAACCAATAGGAATGCATGCCGCTGTTAAATATCTTTCCTTTTTTAGGAACTTGGGTTGAAGCGTTATTTGCATTAAGATAGTCGCCCATGCCTACAATCAGCATTAAACTGCTGATACCGGTAAGTATCATTCTTAGAAGTATATGCATATGATTACCGAATAATAGCACACTCATTAAAGGAAGCATTCCGAGTATTACATTAGGTGCGTATGAGATCCAGATAAATCTTGACTTGCTGACGGGTTCTGTACAATATACAAATAGAGCAGCGTAGTTATTAGTTGACCATACTTGTTTTAATACGTCTTTCGGGAAGAAAATAGCATGAATTATTTCATGGACAAACTGAAGTATAAAAAGACCAAGTATTGAAGATATCATTGCAATAAAACAATATTTTGATGTAACTTCTTTTATAAGCATATTTTTTATTATATAGCTTACTATAAGACCGGCTGCAAGATATATTGGTAATGATTTTATAACACCTTTCATAATAAAAGAATTTACATCATTTGGTTCTTTGAAGATAACTGCTCCTTCTCGTTCACAGGTTTGTAAAGCATTTTCATCTTTTAGGATTCCTTTAAATTTGATGTTTAGCATAATGATTACTCCTTTTCATATAATATTGGAAATGGTTAATTATAAAGAAATTTCCTTAAATATATTATATTGGGCAAGTATGTTTGTGTCGTTTAGAAAGGAGTAAAGGGTTTAAAAAAAGGAGTAACCGTAAGTTACTCCTTTTAATTAGGTATGTAAGTAAATCAAAAATTAGCTAAAGTGCTTGATGATTTTGCCAGCAGCATAACCTGTAGCCACACCTGCGCCGATTGCTTCGAGACCTAAAACTATCATAGCACCTGTGATAACGAAACCACCGTTTGTATTTGAAAGCTCTTTTGCATTAAGTTCTGTAAAATTAGTCATTTTTAAATTCCTCCTGATAGTTAATATTTATTGAAAAATCTTATTTTTATTGATTAGTCGCAGAATGCCCAAGCAACACCGAGTCCAGCACCACCTGCGAAGCAGCCGATTGCAATGATTGCACCTGTTGTAAGAACGAAACCGCCGTCAGTCTCAGCCATTTCTACTGCGTTAAGCTCTGCAAATCCATTATTCATTGTATATTCCATTTTATTTTTCCTCCAAAATATAGTTATTTACGTTCGTTTAGATCAAGAATTAGCAAAAGTGCTTGATAACTTTACCAGCAGCATAGCCAGTTGCTACGCCTGCACCGATTGCTGTAGCAGCAGCAACTACCATAGCACCTGTGATAACGAAACCACCGTTTGTATTTGAAAGTTCTTTTGTATTAAGCTCTGTAAAATTAGTCATTTTTAAATTCCTCCTGATAGTTAATATTTATCGAAAAATCTTATTTTTATTGATTAGTCACAGAATGCCCAAGCAGCACCGAGTCCAGCACCGCCTACGAAGCAGCCGATTGCAATGATTGCACCTGTTGTAAGAACGAAACCGCCGTCAGTCTCAGCCATTTCTACTGCGTTAAGCTCTGTAAAA
>Ga0256406_1001271_pt1 | contig 41638 bp, 29 predicted proteins | sample RumenRJG_03DNA_FD_185986 | JGI IMG/M metagenome (GOLD analysis project Ga0256406, IMG submission 185986) | Bovine rumen microbial communities from Lethbridge, Alberta, Canada - RJG_03 | ecosystem: Host-associated > Mammals > Digestive system > Stomach > Rumen | place: Canada: Alberta | collected... | reverse complement strand
AGCTAATCACTTTTTAGTGAAAATCGTAATGTTTGAGCGCTTTTTCAAATGCGTTCGAAGAACGCATCCCCCAGTTATATCGTGCCTTTGTTTTAAAGACCTCTAAAAGTTTGCTGCAAAGATACCACAATCTATTGTAATAGCGCAATAAATTTATCTGCAAAATCGTAATAATCAGTTGTTGAGGTACACAAAATGGAAAAAGCGGTTCGGAACAGTTTGTATGAACTGTCTCGAACCGCTTTTTAAATGTGATGTGCTTCAGCCGTATTGGCGTAGCGAGAGATTAACGGCTTATTTTGTCCATGTTGTTGCACTAACGCCCGCCTTGATGCCGTCGAGTGCATAAGGGCAGAAGACCTTCAGGTTGGCACGGTCAATGATGGTCATCGTTGGCAGTGTGGTGGAATTGATATCCCAGACGAATGGTATTATCCCGTTGGCGGGACCGTATTCGTTTATGCTCTTGCAGAAGAGTTGTATGGAGTTGTTGTTCTCCTGGCTGTTCTCCTGCCAGTTAACGCCGTACTCGCCGAGAATGACAGGATAACCGTTGTCGGCAAACTTGCTTTTCATCCGTGAGAACTGGTCCTTCATGTAATTTACCTCATCGGCCGAGCCCCATGTCTTTGTGCTGTTGGCACTACAGAAGGTCCAGGGCTCATAGTAGTGAACCTCTACCATCAGACGGCCGCTGCCACCTGTCTGGTCGGTAGGCATCGTGAAGTTGATGCCGGCATCGGTGGTTGAGCCAATGTTGACTGACGGGCCCTGGACTACGAGGGTACGTTTTGCATTGTTTCCGCCGGTAGCACGAACGGCATCGACGAATGCTTGGTTGTAGCGTTGCAGGATTGGGGTGAGCTCGGCGTGATGAGTGCTGAAGAGATTGTACTCCTGGAAAGGCTCGTTGAGGCCTGCAAACAGCAGGTGGTCGCCATAAGCCTTGAAGGCTGTGGCAATCTGTGTCCATAGGTTTTTAAGTGTGTCTGCCTTTGCAGTGATATCAGCCTCGGCGAGAGGCTGGTAGCTGTCGTGGGACTTGCTGAAGCCGTCGACTTCTATCCATCCGTTGTCCCAGTGGTCGTTGAGTACTACATAAAGGCCGTCGTCGATACAGTAGTTCACGATTTCCTTCACTCGTGTCATCCATGCCTGGTCTATTTTCCCGGTAGCGTCGGCGTGAATCATCCAGGCTGTCGGAATACGAACGGACTTGAATCCTTGGGCTTTTACGTAGTCGATGACAGCCTTTGTTGTCACCGTGTGTTGCCAGCCAGTCTCGCCGCCAACCGCCTCGAGTGTGTTGCCAAGGTTCCAGCCTGGGTACATGTTCGGAGCCAGGTCCATAGCAGCACCGCTGATACTACCCGGACGGTCTTCTGTGGAGCCGTTGCCGCTCGCTTGTGAAACGGGGATGGTAAGTGTGAGAGTTCCCGCGGTGATGGTAACGGTTGCTGTGCGTGCTGATGACGTTGTGTTCTTGTCGGCCGTGAGTATTATCGGCTGCGTGAGCTTGGTGGGCAGGAAGCTGCCGGCTTCCGCCTTCAGCCAGGAAGCGTCGCTTGTGATGGTTTTTACAGGGGCGTTGCCATTGGCGGTAACGGTCTGCGTGCCACCATCGGCGGAGAATTCTACAGTCTCAGGGGTGAAGACGACGTGTGATGTAATTACATTATCGTCGTCATCGCTGCAGGCTGCAAATACAGAGGTGGCGATGAATGCCATCACAAGTATTATTATGTTCTTTATCTTGTTCATCGTGTTATTAATTCTTGGTCTGTTAGTGATAGAGATTGCGGACTCTGCTGTCCGCAATCTGTTATCTGTTGATCGTTAGAATGTCGGAACAGCAAACAAACTGTTGATGTTGAAGTCGACCTTCATGCTGTTTCTGAAACCGAGCTCATGTATTGTACCGTTGTCGTTGGCTCCGAAAGCGCATCCCTGTTTGCTAGTGAGGCCGTACTGGTTCCATAGCTCCAGCCGGTAGTTGTCTCCATCGCTGGTGTTGGGAACCTTCGCTGCGTCGAACGATACGGCATTGCCGTCGAGCTGCAGGCCTGTAAGCGTGCTGGTGAAGCCAGGCAGGAATTTGTACAGACCCGGCACCTGGATGAAGGTCATTATAGAGCCACCGGTGTAGTCGGTGTTGGTGTCTGTGCTCTTGATGGTCATGCTGACGCTCTTCGGCGATACCTCGTACTTGGCTGTCTCCTTGTTGTAGCTGATAGTGAACGAAGCACCGTCGTTGAAATCCCAGGAACCACCCCATGACGGGTTGATGGTGATGAGCTGTGGGCTGTAGGTGCCCTCGATGCCGTTAAGGATTATGGTGTATGTTATCTCTACCTTGCCGGTGAAGGAGAATGCCGGGTCGCTGGCCACATTGGTAAGGTTGCTGAACGGCGATTCCTTGACGAGGCCGTTGGAGGAGTTCTTGCCCCAGATGCTGAACAGCTCTATGCGGTAGTTGCCGTTGTCTTCGATGTCGCCCATAGGCATCTTGTTCTCGTCGAACTTGATGCTGTTGCCGTCGCACTTGATGTCGTCAATGCGTACGAAGGCATTCGGGAAGCGGCTCTTCAGGCCCTTGAAGTCGATAAGGGCGACCATAGCACCGTTCATCGTGCCTTCGTAGGTGAAGGTGTGCTGTCCTTCCAGCTGGGTAGGATCGATGCTCTGGACGGTTGTACCCCAGTTGCCTTGCCAGTCGCCACCGACAGACATGAAGTTGACTGGTATCTGGGAGTCTTTGTCATACTTAGCCTGGCTGTAGTAGTTGACGGAGTAGCCGTAGTCGCCGTCAGGCAGTGCAATCTGCAGACCGTCTTCAGTGAGGGAGAGGATGTTCAGCTTTCCTTTCTTGGTGCCAATCCATGTGTTTCCGCAAAGAACGTCTACAGTGGTGTTGATGGTCTTGTTGACCGCATCGAGGGTGTAGGTACCCTTCTCGTCGGTAACGGTGCCGTCTTCGGCTATGCGGTGTACGAAGATAGAGTCTTCGGTGAACCGCATGTATCCGTAGTCCTTACCGTAGGTGTAGCCAATCCATCCGTTGTCGGTGCCCATTTCCCAGTGTGTGCTCTGGTAAGGGTTTGGTTCGTTGTTGGTAACAGTGCCATAAGTGTCTGTGGAGCCCCACTGTGTGAACGGACCTTCGAAGACGTGTTGCTTGCCGTCCTGGCCGTTGTCCATATACCATGTGGTGTAGAGCAGGCTCTTGTTGAACGGTACATTTCGTGCAACGGTGACCGGGCGTACTGCCAGTGCCTCGTAGACGGCGCGTGTGGCGCGGACACCAGTGCTCTGGTTGAACTCATAGTCCACAGCAAACTGGGTGTTGCTGGGATTGATTGTGCCGGTGAGGTAATATCCGTGCTGGCCTTCCTCGGTTATGGTGCTCTCTACACGCTTTCCGGCTGCAGGCAGGAAGATGCTGTTGCCGTTAGGACCGGTTACCTTGTAGCCGCTGACGCCATTGTCGGTAGTAATCCATTCTGTCTTACAGAGACGGAACAACTCTTCGAAAAGGTCTGCAGTAGGCAGGGTTCCCTTGCCGCCTGTTGCCTTATATGCGATGTCGCGGGTCGTCTTGTATACATCAGCAGAGGCATATCTGGCAGGGTCTATGCTGGGGTCTGTTCCCGTCATGTCGCCGAAACCAAAGAGACCGCCATAGTCAGTAGAGTCTTTTGCGCCGATATTGCGCTTGGCCCACTTGACTGACAGGCCGAGGTCGACGAAATCGTCATCGACATTAGTGTTCTGGTTCAGTGTCGTGAACGAACGGACCTCGCCATAGACGACACCTGTGCCCAGGTCCAGGTACGTTGCGTAATAGTAAGTGGTGCCAGGGAGAAGGCCAGCCTTGGTGATGTCAATCTTATCGGCAAGATTGGTCTTTATTCGCAGACCGGCATGCACGGAGTCAGGATTGGCGTTTGTAGAAATGACGATGCCTGCTTCGGCATCCTCCGGATACTGTGATACAGCACCGGAGAAAGTTGCTGAATTAGCATCCACGTTGGTTACATCGCCGGTGGTAGCCGTAGCATTGGTTGTTACAAGGGTTTTGACATCGCCTTTGTAGGTAACCTGCCCCTGAAGGGTAACGTATGCCTGGTAGTAAATGGTCGTGCCGGTCTTCAGACCGCTGAGTGTGGCTGAGAATTCTGATGCAGAGGCTCCTGAGACATTCTCGGAAAGATTGTCTTGCTCGAAGCCGTATGCGAAGCCTGTCGTGTATGATGCTGTGTTGGCGTTCTCAAGGCCTTTAACCGAACCGCGCAGGGTAGCTGTCGTTGCAGTTACCTCGGCGTCGCCGGTTACAACAGAGCCTTCCTTCAGCAGTGGCGTGGTACTGGCAGAATAGTCGTCATCGCTGCATGACGAAAGAACTAACATGCCCATCACTAACAGGAGAATGCCAGAAAATATATTTTTTATTTTCATAGTTGATGTCTGTTATTAGTTTGTATCTTTATTCAATGGTGATGCTCTCAACGGTGTATGCACTGGTCGGGTCAGCGGCTGTGCAGTAGCCGGCGTATTGCATCGTGATAATAAGGGCTGATTCGCCGTCTGCCCAGTTGGCGGTAGCACCGGTGTCATTAACCCATGAAACAGTGTATGTTCCATCACCGTTGACGGTTACAGCACGGCTGTATGAGAAACAGTCGGGTTCCCAGCCCTGCTCGTCTCCTCTGTTGACGCATAGTGCCATCTTGGCTGGTTTCGTCATGGTGAGGCCGCTGAGACGAACGGTGATATTAATCTTGTGATTCTTCTTTATCTTTATTGTTGCCGGGTCTACGGCGTCGTTGCCACCACCCCACGGGTTGTAGACCTGGCAACGCAGGTACTTGTCTGCATCAATGTAGTTTTTGACCTTTGAAGCGTCGAACTTCACTACAGTGGGACCACTCTGGCTGCTGATGGGCTTGTAATTGAAGTCTGCAACAAGATAGGTGTTTATCATGCCGCCGGCATCCTTCTCTGCCGGAACACCAATCATAAGCTCAGAACCCGGGTCGCACTTGAAGACTGTCCATTCCTTGCCTGTCAGGGCTATGGTGCGGCCTTTGCCGTTGACAGTGAACAATGTTATCGGTTTGTCGAATGTAAGGACATTGTCTGTGATGGTGAATTTGCCGGACTGGTCGCCGTATTCATAAGAATATGTGTAGTTGCCGTCCTCGGATTTGCGCTCAAAGGTAAGTTCGTTCTCGATGGCGTCGTCGGTCCATTTCGGATAAGTGGTTGAGCCGTAATTGCCGCCTGTCATGCTTGTCCAGTTAGTTCCGTCCCACCACATGAAGTCGTAAGCAGCATCCTCGTTGAAGGTGTACGTCATCTTGGAACCAACGAATGTGGCACCATTGATATCTGTGGTGAAGAGCTTGTTTGTTAAGTCGTCGATGGTTGGCGTCTCGGGTGAATTAGGATTGATGTAACCCGGTGCGTCAGATGGAATGATGACCTTTCCGGTCTTTACGTCCTCTGCCACAAAGTTCCATACAAGCCACCATGCGCCCTCGCTGTTTGTACGCATCGTAGCAACCTGAAGTATGTATGGGCTCAGTTCCGTGATGTACAGGTCTGTGGTGTAATTGTCGCAGGCATCATCTAAGCTCTGCATGTGCATCAGATAAGTGTCAGTGAAAGAGAGCTTTGGATGGTTTTTGTCCGAAAGGTTCAGATTCCACTTACCGGTCTTCGTTGCATTGTCGTCTCCGCGGGTCTCGGTGATGGAACAGCCCTTGGTGTCATCGAGCGAGAATGTCATGGAACTCGTCATGTATGGGGAGTCCGGCATTACCAGCCAAGACTGGAATCCCGGGTCCCAGTTAGGCTTCATCTTGTGATATCCTATGTCTGAAGAGCCCGTTCCATCGTTGAGGACATCGGTTGGCGAACAGTACATGACAGGTCCTGTGCATTGTCCGACACCGTAGTCCTTGTCGACGGGTACCCACTTCTTGGAATGTCCCACACCGCCGGTGAGGTAGGTGTAGAGGTTGTCCTTTAGCAGCGACATGTTGTTTGTGGATAATGTGAATGTGTATGGGTCGCCGTAGACGATGCCATAACGTGTGTCAACGCCAATGGCAACCTGATATTCGCCGGCAAAAGGCAGCTGGAACTTGTAAGGTGTACCCTGACTGCGGCCGTTAGGCTGGTTCCAGAATACGTTGTAGCTCTTGTCGAGGAGGCTGGTCAGCGTAATGGTGTTGTCGGGTGCCACATCGACGGTGAACGCCTTTCCTTCCACGAGGTCCTCTGCCGTCAGGTCTGGGTTGGCAAGGTCATGGTCGTCTGGCGAGCAGGCACCCAGCATGAGAGCCAGAGCCGCTATTAGATATATGGATTTTCTTGTTTTCATTGTCTTTAGTTTTTGAGTTTCTTAGTTGTTCCTGTTTTTGAGCTTTCGGGCTTTCACCACTATGTTTGGAGCGGATGCTTTCCGGTTGGCGCGTTCATGTTGACGCTCACTGCTTTCCAGGCATCCAGACCATTGAGCTTGTGCACTTCTTGACTAATGGTGATGCAGCCAGTGAGCTCAGAAACATATTAACTTGTAAACTTGTCTACCATCCTTTGTTCTGCTTCAGCACTCCGTTGGAGAGTGTTATCTGCGTGAGAGGAATCTGACAGAAGCCTCGCTTGCTGATGATGTTCTCTGCCTTTATGGTGACATCGTCCTCATTGCCGGCACTCCGTGTTTTCGTCGTTCCGGCTATCTGGCTGGCAGCAACGGTCAGTCCCTGCCGCAGCTCGTCCCAATATCTGATGCCTTCGCCGACGAACTCCTTCTGGCGTTCGTTCCAGATGTTCTCGCGTGTGGCTGCAATCTGTGAGTATCCCGGGCTGATGGAACCGTTGTCAAGTGTGAACGCGCGCTGACGTACCTGGTCGAAGTAGCTCTGGGCATTAGGACTGCCGAGCTCTGCGGCCATGAGAAGGACGTCGGAGTAGCGCATCAGCACCCAATCCTGGTACTGTGAGATCTGGAAATCACCTGCCATGTCGCCCTCAAGGTACGACACCAGGTCGCCGTTGTCATTGCGCTTGCTCAGTGGAGTGTACTTTCTCAGAGCATATCCAGTATATTCGCGCTGGTCGGAGATGTAGTTGTCCTCATAGCCTGGAAGGTCGGCGCAAGTTATTATGGATGCGCTCTCACGCTGGTCGCCCGACTTGAACGCGTCAACGGTGTTCGGGTTGACGGTCATGCCGCCCCAACCTTGTCCGTAGCGGTCGTATTTGTTGCCGCCGGTACGCATTCCTAGCATGACGACGAAGCGGTTTCCGTCATCGTTTCCATTGTAATCGGCGGTGTAGTTGAACTTCATTGAGAGTACCGTCTCCTTGTTTCCTACACCTGCGTATGACGAGTTGTCGACCCAATGCCCTTTGTAGTCGCCCGAAGGATTGTCGGACGATGCAGGCCACAAGTCCTTGAAGCGCGGGACGAGTCCGTATTCACCGCTGGCGATGACATCCTCGACGTCGGCAAGAGCCTTTGCCTTGGTGAGTCCTCCTGGTACTTCTCCACCTTGGTTGTTGTTGTAGTAGCCGTCGTAGAACAGATAGATGCGTGCCATGAGAGCCTCTGCGGCATACTTGGTGATATGTCCGTCGTTGGTGGCAAAGTCAGATTTTGGATATGCGTCGGCTGGGATGTTGTCGATTGCATACTGCATATCGCTGACAATCTGTGCGTACAGAGTGTCAGGTCCCACCTGTGGGAGGTTCTCCTTTGTCGCATGAACGAGCAGGGGAACACGCTCAAAGATGCGCGCCAGGTCGAAGTAGCAGATGGAACGTATGGCATGAGCTTCGCCGAGGTATGTCCTCTTCGTAATGGAATCCTTCCATGCGATGCCCTCACCCTTCTCGATGAACTCGTTGCAGCGGAATATGGCCGCGTAGTAATAGTTCCACAGGCTGTTGTGCATGTCGGTGTAGGACGGAGCCTGGCTCATGTCGAAGCGGTCGATGATCTGCGTGTTCCGGCCATCACCGTTACCGGTGCCGCCGAAGCACTCGTCGCTCATTGTCTCTGAGAGCTGGAACAATGTGAACTGAGGGCCGGAGGAAACTGTGCGCTGCCATCCGTCGTAACAGCCGATGAGAGCCCGGTACCCGTCCTCTTGTGTCTTGAAGTAGTTGCCGCTGTTGGATTCAGTCTTGGAGTCAACGTCCAGCCAGCTCTCGCTGCACGATGACAGGCCCCCAAGAGTGATGAGTCCCAGAGCTGCTATGATAATTTTATTTGCTTTCATAATCTGTACCTTTTAAATATTAGAACTTAAGATTCAGTCCGACAAGGAATGTTCTTGGACGAGGATAGTATCCCTGGTCGACTCCTGTAACCCAAGAGTCGACTCCGCCATTACCGATTTCCGGATCCATTCCATTGTACTTTGTAAAGGTGAAGGCGTTCTGAACCTGCAGGTAGAGACGACATTGCGATATCCAGTTCTGCCGGATAATCTTGGCAAAGTCGTATCCAAGGGTGATATTGCTTATGCGGAGGAAGTCGCCGTCATGTATGAAGAGGTCGGAGAACTGCCAGTTGATGTTTGACTCCGTGACGCGTGGTATCTTGTTTGATGTGCCCTCGCCGGTCCAGCGGTCGAGAATCTCCGTAGTGTAGTTGGAGGTCTTCACACCCACGTTACGGTAGGTCTGCACAATTTTGTTTCCTGCCATGGCATTTGCGGTAACGCTGAAGTCAAGTCCTTTGTAGTCGAAACCGAGGGAGAAACCGAATGTCCAGTCAGGCATGCCGTTTCCGAGGTCCACCTTGTCGTTGTCGTCGATATGTCCGTCGCGGTTTATGTCGTAGTATTTCACGTCTCCCGGCTGAGGATTAGACTGAAGGACACCGTTGCCGTTGGCTATCCAGTCGAGTATCTCCTGCTTGTTCTGGAAGATGCCGGCGGTCTTGTAGCCCCAGAAGTAACCTATAGGATGTCCGTTCTGCGCACGATAGAACTCGGTGGAGTTGTCGTAGAGCTGACCGTTGCCGTTGGAGCCGTGGATTATGCCGTCCTCAGTAGGAATGCTTCCTACCTTATTCTTATTATACGCCGTGTTGAAGTTCAAGAAGTAATGGAAGTCCTTGCCGACGTTGTCCTGCCATCCGAGTCCAATTTCTATACCGGTGTTCTTCACGTTACCGCCGTTGATGTACGGAGCGCCCGTTCCTGCTGTGCCGAGGATAGGAGCAGGGACGAGCCAGTCCTTGGTTTTCTTGCTGTACCAGTCGAAGTTGACGTTGAGCTTCTTCATCACCCGCGCGTCGAAACCGACGTCAAGCGACTCCGATGTCTCCCATTTCAGGTCGGCGTTTGCCAACCGGCTCTCGTAGGCGCCATAGTAGCCGCTCTGTGCAGCTGCTCCATACTGGTTGCCGAAGTTGTAGTATACTCCCTTTGTAGTGATAGGGCTGAGGAACATCAGGTCTCCGATGTTCTGGTTACCGGTCTGTCCCCAGCTGCCGCGGAGCTTGAAGTAGTCGACGACCTTGGCCACAGGAGCGTACCATTTCTCGTTACTCATTATCCATCCTGCACTGAATGACGGGAACCATCCTGTGCGATGTCCTCTTGCGAACTTACTCGACTGGTCTGCGCGCAGTGTGGCGTTGAACATATATGTCTCCTTCCAGTTCCATGCCAGACGTCCGAAATACGAGAACATGCGCTGACGCAGTCCCGGAGCACCGCTTGCGCTGAGTCCTGCCTCCGGAGTGGATGCCGTTCCGTTGCTTACATAAGCGTAGTACCAGTTGTCGAAGCCGCTCTTTAGTTCACCCTGAGAGGCACCTACGCCGACTCCCCAGAACTGATAGCTTTCTGTACCTAACAATGCGGTGAAGTGGTGTTCCTTCGCAATGTCAAAGTTGTATGTGAGCGTGTTGGTCCATGTGAGCTGCTGGTTGTGTGATGCGTTCTGGCTGACATTAGTCTGGTTTATGTGCAGCGAGTAGTCGCTGAACTTATACAGTGGTGTGAACGAACGGTAGTCAGCGCTGTAGTACTCGTAGCCGAGGACCGTGCGGAAGTTGAGACCTTTGATAATCTCCGCATCTGCATAGCCGTTGATGGATACGCGTGCAGAGTTTGTCTGGTTGTTGGTGTTGGTCATCATCAGACCGTAAGGGTTTCCAGCTGTCTTCACGTCCTCCCAGTCCATGTTCTTTGTGTCGAGGTACGGACTGTCGTAGTCGTTCTTGCCGTAGACAGGTATCAGAGGCGACATGCCGAAGGCGCCGCGCAATACATTATTATATGCACCGCTGTTGACGTTCAGTCCCTTCGACTTTGTATAGATGTAGCTCATCTGCTCACCTACCTTGAGCCATTTCTTCACTTTCCATTCTGAGTTGACGCGGAAGTTGTAACGCTCATAGTTCGAAACATCCTTTCCTCCTACGATGCCTTCCTGGTTCATGTAACCGAGCGACATAGCGTAGGTGGTGTTCTGTCCGCCTCCAGACACTCCGATGTTGTAGGAGCCGGTCTTGGCGTTGTCCTTGAACATCTGTCCTACCCAGTCGGTGTCGTACGGACCTATAAGGTTTCCGTCCTTGTCGTAGTTCCAGATAGTCTTGAACTTATCCCATTTATATGGTGCGTTGCCGGAGTTCACGGCCTGCTCGTCCATGATGTTCATGTATTCCTTTGCGTTGAGCATGTGCATGTCGCGTGGTTTGTTCTGCCATCCGACATATCCGTCGAAGGTGACAACAGCCTTTCCTTCTTTTCCGCTTTTGGTGGTGATGAGCACGACGCCGTTCGCCGACTGCGAACCGTATATGGCTGCCGAGGCGCCATCCTTCAGCACGTCAATGCTTTCAATGTCGTTAGGGTTCACCGAGTTGATGTCTCCACGGATGCCGTCGATGATATACAGTGGCTGAGAGTCGCTGACGGTACCCATACCACGGATGTTAACCTTCATTTCCGAGCCTGGCTGTCCCGACTCAGAGATGATGGTCATACCAGGAGTCTGTCCTTGCAGAGCCTGCAGAGGACTGTTGGTGTTCATCTTTGCGATGTTTTCTCCCTTGACGTTCAGGTTAGCGCCGGTGAGAAGTTTCTTCTTCTGCACACCGTAACCGATGACAACGACATCTTCAAGACTCTGGTTGTCTTCTTCCAGTGTTACGTTGATGGTGTTCTTCGTACCTACCTTGATTCTCTGTGTGATGAAACCTACATAAGAGAATACCAGTACCTGGTCGTCGCTAGCCTCTACGGAGAAGTGTCCGTCCAGGTCTGTGACTGCTCCCAAGCCGGTTCCCTGCACTTGGACAGAAGCACCTATGAGGGGCTCTCCGTCCGCGGCTGATGTTACCGTACCGGTGACAGTCTTAGCATAGAGACCGCCTGCTTGGAGAACATTCATTGCCGGGAATAGCAATAAAGCTATCAGAGCAAGCTTACAAAGCCATGAAGCCTTGCAATCTTCGTGAAATGTTTTTCCCATAATTTGCTGTTTTTGGTTGTTAATTGTATATTAGGTATCTATTGTTTCTATCTTAAGTGTTTCCGATGGTTCCAAGTTATGCGGCAAAGTTATCAAATATTTTCGTACATATCAAATGGTTTTCATAAAAATGAACACTGATGGATATGTATGAAATGTTTCTATTTTGTGTACAAAAAGTTTCGGTGTGTCAAAAGTGGTTAGCAGTAAGAGACTTAGCTAAAGCTTTCTGCCGTTGATGACGACGTTTTTGACCTTCGTGTCGGCGATGGCCCGTGGGTCGAACTTGTTGTCCTCGTCCGTTATTTTTATGTTCTCAAAGGTGAAATTACAGAGGTCGTATTTGTCGTTCTTTGCCACTACATCGAAGAAACTTTTGCAGTCCATGTTGATGTTCTTTATAATAATGTGGCGGCAGAACGATGCGGGCATGTCGTCGCGCTTCTGTGGATTGTAGAACTGCGACCAGGGATGGATGAAGAGAAAGCTCTTCGTCTTTCCCCTTACACCGTCGACCATGACATACTCGTACTGTTGTGGCGTGTCGGGACGCATCTTCAGCCACAGTACCCTGCTGGTGTTGTCGCTAGTGCAGTTGCGGAGGATGATGTTCCGGTCATGCAGACTCTCGGACCCCAGCGTCAGCATACTGTGCGTAGTGCCGTAGTGGCAGTTCTGGATAAGCACTCGCTCCACGGGGCCGTTGACCGACATCGTGTCGGCATAGGTGCCCTTGCCGCCCTTGAGGACCACGGCGTCGTCGTTGACGTTCATATAGCATCCGTTGATGAGGAAGTCGTGGCATTTGTCGATGTCGATGGCGTCGGAACTCGGGGCCTTCATTCCCGATGTCGGAGCATAGATGTAACAGTCGAGGTATCGTACATGGTCGGAGTTATACACGTGGTTTGTCCAGAACGCACTGTTCATGATGTGTACATCCTGCACCGTGACGTTGCTGGAGTTGGAGATGTAGATGAGTCGTGGCCGCTGTGCGTCCTTGTTGTAGCACTTGCGGTTCCACTTCCGGCGTATCCAGAACTCGTCCCAGTAGTTGTATCCGTTGCCGTCGATGGTGCCCTTGCCGGTGATGGTGAACCCGTCGACATGGTCGGCGTTGACCAGTGCGGAGAAATACATACATGTCTCGCCTTCTATTCGTGTCTCTACAATCTTGTAGTTCGTTATCCTGTCGGAGCCTTTAAGTTTTCCGCCTTCGGCGATATGCAGATGTGTCTTTGGCTTGAAGAACAGCGAACCGGAGAGAAATGTGCCGCGTGGAATAACTATTACTCCTCCGCCATCTTTTGCGGCCTTGTCGATGACGGCTTGAAGCTGCATGGTCTGAACGATTGTGGAGTCGTCTTTTACGCCATAGTCGGTAACGACATACTGTCGTCCGAGGCTCTTCACGTCGACCTTCGATGTGTCGGCGAACCATTTGTCCATCTTTGTGCCGTCGGGCCAGTTGTCGGCTGAGGCCATTGACGCACAAGTCATTAAAAGAATGAATGCCAGAATCTTCTTCATAGTTTTTTGCTTAGTAGATTGATTAATTTCGTTTTGGGTCTGAATTTTAACTCTTTGCAAAGTTACAAAAAATCTTTTATGGGGCAATAACTTGCTCAAAGAATAATGTTTATTTGTCAAGAATTTGAGAATTCCGTGTCTTTCCGAGATACCAAGTTGGCTCTTCCACATCTTCTTATTCTACAGGAGTAACGTCCGCTTGCTACTGGAATAATTTTATGTATCCTTCCGTTTGTTGCGGTTATGTTTTTATGTGGCCGTCCGTTTGCTACTGGAATAATTTTATGTATTCTTCCGTTTGTTGCGGTTATGTTTTTATGTGGCCGTCCGTTTGCTACTGGAATAATTTTATGTATTCTTCCGCTTGTTGCGGTTGTGTTTTTATTTGGCGGACGGCCACGAGGGCCGCACCCTGCAGTTGTCGGTAATCCAATCGGTTGCTTGTACGTTTGACGGTGGATGTACGACATACTCATATTGCTTACGCCCAACGTATGTAATAATCTTCGCGAGGTTCTGACGTGTGCAGGGTGCGGCTAGGTAGGGTTAGGGGCCGTCCGCTTGCTACTGGAATAATTTTATGTGGCCTTCCGCTTGTTGCGGTTATGATTTTATGTGGCGGACGGCCCCTAACCCTACCTAGCCGCACCCTGCAGTTGTCGGTAATCCAACCGGTTGCTTGTCGTTTGACGGTGGATGCAGGACGTACTCATATTGCTTACGCCCAACGGATGAAATAATCTTCGCGAGGTTCTGGCGTGTGCAGGGTGCGGCCCTTGTGGCCGTCCGCTTGCTACCGTAATGATTTTATGTATCCTTCCGTTTGTTGCGGTTATGTTTTATTTGGCGGACGGCCACGAGGGCCGCACCCTGCAGTTGTCGGTAATCTTCCGTTTGTTGCGGTTATGTTTTATTTGGCCGTCCGCTTGCTACCGTAATGATTTTATGTATCCTTCCGTTTGTTGCGGTTATGTTTTTATTTGGCCGTCCGCTTGCTACTGGAATAATTTTATGTATCCTTCTGCTTGTTGCGGTTATGTTTTTATTTGGCGGACGGCCCCTAACCCTACCTAGCCGCACCCTGCAAGCGGATGGCGCATTTCTGAGATTCCGAGGCTGCACTCGCTTCGCTCACTTAGTCAGGGGTTGCTGAGAGTGTGCCTCCGAGGCACTGGGTGTAATCCCCCATCTGCTTATCTGGATGCGCTCGCTCCACGGAAACCTCTGTCGCCCAATGTAGGGGTGGGGTTTATTCCCATCCTCCAAGTGTAATAGTGATTTACAGCCTCGGAGAGGCTGGCTCTCAGTAACCCCAGACTAAGCGAGCAGAGCGAGCGCAGTCTGGGGTAGGAAAGCGAAGAGAACCCACTCAGTGCCTCGAAGAGGTACAGACACGTAGTGTGCACATGCCAATAACCGCCTACTTATCTCAAATTGCATCAACTGTTATACATAATTCACACTGCGTGTATGTACCTCTCCGAGGCACTGAATTTTTACCCTGCTATCATCACATCCCCAGGCTGCACTCGCTCTGCTCGTTTAGCCTGGGGTTACTGAGAGTGTGCCTCTACGAGGCACTGGGTTATTACCCTGCTATCATCACATCCCGAGGCTGCACTCGCTTCGCTCACTTAGTCAGGGACTGCTGAGAGTCAGCCTCTTTGTCAGCCGAGGCGTTATGGCTCTTTCTTCTTTTTATTATCGTCAGTATTGAGCAAGATGTCCTGAGTTACCACTCTTCTCCATAATATAAAAAATGTTTAAAGTTGGCAAATGTCGACGCAATTAAGAAAAAATTATTACCTTTGCATCCGGACAATTATGAGACACTACTCGCTAAAACGATGAAGAAGAACTTCAAATATCTTGTAGCCAATGAACACGACAAACAGTGGGGACTCACTGTTTGTCGACTGTGGGATACGAGGAGATAGCACCCGGCGAAGACTATCCGACACGGGGTCATGCCGACGGTTACTTCTTTGACGTTAACAAAGGGCGGGTGCTTGATGAATACCAACTGCAATACATCGTCGAAGGCGACGGCGTGTTCCGCTCTGCTAGCCAGAAGACGACACGACTGCACAGCGGCGACATCTTCCTGCTCTATCCCGGGGAATGGCATACATATCATCCAGAGAAGAACGGATGGAAGTGCTACTGGATAGGCTTTAAGGGACGCAACATCGATGACCGCGTAAAGGCAGGGTTTCTCTCACCGAAGAAGGTTATCTATCACATTGGATATGACAGTGAGATGATACATCTCTTCAATCATGCGCTGGAGATCAGCGAGCGGGAGCCCGTTTACTTTCAGCAGACCCTTGCCGGTATCGTCAATTGTCTCATTGGAATGATGTACTCTCTGCAGAGAACAGAGGCACTGAAGGGCTGCTCCGACGATCAGGACCTCGTAAATAGGGCACGCGAGCTCATACGAAACAATCTGGAGAGCACACTGTCCATACAGGAGATAGCCGAGAAGCTGAACATCAGCTACAGTAAGTTCCGCCGCGTGTTCAAGGACCTCACCGGTTTCTCACCGGCCTACTACCAGATGGACCTCAAGCTCCAGCGTGCTAGGGATCTGCTCTCGACGACCGACTTGAGTATAAAGGACATCGCCTATCAGCTCGACTTCACGTCGCCCGACTATTTCTCCACGAAGTTTAAGTGCAAGAATGGAATGAAGCCCAGCGAGTTCCGACGGCGCATGTTATAGGCCGCGCTATAGGAGTGCTCGCGGTTCTCTCATGAGTTAAGACTGTATCAACACTACCGTAAGGTAACATTTCTTTTGGAAGTTTGCTGAAGGAAACAGCCTGTTCGTTGAAAGAATTTGCCCGTGTCGCATCCTTGCCTTACCTTTGCACACGTAAATAGCAGGAAAGTGATTCTGTAATTTACTTAAAGGTATGAATTTAAACGTAAGTAATGTAGACAGGTAGTAAAGACAGTATTTAGATAGACCACACACACAGTTTTTTATTTAGTTTTTCTCATAGGTAAAAGTTATTTTCATTTAGAACATTAAAAAACTCAGGTTTGTAGATTAAGTTTAGTCAGTAAGCGACTTTGTTGTGAAACAAGGTCGCTTAATTTTTTAGTAGATAATTAGTTGTTTTTAAATTTGATGTGGTTTAATGTAACTGCTCCGCACTCCCAACTTAATACACTCATTAGACATACTCAGTGCCTCTCCGAGGCACTGAGTGTAATCCCCCATCTGCTTATCTGGATGCGCTCGCTACACGGAAACCTCTGTCGCCCAATGTAGGGGTGGGGTTTATTCCCATCCTACAAGTGTAACAGTGATTTACAGCCTCGGAGAGGCTGGCTCTCAGTAACCCCAGACTAAGCGAGCAGAGCGAGCGCAGTCTGGGGTAGGAAAGCGAAGAGAACCCACTCAGTGCCTCGAAGAGGTACAGACACGTAGTGTGCACATGCCAATAACCGCCAACTTGTCTCAAATTGCATCAACTGTTATACATAATTCACACTGCGTGTATGTACCTCTCCGAGGCACTGAATTATTACCCTGCTATCATCACATCCCCAGGCTGCACTCGCTTCGCTCGCTTAGCCTGGGGTTACTGAGAGTGTACCTCTCCGAGGCACTAAGTTATTACCCTGCTATCATCACATCCCGAGGCTGCACTCGCTTCGCTCGCTAAGCCTGGGGTTACTTAGATTCAGCCTTTTTGAGGCTGTGAGGAATCTTTTATTCAGCCGAGGCGGATCTCTTTCTTCTTTTTATTATCGTCGGTATTGAGCAAGAGACTCTGATTAGTAACTATTTAAAGGAAATAATTAGTCATTGGTGGCCAAATAGTGACCAAAAAAAACCGTTCTGAAATACATCGAAACGGTTTCGAATAAAAGTAAAAGCTTATATTGTTATAGTCTTCCCTTCTCGCGATAGCTGTAATAGGAGCCGTCGCAGACGATGATGTGGTCGAGGAAGTACATGCGCATAATGTCGCAGGCTTTGTTGACCCGGTCGGTGAGCTTGTCATCGAGGCGACTGGGATGGTTGTTGCCACTCGGGTGGTTGTGTGTCAGGGCTATGACGGTGGCATTGTTGAGAATGGCCTCCCTCATGATGATACGTATGTCGACGGCTGTCTCGGTGATGCCGCCGTGGCTTATGCACATAGCCTTTATGAGCTTGAAGTTCTGGTTCATGAGCAGTATCCATGACTCCTCCACGTCGAGGTCCTGCATCCGTGGGTGCATGTAGTTGTATATGTCGGTGGCGGAGCCAAGGCATAGCCGTTCCTCCAACTTACATGCTGCCCTTCGTTTTCCGAGCTCGCATGCCGCTATGATTGTTATGGCCTTTGCCGGCCCCATGCCGTGGTACTGTTCCAGGTCGTGAATGGACATCTTGCCGAGACTGTTCAGGTTGTTGTTGCAGTCGTGGAGGATATCCTTCATCAGGTCGACGGCACTCTGCCTGTCCGAGCCTGAGCCGATGAGTATGGCCAGCAGCTCAGCGTTCGACAATGCGGCTGGCCCCAGCCTCTCGAGTTTCTCCCTTGGGCGGTCGTTGATGTCCCAGTCACTGATGGTCATGCGTCGTTTTGATTCAGGTTCTTTGTATTCCATAATATAGCTGTTTTATGTTGTCGGCAGGTATGGCCCACTGCTTCCGTGTGTGGTGCAGCCTTGGGCGCCGCACGTTATTTGTAGAAGTTCTTCTTGTAGGCCTCAAACTCGCCCTTGCCACGAACGCACCGCTTCCACCATGCACTGATGAAACCACATCCGTATCCCATAAGTTGTGTGAAGGCGGCACGGACGCTGAGCAGTCCTATGCGCAGGCTATGGTTCTGTGCGGTGGAGAAGGTGAGGATGAGCAGCGAGTAGAGTACGAGTGGAGCCAGGGCTATGATGCTGATGAGAGGGCCCGTGGTGCTGGCGTTGCCGTTTGCCGTCTGCCCTATAGTGAGTGCTATGCCAAGTCCACATATAAAAAGCAGGGTGATGACGCCTACGGTGAAGACCATTGGCAGTAAGTGTACAATCTTAAGGCTCTCGGGATATTTCTTATAGAGATTTATCCGCGCAATGCCACTGTTGTAGACTTGCCGCCAGAATTTGCGGAAATCAGTGCGCCGCTTGTGGTAAACCCATGCTCCGGGAAAGAGGCGGCACTTGAAACCGGCGTTGAAGATGCGGATGGAAAAGTCGATGTCCTCACCGAAACGCATTTTGGAGAACCCTCCAAGCTGGTTGTAGACCTCGCGGCGGATACCCATGTTGAATGAGCGCGGATAAAACTTATCGAGTTTTTTCTTTCCGCCACGGATACCGCCAGTGGTGAAGAAGCTCGTCATGGAGTAGGAGATGGCTTTCTGTGTTGGCGTGAATGACGCGTGTGCACGGTCGGGACCGCCGAAGGCGTCGGCAGGAGAGCTCTTCAGTTCGGTACTTATGGCTGCCAGATAGCCCTCCGGCACTACCACGTCGGAGTCGAGGATGAGCAGGTAGTCGCCTTTAGCACGCTCGGCACCATAGTTCCGGCTCTGTCCCGGTCCGCTGTTGACCTTATTATAATAATGTATATTGAGCTTGCCGGTGTATTTGTCGCAGACATCCTTACAGGGAACGGATGAGCCGTCCTCGACGATGATCACTTCGAAGTCGGTCTCCTGTTGACGTGTAAGGCTGTCGAGGAGCTCGTCGACCTCATCGGGCCGGTTGTAAACGGGTACTATGATGGAATACTTCATGTCAGGTTCTCTCTCCATGCCTATCTTTGTGAGAGTGTGTTTTGAAATGATAGTTGACTTAGGTATAAAAAATAATTCCCCACCGGAACCTTCCGAAAGGAAAGAACGTCTGGATGTATTGAGCAACATGGCATACCAGACGTTCTCTCCTTAGTGGAGAAATGGTGAGGAATATAGTTCTTACTTCTCGTTGACGCGGCCTACGTAGCTGCCGTCGGAAGTCTTGACGGTGATGGTCTCGCCCTCGTTGATGAACAGAGGAACGCGTATCTCAGCACCAGTCTCCAGCGTTGCCGGCTTTGTAGCGTTGGTGGCGGTGTTGCCCTTTACGCCCGGCTCACTGTGTGTAACCTTAAGGTTTGTCTTGTCAGGCATCTCTGCAGAAAGAATGTCACCGGTCTGTGTGTCGGTCTGAACGTCAACGACGTCGCCTTCCTTCATGAACTGTCCGCCGGTAATCATATCGCGGGCGATAGGTATCTGCTCGAAGGTCTCCTGGTTCATGAAGATGCAGCCCGTAGAGTCCTCGTAGAGGTACTGATATGGACGGTGCTCAACGCGGACATCGTCGAGTTTGAAGCCTACCTGGAATGTACGGTCGAGCACACGGCCGTCAGCAACATTCTTCAGTTTGGTGTTCATAACGGTGTTACCCTTACCCGGCTTGCGGTGCTGGAAGTCGATGCACTTCCAGATGCCACCGTCCATGCGGATACATGTTCCAATCTTGATTTCCTGTGAATTAATCATAATTTGCTAATATCTAATATGTTGTATTTTCAATTTGCGGCTGCAAAGGTACGCTTTTTTTAGAAAAAAACCTAAATAATTATAGTAAAAATGCATTATTCTTTGGTTATTTCCAAAAGATTGTGTAATTTTGCAGCCCGTAACGGCAGTTTTCTGATCTGTCGGAGCGCGTAAATAGCATAGTAACAATAAAATACAAATAAAAAGATGAAAAGAACATTTCAGCCACACAACCGCCGTCGCGTCAACAAACACGGATTTCGTCAGAGAATGGCAACGAAGGACGGACGTCGCGTACTGGCTTCCCGTCGTGCCAAGGGCCGCAAGAAGCTGACCGTTTCTGATGAGAATCACGGCAAATAATCCTCTCAGAAGATTAAAATTAAGCTAAAACGGAAAGAAGCATAGATTTTTCTTTGCTCCTTTCCGTTTTTTTATTAATTTTGAAACCGCAAATCTAAAATGATGGGAAACCGGATAAAGAAAATATTCAGCCAATATGTATGGGGCAACCTCTATGCTATGTTTCTCGTTCTCGCCATTCTCGGCGTAGGCGTGAAGTACGGCATCGATGCCTATACCCACCACGGAGAGTCTATCGTAGTGCCTAACTTCATTCACAAGCAGTATGATGACGCTTCCGACTTGGCAGACAAGATAGGCCTCACGATAGAGGTCAGCGATACGGGATACGACAAGACGCTCCCTCCAGACTGCATCTTGGAGCAGTCGCCTGTGGCGGGAAAGCGTATAAAGTCCACGCACGTGGTCTACGTAACCATCAATGCGGCTACGGCACCGTCTCTTGTGCTTCCTGATTTGATAGACAACAGCTCCTACCGTGAGGCTCAGGCCAAGCTTCTGTCAATGGGCTTCAAGGTCGGCGACCCGGAGTATCGCCCCGGTGAGCGCGACTGGGTCTATGGTATCACCGTCAACGGAAAACCGGTGCACACCGGTGACCGCATCCCAAAGGACGCTACGCTTATCATACAGGTCGGTGACGGTACACGCGACTATGCCGACACCACGCTGATAGACCAGGATGAGTACGACGGCGTGGATGTCCCAGAGGAGAGCAAGGGCGGCAATGACGATGACGAATGGGAATACGAGTATAAATGGGAGGTCGTCCCTGAGGACCAGGATGTTCCCGACGCTATCGAGGAGAGGCCGCTTGACGAGGCCACGGAGCCCGAGGAGCAGGGAGGAGTGAAGAACGAATGAGGAACGGACGGCACGTTGCCGTGTATGTTTCCTTTAATCCGAATATTATTCTCAGTGAAAGGGAATAGCAGCAAAGATTAAATGACAGAGGAATTATTTGACGATATACAGGACGATGAACTTGAGGATGACGGTGGACAGCTCTATGAGCATTTCCGTCTTGTCGTCGACAAGGGACAGGAACCGGAACGCATAGACAAGTATCTGTTTGTGCGGATGCAGCATTCCAGCCGTAACCGCATACAGAAAGCCGCCGATGCGGGGTTCATACATGTCAATGGCCGTCCTGTGAAGAGTAACTATAAGGTACGGCCCGCCGATACTATCACCCTGATGCTCCATCAGCCACCTCACGACAATACTATCGTCGCCGAGGATATTCCTCTCGACATTGTCTATGAGGATGGCGACCTGATGGTCGTGAACAAGCCCGCCGGACTCGTCGTGCACCCTGGTGCCGGCAATTTCCACGGCACGCTAATCAATGCCGTGGCATGGCATCTGCGCGACATGGCCTCCTTCGATCCCAATGACCCGGAGGTGGGTCTCGTGCACCGCATCGATAAGGATACCAGCGGACTGCTCGTGGTGGCAAAGACACCGGAGGCGAAGACCAACCTCGGCCTTCAGTTCTTCAACAAGACCACCCATAGAAGTTATAACGCCCTTGTATGGGGTAATCTCACCGAGGACGAGGGACGTATAGAGGGTAATATAGCCCGCGACCCACGCGACAGGCTTCGGATGAAGGTGTTTGCCCCTGACTCAGGGATTGGGAAGAGTGCCGTGACACATTACCGTGTTCTGGAGCGCTTCGGTTATACCACACTGGTGGAATGTGTATTGGAGACCGGACGGACGCATCAGATAAGAGCCCACATGAAGCATATAGGACATCCGCTTTTCGGCGATGAGCGCTATGGTGGCACGGAGATACTACGCGGACAGCGCAGCAGCTCCTATAAGGCCTTTATACAGAACTGCTTCAAGGTGTGTCCGCGGCAGGCCCTGCACGCCAAGACCCTTGGCTTCGTGCATCCACGGACGGGACAACAGATGGACTTCACTAGTGAGTGGCCTGACGACATGCGGCAGCTTATTGACAAGTGGAGAAAGTTTATCAGCGGTGCAACGAACGTCAATCCGTAACGTTTCCTGGCGGAGCCCGCGAGGTTCTTTAATGAGAAGTTGACCGGCTTACCGCCATACATATATAATAATTGTAAGGAAGTTAACAAACAACAATAATAAACATACCGTAGGACTTGCTCCGGGAACGTCCCTATGTGGGCTGTGGAGGAGTCCAAGACTATTCAATTATGAAGAATTTAAAGAGAACAATAGCCATCGTCTGCGGTGGCGATTCGTCAGAACATGATGTATCTCTGCGCTCTGCTCAGGGTCTTTACTCTTTCTTCGACAAGGAAAAGTACGACATCTACATTGTAGACATTAAAGGACAGGACTGGCATGTCGACTTTCAGAACGGTACAACAGCACCTATCGACCGCAACGACTTCTCGTTCATCGGGAAGAACGGAAAAGTCGTGATGTTCGACTACGCATATATAACCATTCACGGACAGCCCGGTGAGAACGGACCTATACAGGGTTACTTCGACCTTATACACCTTCCTTATTCCACCAGTGGCGTGCTCATCGAGGCTATGACCTTCGACAAGTATGTCCTTAACAACTATCTCCGTGGCTTCGGTGTCAATGTTGCCGACAGCATACTGCTTCGCCGAGGCGAGAAGTATGACGAGAAGGCCATAGAGGAGCGGCTGGGTATGCCGGTCTTCGTGAAGCCGGCCGCCGACGGCAGCTCTTTCGGTGTGAGCAAGGTGAAAAATACCGACCAGCTTGCACCTGCCCTCCGTGTGGCTTTCATGGAAGGCTCGGAGGTTATGGTGGAGTCGTATCTCGAAGGTACTGAAATTTCACAGGGCATCTATAAGACCCGTGAGAAGACTGTAGTCCTGCCTGCTACCGAAGTGGTGACAAAGGATGAGTTCTTCGACTATGATGCAAAGTATAATGGAAAGGTAACGGAGATTACTCCGGCACGTCTGGCACCGGAGACGGCGAAGACCGTCGCTGAGACCACTAGCCGTATTTACGATATCTTGCATGCCAACGGCATCATCCGTATCGACTATATCATAACAAAGGATAAGGATGGTAAGGATAAGGTGAATATGCTGGAGATAAATACTACTCCTGGAATGACTGCCACAAGCTTCATCCCACAGCAGGTGAAGGCTGCCGGACTGGATATCAAGGATGTCCTCTCCGATATTGTGGAGAACCAGTTCTGATATATGTAGAGAAAGGTCGTGCTACGGCAGGAAAAGTCTTGCCGAAGCACTGGCCTGGCTCTATGGTTATAAAAATTCTTGAAGATAAGGTTATGGAAATGAATTCTAATAATACAGGTAATCGGCAGGCTCTCAGCTCAGGGACTGCTGCGGATGCTTTTGAGAGTATCCGTCCTTTTGAGGATTCAGAACTGCCACAGGTCTTTGACCGTCTGCTTAAGGACTCGCAGTTTCAGCAGGTGCTGGCAGCTGTCTTCCCGAATGTGCCGCTTGAGACACTCCGGCAGAAGCTTAATGGCTGCAAGACGTTGCTCGACTTTCAGCTGGCTTTCATCTATGACCTTGTCAAAGGAATTTTGGCCAAGGCCAGCACAGGCTATGAGATGGACTCCGACAGCCTTGACAAGAATGGCCACTACACCTTTATCAGCAACCACCGCGACATCGTTCTCGACTCGGCTATCCTCGATGTGCTGCTCATGGACAATAAGTTCACGACGACATGTGAGATAGCCATTGGCGATAACTTGCTTAAGTATCCGTGGATAAAGGATGTGGTGCGGCTCAACAAGAGTTTTATCGTTGAGCGGTCGTTACCTATGCGGCAGCTGTTGCTGGCCAGCAAGCGGCTCTCTGACTATATGCACTATGCCATCTCCACAAAACATGACAATATATGGATAGCGCAGCGCGAGGGACGTGCGAAGGATTCCGACGACAGAACGCAGAAGAGTATCCTGCAGATGATGGCCATGGGAGGCGAGGGGACACCCGTCGAGAGGCTGAAGGGCCTTCACATCGTACCTCTGGCTATATCGTATGAGTATGACCCATGCGACTTCCTGAAAGCGAAGGAGTTCCAGCAGCGCCGTGATACCGCTGACTTCCACAAGGGTGAGAATGATGATGTGGTGAGCATGAGAACCGGTATCTTCGGATTTAAGGGACATATTCATTATCATTGTGCCCCATGTATTGACGGGTATCTGGACAGTCTGGATGATAAGATGCCGAAGGGCCAGCTCTTTGAGAATGTCGCCAAGTATATTGACAGTCAGATTCATCGTAACTACAGACTCTATCCGAACAACTTTATCGCCCTTGACGAACTCAAAGGCACCGACCATTCGGACAGATATACCGCTGAGGATAAGCATACGTTCGACAGGTATATCGCAGGGCAGATGCAGAAGATAGACCTTGCGAACAAAGATGAGGCTTTTCTGCATGAGCGCCTGCTGACGATGTATGCCAATCCGGCTGTCAACTACCTGAAAGCGCGCGAAGAAAAGTAACTTACTTGAGACTTGATATCGTGCGCTGGGACTGCCGGTGGGTATGGACTTCTATTTTGGTAAGTGGAAAACTCTGGTCATGTCGGCCATCTGCTCTTCGCTCATACCCTCCGGCTCAAAGCCCATAGCACGGGAGTCGATGTATATCTTCGCACTCTTTGACAGGACATCGACTTGGTCAAAGGCGTCCATAATGTCCAGACCCTTGGCGAAGACACCGTGTTTCTCCCATAAAACGACGTCGTAGTCGGCCAGTTCTTTGAGCGTGGCCTGTGCCAGTTCGTTGCTACCGGGCATCTGGTAAGGTACGATGCCGAGGCCTAACGGACAGAAAGCCTTTGTTTCTGGTATCATGCTCCACAGTATCTTTGTCAGGACATCTTTGCCGAGGAACTTACGGTTGTGGCTCATGGCAACGAGTTCGATGGGATGTGTATGGAGCGTGGCACGATACGGACTGCTCTGGGCCACAAGACTGTCGTGGACCAATAGATGGCTTGGCAGCTCTGATGTCGGCATAACGGCGTTGTCGGCGATGATAACATAGCTGGCGCAGTCGTCGAGGATACGTATTACGCTGCCATTGTCCATCGGATGACGCGCCAGGTCGCGCATCCGCTTCTGTGTACCCTTGCAGAAGAAGTACGAGCCCTTAAGATGCGGCAGCGTCTCACCTATCTTGATAACGTCGCTGATGGGCTCCATATGTCTTATTTCGTCGTCGATGAGGTCGGTGATGTTCACGGTGATATTGCCGCCGTTGCGTTCTGCCCATCCATTTTGCCAGAGGTACCCGGCAACTTCGGCTATCTTGTCCACTTCTTTCTTCAGGGCTGGACGACCCTCCAAGATACTTTGCATAATTATTTTAGTATTCTACGAGTTTAACTTCTGAGTTAAGGCCACTCTTCATAGGTGTCCAATTGGCGTAGGTGGTCTTCTTGTAGTTTATATCCACAACGTTTATATCCTTCATCTTCCGCCAGGGAATGCCCCTGCGGTCCATGTCGGCGATGCGGTTTGCCGGTAGGTTCGTTACCTCTATGCGTATCTCGTTCCTGCCCTTCCGCAGTGTGCCGTTGGTGTTGAGAATAAATGGTGCAGCCCAGGCGCAGCCTATGAACCGGCCATTGATGTATACACGTGCTGACTCGCGTACATCACCAAGGTCTATGGCCCATCTTTTCTCTGCGTCGGTCTTGCTGAGCTCTATGGTTGTCGTGTAAATGCCGGTGCCCATGGTCGTCCTGACGCTGTCGTCGTCAAGCGTCTCCCATGTTTGTGGATGTGGCAAAGTCCAGGTGCGCGATACTTTTGGCACAGTCTCCGTGAAGCTGAGCGTCCAGGGTGTGTCGATGATCTTGCAGGCGTTATCGCGGTGAAGTACCGGTGCCGTGCCGTTGACACACAGGAATGGCATCGTGCCGTGCCGTTTTTCGTCAAAGACGAGCAGGAAACGGCTCTCGCCACTTAGCAGGCTGACCCTTATCTTTCCGTCTTTCTCTTCTATGTTGTTATATTCGTCCGTCAAGGGATTATACCAGACGGCATCCTTCCATGGCACTGAGATACGGACATAATCGTCAACATCACCGGGTGTTAGATTGGCTATGAAGTAATGATGCCCATAGGGATTGTTCCTGCGGATGTATCTTAAGCCGAGTTGCGAGCGGAGCTCTTCTGGTTGTGCCATCTTTTGAAGCTGTTTGACATCGATAGGCTTTCTGGGGTCTATGAGTCCTTTATACTCTGCTCCGCCTTCGGTGATGAATACGGCGTCAGTGCTTGTGGCATTGTCAGCTGTCGTGTCCTTGCCAATTTTCTTCACCTTTGCCATCTGCCGGTCGCTGATATAGTCGGTGCCATATCCAAGGGAATCTATTTCCATGACGGCCCGCTTGAATTCCGGTGCTTTGCGTGCCATACTGTTGATGTCGAACATCATCAGCAGGTTCTTGGTGTTTTTCTTCCATATATCGCGGACAGGCAAATAGATGAGGAAATCATTGTCGGGCTTTCCCCACTGGAGCAGCCTCTGGCAGCGTTGTATGTACTGCATGAGGTATGGAGCGTCGCGCCAGATGGAGTTGGTGGGGCTCATGTCTATGGAGGCATAGAACTTCCATCCTGGCCATGGCTCGTTCTTCGGACTGTAACAGGTGCCATGGAAGAACATCCTGTTCACTCCACAGGTATACATAAGGTCCAGGTCTGGTTTCATCTGGCTCAGCGAAGTGCGGAAATGCTCTGTCAGCCACGTGAATGTCTCACTGCTTGTCAGCTGCTTCCCCATGACATGGGCTGCCGACGGGGCATACTTGAGCATGCTAACGTCGGAGAAGTTCTTTCGGGTGAAGCCGGAATCAGTTCTTAGTCCGCGTATTCCGAAGTTAGACAGTCCGAACCCTTCTATCTCCGGGATGTCCACCGCACCGTAGAGGTCCAGCAGATTTGCCGGAGAGCCGTGAGCTTGATTGCGCACCTTCACTCCGTGGCTGTGTGCCCAGGCAACCCATTGCTGCGTGAAGTTCTCATAGAGCATGTCGGAGAGTGTCTCACGGTAGTCGCTGACGACCTCCGCGTTACCGTCCAGAAGCTTGTCGAGGTTGTCGATGAGGCTGTATCCGCGTCGCTTCTGAAACTCCTCGGGGAGTGTCGGTGTCCAGTTGGCACCGTAGACCTCGTAGCTGTCGTTGAAGAATGTGGTGGGGTAGGGGGTGTGGCTGGCGGCAAATGCCGAGTCGATATGTGCGAGGAAGTCGTGGACGGCCCTTCTGTCGAAGTGGTCTATGACCCATCCTTCACCGCCGGGGGCTGCCCGTTTCACCTTCTGTCTGGTCCGTCCTGCGTATAAGGCTATGACGCGCTTCTTTCCTTTGATATCCGACGGAAAAGCGTGGGCGGCATAGAAGCGACTGGTTTTCTGTTCTTTCTCCGGAACGGTAAACGTTATTTTGTTGATGTCGGCAGACTTGTCGACCAGTGTGTCGACGAAGACTGCCTTGCATGCGGCCTCGTCAAGGGTTATCCATGGGCCACCGAAGGGCCATCCCGTGCCGTTGTTGAGGTCTACCTCCATAGAGTCGCGGCTCGCTATCTCCTCCGTTACGCGCAGGGCGTGCATCCATTCGGGCGACAGGAAGCGAAGCTCGTTTCTCTCATTGCCTTTCACACCGTAAAGCGGTGTTATCTCTACGGTTCTTATGCCGTGGTCTCTCAGTTTGCCAAGGTTCCATTCCAGGTTCAGGGAGTCGACGGCAGAGCCCATCCACCACCACCGTGTGCCGGCATATGTTGTGACGCCGGAAGACGGAAGCTGTGCCGCAGAGGGTAAGGACAGGGCCGTGAGAAAACAAGACAGTATGACGGATGATAAGTTTCTTCTCATTAATATATATAGGTGTGTTTCTTTACTTTCCTATCAACTTATAATATTCTGTTGCTCCAAGCAGCCAGCAGCCTGTACCGTAGTCTTCAAAGTCAGGAGTGCTGTTGAAGGTCACAGGTTGTCCCGTGGAAGGGTCTGCGCCGGTGCCCTGGTTGTAGCCCAAGAAACCGTTCTCGTGGACGCATGCCGCGATGGCTTTCCAGGCCTTATCGCATATCGGACGGTATTTCTCTGGCGGGAGGATGCCGTTTCTGATGCCCCATGCCATGCCGTAGAGGAAGAGCGCCGTGCCCGTCATCTCCGGTCCGGCGTAGTTTGTCGATACGAGGCTGGCGTTCCAATATCCGTCAGAACGCTGTGCTGAAGCCAGTGCGATAGTCATAAGCATGTAGTCTTTTTCCAGTTCCTTATAGTATGGGTCATCGGGACTGAGCGTCGTCAAGACCCTTACCAGTGCGGCATATACCCAGCCGTTTCCGCGGCTCCAATAGCAGTTCTTGCCGTCGGGCTCTTTATGTGGGGCCTTATAGACGCTGTCGCGCCACCAGAAACCTTCGGGGATGTTGAAAAGTCCACGGCGGTCGCGGCTGTCGCGGTAGCATCGCATGGCATAGTCGATGTACTTACGGTCGCCGGTGAGCTTGGAATACTTGGCGTATATAGGCATGGCCATTTGTATAGCGTCAATCCACCACCAGTAATCCACACGACCAGTGGATATCTGATGGTCCAGATTCCGCCTGGTGGGGTTGACCATCGTGGTGTCCTTTGTCATGACATAGCGGTCGAGATAGGTTTGCTCGCAGCACTGGTTGTCGGCATTCGTGTTCAGTTCCGATGAGCGGGCGGCCCACTTATGGAAGGTGCCCCAGCGGTCGGTATAGTCCAGATACCGCTTCTGTGGGTCGATGGAGTACAGTGCCATCAGCCCTTCATAGTATACAGCGCGTGTCCAAAGATTGCTGGAGCGCTGCCGTTTCACAAAGGTTGGTTTCGTGGGGTCCGGGTTCTGTGCGGTGAAATAATCATTCACGCGGCGTGCCAATGACATAACGTCGCGTGGCTTCTGTCCGTATGTGGTGCAGACGGATGCGAAGATTATCAGTAATAGTAGTATCCTTTTCATAGTTATGGGTTTTAACGGATGCAAAGTTAAGAATATTTTCTTTCTCTGCACTTCAATTTTTGTCCAATGAGCTATAAAAAATAACAGCGTCTGCAGTGTGGTCATGGCTGTGATGAGTATATTTACTATTGTGAACAGGTATACAGATACAATTCGGCCGATTATTGCATATTTAACAAGTATATATGCAACAATGCAAAATTTTCACTAATTTTATTCAAATATTCTTGCATATATTCATTATATTGCATAACTTTGCGGGTGAAAACGAATAAAAATCAACGTATGAAGATAAAGACGAATAGACTAGAAGCCGTGAAGATGATTTTGTCGAGTCAGGAGATTGGCTCGCAGAGCGACCTTCTGAAAGCTCTTGAAGATGAGGGTTTCCAGCTTACGCAGGCCACCCTGAGCCGCGACCTGAAGCAACTTAAGGTTGCCAAGGCTGCCTCGATGAACGGAAAATATGTCTACGTGCTGCCCAATGAGACTATGTACCGTCGTGTGAAGACGCCCCGCCGTGCCAGCGAGATGCAGCTTGTCAGCGGTTTTCTCTCTATAAACTTCTCTGGAAACATGGGAGTCATCAAGACCCGTCCGGGTTATGCTAGCAGTATAGCATACAACATCGACTCTAACAACGTTGAGACCATCATTGGCACCATAGCAGGCGACGACACTATATTTATTGTCATCAGGGAAGGAACCGAATATGAAGATGTCATAGATGAGTTAAGTTACATCATTCCCGACATTAGTGTTGGGGACAAATAGAAACAACAAACGGTGATGATGAGATGATCATAAAAAATACTATACCTCACACCACAAAAAGCAACCAACTATAAATGATGAAAGATAATATACAAGTAATTGTAGCCGACGCGTCACATGAGAAATACGTCGACACCATTCTGAAAACAATCTCCGACGCCGCAAAGGTGCGTGGAACAGGTATCGCCAAGAGAACCCATGAGTATCTGGCTACAAAGATGCGTGAGGCAAAGGCCGTCATTGCTCTTGACGGAGACAAGTTCGCCGGGTTCAGCTATATTGAGACGTGGGGCAACAAACACTATGTGACTACTTCTGGTCTGATCGTACATCCTGACTACCGTGGCCTCGGTCTGTCGAAGCGCATCAAGAACCTCACGTTCACCCTTGCTAGGGTGCGGTGGCCGCACGCAAAGATTTTCTCGCTGACCTCCGGTTCGGCCGTTATGAAGATGAATACGCAGCTCGGCTATCATCCGGTAACGTTCAATGACCTCACTGATGACGAGTCGTTCTGGCGCGGATGCGAGGGATGCATCAATGTCGATGTCCTCCACCGCACAAACCGCCGCTACTGCATCTGCACCGCTATGCTCTACGACCCAGAGGAGCATCTTCCGGCAAAGCTCAGTCCGGAAGTCTTGCAGAGAATACGCGCCATCGACGGCAATTCCTCACAGGAAATAGGTTAAGACACTATCCGTTATCGCAGGGACCCATTGCTCCGTGGTGATTGAATATTAAGAAATTCACATTATTATATAATATAAACCATTCTTTTTCATCTTGCTCTGGCAACATAACCATACGACATTGTCAGACAGCCTGGAGAGAAACAGAAATCTAAAAAGATTATGGCAAAGAAAGTAGTTGTCGCCTATAGCGGCGGTCTTGATACAAGTTACACGGTTATGAAACTCAGCCAGGAAGGCTGGGATGTCTATGCTGCATCTGCCAATACCGGCGGTTTCAGCAAGGAGCAGCTAAAGAAGAACGAGGAGAACGCCTATAAGCTTGGTGCAAAGGCGTATGTTACCCTCGACGTAACGCAGGAGTACTATGAGAAATCACTTAAATACATGATTTTCGGTAATGTCCTCCGTAACAACTGCTACCCTATCTCCGTATCCTCAGAGCGTATCTTCCAGGCTATTGCCATTGCCCGTTATGCTAATGAGATTGGTGCTGACGCCATCGCACACGGAAGTACCGGTGCCGGCAATGACCAGATACGTTTCGACATGACTTTCCTCGTGCTCGCACCGGGAAAGGAAATCATAACCCTCACCCGTGATCATGCCCTCAGCCGTAAGGAGGAGGTCGACTACCTGAACGAACATGGCTTCAAAGCCGACTTCGCCAAGCTGAAATATTCATACAACGTGGGCCTGTGGGGAACGTCCATCTGCGGAGGTGAACTCCTGGACCCTACACAAGGACTGCCTGAGGAGGCTTATCTGAAGCATGTAACCGCCAAGGAACCTGAGCAAACTCTGAAGATAACGTTCAAGAATGGTGAGATAGACGCTGTCAACGGTGAACACTACGACGATAAGGTTAAGGCCATACAGAAGATTGAAGAGATTGGTGCCAGCTATGCCATCGGCCGTGACTGTAATGTCGGCGACACCATCATCGGCATCAAGGGACGTGTGGGCTTCGAGGCTGCGGCACCGAAACTTATCATTGAGGCACACCGCCTGCTGGAGAAGTCGACCCTGAGCAAATGGCAGCAGTACTGGAAAGACCAGATAGGCAACTGGTACGGGATGTTCCTGCACGAGAGCCAGTATCTGGAGCCAGTGATGCCCGACATGGAGGCATTCCTCACCAGCTCACAGCGCCACGTCAACGGAACGGCCATCCTCAAGCTGCGTCCTTACGGCTTCGAGACCATTGGTGTGGACAGCGATGACGACCTGACGAAGTCGAAGCTCGGCGAATATGGTGAGATGCAGCACGGATGGACTGCAGAGGACGCGAAGGGATTTATCAAGGTCCTCGCTACTCCGCTGAAGGTCTACTACGGCACGCATCCGGATGAGAAAAGATAGGGTCTGAGATAACCGATACAAACAGTTAAACAAGGTTTTCCTCACGTCTTTTTAAAGGAAAGGGTGGGGAATACCGATAAAGGAGAATGCAAGGATGATACCTTCCGGACGGACGGGATAATCCTATTCCTCCTAAAAAAAGAAACGGAGAATCAATATGATAAAAGTAGGAATCCTTGGAGCAGCCGGATACACCGGCGGAGAGCTCATCCGTCTGTTGGTGAACCACCCGGACGTGGAGATAGTGTTCGCCAACTCGGAGAGCAATGCTGGCAATTACGTTGCTGACGTCCATGAGGGCCTTTACGGCGATACCGATTTGAAGTTTACTTCAGAACTGCCGTTCAACGACGTCGATGTTGTGTTCTTCTGCTTCGGACACGGTAAGAGCGAGGCCTTCATGAAGGAACACGACATACCGGAGCACGTGAAGATAATAGACCTTGCGCAGGACTTCCGATGGAAACCGGAACATGCGAAGGATGACAACGGCAACAAGAAGGCTCCGAACATGCATCCCACGCCTCAGGACCACGACTTTATCTATGGTCTGCCGGAAATCAACAAGGCTGAGATTGCCAAGGCACAGCACATCGCCAACCCCGGATGTTTCGCCACATGTATTCAGCTTGCACTGCTTCCTGCCGCCGCTATGCATCTCCTCGACAAGGACATCTCCGTCAATGCCATAACGGGAGCTACTGGAGCGGGCGTGAAACCAGGGCCGACAAAGCACTTCGCATGGCGCGACAACAATATGAGCACCTATAAAGTGTTTACACATCAGCATCTGACCGAGATACGACAGAGCATCACGCAGGTGCAGGGCGCCTTCAACGCTAAAATAGATTTCATCCCGTACCGGGGCGACTTCCCACGTGGTATCTTCGCTACGGCAGTCATCCACACTGATGCCGACGAGGAGACAATAGTGAGAGGCTATAAGGACTTCTATAAGGATGCGGCCTTCACGCATTACGTTGACAAGGCTCTGGACCTCAAACAGGTAGTCAATACCAATAAGGCTCTTGTACACTGTGAGAAGATTGACGGCAAACTGTTTGTCACCTCTTGCATCGACAACCTCCTTAAAGGTGCCGTAGGACAGGCAGTGCAGAACATGAACCTTATGTTCGGGCTCGACGAGAAAGCAGGACTGCGGCTGAAAGCGTCGGCATTCTAGCGAAAACAATATCCCCGCAACATTAACGTGATGTGGGGAATGACAGAAGTAATATTAATAAAAAGAATATACCTTTGAGCAGGTTGGCATCGTAAGGCCACTGCCCGGGAAGAAATTACGGAGGAAATTATGAAACCATTCGACGTATATCCATTATATAATGTGAATATTGTAAGCGGAAAAGGCTGTAAGGTATGGGACGACAAAGGTCAGGAATACCTGGACCTCTACGGTGGCCATGCGGTGATAAGCATCGGCCACTGTCATCCACATTACGTGAAGAAACTTACAGACCAGCTCAACAAACTCGGTTTCTACAGCAATTCAGTCATCAATAAGTTGCAGGTGGAACTTGCTGAGCGCCTGGGAAAGATTAGCGGCTATGAGGATTACCAGCTTTTCCTCATCAATTCCGGTGCTGAGGCCAACGAGAACGCCCTGAAGCTCGCATCGTTTAAGAACGGAAGAAAGCGGGTGCTGGCCCTCGATAAGTCATTCCACGGACGTACGTCGCTGGCTGTGGAGGTAACGGACAACAAGAAGATTGTGGCACCTGTCAACGACAATGGTCATGTGACCTTCCTGCCTATTAACGACCTGGAACCGTGGGAGAAGGAACTGGCCAAAGGGGATGTCTGTGCGTGTATCATAGAGTGCATTCAGGGTGTCGGTGGATGCAACGTTGTCAGCAAAGAGTTCGCACAAGGCCTTGCGAATGCCTGCAAGAAGTATGGCACATTCCTCATCTGCGACGAGATACAGTGTGGCTACGGTAGAAGCGGAAAGTTCTTTGCACATCAGTGGCTCGACATTCGTCCTGACCTTATCACTGTGGCAAAAGGCATCGGTAACGGATTTCCTATGGCTGGCGTGCTCATTTCTCCGGAGTTCAAGCCTACTTACGGACAGCTAGGCACCACCTTCGGTGGAAATCATCTCGCATGTACCGCGGCACTGGCCGTTCTGGATGTCTTCGAGCAGGAACATCTTGTCGATAATGCCAATACCGTAGGCACATACCTCATAGAACAGCTCAAGGAGTTGCAGAAGACAGAACCACATATCAAGGATGTGCGTGGCCGCGGACTGATGGTTGGTGCCGAACTGGATATCCCCCAGGGTGAGGTCCGCAAGCATCTTATCTATGACCAGCACTGCTTCACCGGCGGCGCGGGTACCAATGTGTTGAGAATCCTGCCACCGCTCGTTCTTACCAAGTCGGATGTCGACGACTTCCTCTATCGTCTGAAGAAGGTCCTTGCCGGCTTTCCGGCACCAGCAAAAGAATAATTTTCTTACCGTTAATACAAAGAAATAGTACACAACGCATATGGAACGTGCAGGACTGTTCCTGCACCGTTTCAGAACATTAGGAGGTAATACAAATATGAAGATAACAGTAATAGGAGCAGGCGCAATGGGCGGTTCGCTCGTCGAAGGCCTGCTGAAAGGTGAAACATTCCAGGCTGGCGACATCACCGTTGCCGATCCTAACGAGAAGCGTCTGGAGCATTTCGCAAAGAAAGGGACAAGTGTGACGACGGAGAATGCCGTGGCAGCACAGGGCTCTGACATCGTAACCGTGGTGGTGAAACCGTGGCTCGTGGAAGGTGTAATAAATGAGATTAAGGATGTCATGGACTATAAGAAGCAGATGCTCATAGTCATTGCGGCAGGAATAAAGTCGGAACAGCTCAACCAATGGCTGAAGCCGGAGAATATTGAGCCGGATTTCAACAGCGACCCTACTGAGACAAGTCCTATACTGCCTTACTTCCTTGTCATCCCTAACATTGCCATTGCCGAGAAGGCGTCAATGACATTCATCGTTCCTGTAGGTGCCAATGACGAACAGACCAAGAAGGTGAAGAAGATTTTCGACGAGCTAGGTGGAAGTATCATCACCGAGGAACGGCTCTTGCCGGCCGGGACAACGCTCGCCAGCTGCGGCATAGCCTACGCCATGAGGTACGTCCGTGCTTCCGTGGAAGGCGGCGTGGAGCTGGGCTTCAAGGCATCAGATGCAGAAAAGATTGTCCTGCAAACAGTCAAGGGTGCAGTGGAACTGCTGCAGATAACACATCAGCACCCGGAAGAGGCCATCGACCAGGTTACGACACCTGGAGGAGTTACCATCAAGGGACTCAACGAGATGGAGCATGCCGGCTTCACCTCTGCGGTGATTCGCGGACTGAAAGCAGGACTGTAAATTACGAATGTAGTCATAAGCCCGGAAAACTTAGGACTTTCTCCCCCACATCACGTGTTACGCACCAGATGTGGGGCTTTTTTATAGCCATAAAACTGACGATACCCTGCTTGTCACATGCCGTTGCTTGGTTGACAATATCATGGCTGTCTCTTATGGGTTAATCTATCACAAAAGAATAGTTTTTCAGATTTGTCTTGGATTTGTGGGAAAAGAAATGTAAATTTGCACCTACATTATGACACAGGAAGAAAAGACACAGATTGAAGAGAAGATCGTCGACGTGCTGAAGACCGTCTACGATCCGGAAATCCCGGTCAATATCTATGACCTGGGAATGATTTATAAAATCGACGTTCATGACGACGGAAACGTTGATATGGACATGACCTTTACCGCGCCAAGCTGCCCGGCAGCCGACTTTATCCTAGAGGACGTCCGTACCAAGGTGGAGAGTGTTAAGGGCGTAAAGGCGTGCAACGTGAACCTCGTCTTCGAACCGGCATGGGACCAGAGCATGATGTCCGAAGAGGCAAGGGTGGAACTGGGCTTTGAGTAACTCAGGGGCTTGTAATATAAAATGTGCATATACCTGCAAGGATAACCATAGAGGTCTCTTTGCGGTATTGTTGTACATTATATATATTGTCATCAGTAAACTATTATAGCGATGGGTAAAAACGTATATTTCCTCAGCGATGCTCATCTTGGCTCGCTCGCCATTGAGCACCGTAGGACACAAGAGAGACGGTTGGTCAGATTCCTGGACTCCATAAAGGACAAGGCATCGGCAATATACCTGTTGGGCGACATGTTCGACTTCTGGGACGAGTACCGCTATGTTGTGCCAAAGGGATTTACGCGCTTTTTGGGGAAACTGTCAGAGCTTACTGATATGGGCATAGAGGTCCACTTCTTCACAGGCAATCACGATATTTGGACTTATGGATACTTGGAGGAGGAGTGTGGCGTTGTCGTTCACAGAAAACCCATCACAACAGAGATTTATGATAAGGTCTTCTACCTCGCTCATGGCGACGGACTTGGCGATCCCAGTCGCTCGTTCCGGTTCTTACGGGCTATGTTCCACAATCGTGTTTGCCAGCGACTCCTAAACTTCGTACATCCATGGTGGGGAATGCAGTTGGGACTGAACTGGGCCAAGCACAGCAGGCTGAAGCGCGCCGACGGAAAGGAGGCTCCTTTCATGGGTGAGGACAAGGAGTATCTGGTGCTCTACACAAAGGAGTATATGAAGACGCATCCCAATATCGACTATTATATCTATGGGCACCGGCATATAGAGCTCGACATGAACCTTCCCCGCACTGAGGGACACACCGCCCGTATGCTGATATTGGGTGACTGGATATGGCAGTTCACATATGCGGTCTTTGACGGAGAGCATATGTTCCTTGAAGAATATGTAGAGGGGGAGAGCAAACCGTAAATAATATGAAAAATCATGACACCAATGCAGGTGTTGTACACTTGCGTTGTAAGTGTACGGAAAATGCATCGTAAAAGTGCCCCTTTTACAAGGTAAATGTACGGAAAATACAACGTAAAAGGACTACATTTGCAAAGTATTGTGTTTCAGCTTGTTACAAAGGAAAATTTAAATTGGGCAAATCTGAAAAATATTTACACATAATTTTGATGGAATAGACGTAATAAAAGGAGAAGAAACAAAAAATCGCTAAGGTCTGAATGGTATGACCTTAGCGATTTTTTTCATATACGGTAGTTACTTTTCTTAGTTGTCGCGTCCGAAGATACGGAGAAGATAGAGGAAGAGGTTGATGAAGTCGAGATAGAGGTTCAAGGCTCCAAGCAACGCAATCTTCTGTGCACTCTCACCGGCATCAGGTGCCATGTAGAGCGCACGCTTTATCTGCTGGGCGTCCCATGCTGTCAGGCCTACGAAGAGCAGTACACCGATATAACTCAGGATGAGATCGAACATGCTGCTGCCGACGAAGAGGTTGACGATGGAGGCTATGATAATGCCGATGAGGCCCATGAGAAGTATGCCGCCAAACTTGGTGAGGTCACGCTTGGTAGTTGTTCCTATGAATGCCATTGCGCCAAATGTGCCGGCGGTGATGAAGAAAACCTGCGTGATGCTCGTCATGGTGTATGCCAGAAATACAAACGACAGTACGGCTCCGTTGAGGACGGAATATATGGTGAACCAGACGGTTGCTGACATTATCGACAGACGGTCTATGCGGGCGGAGACATACCATACGATGCCAAATTCGGCTATCATCAGCACCCAGAAGGCAATGCTGTTGCCATAGATGGCCTGGACTAGGGCTGGCGATGAGGCTACCATGAATGATGTCAGACCGGTGATGACAAGGGCCAGGGCCATCCACCCGTATACTTTGCGCATTAGTGCTGGGAAGGCTGCCTGAAGCTCTAAGCCACGCTCCTTCTCGTCGACTACTTTTGTAAATTCATTGTAATCCATATTGTTCAAATTTTAGATTTATTTTTTATGTTATGATTGCAAAGTTAATGCCAACAATTCAAAATACAAAAATTATTCAGTCATTTTTAGGAATATTGACGGTTATTTCTTTGTTGAAACCGCGGGTGTCAAGAAGAATGAATTTATATGATTTCCCTTTCTCGAATTTTATGGCATTGAACTCGTCGAGTGTCCTTATGGGTTTGTCGTCTACGGAGACGACGATGTCGCCTTCACGGAATCCGTCCTTATAGTATTCACTAGTGTGGCGGATGGAGGCTACGACGGTCTTCGAGTCCTGTTCCATGTAACTGACATCGTCGATGTGGTTGTTTATTTCCAAGTTGTTGCCGCCGGTGTATGACCAGAATTTTATACGCTTGCGCTTGGGGTTTATGACAAAGGTGCCGTAGGAGAGAATGGCGGCTCCGACCTTGGAGTCGCCCTGGGTGGTGTAGGAGTGTACGTTGGTGAAGGTGAAGTTGCCCCAGGGTAGGGAAGGAAACTTCAGAAAGAATATCAGTCCGCGCTTCTCGGCACCATAGCTGCCAAGGACGTTCTGTCCGTAGGTGGTCTCCTCGACGAGTGCCGGAACGCGTGGGTCTTTCTTCCGCTCTATGTCGAAATGGGTCTTGTTCATGACGAAGATGTCGGTGGCACCAGTGTCGAAGAGGGTTGGCTCGTCGTGAGTGAGAAAAGTCCTGATGCTCAGATACGGTGTCCAGCGTTGTAGCTTGTACTTTATCTCGAAGCCGGGCTCGTCGTTGAAGTAGTTTTTGCGGTCGGTGAGGATGAGGCGTTTCCGTTTCACGTCAATCTTGGCCTGGAGTCCTTTGTTGAAAAGGTCGAAGCCGATGATGCCGTCATAGATGAAGTGATGACCGTGGCGGGGGAGAAGGCTGGCCTTGTAGCCACGGAGCGACAGACCGGAAGGAGTTCCGAGTCGGAGCTCAGGGTATTCTACGATGGGTATGGTGTCGGTGAGACCGTTGGCATCACGGGAGTTGATGTTGCCTAAAGGTGCACTGTAGCCGGTATTCGTGCCTATGTAGGCGACTCCCTGCGAGGAACCGGTGTCGAGGTTGAAGAGGTGGCGCTCCCCGTTGATATATACTGGGATGTAAACCTGGTTGCCGGCGAAGACTATCGGAATGGTATCGACGAAATTGGTCTCGCCGATGGTCAGCTCATGGGTGTTGTAGCGGTGCATGCCGTCGCCTTTTTGTCCACTGGCACTGAGGGGAAGCACTACTGCTATATATATAATAATGTATAGGACCGTTTGTCTCATGTCTCTTGTCCTCTGTCTTTTTTCGTGTTACGATTCTTTTTTCTTTCCTTGTTTCAGGCCGAGAAGAGTCATCGTCAGCCTGATCTCGCCATAGCTGATGTCGGGCGGGCAGAGCTCCTTGATGGGCTTGGTGCCGTTCTCCAGACCGATGTTCTTCAGCAGACGCTCGATGGTCTCGCGGTGATTGGCGGGTAGGATGGTCTCCATGGGTATCTCACCACGAAGGGCAAAGAAGGCAAGATGACCGAAGATAGTGTCGGGTTTGAGGTTACGCTCCTGAGCTATCTCGCCGATGGTCTTGCCTTGTTTGTAGAGCTCGAAGGTGGCCTGCTTGGTGTCTATTTTCGGGGTCTTGGGCTCTGATTTAATGGCGGATGGAATGGAGGTGTTGTCCTTTATGGTCTTGTGGCTCTTGACTTTTGATGTTGTGTTGTCCATGGCTTTCAGCACGGCTTCCTGCTTGTATTTGAGGTATGACTGTGGGGTGAAGCCGTTCTGTGAGATATCTTGGAGAAGGTAGAGCCTCGCTGTCAGAATGTCATGCATGTCGTCGTAGGTGCGGTCCAGACGTTTCTTCACCACCTTGTTGTTCACCTCAAGAAGACCGGTGCGGCGGAGAAGGTCGTCGAAGATGTCGGTCAATTGGGCGGCGAAATACGCTGAGCTGCGCCGAACGCGGTCAAGGAATGGCTCGGAATGTATCTCCTCGTCGGACATCTGGCTTATGGTTTGCAGCCATTTCTCTGCCACAGGGATAACCTTCGTCTGTAAGTCGGTCAGAGCGCTGTGGTGAAGGGCGGCAAGGGCGGTCTTACCGTAGAAGAACTCCTGCATCACGCGGTCAAGGGCGGACTCTGCCTGTACCAAAGGAAGAAAGCCGAACAGTTCCTTGATGAGCTGACGGTAGTATTCTTCCTTCAATCTTGCCAGGCGCTCTATGCTGGATTTTGCTGCTGGCTCCTGATTTTCAATGTATTCGGAGACACGAGGGTCGTTCTTTATGGCGGAAGGAGGAATAGGGGAGGCGAGGACCATTCCTTCCAATGTCTTGCAGCGGCTGAGGGCTACATAGACTTGGCCGGGGGCAAAGGACAACTGGGCATCGATAATGGCGTGCTCGAAGGTGAGACCTTGACTCTTGTGGATGGTGATGGCCCAGGCAAGGCGTAAGGGATATTGGGTGAAGGTGCCGACAACCTCGGATTCTATCTGACGGGTCTCCTCATTGAGCTTGTATTTCGTGTTTTCCCAGATCTCCTTGTCTACGTCGATGGCTTTCTCGTCGCCAGGGCAGTGCACGAGTATCTGGTTGGCATCGACATATGTCACCTTGCCTATTCGACCGTTGTAGTACCGGCCTTTGGAGTCGTTCTTAAGAAACATGACCTGTGCACCGGTCTTTAAGGTCAGACGGCGGTCGGTGGGATAGTCGTATTCCGGGAAGTCTTTCTCTATCGTGGCGTCGAAGGTGTATGACGGCGATTTCAGGGCCCATAGCTCACGCTCATTATATTCGTCGGCCATGCGGTTGTGGGTTGTCAGACGAATATAGCCGTCTTCGGGATTGGGACGGAAGGTGGGATTGTAACGGGAATTCAACTTCTCCATGTCGGCTGGTGTGGCTTTGCCGTTGCGGATGTTATTGAGTATCTGAAGGAACTCGTCTTCCTGCTGGCGATAGACGTGGTGGAGCTCAATGGTCACATAGTCAATACTCTGGAGTGCCTTGGAACTGAAAAAATAGGGGGTGTCGTAATATTGGGATAGAAGCTGGGCCTCGTCGGGACGCGTCACGGGAGTGAGCTGGTGAAGGTCGCCGATCATCACCAGCTGGGCTCCGCCGAAAGGCTTGTCATGCTCGCGAAAACGACGCATCACGGAGTCGATGGCATCGAGAACGTCGCTGCGGACCATCGATATCTCGTCGATGATAAGCGTATCGAGGGTGCGCATAATCTTGCGTTTCTCTTTGCTGTAGCCGAACTTCTTGTCTATCTGTGTGTTGGGGAGATACGGGGAAAGGGGTAACTGGAAGAAGGAATGTATTGTTACACCACCGGCATTGATGGCTGCCACACCAGTAGGAGCTACGACAACCATGCGCTTATGGCTACGCTCCTTCAGCGTCCTCAGGAATGTAGTCTTGCCCGTTCCTGCCTTTCCGGTAAGAAAAATGCTCTTGCCGGTGTTCTCTACGAATTCCCATGCTTGCCTAAGCTCCACGTTCTTCACCATCGTCTTTCTTGTTTATTAGTGTTCTTAGGAACCATTTATCCTATATATGTTCACAACATTGTTAATAATATAACTGCAAAGATAATTATTACATTGCTATTATGACGCAAAATCTCCGAAAATATTACCGCAAAATAAAATTTTTTCGGCCCATTACTTCCTACGGCCCCTATCGCTTCCTACGGCCCCTATCGCTTCTGCCTCTTTTCTATCTTTATATCCCTTCTGCTCTCCTATCTCTACCCTATATCCTCCTATAGTTTCTATAGTTTCTATAGCCTCTATAGCCTCTATAGCCTCTATAGCTTCTATAGTTTCTATAGCCCCTATAGTTTCTATAGCTCCTATAGCTTCTATTGCTTCTATAGCCTCTATAGCTTCTATAGCCTCTATAGCTTCTATAGCCCTCTTTATCCCCTTATCCCTTGACCTAAATCAATAATCCCTCAATTTTCTCTCTTTTTTCAAAAAAATCTCTCAAAACATTTGCGGGTATGAAAATAAACCTATACCTTTGCACTCGCTTTTCGGGAAACAATCAA
>Ga0256406_1001270_pt1 | contig 41659 bp, 32 predicted proteins | sample RumenRJG_03DNA_FD_185986 | JGI IMG/M metagenome (GOLD analysis project Ga0256406, IMG submission 185986) | Bovine rumen microbial communities from Lethbridge, Alberta, Canada - RJG_03 | ecosystem: Host-associated > Mammals > Digestive system > Stomach > Rumen | place: Canada: Alberta | collected... | reverse complement strand
AGCGTCTCGGCGTGAAGTTTGCTACTCCAATCTTTGATGGTGCAAAACTTGAAGACCTCGCAGAATGGACCGACAAGGCAGGTCTGCCACGCCTCTGCTCTACCCACCTGTATGACGGTGAAACCGGTGAGCGTTTCGACCAGCCTGCAACAGTAGGTATCACCTACTTCCTGAAACTGGGTCACATGGTTGAGGACAAGATGCACGCCCGTTCTATCGGTCCGTACTCACTCATCACTCAGCAGCCTCTTGGTGGTAAGGCCCAGTTCGGTGGTCAGCGTTTTGGTGAGATGGAAGTCTGGGCACTGGAGGCCTTTGGTGCCAGCCATGTGCTTCAGGAGATTCTGACTATCAAGTCTGATGATACCGTAGGTCGTTCTAAGGCTTACGAGGCTATCGTGAAGGGTGAGCCCATGCCAACACCAGGCATTCCTGAGTCACTCAACGTGCTGCTGCACGAGTTGCGTGGTCTGGGTCTGAGCGTAACTCTCGACTAAGTGAATGGATAATTGAAAATTGAAAATTGATAATTTGAAATATGGCTTTCAAGAAAGATTCAAAGACAAGAAATAATTTCACCAAGATTACCATCGGTCTTGCTTCACCCGAGCAGATCCTTGAGAATTCATTTGGCGAGGTTACGAAGCCTGAGACCATCAACTATCGTACATACAAGCCCGAGCGCGACGGTCTGTTCTGTGAGCGTATCTTCGGTCCTACCAAGGACTATGAGTGCGCCTGCGGTAAGTACAAGCGCATCCGCTACAAGGGTATCGTGTGCGACCGTTGTGGTGTTGAGGTGACCGAGAAGAAGGTGCGCCGTGAGCGCAGCGGACACATCGAACTGGTAGTGCCCATTGCCCACATCTGGTATTTCCGCAGCCTGCCCAACAAGATTGGCTATCTGCTGGGACTGCCCACCAAGAAGCTCGACGCAATCATTTACTATGAGCGCTATGTTGTGATTCAGCCAGGTGCCCTCGAGGGCCGCAAGGATGCCGAAGGCAATCCTCTGCTGGGTTCACAGAAGTTCGACCTGCTCTCTGAGGAGGAGTACAATGATATCATCGACAACCAGCTGTCAGAGGATAACTACTATCTGGACGACAGCGATCCCAATAAGTTCGTAGCCAAGATGGGTGCCGAGGCTATCTACGACCTGCTTCAGCAGCTCGACCTCGACTCACTGTCATACGAACTGCGCGACCGTGCCAATACCGACTCTTCACAGCAGCGTAAGAACGAGGCTCTGAAGCGTCTGCAGGTAGTAGAGGCCTTCCGTTCATCAGTAGAGAAAGGTATCAACCGTCCTGAGTGGATGATTATGAAGATACTGCCCGTGACTCCTCCTGAGTTGCGTCCTCTGGTGCCCCTGGATGGTGGCCGTTTCGCCACATCCGACCTGAACGACCTGTATCGTCGTGTGATTATCCGTAACAACCGTCTGAAGCGCCTGATGGAGATTCATGCTCCTGAGGTGATTCTGCGAAACGAGAAGCGTATGCTGCAGGAGGCTGTAGACTCACTCTTCGACAACAGCCGTAAGTCATCGGCCGTGAAGAGCGACAGCAACCGTCCTCTGAAGTCACTCTCTGACTCACTGAAGGGTAAGCAGGGTCGTTTCCGTCAGAACTTGCTGGGTAAGCGTGTTGACTACTCAGCCCGTTCGGTTATCGTCGTAGGTCCTGAGCTGAAGATGGGTGAGTGCGGTCTGCCTAAGCTGATGGCTGCCGAGCTCTACAAGCCATTCATCATCCGTAAGCTCATCGAGCGCGGTATTGTGAAGACGGTGAAGAGCGCCAAGAAGATCGTTGACCGTCGTGAGCCCGTGATCTGGGATATCCTGGAGAACGTGATGAAGGGTCACCCCGTGATGCTGAACCGTGCACCAACACTGCACCGTCTGGGTATCCAGGCCTTCCAGCCCAAGCTGATTGAGGGTAAGGCTATCCAGTTGCACCCACTGGCATGTACCGCGTTCAACGCCGACTTCGACGGTGACCAGATGGCTGTTCACCTTCCCCTGTCAAACGAGGCTATCCTCGAGACCCAGCTGTTGATGCTCCAGAGCCACAACATCCTGAATCCTGCCAACGGTGCACCTATCACCGTGCCTTCACAGGATATGGTGCTCGGTCTTTACTATATCACCAAGATTCGTCCAGGTGCCAAGGGTGAGGGTCTCTCATTCTACGGTCCTGAGGAAGCTATCATCGCCCACAACGAGGGTAAGTGCGACCTGCACGCCCAGGTGAAGGTGATGGTTGACGATGTGGTTGACGGCATCAAGGTACGTCATCAGGTAGAGACTTCTGTAGGTCGTGTCATCGTGAATGGCATCGTTCCTAAGGAGGTAGGCTATGTCAATAAGGTTATTTCTAAGAAGAGTCTGCGCGACATCATCGCCGACGTTATCAAGAACGTAGGTTTCGCCGAGGCTTGCGAGTTCCTGGATGGTATCAAGAACCTGGGTTACCGCATGGCCTACCTGGCTGGTCTGTCGTTCAACCTCGACGACATCATTATTCCTAAGGAGAAGGCAGAGCTTATCGCCAAGGGTAATGAAGAGGTGCAGCAGATTACCGACAACTATAACATGGGTTTCATCACCGACAACGAGCGTTACAACCAGGTTATCGATACATGGACCCACGTGAACAACGATATCGGTAACATCCTGATGAAGGAGATGACCGAGGCTGACCAGGGCTTCAACGCCGTATTCATGATGCTTGACTCTGGTGCCCGTGGTAGTAAGGACCAGATCAAACAGCTCTCTGGTATCCGTGGTCTGATGGCTAAGCCTCAGAAAGCCGGTGCCGAGGGTCACCAGATTATTGAGAACCCAATTCTGTCAAACTTCAAGGAAGGTATGTCAGTGCTGGAGTACTTCATCTCTACCCACGGTGCCCGTAAGGGTCTTGCCGATACCGCCATGAAGACCGCCGACGCTGGTTACCTGACCCGTCGTCTGGTTGACGTTTCTCACGATGTGATTATCAATGAGGAAGACTGCGGTACACTGCGTGGTCTGGAGTGCACAGCCCTGAAGAGTGGCGACGAGGTTATCTCTTCACTGTCTGAGCGTATCCTGGGTCGTGTCAGCGTGCACGACGTGGTGAACCCCAAGACTGGTGAGGTTATCGTACCTGCCGGTGAGGAGATTACCGAGGCTAAGGCCGACATGATTGAGAAGGCTGAGATCGAGATGGTTGAGATCCGTTCTGTGCTCACCTGTGAGTCTAAGAAGGGTGTCTGCATGAAGTGTTACGGACGCAACCTGGCTACCCGCCGCATGGTACAGAAGGGTGAGGCTGTAGGTGTGATTGCCGCACAGGCTATCGGTGAGCCTGGTACTCAGCTGACTCTGCGTACGTTCCACGCCGGTGGTGTGGCTGCCAACGCCGCAGCAAACGCAACTATCGTATGTAAGTACGAGTCAGCCCGTATCGAATTCGAAGAGGTTCGTACCGTACCATTCGATGAGGAAGGACGTGATTGTGAGATGGTAGTGAGCCGTCTGGGTGAAATGCGTTTTGTTGACCCCAACACCAAGATTGTGCTGTCAACTGTCAACGTGCCTTACGGTTCTTCACTCTACTTCAAGAATGGTGACGTGGTTGCCAAGGGTGACAAGATTGCCCAGTGGGACCCCTTCAACGCCGTTATCGTAACCGAGTACGCAGGTACCCTGAAATTCAACGACGTTATCGAAGGTGTTACCTTCCGTGCCGAGACCGACGAAACCACCGGTCTGACAGAAAAGATTGTTACCGAGTCTAAGGACAAGACCAAGGTTCCTACCTGTGACATCCTCGATGCCAACGGTGAGAAGATTGGAACCTATAACTTCCCTGTGGGTGGTCACGTAGTTGTTGAGGATGGTCAAACAGTGAAGACTGGTGAGACCCTCGTCAAGATTCCTCGTGCAGCTGCCAAGGGTGGTGATATTACCGCCGGTCTGCCTCGTGTTACCGAGCTGTTCGAGGCTCGTAACCCATCTAACCCCGCTATCGTATCAGAAATCGACGGTGAGGTAACCATGGGTAAGGTAAAGCGTGGTAACCGTGAGATTATCGTTACCTCAAAGACTGGCGACCAGCGCAAGTACCTCGTATCTCTGTCAAAGCAGATCCTGGTACAGGAGCACGACGCCGTGCGCGCAGGTACACCTCTGTCAGACGGTGCCATCACCCCAAGCGACATCCTCGCCATCAAGGGTCCCACCGCCGTGCAGGAGTATATCGTTAATGAGGTACAGGACGTGTACCGTCTGCAGGGTATCAAGATCAACGACAAGCACTTCGAGATCATCGTACGTCAGATGATGCGCAAGGTGCAGATCAACGACCCGGGCGATACCTCATTCCTCGAGAGCGACATCATCGACAAGCTCGACTTCGCTGAAGAGAACGACCGTATCTGGGGTAAGAAGGTGGTTACTGATGCCGGTGACTCTGAGACCTTGCAGAAGGGTCAGATCGTAACAGCCCGTCGTCTGCGCGATGAGAACACCTCACTGAAGCGCCGTGACCTGCGTACCGTTCAGGTGCGTGATGCAGTGCCCGCAACGTCAACTCAGATCCTGCAGGGTATCACCCGTGCAGCTCTGCAGACCAAGTCGTTCATGTCGGCTGCTTCGTTCCAGGAGACCACGAAGGTGCTCAACGAGGCCGCTATCCGCGGTAAGCAGGACTTCCTGGAGGGTATGAAGGAGAACGTGATCTGCGGTCACCTGATTCCTGCCGGTACCGGTCTGCGTGAGTTCGAGAAGATTATTGTAGGTTCCAAGGAGGAGTACGAGCGTATGCAGGCTAACCGCAAAAACGTGCTCGACTTTGCCGAGGATGCAGTGATCGACGAGCAATAAAAGTATACATATTTAATTCATATTCAAAAAAGATGCGTTCTTCACCGGACGCATCTTTTTTTTATGCACAAAAGCCAAAGTTTATGCATAAAAATTTGGATATATGCAAAAATAGTTGTACTTTTGCATCGCAAATCTGAATAAATATACCAATATGAAGGATAAGAAGAATAGATTGGAAGCATTGAGGCTGATTATTTCAAGCCAGCAGATGGGTAGTCAGGAAGAGTTGTTGAACGCACTGCAGAACGAGGGCTTCAACTTGACACAGGCCACGCTGAGCCGTGACTTGAAGCAACTGAAGGTTGCCAAGGCTGCCACCATGAGCGGCAACTACGTCTACGTACTCCCCAACGAGTCCATGTACAAGCGCGTAAGCACCCATTCTTCTGTCCGCGAGATGATGCAGATGCCAGGTTTCATCAGCATCAATTTCTCAGGCAACATGGGCGTCATCAAGACGCGTCCTGGCTATGCCAGTGCCATTGCCTGGAACATTGACCGCAGCGACATCCCCGAGATTCTGGGCACCATTGCCGGCGACGACAATATCTTTATCGTCATCAAGGAAGGCGTGAGCCACAGGGAAATCACCGAGGCGCTGAAGGAGGTCGTCCCCAATTTGAAATAAATGTTGACCCTTAAATAAGAAATGGAAAAAGAAGAAATTGAAGTACTTGTAGCCCGTCCTGAGCACGAGATCTATGTAGACACCATCCTCGACACCATCGCCGAGGCAGCTAAGGTACGCGGCACGGGTATTGCCAAGCGCACTCACGAATATGTAGCAAAGAAGATGGCCGAGGCCAAGGCCGTTATCGCCCTGACAAAAGACGGTCGCTTTGCAGGATTCAGTTATATCGAGACATGGGAGAACCAGCAGTACGTGACCACCTCGGGTCTAATCGTACATCCCGATTTCCGCGGTCTCCACATCGCCAAGCGCATCAAGGACCTCACCTTCACGCTGGCCCGCACCCGTTGGCCCCACGCCAAGATTTTCTCGCTGACCAGCGGTGCCGCCGTGATGAAGATGAATACCGCCCTGGGCTACCAGCCTGTGACCTTCGGCGACCTGACCGACGACGAGGCCTTCTGGAAAGGTTGCGAGGGCTGTGTGAACTATCCCGTGCTGAAAGAGCGCAACCGCAAGTTCTGTATCTGCACCGCCATGCTGTTCGACCCCACAGAACACCTGCCGTGCAAACTCAGTGAGGACGTACTCTCACGTATCAGGCATTTACAGGAATTAGAAGAACAATCAAGATAAAAGAAGTATGAGCAAGAAGAAAGTCGTAGTAGCATTCAGCGGAGGTCTCGACACCTCCTACACCGTGATGAAACTGGCCCAGGACGGGTACGAAGTATATGCAGCCTGCGCCAATACCGGCGGTTTCAGTGCTGAACAGTTGAAGAAGAATGAAGAGAACGCCTACAAACTGGGCGCCGTGCAATACGTGACCCTCGACGTCACACAGGAGTATTACGCCAAGTCACTGAAATACATGATTTTCGGTAACGTGCTGCGTAACAACTGTTACCCCATCTCCGTTTCCAGCGAGCGTATCTTCCAGGCTATCGCCATCGCCCGCTATGCCAATGAGATTGGTGCCGATGCCATTGCGCACGGTTCTACCGGTGCCGGCAACGACCAGATCCGTTTCGACATGACCTTCCTCGTGATGGCTCCCGGCGTGGAGATTATCACCCTGACACGCGACAAGAAGCTCACGCGTAAGGAGGAGGTCGACTTCCTCAATGAGCATGGATTCTTTGCCGACTTCACCAAACTGAAGTATTCTTACAACGTAGGTATCTGGGGCACCTCTATCTGCGGTGGCGAACTGCTCGACCCCACTCAGGGCCTTCCCGAGGATGCCTACCTGAAGCATGTCACGGCCAAGGAACAGGAAGCCCTGCTGAAGATTACCTTCGACAAGGGTGAGATCGTGGCTGTCAACGGCGAGCAGTTCGACGATAAGATCAAGGCTATCCAGAAGATTGAGGAGATCGGTGCCAGCTACGCCATCGGCCGTGATGCCAACGTGGGCGATACCATCATCGGTATCAAGGGCCGCGTAGGTTTCGAGGCTGCCGCTCCTAAGCTCATCATTGAGGCCCACCGCCTGCTGGAGAAGTCAACCCTCTCTAAGTGGCAGCAGTACTGGAAGGACCAGGTGGCCAACTGGTACGGCATGTTCCTCCACGAGAGTCAGTACCTGGAGCCCGTGATGCCTGATATCGAGGCGATGCTCACCTCTTCTCAGCGCAATGTCACCGGTACCGCCATTCTGAAGCTCCGTCCCTTCGGTTTCGAGACCGTAGGCATCGATTCTGCCAACGACCTGACGAAGTCTAAACTCGGCGAGTATGGTGAGACCCAGACTGGTTGGACTGCCGACGAGGCCAAGGGCTTCATCAAGGTCAGCTCTACGCCACTCCGCGTGTACTACGGTATCCACAAGGACGAGAAGAGATAATCCGACACAAAGAGTTCATAATACTACAACGGGGGTGCATCTGGTGATGCATCCCCGTTGATTTGTTATCTCATGTATGTCCCGTACTTATTCCTCTGCCTTGGGCAGGTGGAAACGGTACTTGTTGCAGAACAGTTCCTTCACTGTATTGATCTCCAGGAACTTCGTACCGCCGCACTCACGCACGTTACCACTCAGGTAGGCAATCTTGTCATCGTCTTCCACATAACCCTTCTGGCGCAACATACGTACTGCGGCCATAAACAATGTCTCGCTGTCGATATGACCCTTCTGATAGACGGGAATCACACCGTAGCTCAGCGCCAGCAGACGCTGCAGCTTGTCGTTGTAACAGATAGCCAGCACAGGGTTAGGACCACGGAAAGCTGCCAGCGAACGGGCAGTAAGACCTGTCAGTGAGTCGGTGATAATACCCTTTACACCCAGTTTCTCTGTAGCCTCGATAGCACTGTGCGACATAAACTCATGGATGTCACAGTTGGCCGACAGCGGGATCTCGATATCGTTCTCGCGCAACTTGTCACGCTCGGCCTGCTCGGCAATCTGCGCCATCGTCGTCACAGCCTCCACCGGATACTTACCCGTAGCTGTCTCGCCCGAGAGCATCAGCGCGTCCGTACGGTAATAGATGGCGTTGGCGATATCAGTCACCTCGGCACGCGTAGGACGGGGATTCTGAATCATGGAGTGCAACATCTGGGTAGCCACGATAACAGGCTTCTTGGCCTGCACACACTTACGGATGATGCGGCGCTGAATACCGGGGATGCGCTCTATGGGCACCTCAATACCAAGGTCACCACGGGCAATCATGATACCATACGATGCTGCAATGATCTCATCGATATTGTCGACACCCTCCTGGTTCTCTATCTTCGAAATAATCTTGATATCTGAGTTGTTGGCATCGAGGATATCCTGCACGGCCTTCACGTCGGCAGCCGAGCGCACAAACGAGTGGGCAATAAACTCGATATCCAGCTCTATGGCCAGCATGATGTTCTTACGGTCCTTCTCGGTGAGCGCAGGCAGGTCTATGTGCACACCGGGCACGTTCACGCTCTTCTTGGACCCCAGGACACCGTCATTCTGCACCTGGGCCACCACCTGTGGACCACTGATGCCAATCACCTGCATGTCGATGGCACCGTCGTCAAAGAGGATATGACAGCCTTCATGCACATCAGCCGCGAAATTGGCGTAGGTCACGTTGATGATGTCGTGCGTCGTGTTCATCTCGGGACGTCCGAAAATCTTCACCACGTCGCCCGTCTTGTACTGAATCGGTTCGTCACAGGCGGTCGTTCTCACCTCAGGACCCTTCGTATCTATCAGGATACCAATGTGATGGCTCACTTCCCGCACATTCTTCACAATCTGGCGGATACCCTCCTCTGAAGCGTGTGCAGTGTTCATGCGCACCACGTTCATACCGGCGTTGAAAAGCGCGCGTATAAACTCCGGGTCACATCTTCTGTCACTAATTGAGGCAACGATTTTTGTCTGTTTCATAGCTAATACCTTTGAATTTGGTACAAAGGTACAAAAAATCCTCGGAAAACAGGCACAAAGTTTGCCACTTTGTAGATTTATTAGTATCTTTGCGTCTCAAACGAACATAAAAACAACAATTTTTAGCACCTAGAACAGCAATGGAGAGAATAAAGATTGGAATACTGGGAGCTGCAGGCTACACTGGTGGTGAACTCATCCGTGTGCTGCTCAACCATCCCCAGGCAGAGATCGTCTTTGCCAATTCTGAGAGCAACGCAGGTAACCCCGTGAGCGACGTCCATGAGGGACTCGTAGGCGAGACCGACCTGAAGTTCACTGACCAGATGCCTTTCGACCAGGTCGACGTGGTCTTCTTCTGCTTCGGCCACGGCAAGAGCGAGGCCTTCCTCAAGGAGCACACCATCCCCGCCAACGTGAAGATTATCGACCTGGCACAGGACTTCCGCATCGCCGGCACGCACGACTACATCTACGGACTGCCTGAGACCCATCGCGATACCATCAGCAAGGCCCAGCACCTGGCTAACCCCGGCTGCTTTGCCACCTGTATCCAACTGGCCATGCTGCCTGCCCTGAAGGCTGGCATTATCAGCGGCGATATCCATGTCAACGGTATCACCGGCAGCACCGGTGCTGGACAGAAGCCCGGGGCCACCACCCATTTCTCTTGGCGCAACGATAACTGTTCGGTTTACAAGACCTTCACCCACCAGCACCTGCTGGAGATCAACCAGACGGTGCAGGAACTGGCTCCCGGCTACGACGGTCGTGTGCTGTTCATCCCCCAGCGCGGCTGCTTTGCGCGCGGCATCTTCGTCACCGCCTATGCGAAGTGCGACAAGTCCCTGGAAGAGGTGCAGCAGATCTATGCCGACTACTACAAGGATGCCGCCTTCACCCATTTCGTCACTAAGAGTCCCGACCTCAAGCAGGTGGTCAACACCAACAAGGCCGTGGTCTATGTAGAGAAGTACGAGGATCAGCTCCTCATGATTTCCTGCATTGACAACCTCCTGAAGGGCGCCGTTGGTCAGGCCGTGCAGAATATGAACATCATGTTCGGCATCGACGAGACCGCAGGTCTCCGACTCAAAGCCAGCGCATTCTAAACGCACATATACATAAAATCATAGGGGTGAACAATTCGTTCACCCCTTTATCGTTTTATTTAGGCATTCAGTTACATCAAATGGAAAACGGCAAGAATTATAAAGTTCTTGCCGTTGGTTGAATATGCAATTCTGGTCGTTATTTCGTGAGTTCGCCGTAGCGCTCCAGACCGCCATTGAGGAAGTCCAGGTAGGCGGGGATATCCTCGTCGTAGGCACGACTGCCACTGAGGGGACGGGCCGTGACGGGGTCGAGGATGACGTAGTAGGGCTGGGCGTTGGCACCGAACTTATGGCTCTGCAGATAGCTCCACTTGGCACCCACAGTGCGTAGGGTCTTGGCATTGCCCTGTTCATCGGTAACCTCCAGGGGTTCTGCCAGTGGTGTCTTGTCGTCCACGAAGAGTGAGATGAGTACGTAGTCGCGGGTGAGACGGTCGGCTACGCGCTGGTCGGTCCATACGGCAGCCTCCATCTTGCGACAGTTGACGCAGCCGAAGCCGGTGAAGTCGATGAAGACTGGCTTGCCCTGAACGCGGGCAGCAGCCATACCGGCTTCATAGTCGGTGAACTGTGCTTCAACGGTCTTGGTATTGAGGTTGAAGTCTTGCGTGTTCATTGGTGGCGCAAAGGCACTGACGGCCTTACAGGGGGCGCCCCACAAACCGGGTACCATGTAGACGGCGAAAGCCAGTGATACAAGTCCGCCCATGATACACAGCACGGGCATGGGTTTGCGGATGTCGCCGCCAACCTCGTCTTCCTGGAATTTCAGCCAGCCACAGAGGTAGGCTCCGAGCAGGGCAAAGATAACAATCCAGAGTGAGAGGAATACCTCGCGGTCGAGGATATGCCAGCCGTAGGCCAAATCAGCCACGGAGAGGAATTTCAAGGCAAAGGCCAGTTCGACGAAACCAAGGACAACCTTCAGGGTGGTCATCCATGAGCCCGACTTCGGTGCCTGCTTCAGCCACGTGGGGAAGAGGGCGAAGAGGGTGAAGGGCAGTGCCAGGGCGAAGGCGAAGCCAAACATGCCAAGGGCAGGGGCCAGCCAGTTGCCACTGGTGGTTGTCTCGACGAGCAGCAGACCGATGATGGGGGCTGTGCAAGAGAATGACACGAGCACCAGGGTGAAAGCCATGAGGAAGATAGACAGCAGACCGCTGGTCTCCGAGGCTTTTGTATCCACTTTATCGGTCCATGAGCCTGGCAGTTTGATTTCGAACCAGCCGAAGAACGACAGGGCGAAGACTACCAGTAAGAGGAATAGGAAGATGTTAAACACGGCATTGGTGGACATGGCGTTGAGGGTGTCGCTGCCAAAGAAGGCGGTGACGAGCAGTCCCAGACCGAGGTAGATCACGATGATGCTGAGTCCATAGGTGATAGCATCGCGGATACCTTTTTTCTTGTCGCTTTTGGCGCGCTTCAGGAAAAAACTTACCGTCATGGGGATGATAGGCCAGATGCAGGGCATCAGTACGGCCAACAGACCGCCTACGAAACCCATCAGGAGAATATAGAGCAGGGAGTGGTCGGTCAGACTGTCACCGGCTCCCATCGCCTTCATCTCGTCGATGACGGGTGCCCAGAGGGCATCCTCAGGGGAAGATGGCACAGTAACCATTGAAGAATCTGCTGCCACTGTGTCGGCTACCGCTACGGTATCGGCAACGATAGCTTCTTCGGCTTTCACTTCATCTTCAGCCTTTTTCTCCACTTCGGCCTTGCCCTTCTCCGGGGCTGCGGCAGGACTTTTACCCTGCTGCTTGAATTCTACCTGGGTGGGGGGCATGCACATCTCGTCATTGCAGGCGCCATACTCCAGATAGCAGTCGATGGTGTAGGTGGGCTTGGTGAAGCGTACCTTCTGCACAAAGGTGGCCTTGTGCTCGAAGAAGCGCAGCTCCATATCAAACATCTTGTCGAACTGCTTGGTTTCCTTGCCGCGCGTCTGCAACTTGCCCACGGGTTCTGCACCGTCCATCTTCACGATGTTGAATGTAGCCGATACAGGTCCGCCGTCGCCAAGGTTGGTGGAATACACATGCCATCCCTCATCGATGATGGCGGTGAAAAGAATCTCTGCCTCATTGCCCTGAAGGGTCTTCAGTTGTGAGGTGAAGTGTACAGGCTCCATCATCTGGGCCCGTACACTTGTAGAGAGGATAACAGCCAAAAGGCTGATAATGAATCTATGCATATATTTATTGTTTAATAATAAGGCTAGCTCTGCTTGGGCTACTTGATCACCGTCTTGCGACCGTTGGTGATGTAGAGGCCCTTGGTAGGCTGACTGATGCGACGACCCATGAGGTCGTAGATAGAAGTGCGCTCGTTGTTGTTGCGTTCTACGATACTGATGCCAGTAGAGGTATCAACAGCAGTCTTGTTGGCGTTGGCCACAGTGCCCGTCATGTTGTCAATCAACAGAACTACAACCTTCAGTTTGGTGACATCCTTTACGAAGGATGCGCCATTGGTGTTGACAATGTCCTTTATGCTGAAGGCGTAGTTCACCTTGACTGGCGTGTCGGCAGTAGCGTTGTCGATGGTAGTGTTGGCGCCACCCTTCAACTCTGAGGTAAGCACGGCAACATCATTATATACCAGACCATAGACGGTGCTTTCGCCATTGGCAAACTGATCCATATAGAGGGGATTGCCCTGTGAACCACCAGCGAAGTAGTTTGACTGGCCCCATGCAGGATCTGTGAGACCATCAGCGGTGAGGATATATTCTACGGTATAGCTTTCATCTGTAATCAGGTCGTAGTGGAATGTGACATCAGTCGTGACATTGATGGTACCATTGGCATCGAGTGCGGCAGCAAGTGTGATGTCGGCCTGTCCAAACTGTTTATTGTTCTCGGCAAGGTCAGCAGCAATGCCAAAATCAGTATTTGAGAGACCATAATAAGCATCGAGCTCAACGTTGCGGTCCATCCAAGAATCGGGGAATCCGGCAACCTTTGAGGGGAAGTAGGAAGAGGGCATAATCTCCATGTCATCGCTATTGTGATAGCTTACCAGTACATACTCATCGGGATAGAGCTCTGCCAGTTTCTCAAGACCTACGTAGCCACGTGGGCACCAGCCACACCATGTACCAGTGTATTCTTCGAGCAGGGTACGCTTCTTAGGCAGGGTTTTCATGACAGCGAGAGGAATCTCTGTGACGTTGACCTCTTCATTGTCTTTCCCGTTCACCTTGGTAGCCTTAACCTTTAGACTGTAGTTGCCAGCGTCCGCAATAGCGGGAATCTCGAGCTTTACAGTAGTTGAAGCGCCGAAACGGTTGTTCAGACTTACATTGAACTGCTTGTCGTCAGAAAGACCAGCCACCTCGTAGGCTACATTAACAGATGTGGCACCGTTACCACCATAGTTCACAATGGTGACAGGCAGTGTGAATGCTTCACCAGCCTTAACATACTGACTCTCGCTGTCGGCAATAACCACAGCGTCGCTCTTGACGGTGCTGCCGACGATGTCGACTGTGAGCAGAGAGCTGCCGCCCAGACCTTCAGAGACATCGAGCCACTTCAGGAATCCGTCGGAGGTATGCATATAGAAACCACCCTGTGCAGGTTTGTCGCAGATAGCGACAGGCTGTGCGTTGGCTTCAGACTCCGCGTTGTTGATAGTCAGGGAGTAACCGGCATAAACACCACCCTCGGGGATGAGGTAAGGCTTTTCGAGTTCAACGGTAATGTATCCGGCCTGAGTAGGCGTTACGTTCTTTACAACGATATCGGCGGCGTTCTTGCCGTTCTCAACACGCAGTTGTGAGGTGAGGAATACATTGATGTCTGAAACACCCTCAGTCTCCTGCAAGGGGAAAGTGATGCTCTTGATATAGTTGCCCACCATGGCAGCATTCTCAATCTTGACGGCTACATCGTAGGTCTCAGGCTTGGAATTGTTCGTTACGGTAGCGATATTCTCGCCGCTATCTTTGAAATAACCGAAAGTGATGGTCTTATCGGTGGCGTTGATAGTTGGCTCAGGATAAGCGGGTGTTGCTGCGGCAGGCTGAACCTCTGAACCAAAACCATAGGCGTCGACCCATGCGATCTCTGACTTGTGCTCCTCGTTGCCACCACGATAGATAGCCTGTACACCAAAGGCCTCAGGACCAATCACGTGATAGCAGAAACTACTATTGGCACCTGTGCAGTAAACATCCCATCCGTCAGAATAGCCATAGGGGAACTCGGTCATGGTTTCTTCTACCTGATTAGAGTAGTCCAGATAAGAGGTTGTCAACTGCTTCTCTTCGCCATTCACTTTAATCCATAGAGCGTATGATAATTTGTCGGCGCGGATATAGTTGCCGTTAACATCCTCACAATTAATATTGAAGTCAATAGATCCCCAGCCATAGCCCAAGGCGAAGTATTCCCATCCGTCCTCGTTGAGCACGTTGATAACGGGTTTTACAGGGGTAGCGGCAACCTCGGTGAAGGGAATTAACTGAGCCTTGTCGAAGACGTACTGGTAATTGACGGCAGCCTTTCCAGAATTAAGCAGGAAGGTGGTGCTGTTGGTCAGTGTCTTTGCATTGGCATCATAGGTGAACTCAATGTCGGTTTTTGCAAGAGAGTAGGTCGTGACATAATCTTCATACCAGTCGTCATATTCCAGCTTGCCTACGGCAGAAACCAGGTATTGGTGGTATCCTGCTTTTTCGTCGGCACCTACATACTGGGCATTCTTGAAGATGACCTTATCGCCCTGAATAGTGCCCTTGATCCAGGTGTCTGGCAGGTTCTGGTCTATGCCCTGCACGTAAACATCGTCGCCATTGAAACCTACCTGCACGAGAGAACCGGCATAACCTTCGGCCTGCAGTGCGTAGGTCTCGGTTGTGAGACCGGCTGGAGCTTCAACCAGGGGATCTGAGATAGGCGCAATGCTGATGTTGAAGTCGGCATAGCCAGTCCATGAATAGTCATCATCATAGATCAAACCGATGACTTCTGCACCACTATTCAGACTGCCACTTGTAGAGATCTTGCCTGTTGAAGCATCGTACTTAAGTGTCAGCGTCTGGTTGGCTGCGGGAACATAGGTGCCCTGTTCGGCATCCAAGGTCATTTTGGCTACACAGAATCCATAGCCATAATCTGAGAAGCCTGCCTGCTGGGGCAACTGGATGGTAATGGTAGAACCATTGATGGTGCCCTCTGTCCATGTGCCTAATCCGGCTTGTGATACCAAGTCCTTAAAATATACCTTGTTGTTATCTGCAAATACTACGCTGGCGACAGCGCCAGTTACGTCGGCCATTCCGAGGCCAAACATCGTGGCATAGTACGAGGTGCAGTTGCGGGCATAAATTTTCAATTCGCCTGCGGGCTGTTCTGTGATGATGTCAGCACGACGGCTTGCACGACGTGAAACGTTCTGTTTGCCATTCAGCTTCTGATGGATGGATGACATAGTGCGCATGCCTTCCTGGCGGGATAGGTCGGTCTGGCGCTGCAGAGTCTTTGCTGACTGATTTTTACGAGATGATTTCTGCATCTCGGTAAGTGTTTCCTGAACTTTCTTAGGCAGACGGACGTCTTTTTTCGTCTGCGCGAAACTACTGGCAAATGCGAATACTGTTGCCAGCATGAGGAGTAATACTTTTTGCCTCATAATTTTTTTGTTTTTGTTAATAATAAATGATTAGAGATAGATCTCTTTAGCTAGTTTACTTTTTGATCTTAACGCATGTCATAGTGCCATCGGCATAGATGGTCTTTGTGAGGTAAACACCAGAGACTGGCTGCTTGATTTTTTTGCCTGTCAGGTCGTAATAAACTACCGAACTGATGGTCTTGCTGGTCTTGCCTGCCTTGATTCCCGTGGTGCCATATGTGAACTTAAGGGTGATAGTAGGACCTTCCTGGTCTTTCATCCATTTCTTGGTAATCGCATTCTGTTTATAGGTAACCAGGGTGTAGGCTACTGTGCAGGAACCTTCTCCTTTGGGCAACCATTCTGTAGCCATGCTTTGTAGGGCACCGGCAGCCAACGCGCCGTTTTGTGTGGTGTAATTGCCTGCTGAGGGTGCCTGCATGCAATTCAGGGGGAAACACGACTGGAAGGAACCGTTGCTCATTGCCTGTATGGTGAATGTACCGGCACACTGCACCTCGGTATTGCTGTTGTTCTTGACAAAGATGCCAGAGGGCATCAGTACGTCTCCAAAGCCGTCATCTTCTGCTTCAGTAATGTTCAGGGTTGTTCCGTTAGTAATGACGTTACCGTCTTTGTCGGCAAACTGAAGTGGAAATTCGTTTTGTGCCTGAAGGGCGAGGGCAGCGAACAGCCCAAAGCATAACGTAAATAATTTTTTCATAAGTGTTTGTTTTAATACCTATTGTTTCTCTATTGTCGTCTTGATAGCTTGCAGAACACCACTGTCGTTATAGACAAAGGCTACAACACTGAGGTTGGATGTATTCCATGTATCATCAATAGTCTGCTGGTAATCCTGTGTTAGGGTCTCGCCTTCGCTGGGGGCGCATTCTTCACCCCATGTGCCATTGATGGCTGCACGCAGCACATGGTTGTGAACGTATGTCTTATTGACAGATCCATCGGGCATCTTCTGCAGGGCCGTAATGTCATCTTCCAGGAGCCATACCTGCACATTGCCGCTGATACCGGCCCTGAGGGCTGTCTCTTTGACGGTCACATGCACTTGATGCTCTTGAAGTGTGGCGGTGAGTTCCATTTCAAGGGGTGACTCTTTCTCCAACTCTTCCTTGACTTCTTTGGTCCAGTCGGTATAGTTCACTGCTCCGTGGCGGTTGATAAGGCCTACTGGCTGATACTCTAGCTCCCAGTGATTATAATATGTGTCTCCAAGGTCGGTCGCAAGCCCGATGTTTACACTGTTGCCCTTGAAGCCCAATGGACCTCCGTGTATGCCTACGGCTATGACGTTATCGGGATAAGCTTCTTGTAATTGTTCGATGACCTCTGAGCCTTTGGGGCAGTTGACGCATTGCTGACCTGTAAAGTCTTCCAGCAGCACCACGCGTTTAGCGGGTTGCATGGGTACGTGTATCAGTCGCTCGTCATCGGCGATATGGTCGCACGCTACGAACATTATCAGTGATGCAATCAGATATAATGGAAGTATATATTTCTTCATGATGCCTTAGAAATTATAGTTGTATGACAGTGTGAAACCCTTGGTGGCAGGCACGTAGCGGCACACACCTCCAGAACAGTTGTAGCCAGCACGGGTTCGACCGTAACCTGCCTGGATGCGATGGCTTCCGATATTATAGGTCACAAGGCCCTGATAGTAGTGGGTATCGGTGACGCCACAGTTCCACATGTCGCTGACCGTAATCATCCAGTGTGGTGCGAGTGACAGCTCTGCCAGAGCAAATGCCCAGTCACGCTCATCCTGTTTGGTGGTGAGGTACTGCAGTTCGGTGCGTAGCTTGGTGCTGTGGGCTATCTGGAACATGGCATCGGCCACAAAGATGTCAGAATGTATCATGCCTCCCTCTCCTTCAATAACGGTTTTGTTGTAGCGCTGGTTCATGTACATCATGTTGAGTTTCACGTCACGTGTCAGTCGACGGGTGACTTGTACGTTCAAATCCTGGTAGTAGGTGTCTTCACCCCATTTCAGCCAGGCATGCTGTATAGCGCGGACGTAAGAGTAGTTCAGTTTCACATTCATTCCATATTTACCACCGAGGGTAGTCTTACGTTTGAAGTTATAGCCCACTTCTGCCTGATAGGCCCACTCACCATCGGCCAACTGGGTGGCATAGGGGTAGAGAGCGGCAAGGGCATAGGTGTGATCGAGTGTGAAGGCGGGTAGGTGGTTGATAAATGATGATGTGCCCAACATGCTTCGCTTGCTGCGGAACGACATGTTTTCTGAGCGCTTGGCCTGTACCAGAATGCTGAGACCGTTCTCGGAATAGGAGCCTGAGAGCATGGCTACGTGTCCCGGGTCATAGGTGTAGTCATTATCGAATGAGGGGTCTTGTGTCTTTTGGGCATATTCTGCAAGGATACCCCAGGGGCCGCGGTTCAGGGTGGTGCGAACGTCCCATGCGTTGACATACTTGGGGAGGTTCAGACGATGGGTGGGGTCTACGAAAATATCCTCGTCCTTTTCATATTTGTTTACCCATGAGGCACCGAGACTCAGACGGGTGTCGTGTTGCTGTAACTTTGATATCCATTCGTCAAGGGCTACCTCTGCGTCAGCACCTGATACCAGTCCGCCATCCCACTTCCAATAGTGACGTTGCTTGCCTGAGAGGACTTTTAAGACAACACCTTTGAGGGGCTTTGCCTGCAGACGGGCGCCCAACAGCGAATTGTCTATACCCAGCGATCGCTCTTCGTAGGTGCGGAGGATAAAGCCTGAGCCGAACTGCTCATAAAAGGTGCCTAAGGTGAGCTCGTTATTCCCCAACTTGCCTTTCACCCACAGGTTTGGGATCCCCCAGCCTTTGAAATCGTTCTCAAAGCCTGGCAGTGGGTGCTCAAGATATTCCAGACGGGCTCCGGCATCTACATGCTTACTCTGCATCTGCAGGTCAACATAGGTGTTGGTAAGGATGTCACCTGTTTTCTTTGCACCAATCTTTTCGTCGTCCTGTGGCAGAAGTACGTCACTTTGTATGCTACCAGAAAGTGTGATGCCTTTTTGCTCCTCTTGCGCACCAATATGTAGAATAGATATTGTTAAACTGAAAACTATCAATAGTGTTCTCTTCATGTTACGCTTATTTTATGAGTTCGCGTACTTTTTCTATGAGTTCTTCTTCGGCACCATCGGTATAGCCGTTATGCTTGTAGACTATATTCCCTTTCCCATCGCAGATAAGTACAAAGGGGATCGTCTGAATGCCTAATGCACGCTTGAAGTCGCTGTTGGGGTCAAGTAATACATCGTATTCCCAACTATGGTTCGAAACAAGTGGCTTAACTTTGTTGATATTCTGCGCCTGGTCTATACTAACGGTGTAGATTTTTACACCAGTCTCCTCCTTCCAGTCGTCGTAGACTTCGGCAATGGCATCCAACTCACGGTTGCAGGGCTTACACCAAGTGGCAAAGAAATCAATGATGAATGGTTTACCGTCATTCTTTAAGGTGTCAGTGTTTACTGTTTTACCATCTATAGTCTTCAAAGTTACATTGGGTAGTTGAGCAGATGCTACTCTTATCGAAAAAATACCCGAAAACAAAAAAAATAGCAAAAATTTCTTCATTTTTTCAATAAATATGCTGTTAATTCTTACAATTCTGCTGCAAAGGTAGTAAAAAAAGTAATAAAATGAAATAAAACTTACTTTTTTTTGCACAAAAAAACGGTATATCCTTACGAATATACCGTTTGTATGGTAGATAAAACCAAGGGTGTTACACCTTAATCTCAACCTCAACACCGCTGGGGAGCTCAAGCTTCATCAGGGCGTCAACAGTCTTTGCTGTTGAGCTGTAGATGTCAATCAGACGCTTGTAGTCTGACAACTGGAACTGCTCACGGCTCTTCTTGTTTACGAAGGTAGAGCGGTTAACGGTGAAGATACGCTTGTGAGTGGGGAGGGGGATAGGACCGCTGATAACAGCACCTGTAGCCTTTACTGCCTTCACAATCTTCTCGGCTGATTTGTCTACGAGCTTGTGGTCGTAGCTCTTCAGCTTGATACGAATTTTCTGACTCATGTCTTAAATTAAAAATTAAATATTAAAAATTAAATTTTAGAACTGCCACTAAAGAGTCATTTGCTCAGCGACAGCATTTATTGTAAGTGAAGAGCGGAAGCAAATTATTCACTTTTCACTCTTCACTTTTCCTTTCTTTATACGAGGTCTGCACGGCCCTTAACCTCCTCGAGTACTGCCTTAGCGATAGCGCTTGACAGAGGAGCGTGGTGATCGTACTCCATAGAACTGGTGGCACGACCTGAGGTGATGGTACGCAGAGCGGTTACATAACCGAACATCTCTGACAGGGGAACCATTGCCTTAACGACACGGGCACCTGAACGAGCCTCTTCCATACCTTCTACCTGACCACGACGCTTGTTGAGGTCACCGATAACGTCACCCATGTTCTCCTCAGGTGTTACCACCTCGAGCTTCATGATAGGCTCCATCAGTACGGGCTTAGCCTTAGCGCAAGCCTCCTTGTAAGCCATCTGTGCAGCGATTTCGAATGAGAGCTGGTCAGAGTCAACGGGGTGGAAACCACCATCGACAACAACTACCTTCAGTGAGTCAACAGGATAGCCACCGAGGATACCATTCTTCATAGCTGTCTCGAAGCCCTTTTGGATTGAGGGGATGAACTCCTTAGGAATGTTACCACCTTTAACCTCGTTGACGAACTGCAAGCCGGGATTGTTCTTCAAGTCGTAATCCTCATCAACGGGACCAACCTTAACGAGCATCTTAGCGTACTTACCGCGACCACCAGACTGCTTCTTGTAAACCTCTTCGATTTCAACCTCCTTGGTGATAGCTTCCTTGTAATTAACCTGGGGCTTACCCTGGTTACACTCAACCTTGAACTCACGCTTCAGACGGTCGATAATGATGTCGAGGTGGAGCTCACCCATACCTGAGATAATGGTCTGACCACTCTGCTCGTCGGTACGTACGGTGAATGTGGGGTCTTCCTCGGCCAACTTAGCAAGACCGTTGTCCAGCTTAGCGATGTCAGCCTGTGACTTAGGCTCAACGGCGATAGAGATCACGGTGTCGGGGAAGGTCATTGACTCCAGCACGATGGGCTTCTCCTCGTCACAGAGGGTATCACCAGTGCGGATATCCTTGAAACCTACACCTGCGCCGATATCACCAGCGTCGATAGAGTCCATAGGAATTTCCTTGTTTGAGTTCATCTGGAACAGACGGCTGATACGCTCCTTCTTACCTGAACGGGGGTTGTAAACGTAAGAACCGGCTTTCACGCTACCAGAGTAAACGCGGAAGAATACCAGACGACCCATGTATGGATCGGTAGCAATCTTAAATGCAAGAGCTGAAGTAGCCTCGTCCTCGCTGGGCTTACGGCTTTCCTCTTCCTCAGTGTTGGGGTTGGTACCAATCACAGCCTCTGTATCCAGAGGTGAGGGCAGGAATGAGCAGACAGCGTCGAGCAAGGGCTGTACACCCTTGTTCTTGTATGAAGAACCGCAGAGCATAGGAGTACACTCCATAGCGATAGTACCCTTGCGGATAGCTGCGATAATCTCGGCTTCAGAGATTGAGTCGGGATCGTCGAAGAACTTCTCCATCAAAGCCTCGTCGTACTCGGCAGCAGCCTCGAGGAGCTTCATGCGCCACTCGTCGCACTCGTCCTTCAGGTCAGCGGGAATCTCCTCAACATCGTACTCAGCACCCATGGTCTCATCGTGCCACAGGATAGCCTTCATCTTGATGAGGTCTACCAGACCCTTGAAGTTCTCCTCTGCACCGATGGGCACCTGAAGAACAACGGGGTTGGCACCCAGGATGTCCTTCATCTGCTGAACAGTCTCGAAGAAGTCAGCACCTGAACGGTCCATCTTATTTACGTAACCGATACGGGGTACGTTGTACTTGTCGGCCTGACGCCAAACGGTCTCTGACTGAGGCTGTACACCATCAGCAGCAGAATAAGTAGCAACTGCACCATCGAGTACACGGAGTGAACGCTCTACCTCAGCGGTGAAGTCCACGTGTCCCGGAGTATCAATCAGGTTGATCTTGTAATTGTTGTTGTTCCACTTCCAGTTACAGGTGGTAGCAGCAGAGGTGATAGTGATACCGCGCTCCTGCTCCTGTGCCATCCAGTCCATGGTAGCAGCACCATCGTGCACCTCACCAATCTTGTGGGTCTTACCTGTGTAGAACAGGATACGCTCAGAAGTGGTGGTCTTACCAGCATCGATGTGAGCCATGATACCGATGTTACGGGTCAAATGCAAATCTTGTTTTGCCATCTTTTCCTTTTCCTTTTAATCTTTTTACCTAAAATTAGAAGCGGAAGTGTGCGAATGCACGGTTAGCCTCGGCCATACGGTGCATATCCTCCTTACGCTTGAATGCGCCACCCTGGTTGTTGAAGGCGTCCATAATCTCAGCAGCCAGCTTGTCGGCCATAGATTTACCACTACGCTTGCGAGCAAAGGCAATCATATTCTTCATAGAGATGCTCTCTTTACGGTCGGGACGAATCTCGGTAGGAACCTGGAAAGTAGCACCACCGATACGGCGGCTCTTTACCTCTACCTGAGGAGTGATATTGTCCAGAGCCTGCTTCCAGATCTCCAGAGGAGCCTTCTCAGCATCCTTCATCTTGTCCTTTACAATCTCCAGAGAGTTGTAGAAAATCTCATAAGACTTCGACTTCTTACCGTCGAACATCAGATGGTTCACGAACTTAGACACCTTAGTGTCGTTGAAGACGGGATCCGGCAGGATCACACGCTTCTTTGGTTTTGCTTTTCTCATTGTTTTGTTTGAATGATTTTGTCTGCTAGGGCTGTTCTTTGTCTGTTCTTCAACGTCCACACTCGGACATTTACTCAACCTTGTGTAAGATTCACCAGCAAAACGGTTTTCTTTTTCTTTTCTTTGATTCGGCTACTTAACCATCACCGGTTAATTACTTCTTAGCCTTTGGACGCTTAGCACCGTACTTAGAACGACGCTGTGTGCGGTTTGCTACACCGGCGGTATCCAGAGTACCGCGAACGATGTGATAACGTACACCGGGAAGGTCCTTTACACGACCGCCACGAACCAGCACGATGCTGTGCTCCTGCAAGTTGTGTCCCTCTCCGGGAATGTAACTGTTGACTTCCTTCTGGTTAGTCAAACGAACACGGGCTACCTTACGCATAGCCGAATTAGGCTTCTTAGGAGTGGTCGTGTAGACACGTACACACACACCGCGACGCTGAGGACAGTTGTCCAGCGCGGGTGACTTAGACTTGTCTACGATCACCTTTCTGCCTTTGCGAACCAATTGTGAAATTGTAGGCATAATTTAATTTTTTAATTTTGTTGTTTATTATATATATTATTGTATAAATTTTCGCATACTATCATATCTCCACACTTCTGCGGAGACATTTCGGGCTGCAAAGGTACGCAATTTTCCGCAATCTACCTAATCTATATGGCTAGGAGGTTGCGGAAAAAGAGCATAATTAACAAAATATAACGTTAATAACGTTTTTTAAAAGCTGATTTTGCTTTTTATTTCATTACTTGACGCACCGATGTAGGCCCTGAACTTTGTTGGCTCATATTTCCAGTTGTGGGTTTGCTCGTCCCATGTCATGAGGTCTTTTTCTGTAATTCGGAAGGTGGCTGTCTTGGTCTCGCCCGGCTTCAACGACAGTTTGGTAAAGTTCTTCAGTTCCTTGATTGGACGGGTTGCTGCGACCTTGGCCTGACCCACGTAGAGTTGTACGGTCTCTTTTCCTTCGCGTGTTCCCGTATTGGTCACGTCGATAGTCAGCTTCCATCCCTCTGCATCTTTTGTAATGGCGGGTTTACTGTATTTGAAAGTGGTGTAACTCAGTCCAAAACCAAAGGGGAAGAGAGGCTTGGTCTTATTCTTTTCAAAACCGCGATAGCCTACAAAGATGTCTTCCTTGTAATATACCTGACGTCGAGCCATTTCACCAGCACTGTTCTTTGGCGTCTCAACACCTGTAATGCCGGGGTAGGCTTCCTGACCATATTTTACGTAAGGGTAATCCTCGTAGTTCTTTGCGAAAGTAACAGGAAGCTTGCCACTGGGATTCACCTTTCCGGTAAGCACGTTGGCTAATGCTGTGCCCGACTCGCTGCCTAAGTACCAGCAATGTAGGAGGCCCTCCACCTTGTTGAGCCAAGGCATATGATAGGGGTTGCCGCCAAAGTTCGTCACGATCATTGGAGCATCGAATTCGGCCAAAGCAGAGATGAGTTCGTTCTGACCGAATGAAAGGTCATATGACTCGCGATCGCCATTCTCGCAATCCTGTTTGTGGTTCTTGTTGAGTCCTCCTATATATATAATAAGGTCGGCATTCTTGGCTTTCTCCAGTGCTTCCTGCTTCAGTGCCTCCTGTTTGGCTGGGTCAACCTTGTCCTCGTGGTCATACATCGCACGGCCGGAGGCGTAGCCTGGGGCGTAGTCAATTGACAATTGAGAATTGATATTTGACAATTGGGTGCGTAGGGCTTCTAGTGGCGAGATATCCCGGAGTGTTTTCAGTTCCGATGAGCCACCGCCTTGGGTTAAAGAGCGTGTGGCATTCTCGCCAACAACAAGTATCTTCTTGTATTTGCTGAGCTCAAGGGGTAGCAATGACGACTCATTCTTCAGCAAAACAATACCTTCTTCGGCAATCTGTCGGCACACATCGTAATGTGCTTCACTACACTGGTTGCCAATCACCTTGTTGGGATTCATGGCTGTGCGGAAGATGGTGCGCAACACGCGGGCGGCTTTCTCGTCGAGCACAGACATAGGTACCTTGCCATCGTTGACCAACTCTCTAAAGGGTTTTGCCAAGTAGTAGTCGTCATAGCCAAATGCGCTTTCACGCAGTTTGCCGTCTGTGTAAGTGCCCATCTCGATATCCAGTCCACCGTAGATAGCCTGCATGGTATTGGTGGTACCGCCCCAGTCGCTGACCAGTGCGCCGTCCCAGTTCCAGTCTTTTTTCAGAATGCCGTTAATCAGTTTGTCGTTATGACAGCAGTGGTCACCTTCCCACAGGTTGTAGGAGCCCATAATGGTCCATACATGTGCTCTCTCTACAGCCTGTTTAAACGGATACAGGTAGATCTCGTGGAGGGCACGCTCAGACACGTTGACGTTGACAGAGAAACGGTCAATCTCCTGGTCGTTCAGTACGAAATGTTTCAGACAGCAGGCGATGCCGTTCTTCTGGGCAGCCTTGATGTAGGGCACTACTATCTCACCAGCCAGGTAGGGGTCTTCACCCATATACTCAAAGGCGCGTCCGTTCATCGGCGTGCGCTGGATGTTGACACCGGGCCCCAGCATAATATCCTTGCCTCGGAAAGCAAACTCCTCACTGACAGCATTGCCGTAGGCGTTGGAAAGGTCACGGTTCCATGTGGCTGCCAGGCAGGTGAGAGAAGGGAAGGCCACTATATAGTCGTTGGTCCATTTCGCTGGACTCCAGGTGTTCCATTCCAATTCTTCGCGTACCCCATGGGGGCCGTCGTCCATATTCAGTTGTCGGATGCCTAAGCGGGGTACGCCAGCGCTGGTAAACTTGCTCTGTGCGTGGAGAATTTTAATCTTCTCCTCAGTGGTCATACGTTTCAGTGCATCCTTTACGCGCTCCTCAATAGGTGCCTGTGGGTTGAGATACGTCTGTGCTTTGACAGCAGAGGAAATCAGTGCTAATGAAGCAAGGATTAAAAACTTTTTCATTTCTTTGTTTTGGATCGGTGTTATGTGTTGTTAAAAGAATATCATGGATAGAGCGTAAGCCACGATAGTTGATACGAACACACAGATAAGACCAGGCATCATAAATGAGTGGTTGAGCAGGTACTTACCGATAATTGTGGTACCACTTCGGTCGAAGTTTACCGTGGCAATATCTGATGGGTAATTGGGGATGAAAAAATAACCATAGACGCTTGGCAATACGCCCAACAGGATAGGGCCTTCGATGCCAAGAGAATAGGCAAGTGGCAATATGGATACCACCACAGCACCTTGTGAGTTGATCAGTACCGATACTAGGAAAAAGACGATGGCAATGGTCCATGGATGTGACTTTACGATATCTTCGAGCATGGCCTGAATCTCTGGCATGTAGTTGGAAAAATATGTGTCGGCCATCCAGGCAATACCGTAGATAGCCACCACAGCCACCATGCCACTTTGCCATACAGGTCCTGCAACGGCTTTCTTGGGTTGTGCTCTACAGAAGATAATCATCAGGGCAGCTGCCGAAATCATCACAATCTGAATGACGAGATTCATCTTCAGGGGCTTACCATCCCAAGATGGCAGGATGTTGATGCCGAATATCTGTAACACAGATAACATCACGATGGCACCTAGAGCAAGCATGAATACATAGACGGCTCGCTTGGCTTCTGGAGCAATTCTTTTGTCGAGTGTTGTGGCACTGTTGCCATAAATGTAATTGTACTGCTCTGGGTCTTTTAGCTTTGCCTGGAATTGCGGATCCTTGTCCAAATCCAGACCGCGGTTGTAAGAGGCTGCTGCAGCTGCCATCAGTCCGCATAGACAGGCGGGAATGGAGATAAGCACAATCTGTATATTATTGACCTCAAAACCGTTTTCTGCAGATATGGCAGAGAATGCCACCACGGCTGCGGCAATGGGGGAACACGTAATACCCACCTGTGAGGCTATGGATGCAACACCACAGGGACGTTCTGGACGGATTCCTTTCTTCAGGGCGATATCGCAGATGATGGGCATCAAGGTATAGACTACGTGACCGGTACCCACAAAAACAGTGAGGAAGAATGTACAGAGAGGTGCGAGGAACGTAATCCATTTGGGGTGGTTGCGCAGTAACTTCTCGGCTATTTGTATCATCCAGTCCATACCGCCTGACGCTTGTAGCATACCTGCACAGGTCACGGCTGCAATGATGATGTAGATAACATCGGTAGGAGGATTGCCTGGTTTCATACCAAAACCGAAAACGAGGATGGCTAAGCCAATACCGGAAATAGCACCCAACGCCAAACTGCCGTAGCGTGAGCCGACGTACAACGCAAGGAGTACGACCATTAGTTCTACAATCATCAAAATACTCATAGGATATAGTTTTAAGTTATAAGAATACGCAAAGATAGGAATTATTTCCAATATTTGGGAAGTATGAATGGCGCAAAAATCTGTCTTTAAGATTTTTTAAGTATAGGATTCTGATATTATTGTGTATCTTTGCAACCTGTAATATCATAAACGAAGAGCTTATGAAGAAGTATCTATTGCTTGTTTTTATCATAGTCGTTGACCTGTTGGTAGTGATGCCTTCGCTTGCGCAGAAACGTGGAAAGTATGAATTTAAGCGCAACTTGCCTGTTTATGCTGACTCGTTAATCAAGGACCTGACTTATCCCTTGGCTTGGGGAAATAGTGATATCAAGGATTTTGATGTGTGGCGAAAAGTGGCGCGCCAGAAGGTGTTCGACTGTATGTTGACGCCCCCGCCAGCTCCAGCAGACGGCTTTCAGATGAAAGTATTGGCTGAGGAACAGCGTGATGGTTATAAAGCTCGTAAGATAGAGATTCGGTTGTCGCGCTATTATACGGTACCTGCCTATCTGTTGATACCAGACGGTAAGGGGCCTTTTCCTGCAGTTAATGCCTTGCACGATCATGGGGCACATCTCTTTATCGGAAAGGAGAAGATGATCCGTCCGTTGGCTTGCGAGGACTCACTTGTCAGAGCTGATGCCCAACAGTGGGCTGATCAACTTTACGAGGGGCGGTTCGTTGGTGATGATTTGGCTCGTCATGGATATGTTGTTTTCTCTGCCGATGCGCCGATGTGGGGTGAGCGTGGACAACAAGAAGGACCTAAACGCGACCGTTATGATATGATTGCCGGCAACATGATGATGTATGGCATTGACTTATCAGCCTATATGACCTATGACGATATTGCTGGTACGGAGTTTCTTGCCTCGTTACCAGAGGTGGATGCTGAGCGTATCGGTTGTATGGGTTGTTCCATGGGGGGCTATCGTGCCTGGATGTTGTCGGCCTTGAGTGATCGTATCAAGGCTGGTGCGGCCGTTTGTTGGATGGTGACTACCGATGAACAGATGTCGTTCAACTATAGTCGCACGGAGAATGGCGGTTTTGCCAACTGTTTCCCGGGCTTGCGTCGTTGGCTCGACTATCCTCATGTGGCCAGTATGGCTTGTCCTAAGGCGATGCTGTTTATCAATGGTTCGCAGGATAAACTCTTCCCTGTGCCTGGTGTCGAGAAAGCTTTCAAGGTGATGCACGATACCTGGAAGAGTCAGGGGGTCAACGAAAAACTGGAGACGGAACTTTGGGATATTCCCCACAGTTGTCCTGTGAGGGCCCAAGAACGCGTACTCCAGTTCTTCCAGAAAAATCTGTGATGTGTTTCTTATGCCTCGCCCTTACCTGATCCGAAGGGGGCGATAGTGCGTGGACCTTGCTCTTCTTCTGGCATTTTTATCTTTCCGAATTGATGCTCGTAGCGCATGAGATTCTCCTGGAGTGCACCCAACAGACGTTTGGCGTGTTCGGGAGCCAGGATGACACGACTACGTACCTGGGCCTTTGGCAGGCCTGGGAGCATGCGTGCGAAATCGACGATAAATTCTGATGATGAATGGGTGATGATGGCAAAGTTGGCATACTCACCTTGCGCCTTGTCGGGCGTCAGTTCTAATTGCAGTCCTTGCTGCTTCTGTTCGTTTTCGTTCATTGTATGTTTTTTATCTTTTTGCAATTTTATCTTTTATTGTGCCTCACGTCCTAGTGCCAGAGCCTTGATGTTGGCCTCTACAATGGCTTCACCCTTGCGACCGAAAACTCGACGGATGGCATCTTCCAGTTTTTCATATTCAATACCGAGGGCCTTTTGGGCAGCCCCCAGCAAAATTACATTAGCAGAGCGGGGAACCCCGTTGTCCTTGGCCATCTGCTCGATATTGATGCTGATGACATGAGGCAGTTTCTTGAGGTCGGCCTCAATGACAGCCATGTCAGGATAATTGGGGATATTCACGAAAGGAGTGGCTGAGGTGATAATCCAACCGTCTTTCTTCAGGTAGGGCAAGTAGCGCAGAGCCTCCATGGGCTCCATGGAGATGATTACGTCGGCTCCACCCTTGGGTATCAAGTCGCTATGGATGGGATCGCTGGAAATGCGCAGGTTTGACTGCACATCACCGCCGCGCTGACTCATACCGTGTACCTCGGCCTGCTTGATATAGAGGTTCTCGTTCATGGCTGCTTCGCCAATGATGGTGGCGATAGAGAGGATACCCTGTCCTCCTACACCGCACAATATAATGTCTGTCTTCATTTTGCTGCTTTCTTTTGTTTCAAATGACGTTGTAGGGTCTGCATACATTCACGACGTGGAATGATGACAGATGTGCCCTTGTAGTTGATCTCATCGCGAATCATCTGTGTGATTTCCGGCATGTTCTTGGGCAGAGGGACAACAACCTTCAGGTGTTCTTCGCTCAAACCGAGTCCGCGGCAGATGGCTTCAAACTTATTCGTACCTGCAGAATCTTGACCGCCAGTCATACCTGTGGTAAGGTTGTCGGAGATAATCACGGTGATATTTGCATTCTCGTTGATGGCATCCAATAGACCGGTCATACCTGAATGGGTGAAGGTGGAGTCCCCAATAACGGCAACAGCTGGCCACTGGCCTGCATCGGCAGCACCCTTGGCCATAGTGATAGAAGCGCCCATATCAACACAAGAGTGGATGGCGCGGAATGGGGGCAGGAAACCAAGGGTGTAGCAACCGATATCACCGAAAACACGGGGATTCTCGTATTCCTTCAGAACTTCGTTCAATGCAGCGTAGACATCACGGTGACCACAGCCCTGACAGAGTGCAGGTGGACGTGGAGCAACATCTGCGCAGGGGTCGAAGCATTCGCCAATCTCCATGCCCAGTGCTTTCTTTACAATATCGGGGGTCAGTTCGCCTGTACGGGGCAGGGTCCCGTCGAGCTTGCCTTTGATGTTCATACTCTCGCTGACACCGCGTACCATATCCTCGATGAATGGCTGCCCCTCCTCAACGATGAGCACTTGCTTGCATTCGCTGAGCATGCGGCGTACCAGTTTCTTGGGGAGCGGATACTGTGAAATCTTCAGGATGGGGTAGGGACTTCCACTGGGGAAACACTCGTTTACGTAGTTGAAGCCGATACCACTGGCAATGATACCCAGCGACTTGTCCTGACCTTCTATATATATATTATAAGGTGAATTGGCGGCATCTTCCTCCAAGGAAGCCTGTTGAGCCGTCACGATATCATTGCGCTTACGGGCATTGGCAGGCAGCAGCACCCAGTTCTTGGCCTCGGCGTTGTAGTTAAGCTCGTTCTGTTGGCGCGGAACGTCAACACACTCAACGACGGCGCGACTATGTGCCATACGGGTGGTGACGCGCATCAATACTGGCAAGCACTGCTTCTCTGAGTAATCGAAGGCTGCAGCCATCATGTCGTAGGCCTCCTGCTGATTGCTGGGCTCGAAAATGGGCACCATTGCAAACTTGCCGTAGAAACGAGAGTCCTGTTCATCCTGAGAGGAGTGCATCGAGGGGTCGTCAGCCACGAGGACTACCACACCACCGTTCACGCCAGTCATGCCGCTGTTGACAAACGGGTCGGCACAGACGTTCATGCCTACGTGCTTCATACATACCAGTGCACGCTTGCCCATGAACGACATACCCAATGCGGCCTCCATGGCTGTCTTTTCGTTGGTTGACCAACGGCTGTGTACGCCGCGTTCCTTAGCAAGGGCGTTGCCCTGGATGAACTCCGTAATTTCTGTCGACGGGGTGCCAGGATAAGCATACACACCTGATAGTCCGGCATGTAGCGCTCCCAGCGCAATGGCTTCATCGCCAAGTAATAGTTGTTTCTTCATATTTACTGGTTTTTTAATATAAAATCATCTGCATCCTGTAAAACAGGGAATTTCTCTCTGAAGCGCAGTAGTTGCGCTATGTTGAGTTCGCCAATAGCAATTCCTTCTTCGTGATCGTTGCAATGGGCTATCGTCTTTCCGTAGGCATCTATGATGGCAGAGGCTCCAGAATAGGTACAGGCAGGGTCCTCTCCTATGCGATTGACGCCAATGACGAAGCATTGGTTCTCTAATGCACGGGCCTTGAGCAGCGTCTGCCATACGTCAATGCGTGGTGTTGGCCAGTTGGCCACATAGATGACTGCGTCATAATCCAAACAGTTGCGACTGAATACGGGGAAACGCAAATCGTAGCATACCTGCAGGAGAAATCTGATTCTGCGCCACTCTACGATAACACGCTCCTGTCCGGCTACATAGGCATCCGTCTCACCTGCATAGCTGAAGAGGTGATGCTTGTCGTAATAGTCGTAGGTGCCGTCGGGACGTACAAAGAAAAGACGGTTGCGTAAACTCCCGTCCTCATCTTTTGTGGCGATGCTTGCAGCAAAGGCGGCATCCTTTTCTTTTGCCTGCTGTTGTAGCCACGTCAGCCCGTGGGAGATGTCTGTGGTTTCATTACCTTTAGCCATGAATCCCGTGGTGAAAGTCTCTGCCAATACGTATAAGTCAGCCTCCGACTGTCGGTCGAGAAGTTGGCTAAGGTGGCGGAGATTTTCCGTCGGCTGTGCCCATACAATATCGTGCTGTACGATGGCTACTTTCATGCTTAGGTTACTATTTGAGTTTGCAAATTTACAATGTTTTTGCGGGATTGCCAAAGTTTTTGTGATTAAAAATTATAATAAATAAGGTAAAAACTGCGTTATTGATAACGTGTTAAGGCGAAATCTGTTGATATTGGCCCTACTACTGATGGCCTTGCAGGGGGTGCAGGCACAGTATGATCCGTCGTTCAGTCACTACTGGGCGATGGAGACGGCGTATAATCCTGCCGCTGCTGGTAAACAGAATAAAGTGAACGTGGTGGTGGATTATAATATGTCGCTGGTGGGTTTTGAGCATAATCCAAAGACGATGTTTCTTTCTGCGGATCTGCCCTTTCAGTTCCTGGGTACTTATCATGGCGTAGGCGCGCAGATCGTGAACGATGATATCGGTGTGTTCTCGCATAAGAAATTCTCGGTGATGTATGCACCGAAAATAAAACTTCTCGGTGGTGTGTTGAGTCTGGGTATACAACCGGCGATGCTCAGCGAGACTTTGAAAGGCTCTGAACTGGATTTCATTGACTCTGGTGATGAAGCACTGCCCACGTCAAATGTTGACGGAACGGCCTTTGATCTTAATGCAGGAGTCTATTATCAGCAGAAGTCGTGGTATGCAGGTGCATCGGTTCAACATCTGCTTGCACCCGAGGTAGAAATAGGCGAAACCAATCAATTGGACATTGCTATGTCATATTATTTTATGGCTGGATGCAATATTCGCCTTAGAAATCCGTTCTTATCAATACAGCCATCTGTTATGGGACGTTCAGACGGGGTGGGATATCGCACTGATTTTACAACACGTCTGACCTACGTTCATGAGCAGAAAGTGATGTATGCAGGACTGGGCTATAGTCCGGGAACATCGATTACGGCTTATGTTGGCGGCAAGTTCCACGGTGTGATGTTGGGCTATAGTTATGAATACTACACAACGGCCCTGAGCATCGGCAATGGCGGGCACGAACTGTTTGTGGGCTATCAGACAGATATCAATTTCTCGAAGAAAGGCCGGAACCGTCATCAGAGTGTGAGACTATTATAAATAATGAATAAAGAAAAAAGTCGAAATATGAAACAAAATGTTTTTTGCCTTCTAGTCGTAGCACTTGTTCTCGCAAGTTGTTTCGGTGGAAAGGAGACAACATCTGCAGGAGGTGAACTGACAGGATCCAACGGACATGCTTTTACAGAACCCGCTCCTTATGGAATGGTGCTTGTGAAGCGTGGTCATCTGCGTATGGGACTGGAAACCGCTGATTCGCTATGGGGAAAACAAACACCTGTAAAGGATATCTCAGTAGAGGGCTTCTGGATGGATGATACGGAGATTACAAATTCTGAGTATCGTCAGTTTGTGAATTATGTACGCGACTCAATCATTCGCGAGCGTCTGGCTGATCCTAACTATGGTGGTGACGAAAGTTATAAGATTGAGGAGGAGGAAGACAAGGATGGAAATCTTGTGAAGCCACACCTGAACTGGAAGAAAGCTCTGCCCCGTAAACCTAATGAGGATGAACGTCGTGCCATAGAGAGCGTATATGTGACGAACCCTGTAACGGGCGAGAAAATGTTGGATGCCAGTCAGATGAACTATCGCTATGAGGTTTACGACTATGTTGAGGCAGCCAAACGTCATAACCGTCTGAATCCTCAGGAACGCAACCTGAATACGGATGTGGTTGTGAATCCTCAGGAAGAAGTGTGGATTTCCAAGGATACTGCTTATATTGATGAGGAGGGTAAGATTATTCGTCAGACCATCAATCGCCAGTTGAGTGGTCCATGGGACTTCCTTAATACTTATATTATTAATATCTATCCTGACACTACCTGTTGGGTGAACGACTTCCCCAATGCTGATAACGAGGTGTATATGCGCAATTATTTCTCAAGTGCGGCCTATAATGACTATCCCGTAGTGGGCGTTACTTGGGAACAGGCTAATGCTTTCTGTGCATGGCGCACGGAGTTCCTGCTGAAGGGACTTGGCCCTGCTGCCCGTCAAGTTCAGCGCTATCGTCTGCCAACGGAGGCAGAATGGGAATATGCCGCTCGTGGCAAGGAACAGAATGAGTTCCCTTGGGCTAACGAGGATGTGGCAAGTGGCAAGGGTTGTTTCTATGCTAACTTCAAACCTGAGAATGGTAACTACACCAAGGATGGTAACCTGATTACGTCGAAGGTGGGAATTTATAGTGCAAATAGCAACGGCCTTTTTGATATGGCGGGTAATGTAGCTGAGTGGACTTCTACCATTTACACAGAGGCTGGTGTGGATGCTATGAATGATATCAACCCGCAACTGAAGTATAATGCGGCCCTTGAGGATCCTTATCGTTTGAAGAAGAAGAGTGTACGTGGTGGTTCATGGAAAGATCCCGAGAACTATATCCGTTCTGCATGGCGTAGCAGTGAATATCAGAACCAGCCTCGCTCGTACATCGGCTTCCGTTGCGTACGTTCGTTGGCAAATACGACAAGTGAGAAAGTGAAGCCCGCTAAGGCGTCTGCAAAGAAATCAAGAAAGTAAAATAAGTCGTTATATCGTAATAACGGAATAACGCCATAACGAAATATCACAATGACAAAGTATAGTAAATTCAATATCATCTACCGCTTACAGAAGTGGTTGGATAGTGTACCAGGGCAGACATTCATGAACTATGCCTATAGTTGGGGTGCATCAATCGTTATTCTGGGTACACTTTTCAAATTGACCCACCTGCCAGGAGCAAACTTGATGCTGTTTATCGGTATGGGTACTGAGGTGTTTGTGTTCTTTATCGCAGCCTTTGACCGTCCATTTGACAAGACTGCAGATGGTATGGACCTGCCTACGCATGTTGATGGAGAGAATGTTGAGATGGCCTCTGGTGTTTCTGGTGTATCAGGAATCTCTGGCGTAGGTGGCGGTACCGTGATTATCGGTGGCGGAAATGTTGGTGGTGGTACCATTGCCGCAGACGGAACTGCTGGAGAGAATGTGGCAACCGGTGGTGTAGCGACTGCTGGTGGTGTCGTTGGCGGTGGTATCATCGGCGGCGGTGTCATTGGTGGCGTTGTTGAGCAGCCAGAGTTGCCCGAGATTGATGCAGAGGAAATGGAAGAGGCTACGGCTGGTTATGTGGAGCAGTTGAAGAAACTCACAGAAACCCTGCAGAAGGTGTCTGAGCAGAGTGAGCGTCTGACACGCGACAGTGAGGAGATGGAGAATCTCAACCGTACCCTCACAGGCATCTGTAAGGTTTACGAGATGCAGTTGAAGGGTGCTTCTCAGCAGATTGGCACTATCGATCAGATTAACGAGCAGAGCAAACGTATGGCAGAACAGATTGCGGAACTTAACCAGATCTATACCCGCATGATTGAGGCTATGACGGTGAATATGCCGAAGGTGGTGAAAAGTGAAGAGTGAAAAGTGAAGAATTTGCTACTGCCAGATGGCGGCAGAAACAATAAGAAACTATGGCAATAAAGAAAAGACCTGTATCTCCGCGCCAGAAGATGATTAACTTGATGTACGTCGTCTTGATGGCAATGCTTGCGCTGAATGTCTCGAATGAGGTGCTCAACGGTTTCTCTATCGTGGAGGAGAGCTTGAAGCGTACCACTGAGAATGCAGCAAAGGAGAACCTGGCTATATACGAGGATTTTGACCAGCAGATGAAAGCCAACCCTCAGAAGGTGAAGGAATGGTATGAGAAGGCACAGCTTGTAAAACTTTCGAGCGACTCTCTCTATAATTTGGCTGCAGATTTGAAATTGGCTATTGCGCAGGAGGCAGATGGTGCTGATGGTAATCCTGCTAAAATCGTAAACAAGGAGGACCTTGAGGCCGCGAACCAGGTGATGCTGGCTCCAGGACGCGGACGTGGCGATGAGTTGAAGAAAGCGATTGAGCGTTATCGTGAAGGTATCCTCAAAATGGTGGATGATAAGGACCAGCAGCGCCGTATTGCCAGTGACCTGACTACGGAAGTTCCGTCCACAGGATTGGGTAAGAACTGGCAGGAGTATATGTTTGAGTCCATGCCAGCAGCAGCTGCTGTTACTCTGCTGTCTAAACTGCAGAGCGATGTGCGCAATGCAGAGAAGGAAGTGTTACATAAACTGGTCCAGAACATTGACGTGAAAGATATCCGTGTGAATGCGCTGAATGCGTTTGTGATTCCCAACTCCCAGACCATCGTTCGTGGTGATAGGTTCTCTGCTCGCATCGTCATGGCTGCCGTGGATACCACGCAGGTACCGGAGATATTCATCGGTAACCAGAAAGTAGACTTGAAAGACGGACTTTATGAGACCGTTTGCGGACGTACTGGCGACTTTACCCTGTCGGGTTATATCCAGACAACAAATGGTAATGGTGATGCCATCCGTCGGGACTTCTCCCAGAAATATACTGTGGTCGATCCCAGTGCAACGGTTTCGGCAGACCTGATGAATATGTTGTATGCCGGCTATTCTAATCCCATCAGCATCTCTGTACCAGGTGTGCCTCTGAATAAGATTTCTGCAACGATGACCAACGGTACTCTGACACCTACAGGGCCTGGTAAGTATATCGCCCGTCCGTCAAAGATAGGCGAGAATGCTACGATAACGGTTATATCGACAAATACTGGACATCCTCAGCAAATGGGACAGTTCTCGTTCCGTGTTCGTCGTCTGCCGGATCCAACACCTTATATAGATATGAAGGATGAGAAGGGTAATTCTTTGCGTTTCAGAGGCGGTGGATTAGCAAAGGGTAGCTTGTTAGGCGTAGAAGGTATTGGTGCTGCTATCGATGACGGTATCTTGGATATAGGTTTCCGTGTTCTCTCGTTTGAGACAGTATTCTCAGGCAATATGGGTGAGTCTGTCTTGATGGCAGGTGATGGTGACAGATTCTCAGCTCGTCAGAAAGATACGTTCCGTAAGTTGGCACGTAATCGCCGTTTCTACATCACGAATGTCGTGGCGATTGGCCCTGACGGTATCCAGCGTACGCTGAAGACCCCGATAGAAATCATTGTGAAATAATTGAAAACAGATAATTATGAAGAGACTATTGTTCTTTTTGATGATAATGCTGGCTGCAGGTACAGTGACTGCCCAGCCAAAAAAGAGTCGCACTCAGCAGAATGCTAATGCTACCCAACAAAAGCAGCAGAATAATACGCAGGGTATGACCCGCCGTATGCAGATTCAGTATCCCACGGCGTTTGATATGCCAGAGGATGTAGTATGGCGTCGTGACATCTATCGGGAGATTAATCTTGAGGATGAGATGAATTCGGGTCTCTACTATCCTGTGGAGCCTGTCGGGAAGCAGATGAATCTCTTCACCTATATTTTCAAGTTGGCGCTGAACGGATATATCCCTGTCTATGAGTACAACCTGGATGGCAATGAGGTATTGGAGGCTTCAGCCAAGGTTGACATCAAGACTATCCTGGACAACTATCATATTTTCTATGAGGAGAAGAATGGTAAGCTCCAGGTGGAAAACAGTGATATCCCCTCTTCAGAAGTAAAGGCTTACTATTTGAAGGAGAGTGCCTATTACGACCAGGCTAATTCTTCTTTCCACATCAAACCCCTTGCTCTTTGTCCTGTCATGATGCGTGAGGATGACTTTGGTGGTGACGCTATGAAGTTGCCTTTGTTCTGGGTGAAGTATTCAGAAGTGGAGCCATATTTGAGTCGTCAGTCAGTGATGATTAGTGACAAGAATAATGCGGCCACGATGAACTTGGACGATTACTTTACTTTGAACCGTTACAAGGGAAAGATCTATAAGACGACAAATATGTTGGGTAAGACGCTGGCCCAGATTGCCGGTGAGGACTCTACTAAGTATTCGGCTGAGCAGAAGCGCATTGAGGCCGAATTGGAGGCTTTCCGCAATAATATCTTTGGCGACAAGGCCAAGCGCGATTCTTTGGATAGTATAGCAGTCAACGACCCTAAGGCGCTGAAGGAAAAGGCTAAGCAACAAAAGCGTGAGCGTACGAGAACGACGAAGAGCAAGAGTACGTCATCCGCTTCATCGAGTAGTAGCTCTTCTGCTCCCCGCGTCTCTGTGCGGCGACAGCGTCATTAAGGTCTGTCTATATGATAAAGAGGTTATTCCAGATAGCACTCCCGATAGTTATGGCATGGCTGATGGTCATGCCTTTGTCGGCTCAAGGCGTAGCGTTTGGCGTGAAAGGTGGTCTTGAGGTGGTCAGTATGGAGTTTAATGATGATGTGTTTGACAAATCCAATCGTGCCGGTTTCTTTGTTGGGCCTACCTTTGTGATATCTACTGCCTTGCCTGGACTGGCAATTGATATCTCTGGTCTTTATAATGAGCGTACGCTGAGGGTTGAGGGAGAGTCCGTTCAACAGAAGTCTATACTGATTCCTGCCCATGTCCGTTATGGTGCCAGTATTATGGATTTTGGTGGTGTGTTCCTTACGGCAGGTCCTCAATTGTCATTTAATGTAGGTCCTTCAAAGTTCTATTGGGAGGATGTGAATAAGAATGCAAAGCAGTTCCTCTTGCAAGACACCAAACTGGCAATAGACTTTGGCGTTGGTCTTTCAATAGGGCAGCATCTGGAGGCTATTGTCTATTATAGTATCCCGATAGGTAAGACTGGAGATTTTACATGGAACAAGGTCAGTAAGGCTGCCAATGAGGCTTCCTCTGCTTTGAATAATACGAATACGACCGCCAACTCATGGATGTTGTCGGCCACCTATATATTCTGATGAATCAGTATGCGGATGTCATATTGCCTGTGCCGCTCGATGGCTATTTTACTTATGCCGTCCCGCAGGAGGCACAAGGACGCGTAGCCACGGGGATACGCGTTATCGTGCCTTTTGGACGTAGTAAGAACTATGTGGGCGTCATAGCTCGTCTGCATGATGATAAACCGCAGGGCTATGAGGTGAAGCCCATTTCTGTTGTCATTGACACTCTTCCTATTCTCCTGACCGGTCAGCTGGATTTCTGGCAGTGGATATCCTCTTATTATATGTCACCTATAGGTGAGGTCTATAAGGCTGCTCTCCCTGCAGGCTTGAAGGCAGAAGAAGGTTATAAACCACGTACGGAGACTTTTATCCGACTCACCGCTAACTATCAGAATGAACCTACGTTGCATGCCGCACTGAATATGTTGGCACGTGCTGCTAAGCAACGTGATGCTTTTATTGCCTATCTTTCCTTGTCGCATTGGGATAGTATCGAGGGTAATGTGTGTCGTGAGCCGGTGGTGGAGATTACCCGTGAGGAACTGATGAATGCTTCAGAGTCCACGCTTCCTACGATAAACCAGTTGGTGAAGCGTGGTATGCTGGAGACCTATGAGGTTGAGGTGGGACGATTGAATCAGGGAGGAACTCCTCATCCAGAACATATTAAGCCTTTGAGTCATGCCCAACAGGATGCCTATAATCAGATTCTGTTGTCGTTTATGAAAAAGCAGGTCACTTTGTTGCATGGCGTCACCTCCAGTGGTAAGACAGAGATTTACATCCATCTTATACAGCGTGAGCTGGATCAACATCGTCAGGTGCTTTTCCTTATGCCTGAGATTGCCCTCACAGTGCAGATGATGCAGCGCCTGCAGCGTGTGTTCGGTAATCGCTTGGGTATCTATCATTCTAAGTACAGTGATGCCGAACGTGTGGAGATATGGCAGAAGCAACTTTCGCAGAATCCTTATGATGTAATCCTGGGTGCCCGCAGTGCCGTATTCCTTCCTTTCCAACGATTGGGTCTTGTCATTGTAGATGAAGAACATGAGACCTCTTATAAACAGCAGGATCCTATGCCTCGTTATCATGCACGCAGTGCGGCGATTATGTTGGGAGCAAAAACTCTGCTTGGTACGGCTACACCATCAATGGAGTCATATTTTAACTCACAGACGGGAAAATATGGTTATGTGTCGTTGACGGAACGCTATCAGGGTATTCAGTTGCCGGAAATCCAGGTGGTGGATACGCGTGATTTGCAGCGAAGGAAAATGATGCGTGGACCATTCTCACCAGTCTTGCTGAGCAGTGTGCGACAAGCTTTGGAACGTGGTGAACAGGTCATCCTTTTTCAAAACCGTCGTGGCTGGGCTCCGATGATTGAATGTAAACAGTGCGGCTGGGTGCCTCGCTGCCAGCATTGTGATGTTAGTCTGACGCTCCACCGTAACATGAACCAACTCTCATGCCACTACTGTGGTTTTACCTATCAGGTGCCTACGGAGTGCCCCGCCTGTGGCGGTAAGGACTTACAGGGACGGGGTTATGGTACGGAGAAGATAGAGGATCAGATTCGTGACATCTTCCCTGAGGCGCGTGTGGCCCGTATGGACCTTGACACTACTCGTACCCGTAATGCCTACGAACGTCTGATTACAGACTTCTCCGCAGGTCGTACCAATTTGCTTATTGGCACCCAGATGATTAGTAAAGGACTGGATTTTGATAAGGTCAGTGTTGTTGGTATATTGGATGCCGACAGAATGCTCAATCAGCCCGATTTCCGTGCCTTTGAACATGCTTTTATGATGATGGCTCAGGTCAGTGGACGTGCAGGTCGTAAGGGGCGTCAGGGACTTGTTATCCTGCAGACAAAGAATCCCGAATTGCCTGTCATCCAACAGGTCGTACGTAATGATTTCGAGCAGTTCTCGCGCGAGCTGTTGGAAGAACGACAACTGTTTCATTATCCCCCGTATTATCGTCTTATCTATGTTTATCTGAAGCATAGTAAGGATGATGTGGTGAATACTGCCGGCATTGAATTAGGTTCCCGCTTGCGCCAATGGTTTGGTGACCGTGTACTTGGTCCTGATAAGCCTGCCGTGGCTCGTGTGAAAACCTTGAGTATTCGTAAATTGGTGATAAAACTCGAAAACGGTATTGATATGCCACGTGTGCGTCAATACCTTCTGTTGGCACAACAACAGATGTTGCAGGATAAACGCTATGGTTCCCTTCAGATTTACTATGATGTAGACCCGTTATAGTATGTTTTCCTTTTTTTTTGATTGTTTTTTCTGTAAATGAGACTTCGTTTCACTATTTTTTTGTAACTTTGCAGTCGATAACAAATAATAGTTCATAAAACCATTAATCATTTAATTTTTTCCCTTTTATGAAAAAGATTCTGATGACGTTTGCAGCCGTCCTCTGCTGCGTAATGACAGCAACAGTGTTTACCGCATGTGGTGATGATGACACCAGTTATCCTGCTACCTATCGTTACGAAGTGAGATTGGAACAAGGTAGTGTCGCCTATACCCAGGAACTTCAGGAAGTTCTGGCAGCCTTTAACCATGCTGTTGGTGCTGATGCCTATTACCAGACGATGCTCAAAAGCCCTAAGGATGAAGAGATGAAGGCAGAGTGTGAAGTCGTAAGAAAGAGATACGAGAACATCCAAAGTGCCTATATGAAGTTCTATCTTATTCGTATCACGGCAACTGCAGAGCCTGGAAAAGAAGCAAAGGGTGATGTGATTGCTACTTACGAATTGGGACAGGCTCTTACAACACCTTATGTCACTTATTCCTTTGCTTCTTCTGAGGATGAAGCCTATGCAGCTTTGGAAGCCAAAAAAGAGGAACTTGGTGATTCGCTCTATAAATTGAATCGTAGAACACTCCTCAAGATTGTAGGCAGACACACAAGCTATAGTACATCCCAGTCTTTGTATGAGCAGACTTTCAGTGATGTATTTGGAAAGTATTTTAAAGAGTCTCAAAATGATGAGGAGCAAATTATACTGCATTGCGAAGGAATTGCAGAAACCTGTTCTACAGAACCGCTGGCTGTTGATGTCACTGTTTCAGTCTCAAAGATAGGTCTTCTTGATAAAAAGGAGACGAAAATCTGGGAAAAGACTTTTAAGGCCAATATGTAATAGGTGTAAAGATAAAAAGAAATCAGGAGGGAAGCCTCCTGATTTCTTTTTGTGATATCTCTAATTTCCTTGTGTGATATACCAACGTACAGGCCAGTGGAGCTGTTCACTAGGCTGAAGCAGTGTATAGGCACCCTGACTCTCCAACTCGATATAGGTCTTTCCGCGGTTTACGTAGACCTGGATTTCAGCCTCACCGGGAGCTGCCTCGCCAGGTTTCAGGTCTTGGAATTTCTTGGTCAGTGTCAGCCCGTTAGCGGTGTATGACAGCCAACCAGTGCCATTGGCATTTACTTTCCTGTTCTGAGGTGCCTCATCAGTTTTG
>Ga0256406_1001269_pt1 | contig 41667 bp, 16 predicted proteins | sample RumenRJG_03DNA_FD_185986 | JGI IMG/M metagenome (GOLD analysis project Ga0256406, IMG submission 185986) | Bovine rumen microbial communities from Lethbridge, Alberta, Canada - RJG_03 | ecosystem: Host-associated > Mammals > Digestive system > Stomach > Rumen | place: Canada: Alberta | collected... | reverse complement strand
TCCTTGTCGCCGTGGATGGTCACATGAGCTTTCTCCCCGGGATTAAAGCTGTAGTTGAACTGATAGAGATAGCCGTCGCGACTGAATCCGAGTCGGCCGGCAGCTGGGTCGGAGAGCCAGAATGTGGCATCATCGTAAGTGAAGAGTGCGGTACCTGCCTTCTCTGGCTTGGCGTCGATGTCGAAACTCACGTTGTAGTTCCAGCCAATCTGATCGATACCCATCTTGTCGCCGGGGCGCACCTCACTCTTCTGCAGCACTACGCCCTTAGGATAATAACCTGCATAGTTGATGCCGGGAGCCTCGCGCACCGTCAACTCCTTACCGTGATATTCATCCCATGTGAGCGACGGTTTGCTGCCGGTCCACATTTTGGTAGCCAACGTGCGGATGGCGGGCATGGCGCGATAATGGATGTCGCGGGTTGAGATGCCGTTGCCCACCACATCGTTCCAAACGGCGAACATTCCACCCTTAATCTGCGGATGGCGCTCGGGGAAAATCTTGCCGTTGACATTGGCGGGCGTCCAGTTCTCATACAGCCACTTCGTGTTGAGGTAGTCGTAGTAATAACCGGCCTTGGGCACGATATACACAAGACCGTCGGGGATTGAGATGAGGTCATACCCAAGGGCAATCATTGAGTCTGGACGGGAATAGTCGTTGGACCAAGCATCCATCAGAACGCCCTTCACCTTGATGGGCGTCTTACCACGTGCGTGCGTCTGCGAGCCCCAAATGACGGCTGTCTTGCCGTAGCGCTCCACCAAACGGATATAATGGTCGGTAAAAGCGCGGAACTGCTCCACAAGCTCCTGCGTGCGGTTGGAATATTCGTCGGTGCCAATATGAACGTATTTGTCACGGAATACGGGCTCGGGGCCTTCCAAGTATTCAGCGAAGAGACTGTCGAGGAAACTGTACACCTCAGGATTGCCTAAGTCGAGATGGTCGGCTCCATAGTTTTTGGAGCCCAGCGAAGGACGGTAATGGGTGAAAGCCAATGAATGGGCAGGCACGTCAATCTCAGGCACAACATCCACGCCGAGACTGTCACCGAGCAGCTGCAGTCCCGTAAACTCCTTCTTCGTGTAGTGTCCGTCGCGCGCGGTGAGACCTGGGAAGCGGTCACTCTCCAAGCGGAAGGCTGCCTGCGTCTTATCCCAGTTGTCACCGAAATAGAGGGGGAAGCCATTGTCATTTAGGTGCACCTGCAGCATGTTCATCTTATAATAAGCCATAATCTTCACGTAGTCGCGAAGCATACTCATTGGCAGATACTTGCGGCCGGCATCGAGCATGGCGCCACGCACGGGATAGTCGGGCCAGTCGCGGGTAACACCGCACTCCAACGCCTTTCCGCCGTTGTGGTCGAGCATCTGCAAGATCGTACGAGTGCCCCAGTAGAGGCCTTTCTCGGTAGGAGCAGTGAGGGTGATGCCATCCTTATTGATGGTCAACTGATAGCCTTCGCTACCCAGTTTCTTGTCGGCCTTCAACTGTAGCGTGACGACCGGCTTCGCACCTTTGCGACTGTTGACGACGCTGCCCTTGGTGCCAAACATGTCGGCAAAGTCGTTCAAGAACAGTTGGGCCACTTTACCGCATTTTCCTTTCTGCGTAGCATCATAAACAGTTATCTCAGCAGGGAGCGTATAAGTGCCCTCGCCACCATTCCAGGTTTTGAGTTCGGGAATGACGTAAGGCTTATCGTTGGCTGCCTGCACATGGAGTGACGCTACCGCCATCAAGAGGCACAGCACAGTTTTTATTCTGATTATTCGCATGGTTCTATTTCTTAATTAATCATTACAGCTATTGTTGTTACATTGATACAAGTTCCCATTGTTGCTTGCTTGCTCAACCAGCCAGCTGACGAACGGACGCAGCACCTTTGAAGCGGGATTGGCACCACGCTTCGACAGTTTGATATCAGCCCCCATACCGTTGAGCACGTTGAATTGATACTTCGCGTTGCTGTCCATCGCCTTGACCTTAGCCTCGACGGCCTGCACATTGTAGGTCTTTCCCTCAACAATAGCGTCGATGAGCGAAACTGAATAGCGACACATATCGGCGACTTTACTGGCGAAAGGTTGCATCTCATGCCAGAGCAACTGGTCGGAGACGTTGCGCGACTGTCCCATCAGGGCGATGCTGTCGGCAGCAGCAGCCACAGCGGTGAGTTCCTTCTTCAGCGCTGCAGCGCGCTTCTTGCACATCGGCCGCATCTTGTACTGACGGATGAGGTCGGAGAGCCGTGTCGATTGGTCATACGTGCTTATGTAGGGCGCGAGCTTGAAGGCCTGCGGCCAACGCTTGCCAAAGACAGCCTGCAGCGAGGCCATCCACGACTGCTCATTGTCGAAGGCGGCACGGTTCCATGCATAGTCGCCGATACTGAAGAGTGCAATCTTACTGGCCTCGCCCTGCTGCATGGGGTTGCTGATGAGGGTCTTCACACCCTTCAAATTCTTCTCCAGCGTAGCTTGGCGGTCGATGTGGGCCTCGTCGCTGAAGTTGCGGTAAGTATCGAGCATGAAGAGCTTGTCCATATCATTGTCGTTGCAGGGATAGTTCCACCACCATGCCACATCGCGACCAAGCCATGAGCTCACCAGCTTCGGGTCCTCGCTATTGGGTACCGTCCACACGGCGCGACCGGTGATGTAGATGTTGACCTTGGCCGGTACCGGACTAAGCGACCTGAAAAACTTCTCGCCTTTCTCCTTGCTCACCCACGAGTAAGCATAGAGCTGCGGCACGTAGTGCAAAGCCTTCACAGTGTCGGCAGCATTTGCACCTTTGCCGTTCCATTTGCTGTCAATCATCTCCTGCAGACGCGTGAGGCGGTCGGCGCCTAACTTCAGCACCTTCGCGTCATCGGGTACACCGACATCATCCACAAAGACACCGAACTGTCTGACGCCAAGCCTATGCATGTCGGCAAACTTATGCATGATGCGGTCGAGCACGTCGGTCTGAGTGGAGTCGGTGAAGGCCTGCCCCGGATGGATGGCCCAGATGAAGTTGACCTTGCACTGATGGGCCACTGAGGTCATCGACTGCAGCATCGGCTCTGAGAGCATACCAATCTCCTTTTCCTGAGCGGTGATGCTCTTTGGGTAAGGCTTGTCCCAGAAGCGGGAGTGATAGGGATCGCTCTTAGCGCCATACATATAGGTGTTCATCTTGTAGCGGGCCATGAAGCGGAAGAGGTCTTCGGTCACTTCCTGACTGTAGGGCACGCCATAGTAGCCCTCGATGACGCCGCGGTACTGCGTGTCGGCGTAGTCGTAGATGGTGACGGCCGTGAGGCTGCCCTTGGCGCCGTCGAGCATCTGCTCTACCGAAGCCAGTCCGCAGAAGGTGGCGTCGGTGTTTTCGCCCAATACAAGGATTGAGGCACTACCGTCGCCGCCTGCCGTCACGCTGACGATATGGCGGTCGTACTTGGGCTGTTTGAACACGCTGCGGTCGACGCCGAGCTTTGTAGCGGTCTTGTCAGCCTTGTCGCCCGAGGCGTTGACACCGATGATCACGGTCATGCGGCCTTTGACAGCCTTACTGCCCACGACGGGAGTGATGCCGTGCTCCTGCAGCACCTGCTTGGCACGCGTCACGGTGTAAGCGTCAATTCCTTTACCCGCAATCAGGGTGGCTTGCGAAGTCAACTTGGCCTCGCCGCTCCCCGCAATCTGCTGCTGGGGTACAGGGAAAATATTATAAAGATTTGCCGCAAGCAACTGCATGCCGCACGACAATAACAAAAGCGTGAAGAGAGTAATCGCTCTGTACTTCATTGATGGGTTGTTATTGGTTTGAGGTTTATACATTATTAATTATCTTTCAATGTGAAGCGGATGGGGTCGTCGTACTGCTCCTGCAACTTATGGAGTTCGACGCGCAGTTTCTTCGTAATCTTCTCAGTACCAGGCTGCCCGTAGATATTATGCATCTGCTCAGGATCTTTCTTCAGGTCGTAGAGCTCCCACGTGTTAATGTCGTCATAGAAATGAATGAGCGAGTAGCGTTTCGTGCGCACGCCGTAGTGCTTGCACACGCTGTGCTCGGCCGGATACTCATAGTAGTGGTAGTAAAGTGACTTTCGCCAGTGCTTCGGCCTCTTTCCCTCGAGCAGCGGCAGATAGCTCTCGCCCTGGATGTCGGCGGGAATGGGAGCACCGGCCAGCTGCAGGAATGTGGGCGCATGGTCGATATTCTGCACCATCTCCTTCACGTCGCCGTGTTTGCCGCCGGGGAGATAGACGAGCAGCGGCGTGCGGAACGACTCCTCATACATGAAGCGCTTGTCAAACCATCCGTGCTCTCCCATATAAAAGCCTTGGTCTGAGGTATAGACAATCATCGTGTTGTCGAGCATGTCGTTGTCCTTCAGGTATTGGATGACGCGCCCCACATTGCGGTCAACGGAGTGGATGACGCGCATATAGTCGTGCATGTAGCGCTGATATTTCCATTCAGCGAGGGCTTTGCCCGAGAGATGGGCCTCCTTGAACTTCTTGATGATGGGATCGTAGTGCGCATCCCACTGCGCGCGCTGCGATGGCGTCATGCGCTCGTAGTTGGCACGGCCCCACTCTTCCAACGCCTTGTTGGGCGAGTGAATCTCATTTTCGTGGTCGGCCATCTTCAGGTCATAAACCACATCCATATCCTTGATGATGCTCATTTCCTGCTTCTGCGCGGCCAAGCGGCCTTTGTAGTCGTCGTAGAAATTGTCGGGCAGAGGATATTTCACGTCGTTGTAGAGGTCGAGGTCGCAGGTGTCCGGACTCCATACACGGTGGGGCGCCTTATGGTGAAGGAGCAGACAGAAGGGTTTCGACTTGTCGCGCTTGTTGCTCATCCAGTCCAGGGCCAGGTCGGTGATGATATTGGTGACATAACCCTGACGCTGCACCTTCTTGCCGTTGTCGATGAATGTAGGATTGTAGTAGTCGCCCTGTCCGGTCAATATATCCCAATAGTCAAATCCAGTGGGATCGCTCGTCAGATGCCATTTACCTACGACGCAAGTCTGATAGCCGGCTTTCTGCAGCAGCTTCGGGAAGGTCTGCTGGCTGCCGTCAAAGGTACGGGTGTTGTCGGTGAAACCATTCTTATGGCTGTGTTTGCCGGTGAGCAGACAAGCACGCGACGGACCCGACAGCGAATTGGCCACGAAACTGTTGGTAAACCGCACACCATGCTGGGCTATCCAGTCGATGTTGGGTGTCTGGGTCAGCCGGTTGTCATAAGCACTGATGGTCTGGTACGAATGGTCGTCGCACATGATATAGATAATGTTCATCGGTCGCTTAGCTTCTTTGCCATTGTCCGAAGGCGTAGCCGCCTGTATAGCAGGCGCAGCAAACGAAGCGCCAACTATCGCCAAGAGGGGATATTTATTCATACTGATTTATAATTTAGGTCCGAACTTACATTAAGGCAAACCAACTCGCCTTATTTTTGGCAAAGTTACAACTTTCTTGCGGCATAAGCAAATAATATTAGAATTAACTTATGGCAAATAAGAGGATTTGTTGTAACTTTGTAACGCGTTAAAGAAGAGATAAATCATCAATACATCATTATTAAACTTATATGCGACTACAAATCCTCACGACCCTGCTTTGCGCCTCTTTGGCGACATCAGCCCTGGCCGACTACCATCCTGTAGTAGGTTATGCCTACGGACAGGACACTGCTCCGACCGGTGACGAATGGCAGGCGCCTATGCGTTTAGGTTACAACAAGTTGCCTGCAAAGGCATTGTTTTTCTCATTCGCCTCTACCGATGAGGCCCGAAAAGTTTTACCCGAGAACTCCGCTTACTATCGCAGTCTTAACGGTGAATGGCGCTTCCATTTCTCGCGCAATCCCGATGAGCGGCCGAAAGACTTCTTCAAGACCGACTATGACGATGCCAAATGGGACCGCGTACAGGTGCCCATCAGCTGGAACATCGCTGGCGTGCAGCACGACGGTTCGCTGAAATACGGTGTCCCCATCTACGTCAATCAATGGGTCATCTTCAAATATGAGATTAAGCCTGGCGACTGGAAGAAAGGTGTGATGCGTGAGCCGCCTAAGAACTACACCACCTACGAGTACCGCAACGAGGTGGGATCGTTCCGCCGCAACTTCGACGTACCCGCGGACTGGGACGGACGCGAGCTGATACTCAACTTCGACGGTGTTGACTCGTTCTTCTATCTCTGGGTCAACGGTCAATACGTCGGCTTCTCCAAAAACTCACGCGATGCGGCCCGGTTTGATATAACAAGGTTCGCGCGCAAGGGCCGCAATGAGGTGGCTGTGGAAGTTTATCGCTCTTCCGACGGCAGCTTCCTCGAGGCGCAGGACATGTTCCGTCTCCCCGGCATCTTCCGCAGCGTTTATCTCACATCCACGCCGAAGGTGCACATCGCTGACGTCAAGGCCATCCCCTCTTATGAGAACGGCAACGGCACGGTCAACGTCACCACGACCCTGCAGAATCTTTCATCGAAGACGGCAAAGGACCTGCGCGTGCGCTGGTCAATCTATCGCAACCGCCTCTACAGCGACGACAACACGCTCGTGGCTACCTTCAACACGTCAGCCGACGGCGCAAGAATAGACAAGACGGCTCAGACCGACATTTCCTCAACGCTCACCGTGCCCGACGCCGCTCCCTGGACAGCCGAGCAACCTAACGTCTATGTGCTGGTGGGCGAACTGATGCAGGGCAAGAAGGTGCTGGAGACCGTCAGTCTGCAGACGGGCTTCCGGACGGTTGAAATCAAGGACACTCCCGCTTCGGAGGATGAGTTCGGACTGGCCGGGCGCTACTACTACATCAATGGTAAGGCGCTGAAGCTCAAGGGCGTCAACCGCCACGACACCAATCCCGCCACGGGCCACGTCATCTCGCGCAGTCAGATGGAGAACGAGATTATGGCCATGAAACGGGCCAACATCAACCACGTGCGCACCTCCCACTACCCCAACGATCCTTACTTCTACTATCTCTGCAACAAATACGGCATCTATCTCGAGAGCGAAGCCAACATCGAGAGCCATGAGTATTTCTATGGTGATGCGTCGCTCTCGCACGTACCCGAGTTCCTTCCAGCTCACGTCGACCGTGTGATGACGATGGCGCACGCCCTCGTCAACGAACCGTGTATCGTCATCTGGAGCCTTGGCAACGAGGCCGGACCCGGTCACAACTTCGTGGCAGCCTACGACTCGCTCAAGCGCTTTGACGTCTCGCGTCCGGTGCAATATGAGCGCAACAACGACATCGTGGACATGGGCTCCAACCAGTACCCGAGCATCGCCTGGACACGCGATGCCGTGAAAGGCAAGATGAACATCAAGTATCCATTCCACATCTCGGAGTACGCCCACTCAATGGGCAACGCCGTGGGCAACCTCGTCGATTACTGGAATGCCATCGAATCGACCAATTACATTATGGGTGGTGCCATCTGGGACTGGATCGACCAGAGCATGTGGAACTACACCAAGGATGGCACACGCTACGCAGCATACGGCGGCGACTTCGGCGACACGCCAAACGACGGTCAGTTTGTGATGAACGGCATCATCTTCGGTGACGAGACACCGAAACCGCAATACTATGAGGTGAAGAAAGTGTACCAGTATGTCGGGGTCACCTGGCACGACCAGGCTCAGGGCGTACTCGATGTCTATAATAAGAACTACTACGCCGACGACCTCAGCAACTACGAGATGCAATATGAGCTCACGGCCGACGGCAAGCCGGTGAAAGACGGTACACTGCCGCTCGGTAAGGTGGCGCCCCGTGCGCACACCACGCTGACTGTTCCGGGGCTCCACGATGGTCTCGACCCCAACAAGGAGTATCTGCTTCACATCACCTATCGGCTGCGCCACGACATGCCGTGGGCCAAAGCCGGATATATTCAGGCCGAGGAGCAGCTTCCCGTGCAGGCAGCCGCGCAGCGTCCGACACTCGCCGTAAAGGGTAAGGTGAACGTTGCCACGCCGAAGGACAACAAACTCGTGGTGTCGGGCAAGAACTTCACGGCGACCTTCGACCTCAGCAAGGGCACCATCTATAACCTCGCTTACGGCAACACAACGGTCATCGCCGACAACTGCGGACCTACGCTCAACGCCTTCCGCGCATGGACCAACAACGACAACTGGGCCGTCGATGGATGGTACGCCAATGGTCTCAACGACCTGCGCCACAAGAGCACGGGTTACAAGTTGCACCAGAACGCCAACGGTTCGGTATCGGTGATCTTCAACGTCGTCTCTCAGGCTCCCTGCGGCTATAAGCTCGAGGGTGGCAACGCCAACTGGAAACGGCTCAAGGCCGACACTAACAAGCCCTTCGGCAAGAATGACTTCCAATTCAATACGCAGGTGGTATATACCGTCTTTGCCGACGGCAGCATCGAGAGCGAGAGTTCCATCACGAGCAACAAGCCTTCGCTGACGCTCGCCAAGCTGGGCTACACCATCCAACTGCCTGCCTCGCTCAGCCGACTGACTTACTACGGACGCGGCCCCGTCGACAACTACCCCGACCGTAAGACGGGTCAGATGGTGGGCATCTATCAGCAGAACGACGTGAAGCAGGAGTTCGTACCGTTCCCCAAACCGCAGGACACGGGCAACCATCAGGACACCCGCTGGCTTTCGCTGACCGATGCCACAGGTAACGGCGCACTCTTTATGGCCAAGGACCGCATGAGCTTCTCGGCGCTGCCTTGGAGCGACAACGCCATTGCAATGGCCAACCACCCCTATGAACTGCCCCAGAGCAACACCACCTTCCTGCACCTCGACATGGCCATCACCGGCCTCGGCGGCAACAGCTGCGGACAGGGCGGACCGCTGCGGCAAGACCGCGTGATGGCTACGCCCCACACCTTCGGCTATGTCATCCGTCCGCTGACAGCAGCCAACGCAGAGACGATGACCTCCACAGCCGACATCTCGCTCGGCGGCGCCACACCGCTCATCCTCACCCGCGACGCTGAAGGCAAGGTCACCATCACGGCCGAAGGTAACAACCCCGAGATTTACTATCGGCTCAACAACGCAAAGAAAGCCCAGCGCTACACCGGTGCCATCAACCTGCACGACGGCGGAACCATCACGACATGGGTCAAGGGGCAGGAGTGGCTGACATCGACGCAGACATTCGACCGCATTGAGGCTATCCCCCTCACGGTGGTCTATGCTTCGAGCGTGGAGAGCGGCGAGGGCGATGCCGAACACCTCACCGACGGCAACCCCGACACCTACTGGCATACGATGTACTCGGTGACCGTGGCCAACTATCCCCACTGGGTCGATTTCGATTGCGGCAAGGTGAAGACCATCAAAGGCTTCAGCTATCTGCCACGACAGGACAACTTAAACGGCAACATCAAGGGCTACAGCATTCAGGTAAGCACCGACGGCAAGACCTGGAGCGCTCCCGTGGTCAAGGGTGAATTTGCCAAAAACCAAAACGAGAAGACAGTCTTGTTCCCAACTCCAGTCAAGGCCCGTTACATCCGTTTCAACGCCTTAAGCGAGCAGTACGGCCAGGACTTCGCCTCGGGCGCCGAGTTCAAGGTATTAGAGAAGTAGCACCGGTATTTCTGGCATCACCGGTATTTCTGGTATCACCGATATTTCTGGTATCACCGATATTTCTGGTATCACTGGTATTTCTGGTATCACCGATATTTCTGGTATCACTGGTAATTCTGGTATCACCGATATTTCTGGTATCACTGGTATATCTGCAGGGGCCGGTCTTGTGCCGGCCCTAAAACAAGGTCCTAACCTCTAAAAAAATGTCGAACATATTTTAGGGCCGGCACAAGACCGGCCCCTGCAAGATAACCCAAATACTATTTCACCGTCACACGCTTGCCGCCGGCAATATACACGCCGGCTTGCAGGCCGTCACTCCAATGCTTCATGTTTGCATGACGCTTGACCACACGTCCGCTGAGGTCAACGACATCCACGGCCAAGGCGTTCCCCTTGTCCGGAGACCTGATGCCCGTCACATCGTCAAACTTTTCCAGACTGTTGTAGATGGCCTCTGCCCTGTCCTTGAGCCACTGCCTGATGCGTGACGACTGCTTTGCGTAGTCAGTGCGGTCGTTCCATTTCTCTTGGTTATTCGATAAGGAAGCTGCCGTCCACTGATAGTAGCTGTCGCAGTAGTCAAGCACCTGCTGCAGGCCGCCATTCATGAATTCCATCCACACCTTATAGTAAGCACGCTTCACCTCCTCACTTTCCAAGAGCGTGTTCCAGAACTTCGTGCTTTCGAAGGTCTTTGTCGGATGCCAATAGTCATAACCGCTGTCTACAGTCGCAAAATTATGGTCGACATCATAGCCATAGGCCCAGTCAAAATCCCATACAGGCCCGAATTTCCATTTCGATGCCGGGTCGGTGACATCCGCATTGTAAAGGTATGTACTCTTCGGATGGAGTATCTCCTGGTTGCAGACCAGTTGGTTCACAAGCATGTACCTGGCCAGCGCGTCAAGGTCGAGGATGTCTGACAGGCTGCCTCCGTCGGCTACGGCAGATGTAATTTGATTAAACCGCGTCTCGATGTCCTCCATCGTGATGGCCGGCGCATCCTCGTCAAAGTCCGGGAACTTGATATTGGCAGGCAGACCGTAGGTAGGGTCCTTGAACTTGTAGGGCTCATCATAATAAGTGTCGAGCTCTACGAGGGTGGCCTTGTCCTCATTGTCAAGCTTGATACTGTTGGCGCTGACGCCTACCTGCTCCGTAAAATTGTAGTTGCCGCGGTAGTCGCCGTTGATGTAGAGGTCAACGGGGATGATATGGTTGGCGGCCTCTGCCCCAGCCACCTGTGCCACCTTCATGGCGATGGCGTTGGTGAGGAGAGAGCCGACCTTGGAGTTGGCCAGCAGCACCCATTTCTTGCCCTTGGTCAGGCCAAAGGGACTTTGCTTCTTCTTGAACTTCAGCTTGTAGGGGTTCTTGGGGTTGGGGTCGTAGGGTGACGGGGTCGTCCAGGTGCTGTTGCCCCGACCGCGGATCTCCACCGAGTCGGAGAAGTCCTTGTACAGTCCCTTTCCCTCTATCTCAAACGAGGCCTTCAGATAGTTCTCCTTATCGCTGACAATCTTCCCGTCAGCGATATTGATTTTGATAACTGGACTTCACTTGCCGCTTCCTGCGCCTTGATGGATGGTGAGGCCAGCAGGCCGCAGACTACACAAAGTGATAAATAGTATTTGTATAAGGATTTTGGTTTATCGCGTGTAAAGTTACGAAAAAAAACATTCCATGCAAACGGAATGTTACAGAAAAGTTACAAAAATACGGTATATCTGCAGGGGCCGGTCTTGTGCCGGCCCTCAAACAAGGACCCAACCGATTTAAAATTTGTCGAACGTTGTTTTAGGGCCGGCACAAGACCGGCCCGGCAACAATCCCCTTCATCATAGTCACTTACAGATTGTCTTTTAAATCCACCATTTTGTTTTAATTTGAATAATTATAACGATATTAACAATAAATAACGCGCCTTAAACGGTGTGACCACAAAATTTATACTAATTTTGCAACAAAAGATGTGCAGCCACAAGGCAAACACAAACAAAAATGTTATAACAGTCTCGCTAATACAATTACTCAAAAGTATAAACATCAATCTAAATTCATTAATCTATGAGAAAGAACTTTACTTTATGTACAACGCTTATGCTCCTTGCATTGTCAACAGGGGGGAGCATAACTGCAAGAGCGGATGGAGAAGTGCTGAAGACAGTAGCGGCAGCGGCAGGAAAGAGCTTCACTATCAAATGCGCGCGAGGCTACTGGTATGCTTATGGAAAAGGACACAACAGTAATGTCATTGCGGGAAGCAAGGGAGACTTGACAAGTGTAAATAACCAACTTGATTTTAAGGATGAAACGACCACTTCCAAGTTTACCATTGTCGAGCAGACCAAATCTGACAACACAAAGCGTTATTACCTATACAGTATAGACACAAAGAAATGGGTTGTTACCAATGGCAGTTACCTGGGCCTGGCAGATAAACCATACGAGGGAGACAGCATTAGTTTTATCGCTTCTACGGGAACTTCCAAAGAAAACTATCCTACGTGCATCTATTTCGCAGGCAATGAGAATAACATGTATGGTGTCTCTTATGCCTATACCCCCGACGTGTTCAAATATCACGATTTAGGCGACGAGGGCAACATGAGTGTTGTCACCGAGTCGGGTACGCTCGAAAATGCAACATACCAGACACTTCAGAATTCTTTGAACGAAACCGGTTTCTATGTCGCCAGAACCATCAGTGCGTCTCCTATTGCGGATGCCGCTGACTTCAATGGTCTGGAAGGTAAGGCTTATCTCATTCATAATGTGAGTGGCGGCAGAAATGGTTATCTCCACGTAGATGCGGAAGGAAACCTTACATACCAGGGAATTCCCGGCGACCATGCCGACTTAACCAATTTCATTTTCACTACTGAAAAGTCGGGGGAAAATATCTACTTGAAGAATGGTAATAATAGATATATCCCCAATAGAACTACAACTTCCCAGAAGTTTAACACCATCGCAGATAATATTACCGGGGCTGGTGTTGCAACAGTTGCTGCAAAGAGTGGATATAATCCTACGACCATCAACTTCAAGATTGACGGACACTACATGAATGTTAACGCAGGCGGAGAGGTCGTAACATGGGATCAAGAAGGAGACCAAAACGGTGTTTGGGAGTTTACGCCAGTAGATACTGATAATAGTTTTATTACCACTACAATTCAGAGACAAATCACATCCCAGAATGGTGTGGCATTGGATGACGGAACTGTAGTAATCAGTTCAGATAATACTAACAGTTCTGCAAGGAAATACCGCAGCGGCCAGCACATCTATATCCCGACAACTGTAGGGTTCTTCTCTGGCGGTGTAGGCGTAGTTGGCACAACCACAAATATTTCCGTCAGCGCAACTCTTCCTTTCGAAGTGTCGTCAGACGACAATTGGCGCTGGTATCACCTTAGCATTCGCGGCAACAAATGGTTATCTGCTAACTCATCAAATAAGCAAGTAACGATCAGCAATACGTTCACGGATGATGACTATAGCCTTTGGGCATTCAAGGGTAGCTATGGCAATGGCATCCAACTCTATAATAAGGGTCTTGGTACTACTTATACGCTGAAAGATTCTTCAACTCCTGCGTTTACGGAAGCAAGCGGTAGCAACAACTTCATTATTGATCAGAACAGCGACGGTTTCACGCTGAGAACCGGACGTTCCGGCAACAACTGCTTCAACGATCTCAGCAACAACAATAATTTTGGCTATTGGAATAGCACTTATGCCCTCACCGATGACGGCTCCACTTTCCGCGTATTCCTGCCCAAGGGCTTCTATACACTGAAGAACTACATGAATGCTGCCCAGGGTGATACGAGCTATGGATACCTCGGGGTTTCTGGAGATGCAACTACAAATAAGAATATTATGGGCAATGATGCCACAGTTTCTCTGAACGACGTGGTATATATCGCTCCGGCATCCGCTCCTTCCTCTTCAACGGTTGATCCCCGCTATGTCACCATGCAATTGCAGGGCAAGAATATTCAGGGTGTATCTGCAAGTACGCAAGTAACCGTAGGCGACAATAAAGTCAGCTTTATGGTAACACGTCCGAACGTTGGCTATTTTGCCTTCGGTTCTGCGGTTATCAATGCAACGCCTAACACACAGTCTTATTTGCATACTGCAAATTCTCAAAGTTACCAAGTTGTTGGTTGGTCAACCGATGCCGTGGCTACCAGCTGGCAGGTTTCTCCCGCCGGTGCCATCACCATGACCGCCACGCAGGTAGGCGGCAAGTACTACGCCACTTTCTATGCACCGTTTGCCGTGAAGCTCTCGGGAGCCAAGGCTTATACGCTGACGCTCAACACGGACAAGACTTCGGCCACTCTCAATGAGGTGCAACTCACCAACAGCATCCTGCCTAAGGAGTCCGCCGTGCTTATCATCGCAGATGGCACCAACTATACTGTTGAGCCTGTCATTGACGCTACTGAAAAGGTTTCCTCCATTCTCACCGGCGTGAGCCTCGCAGAGAGCTGGAGCAGCCACGAGAATGACCTCGTGTTAGGTGTTATCGACGGCAAGATTGGCTTCTACAAGTGGGGTACCAACAACACGCTGAAGAACAACCGCTGCTACCTGCCCGCAACCCAGCTCAGCACCGCCGCATCAGCCAAGGGCGTAGTCATCGACTTCGGTACCGTGACTGGCATCAACGCCGCCACGCTGCAGCCCGCAAAGGCCGACGGCAAGATCTACAACCTGCAGGGTCAGGAGGTAAGCCGCAGCTACAAGGGTGTCGTCATCAAGAACGGCCGCAAAGTCATGCAGTAATCAATAACGTGTAACTAATAAAAATTACTATTATCCAAATTATGAAGAATAAGAAGTATATCACGCCCAAGACACAGGTGAAGATGATTGATACGGAAATGCCGATAGCGGAAAGCATCAAGACCGTCAAAATTGGTAGTAATGACGAGATAGTAAATAACGCCAATGATGCCGGCTGGGCCAAGAAAGGCAGCAGCATTTGGGAAGAGAATTAATCCTCTCCAAAATATCATAACAATGAAGTCCGGACTGAGGTTCGGACTTTTTGTTTGTCAATGGTTTTGCTGCAGGGGCCGGTCTTGTGCCGGCCCTAAAATAATGTTCGACATATTTTTAATTCGGTTGGGTCATTATTTGAGGGCCGGCACAAGACCGGCCCCTGCGGATATACCCAAATGTGCGACCAGACAAAACCAATGGTTTTGCTGCAGGGGCCGGTCTTGTGCCGGCCCTGAAACAATGTTCGACATATTTTTAATTCGGTTGGGTCATTATTTGAGGGCCGGCACAAGACCGGCCCCTGCAGATAAACCAAATGTGCGACCAGATAATACCAATGGTTTTGCTGCAGGGGCCGGTCTTGTGCCGGCCCTAAAATAATGTTCGACATATTTATAATTCGGTTGGGGCATTATTTGAGGGCCGGCACAAGACCGGCCCCTGCAGATAAACCAAATGTGCGACCAGATAATACCAATGGTTTTGCTGCAGGGGCCGGTCTTGTGCCGGCCCTGAAATAATGTTCGACATATTTTTATTTCGGATGGGTCATTATTTGAGGGCCGGCACAAGACCGGCCCCTGCAGATATACCCAAATGTGCGACCAGATAAAACCAAATTCCGTCCCACATTACCGCAACTTTTTGATACATGAATTGATATCATCTGTTTCACGGCCGTGGGTGGTATTAATGGCATCTTTATCCCATCGTTGGGGATTAAGGCGGATATACCGACGAATAAACTCGAACTGTCTTTCGTTGCGAACGATGTCATCCCAATAACTGCGTTGCCATAAATGATGATGGTAGGGTGCCCATCCATCCTCTTTTACACCCACGCCATAACGGTTGACTGTGCGTGACTTGAAATGCTCCATTGCAACAGGAAGCGCCATTCCACTATCATTTGGCAAATAAACCATGCAATGAATGTGATTGGGCATCACAACGACATCCATACAAATAATCCCCGATTCGTTGGTCTCGATGGAGCGGTATTCTTCCAACACCATCCGTCCCGCAGCATTCAAATGCATCTCACCATCACGGACACAACCAAACAAGTTACGGCGTTCATTGGTTACGATAGTGACGAAATAAACACCTTGCGAATAATAATCAAAGCTTTCCCATCGCATTTGCTTGCGTTCATGTCCGTAAACGTGGTGATACCTCATAGCGTTTTTTATAGGTTGAATGGTATTACATATCGGTTGGGCACGCGGTATTTCATATCGGTTGGGCACGGGGTATTCATATCGGTTGGGCACGGGGTATTCATATCGGTTGGGCACGGGGTATTCATATCGGTTGGGCACGGGGTATTCATATTATGCGCTGCAGGGGCCGGTCTTGTGCCGGCCCTAAAATAAGGTTCGACATTTTGAAAATCGGATGCGTCATTGTTTGAGGGCCGGCACAAGACCGGCCCCTGCAGATATACCAAAGGTGCGGCCATGCAATCCAATGGTGCGGCCATGCAATCCAATGGTGCGGCCATGCAATCCAATGGTGCGGCCATGCAATCCAATGGTGCGGCCATGCAATCCAATGGTGCAGCCATGCAATCCAATGGTGCGGCCGTGCAATCCAATGGTGCGGCCATGCAATCCAATGGTGTGGCCATGCAATCCAATGGTGCGGCCGTATAAACCGATGTTCGACATCATTTTGCATCGGTCATCGCCTTCACCCAATTCTTTCCCATCCGCTTCAACACTATTCCCTTATAACTTTTGGTCACGCGCATGCCGGTGATGGAATACGCGGCAGCCGACTGGGTATCGGCAGAGAAATTGCGGATGCCGGACGGCGTGTCGAAAGACAGCGTGTCACCACCCCCGGCGTAAATGATTACCGCCGTATTGGCAGGCAGTGTCGTTGTGGAGGTCTGGCGACGCCAAACGGGCATGGACTGCCCGGCATCAAGCAGATATACGCCTTCTGTGGTGACATTGCGGCGCGTGGTGGTGACCCCCGTCAGCACATTACTGCGCGCCGGTGCCGTCACACCGGTCACGGGCAGGCTGACTGAGGCTGCGTCTGCATGAAGCACAAAGCCCTCGCCCGGCGCAATTACGTCGCCGGCACGTAGCGCGAGCATGGTCACGGCAGTGCCGTCCACACTCCTGGCCACGAACGCCCGCACGCCCCCCGGCACGCTGACGGCCACGGGCAGCGCACACGTGGCCCAGCCGTTGGACGTATTGACCGATACCGCCGACACCTTTCTGATGACGAAGACATTGCCCGCGTCGGCAAAGCCGTCCTTCCAATAGCCAATGTTGCGCGCCCCGGTATTGGTATCGCCATAAAAGGAATTGAGATAGTTGTTGCCGCTGACCTTAGGGTCGTAGGCCACCCATTGACCCTTGCCATTGCCATTGATGCGATAGGCCCTACCCCACTCTTTTTGAGCAGTTGTAACGAGGTTCCCGTTATCGACATTGCCCACCCAGAAGCCGGTCTGAGCGTTTTGGAGATAGGTATTCCATCCATCAGGAACAATCTTCCATAGCGTTGTGGTGAGCGGAGAGGTGGTGTTGTCGGCCACTATCGTGGTGCTCACCTTACGTGAGGCTGCATCACTGCTTACATTGCCTTCGGCATCAGCAAAAGCGCCATAGTTGCCCACCAGCGCACCACCGCGTTTGAAAATCAGTTGATAAACGGCCGTCGTATCGGTTTGGTCATTGAAAACACTTGTATAAGGATTGTCCAAATAAAGGACGGCTGTTGCGGGACGACTGTCAGACACTAATACGCAGGCATCAGAGAACCGGGTGTCGGGCGACATATACTTCCCCGACACGGCGTCTTGCAGATAGTAAGTATTGTCCTTCCGATAGACAGTATAAGTGTCACCCGTGCTGTTGAGCGTAAATGAGGGATAGGCCGTGCTCGACGGCGTCGAACTGACGTAGGCGCCATATTGTTTAAGACTGTCGGCCATCACGCTGTAGAGGCGATAGACATGCGGCTGGTCGGTGGCGCGGAAACGCCAATAGAAGCTCTTGTCAGAAACACCGAGTTGCTTGCGGCCCAAGCGGTAACCTTGATTGTAGTCGTTGTTCGGGGCAACGAGGCAGAGTCCCTCAGAATGAGTGGCACTGTTGTTGTACCAAGCCTCAGCATTAGTAAGCACATAGACGCGGGAGGTATCGATATCAGCTGGTTCCCAGACAGAAGGCTTGAAATCCTTGAAGTACTTGTTATATACTGCCTTAGCCTGAGTGATTTCATCACCCACAGCGGTACCGCTGAACGCGCCGTAGTCGTAAGGCGCGCCGGCGGGCAGACAGCTGATGTTGGCCTTGCCACGGGTTCCCGTGGCGAAAGGCCACTCATAATCGGCAAACCAGTTCTGCGCCTGGCTGGCGTTGTCGAAATAGGCCTTCCAGCGCGGATAATAATAAGCGGAGAGCAGACCGTTCCACTCACGGTTGGCATAGTCGTGCAGGCCACCGCCGTTACACTGCTGCTCGCCGCCCCAGGTGGTGAGCAGCATACGGGCATTCTTCTCGTAAAGCGTTTTCTCGCTGTCGTTGTTTCCACGCGAGCGGGCCATCTCCGTCCATGTGCCGAGTCGCAGTTCCTTGCGCGTACCGACGAGCGTGTCCTGGTCGAGAATCATGCCGAGGAACTTCTGCTCCAAGCGTGCGCGGTCAGCCTCATCATAGGTCATGGAAAGGCTGTCGAGAATCTCCTTGCCGTGGTCGGCCAGTGCCTGCCGCATCACGTCGACAAGGTCGTAGCGGTAGTTGTCGTTGCTTTGCAGTTTGTCGGCTACGCTGAGGAACTCCTTTGCCGCCGTACGCAGGTCATCGATATCCCAGTACCATGACGAACCGGCCCAAGTGCTGACGCTGCCCGGTGCAGAGGCGGGGCGCATCATGAACACGCTCTCCGTGGTACCTTGCTGACCGCTGTTTGGGCAGTTGTAAATACCGTTGGCCAGTCGGGTCCATGCACTGACAAGCGTCTTATAAGTAGCGGAGTCAGACGTTGCAGTAACGCCATAGCGCAGGGTGACATAATGGTTAATCCAGGAATCAATGGTATAGGGATTGTCGCAAGTCCAAGGCATTGCATAAAGCAAATCAAAAAGAATGTTGTTATTCTCTATACCCTCCGGTATGGCACCAATGCCTCTGAGGTTGTTGGTCTGCTGATTCTTGGCTGCGGCATAGAAGCTCGTCATGATTTGGTTCATACGGCCGAAGAGGCCTACGTTGCCACCAAAATTGTTCGTCATACCCCAAACCCACTGGTGCTTGTTGCCTTGGGCATCGGCATTGCTTCCACTCAGTTCGGTCTCACCGCCGGAGTCGCCATGCAAATCAAGAATAAGCAGACGACCATTGGGTACGTTGTGCGTGAGATTATTCGTGGGATTACTCTGCCAGTGTTGCGCCACCCAAATGGCCTGACCATCGAAACTCTTCAATGCATTCCACATAGCCTTTATTGAATTGGCGGCGTTGACGCCATTCGGCACGCCACCCTCATGAAAGGGGTCAATGGCGTAATAATGCGTGGAGAGCACGTCGCCATAAATATCATTAATGGCTTTATAATAATTGGCCGCAAACTCCTTGAGGCGTGTAGTATCGTTGACAAAATAAGGGCGTACAAACTGGTTCCACTCACCCGAACTAACAATATTGCCCGACTTCCATCCACTGATTTTGGAAGAGGCTGCATCGGTGAGGAAGTCCTTAGGAACCATGCCGACATAGCCCGGAATAACGGGCGTGATGCCATAATCCTTCAGTCGACGGAATATCCGTTTGGCAAGAGCCTCTTGCTGAGTGTACCAACTCTCCGGCTGAGGACCGCCCCACTCGGTCATATTGTTCATAAAGAACCACCCGTAATAGGCTGCTCCGGTGACAAACTTATTGACTTTATCCAAAGAGTCGTAACCGTAGGCATCGGTGAGCACCTTACGCCACACGCATTCCATGCCTTCCGTAATCAGCGGAAGGTTGATGCCGTGAAGGGCCATCCAGTCTATTTCCTGCTGCCATCGGTTCCAGTCCCAGAAAGCCATGGTATAGCTGTGGGTGCAGAAGTTGAGGTAATAACGGTAGTCAACCTTCGAACGGTGCGTCTCGCTATCAACCTTCGGCAACGTGGCTGGCAACGTGGCGGTTGGCGCGTTCCATGAGATGTCAATGCCTGCCTTGTTCAGATACCAGTTGATACCCGTGGCCAGCGAAACATTGTTGGGACCCTTGACCGTAATCTTGCTGCCGTCGCACCTCACCGTAAACCAATCACCGGTTTTCGTCTGATCCGTTTCCGTAATACATTCAAAACGTTGAGCGTCGTCACCGTACGGCAATATGCGATGCAACAAGGAGTCGGTCACGACATTCGCATTCGACGTTGTTGCCGACAATAAAAAGACGCTGACTGTAATTAGGACTTTTCCCTTCCTAAGGACATGGTGTTGCAAAAAGGCATGAATAGATTTGAGATGAAACATATCTTAGCGAGCTATGTAAATATAACGGGTTAACGGTACAAAGATAACAAAATTTGCATGATACCGCAAGAAATCTTTGTAAAAGTTTTAATCTATGTTGAAAATATTGTAACTTTGTGACATAAACCTAAAAGAAAGGTAACACGGCATCGGCATCATTCGGTTGCAAAAGCGGCTAAGTGGACATCCGGTGACGTGCTAAATGCCGACAAGAAGCCTACATCTCGCTCATCAGCAACCGTGTGGCGATTTCGGTTGGCAAACGGCAACATACACTTGAAGTATAAAACCTTTTTGAATAAAGCACTTACTTAAATTTAAGCAAATGACAACTTCGTTCATTAGATTCGCTTCTTGCTGTCTATTCGCTTCGGCCACATTGCCGATGCTGGCAGACAACTATCCGATTGCATTCGACAAAGACGCGGCAAGAACCCATGCCACGCGCTTTGTCAACGGTATTTGGCTCGGTTCCCAATATATTAGTTTTGGAGACAAGCAGCGGATGTATTCCGATCAGACCGCCCATAGCTTCGTTGTGAAGGCCGGTCAGACTGTTGATCCCGCCATAGACTTCAGCAATACCCAAAGTGCTGCTTGGATGGACGGATACGTGTATATCGACCGAAACCACAACGGACAGTTCGACGTAAGCAATCCTGCCGCACAGGGCGTGTTGGATGCGGACAACGACCTCGTGAGTTTCTCCGGCCTAACGCTCACCGACGGGACAATGTATAACAGCACCGGCACCCAGCTCTCCAACCTCAGTTCCATCGATCCACCCGCCTTCAAGGTGCCCACCACACCCGGTTTCTATTATATGCGCTATAAGGTGGACTGGGACAACCTCGATTCCCAGGGCTCCTTGGTCAGCGGCAATGACATTATTAAAAACGGCGGCGGCATCATCGACGTGCGACTGCGCGTTTATGGCAATGACAGCACCGCCACCGTCACCGCTGTGAGCAATCACGGCAAGGTGGTGTTTGACAACGGCGACGCGCTGACAAGCCGTAAGCCGAAGCTCGGTTCTTCCTTCACCGTGAGCATCCGCCCCGACCACGGCTACCGCGTCAGCGACGTCACCCTGCGCCACGGAATTCTTTCCGGCGATAGTATATATAATAAGGTGGCGCAATACACCTCCATGACCCTTCCCGGCGACACGCTTGACCACGGATTGTTGGCCATTCCCGAGACAATGGTAGATGGCGACGTGGAGATTACCGTCAACTATGAGCCCGCCACGATTGACGTGGCCGCTCCCTCCTACCAGCTCGTGTTCAGCGATGAGTTTGACACCGACGGCAAGCCCGACCCGAAGAAGTGGGCTACCAGCAACCGAGCCGGCGCAGCCTGGAACCGCTTCGTGACTGATGCCGACTCTCTGGCTTTCGTCAAGGACGGTAGCCTCGTGCTGCGCTGCGTGAAGAACGGCAAGACCACTGGCAACGCCGACCTCATGGTTTCCGGTGCCAAGGAAACGCAAAATAAATTCAGCTTCACCTATGGCAGAGTTGACATCCGAATGAAAACCAAGAAACACACGGGTAACTTCCCAGCCGCATGGATGATGCCTCATCCGCCACGCGAGGGCTGGCCCAACTCCGGTGAGATTGATATTTTCGAGACCATTGACAATCAGGACGTTGCTTACCATACTGTACACAGCAACTGGACTTATAATCTGAAGAAGACTGGCAGTCCCAAATCCTCCGGCAACGAGGCCTGCACCGTAGAGCAGTGGCACGTCTATGGACTTGAATGGGACAGCAAGGAAATACGCTGGTATCTCGACGGAAAGCAGGTGTTCAGCTACGCCAAAAGCGGCGACAACAACGCTCGCAACAACAAACAGTGGCCCTTCGACCATCCGTTCTACATCATTCTTAACCAAAGTGTGGGCATGAACACTTGGGCCAGCAACCCCGACCCGAGCTTCGAATATGAGTCGCAGGTTGACTACGTGCGTGTGTGGCAGTTGAAAAACGCCGACGGCACCGACTTCGTCCCTTTTGACACACTGACCACGGCCAAGCCCGATCCTCAGCACTTTGCCGATGGCACCAAGTGGCGCCGCCTCACCATCCATGCCGGCCATTATCCTCTGATCTACACAAAGGACTATCAGCCCATCAGTCTCACGACGACTACACCGTCAAACAGCGACGAGGCGCTGTGGTGCATCGTCAAGACCGAAAAGGGGAAGTATCAGATTTACAACAAGAAAGCCGGACCCGAGAAGATTCTCGTCTCACCCAAGACAGTGGGCGAGCAAAACGGCCTCAATATGTACCCCGTGGTGATGGAGGCCGCTGCCGTCGACACCGCAGCCTACGTGATGGACTGGACGGAGGAGGATGTGACCTGTCTGCCCAACGAGAACGGATTTCTGCTGAAACAGGACGGTACCGGCTATGCCATGAACAAGCGTAATGACAAGCTGGCTTTCTGGACAACAGGCGCCGACTTCGGATCCACCTTTCTCTTCAGCGCCCCCATCACAGTGACCACTGGCATTGAGGTTATCAACGCCAGCTCCAACACAAGGAAAGCCGACGACAGATGGTATGACCTGAGCGGACGCGTCGTGAGCAAGCCGCAGAAGGGCATCTACATCAACAACGGCAAGAAAGTAGTTATACAATAAAATTCACCTCGGTTGCCTGTTAGCGCAAGCAGCAATAAATACAAAAACTTATGCGAAAGTCTTTACTCTTTCTCAACGTCACAGCCGCGTTGGCCTTATCGGCGCCAACGCTTTGCCATGCGCAAACCAACGGCATGACCGTCATCCAACAATCACTCACCAACGCCGACAACGAGCCGGCTCCCGTCTTCCCGGTGCCCTCTGACCGACAGCTCAAGTGGCAGCGCACCGAGTTCTATGCCTTCTTCCACTACGGTATGAACACCTACACCGATAAGGAATGGGGCAACGGCGACGAGGACGTTAACCTCTTTGCCCCTACGGCGGTACCCGACCCCGAGCAATGGCTCGAGTCAGTGAAAGCCGCCGGCATGAAGGGTGGCATCGCTGTGGTGAAACATCACGACGGCTTCTGCCTTTGGCCGACTGAAACCACCACTCATAACATTTCAAAATCTTCGAGCGCCAACGCTAAGGGCGTCAATATTCCTGAACTCTTCGCCAAAGCAGCTCAAAAACTTGGTATGAAGTATGGTTTCTACGTTTCACCTTGGGACCGCAACAACGCCCATTATGGCGACTCTACTTATGTAAAAGATGTCTTCCTGAAACAGTGCGCGGAGTTGGCCCAGTACGGCACCGACCAATTTGAGATGTGGTTCGACGGTGCCAACGGCGGCAGCGGCTACTATGGCGGAAAGAACACCACCATCAGCATTGACCGCGACACATACTATGACGTGCCCAACCTGAGAGACTCCATCCATAAGGTTTGTCCCAACATCATCCTTTGGGGTGTGGGCGGTGAGGCCCGCTGGATTGGCAATGAGCAGGGATGGGCCGGAGAGACCAACTGGTGCACCGAGAACCGCGGCTATGCTCCCGAGAAAAACGGCATGTACGGCACTGAAGACGGATGGTACTGGCTTCCCGGTGAAGCCGATGCCAAGTTCACCGACGCAGGCTGGTTCTGGCACAGTGGCTGTAAGCCGCTGACGGCTGAGCGCACATTCCAGATGTATTTGGAGACCGTCGGACGCAACGCAACGCTCATCCTCAACTGTCCTCCCGATAAGAGCGGTAAGCTGCCCAACAATCAGGTGACTGCCCTCAAGGCATTCGGTGACCTGCTCAAAGCTCGTCTCGGCACCAACCTCGCTAAGACCGCTAAAGTGACCGCTGACAACATCCGCAGCAAGGGTGCCAACCGCAACTACGAAACCACCAACCTCACCGACGAAGATCCCGACACCTATTGGGCAACTGACGACGGCAAAACCAAGGCTACCATCACTTTCGAATGGGACAGCCCGCAGACCGTACGCTACGTCTCATTGCAGGAATACGTCAAGCTCGGACAACGCGTGAAGTCATTCGATGTCCAGTACAGCACTGACGGCACTTCATGGCAGTCGCTCGGCGGCAGCATTCAGAAGACCACAATCGGCTACAAGCGCATCATCCCCCTCAACGGCAGCACAGTCAGCAGTTATGGCGACGGCTACCAAGCCAAAGCCCTGCGCATTATCATTAACGACGCTAAGGCATGCCCCTGCCTGAGCGAGATTGGAATTTATTAATCACCTTTCACCGACAACAAAATGAAAAAGACTATATGCACGATTAGCGGACTGATGATGCTCGCGATCGCTTCACACGCACAAACCAACGGTGTAAGCGTCAGTTTCGAGACAAATGACTACAAGAACATCGGCGTCTATGACACATGGGAGCATTCACCCTTCCGCTCGCAGCAAGGCGCTACACCACAGCTCGCAGGCAACGTAAACGTCGTCGATAACATCGACACCGCCTACGATGAAGTACTTAAGACCAAGCCCGACAGCACTCTGAAGGTGCTCGGCTTCCAACGTTCACGCTTTGGTTCCAACACCTTCGGCGCACGCATCGACCTCAACAAGACTTTCGAGCTGACGACCACTACCAAATACGTCCACGTCATGATACACAAGCCCGTGGCCGGACGCGTTATGCTCGTAGGCCTCGGCAAACGCAAGGACCGTCCCGGTCAGAGCACTGAGACCGAGCAGTTTTGGGCATTGTCGTCCAACGAGGTGACACCCGACAAATGGGTTGACGCCGTGTTCCCCGTCAAGGGCGCCGGCGGCATCGATATCTACAGCCTCGTCGTCATTCCAGACTGCGAGGACCCTGGACGACTCAAAGAAGACTTCATTGCCTACATTGACCAGATTGAGGTCAACGACGAGCGGCAATCTACTACCAACCGCGACGACTATCCGATGAACTACGAAAAGTCGCAGAAATACACCCGCACCGACCGCGGTCTGAAAGGCATCAGCATGGGCAATCAAAGCTTCACCGTCTATGACGATATCACGACCTCCACTCCCATTTATACGCATTTGGCTAAGAAAGAAATGATTGCCAAGGCTGGCGAGACGGTTAACGTGGCAGTTGACTACAAAGGTGCTTGGATGAATGGCTACGTCTATATTGACTATAACAACGACGGCCGCTTCACACCGGTGGTCAGTGGTGGCAAGCCCGTGGCCAACTCCGGCAACGAACTCTGCACCTACTCTTTCCTCGCTGCATCCGATACCGACGAGTCGACAGGCTTCAACAGCAACGGCGCAACAATTAGTGGCCCATCACGCGACACTCGCACTATGCCCTCCTTCACCCTGCCCGACTCCTTAAAGATCGGCTATTATCGCATGCGCTATAAGGTAGACTGGAACTGCGCCGATCCTGGCGGTAACGTGACCGACAAAAACAATATCCTCCAAAACGGTGGTGGCGTAATCGACATCCGACTCAATATCCACGGCGACTCCGTGCTCATCAACCACAGCGCACTCAACGGCGATGTGTTTACCGAGGATGGTAAACAACTCAGCAATACCAAAGCCGCCTTCGGCCAGCCCTTCGCAATCAAGGTTGTTCCGGCCCCAGGCTTCCAGTTTACAGGTGTCAAGGTGCGCCACGGCTACAACCTCAACGGCGACAGTCTCTCTCACGGCACCTACCAGTATATTGACGAGTTCATTCCACGCGACAGCTTCAACACCGAAAACATCGGCACCATCCCCGCATCGATGATGGACGGCGACGTGACGCTCGAAGGCGTATTTGTAGATGAAAAATATACCCTCACCTACGAACTCTATTTCGGCGACGAACAGATAACGACGAAGACCGTTTATGGTGCCCAGACCGGCGAAGTGAGTGTACCCGACGAAATGAAGCGTGATTTCTGCGGTTATGCTTTAGACAAGAACACCGTCACTACCCTGCCTGCTACCGTGCGAATCAACGCAACATGGACTGGTCCTGTCCAGCTGACCACCGCCGGCGACTCTGTTTGGTACCAACTGAAGGTGAGCTCCAAGAATAGGTGGATAGCCTACAAAAAAGGAACACCCAATGTGAAGTTTGTCAGCGCCGTTGACAACACCAACGGTCTCTGGGCTTTCTGTGGCAATCCTTATGAGGGATTTACTATCATCAACCGCGCCACACCGGGCAAGGTGCTCGCCTCAGCCTCACCTAAAAATGACACAAAGACCGGCGCAAATACCCACGCCACGCTCGTGAACACTCCAGTGAGCTCCAACAAAACTTCGCTGTGGACGCTGACCGCCAGCACTTATGGCGACGGCAAAGGGTTCTACATCAACAATCCCGAAGGCTATGCGCTCAACTACCGCAGCGACAGTAACCTCGCTTACTGGACCCAAGGTAGAGACGGTGGTTCAACCTTCATTCCGACGCTCGTCATTGCCACAGGCATCAGCAACGTCACCGTGAGCGGACGCCAGGGGCAGCGCTATAACCTGCAGGGACAACCTGTGAGCAAGAGCTACAAGGGCATCGTCCTGCAGAATGGAAGAAAGTACATTCAGAAATAGTCAATTTCAAATATACTAAAAAACATCTTGATTACATGAACATCCTCAAGACAATGGTAGCGGTGGTGGCCTTAGGCTCTTGCCTGACCGCGACCGCCGCAACCGACACCGGCATCATTCCCTTGCCAAAGACGATGAAAGTTAACAACGGCAGCCTCACCATCGGCACCGACCTCACTATCGGAGGCACATCACTGCCCGACTCCATCGTGGCAGAGGCCAACAAGTTTGCCGAAATATTTAATAAGGTAACCGGCCACTATCCCAAAGTGAGCGCCAACAATGCCAATGCCGTGATTGAGCTCGTCCTCGATAACAACATCGCCAACGAGGGCTACAATCTCACCATCACCTCAGACAAGGCTGCGATCACGGCCAGTACAACAGCCGGTTTCTTCTATGCCTTCCAAACGATTCGTCAGATGCTGCCGGCCGAGTTCTTGGCTGTCAAGCCCAGCATCAACTCATCGTTTACGCTGCCCTGTGTTGTCATCAGCGACACGCCGCGCTTTTCCTACCGCGGCTTCATGCTCGATGAGGGCCGCCATTTCTTCGGCATGGAAGAGGTAAAACGTCTTCTCGACCTCATGGCCATCTACAAGATGAACAACTTCCACTGGCATCTCACCGAGGACCAAGGATGGCGCGTTGAAATCAAGAAATATCCTCGTCTTACTTCCGTCGGTTCCATCGCCCCCAACAGTTGGTTTACCGACATGAAATACGGCGGCTACTGGACCAACACCCAGTACGGCCCTTATTTTTACACCCAGGAGCAGCTCAAAGAGATTGTGGAATACGCCAAGAACCTGCATATCAACATCATTCCAGAGGTGGATATGCCTGGTCATTTCACGGCGGCCATGACCGCCTATCCCGAGTATAGTTGCACACCTTACGGCAGTCATACTGTCTGGTCGAGTGGCGGCATCTCGGGTGATGTGATGAACGTTGCCAACCCCAAGGCCGTACAATTCGCTAAGGATATCCTCAAGGAGCTCTGCGACATTTTCCCTGGCAAGTATATCCACATCGGCGGTGACGAGTGCCCCGACAACGCATGGAAGAACAACGCCGAGTGCCAGGCCCTCTACCAGAAGGAGAAGCTCACCAACTACCGTCAGCTTCAGAGCCGCTTCATCAAGCAGATGTCGGACTACCTGAAGACAATGGGCCGCAGCACCGTCGTATGGAATGAGGCCATCACCGCCAATGGCGCCGACCTCGACAGCATCAAGGCAGCTGGCGTGAAGGTGTTCTGCTGGAACCCTGCCGCTTCTTCAGCGCTGCAGGCTGCACAAAACGGACTCGACAACGTGGTGACCTTCTACGGTCCCTATTACATCAACCGCAAGCAGAGTCAGCTCCCAGGTGAGCCCAGCGGAGCCGGCGACGGTTCCGACAGTCTGCGCGTAACCTACAATGCCGTGCCTGTACCCAATGGCACCAGCAAAGCCTTGTCGAAACACTACACCGGTGTGCAGGGTACCTTCTGGACCGAGCATGTCAACGAGCGCAACTATCTGGAATATCTCGCACTGCCCCGTCTCATTGCTGTGGCAGAGGCTGGATGGACGCCGCAGGCAAGCAAGGACTACGCTAAGTTCCGCCAGCGTATGATTGCCGACACCACTTACCTCAATATGGCAGGCTATAACTACTGCCGCCACGACCTTGTCGACAGAAAGACAGACGTTGTATATCCCGAGAAGGATACTTACTACCGTCTCGTCACCAAAGCAACAGACAACGAGCGTAAGAACACCTGCATCACGCTGCTCTATAAGGATTCTCCCATCATGACGTCTAAGGCCAGCAGTAATCCTGTCGTCAACCGCCTGTGGGCAGCCGCACAAGTAGCGAAGAGCGACACCGCATACAAGTATCAGATGTGGAAGTTTGAGCCGAGCGAAACCGACTCTACGCTCTTCGCACTCGTCTGCGAGGCTTTCCCCAACGGTTCGGTCAAAGCTAATCCAACGGCTAAGAGCAATACGGGCCGTTGGGACTACGACACCAAAGCAAAGCACTATAACTTCAAGTTAGGTGTTGGCGGCTACGGCATCGATGGTACCAACCGCTACTACACCATCAACAGTGACCAGACTACGGGCTGGTACATGAACGCTTCAATGAGCGGACAGGGCAATTCCATTAATCTGTGGAACAGCCCAGCCAGCGGCAATGGCGGTCTGTGGACCTTCGTCGCAGACGAGACCAAGCCTGTTGTCTATGATGCTTTCAATCAGCTCATCAAAGATAAATATTACGTCATCGGCAACGCTGTCGAAGGCTACAATGGTCAGACGTTGGCCGATGCAAAGGGCGCCACTTACTTGCAGTGGACCGACAAAGGCGGACAGCCCAACGGCGCATGCAACATCTGGCAGGTGGTCAATGCTGAAAGCAACAGCGACAACACACAAACCCTGCAGCTGAAAAATCTCGGCACCAACCGCAGCATTGGCTCGCCGGTCTCCAATAAGGTCAACGACCAGATTGGCTTCCCCGTGCAGCTGACCACCAGCAACAAGAAGAACGTGAAGCTCACCTACCATAAGTCAACCGGCGACTTTACGCTCACCATCAGCGACAAGAACCTCTTCCCCATCTCAGCCAAGAGCGACGCCTGGCCAGGCATCGTCAGCAGCGGCACACCCATCCGTCCGCAGGGCAATGCGTGGACCATCACTGAGGTGACTCCGCTCCACGTTAAATGCATTGACGACAAGGGCACAATCATTGCTGACTACTATACAGCAAAGGAGAACTCATTCACCGCACCAACCATCAACAACTTCAAGGCCATAAAGACTGAGCAGAACGGCGATGAAGTAACGGTGACTTACCAGCGTACGGCTTATACCGTACGCTTGGATTGCCTCGACCAAAACGGCGGCGTCATCAAACGTGAAGAGATTACCGCCTCGCCAGGTCAGACCATCACCACCGCCAACCCCAAGTTTGAATACTACAAGCTTCTGCAGGGCTTCGGTGGCAGCGCAACCATCAGCTCCGACACCACACTTACGGCCACTTATGAGACCAACGCCCTGAGCGGCGTCAAAGATATTCTGGAACCCGTCCGCTCCATCAGGAGCGGGGCTTCCTACGTCATCTATGATTCCTCTCCCTTCGATCTCGATCGGCGCGGTTACCGCAATGTCGACCCTCAGGGCAAGGTGCATCAGACACGCGCCATCGCTGACAGCAAGCCGGGACTTGTGTGGAAACTGACCGCCGAAGACAGTAAATATAAGGTGAGCAGCCTCTATACCGGACAATATATCCCCACACTGACCAAAAGCCAGCCCGTCACTCTATCCGACCAAGCCGGCCTTTTCACCTTCACCCTCGATACCAACGGCGTCACATGGAAGGTGAAAGGAACCAACAACCTTTACTGGGACGGACTCGCAGATGGCATGACAGGATGGACCTCCTACGGCCATCCCTACTATCTCTACGATTATTTGGTTGATCCTTACTTCACCGTCACCGTGAACTATCTCAATGAGAACAATGCCTCCCTGCTGCCTGCTACCGTTGATCTCGTAAGGGCTGGAGAAGCCTACAGCCTGCTTATTCCGCAAATTGACAACGCCACACTCGACAAGACGGAAGGCGCCGACAACCTCGATGCCATAAAGAACTACACTATTATCAACCTCCACTACAATACCTCAACATCCGGCATCAGCACGGTTGCAGCCAGCAGCAAGCCGAATGACATCTACAACCTACAAGGCATGAAGCTCGCCAAGCCGCAGAGAGGCATCAACATTAAGCACGGCCGTAAGATTATCGTCCGCTAAAACAATCCTCAACCACTCAATACAAGGTATCAACTTATATGAAGTTTACTACGCATCTTCGATATACTTTCCTTTTGCTCCTGGGCCAATGCGCTTTGGCTAACGCCGCACCCGTTGATCAAGGCAGGGCCTTCAGCGAGGCCAAATCATTTCTTGCCAATAAAGGCATCTCGCTCAGCAACAGCAAAGCGGTAATGAAGGCACCACGCCGATCGGGCACTGCTCCGACCACATCCGACTATTACATCTTCAATGCAGACAACGGCAAAGGTTTCGTCGTAGTATCTGGAGATGACCGGACGCCTGCCGTGTTGGGTTATAGCCTCTATGGGTCGCTCGATCTCAATAACCTGCCCTATACCATCAAAGGCTGGCTGCAAGGTTATCAGGACGAGATTGGATATCTTGATTCCATGAAGGTCACTACAGCCTCAGCTAAAGCCGGCATGCGCCGCGCCGCAGCCGCCAGAGAAACGCGCAAGCCTATCTCTGCCTTGCTTACCACAAGATGGAACCAGGATGAGCCTTACTGGAACTCTTGTCCTGTTTTCGGTGACCTCAGGGGCTACACCGGATGCGTCGCCACCGCCATGGCGCAGGTGATGTATCACCACCGCGCCAACAGCGTCAAGGCAACAACAAAGGAGATTCCATCCTACACCTATCGTTTCAACTCCGTCTATTATTATCGGGAGAACGCCGTACCTGCAGGAACTGCCATCGACTGGGACAACATGCTCGACGATTACAGCCGCACGCAGGCTACTGACATCCAGAAGAAGGCGGTTGCTGACTTCATCCACATCTGCGGCGACGCCGTTCAGATGATGTACTCTCCCTTCGCATCCGGTGCCTACGACCAGGAAGTGGCCAAGGCGATGGTCAATTACTTCGGCTATGATGCCTCAACAGCATTCGTACAGCGTGCTGACTACACGATGGAGAACTGGAACCGCATCATCTACAACGAACTCAAGAACAACCGTCCCGTGGTTTATGGCGGTATGTCAACAGCCTCTTCATCCGGTCACTGCTTTGTCATCGACGGCTATGACGGCGACGAGTACTTTCACGTCAATTGGGGTTGGGGTGGCGTAGGCGACGGCTACTTCCTTCTTACCTCGCTGTTGCCTGACGAAACCGGTATCGGTGCCGGCGAGGTAGCCGGTGGTTTCCAGTACTATCAGGACGCCATCATCAATGCGCAGCCCAGCGTTGGCGGAGAATATACAGACATTCCGCTCTACATTTCCGGTCTGACCCTATTGAAAGACGGCAAGATTGCCACAGGCTTCGGCAACCCCGGACTTTACGAAAATAAGTTCACCGTGGGCTTCGGCACCGTCGACGAGGCAGGCAACGTCACGCCGCTGGCTACGACCGAATGCAAAATCGGTACGAGCTATCTCTACGAAGTGCTCTATCAAGATACTTTCGACCTTAAGAACAACCTCACCGCACCCGGCACCTACCACATCGTGCCTATCAGCCACGACAGCAACCACGACAAGTGGATCATCAGTTGGGATAATTACAACCGCCACTACATCAAGGCCGTTGTCGCCGACGATGGCACCATCACCATGACAACCATGCAGCCTGCTTACGATCTCGAATGCGAGATGTTCCGTGTCGGCGGCACCATGTCGGCCATTCAAGGCCACTCTATGACTGCTACCATCCGCAACAAAGGCATCAGTTTCGACGGTCACATCCATTTCTTCATCTTTTCCAATGGTCACCGCGTCTATCAGGACAGCGTATATGTAGGCATCCAACAGGGAGGCACCCAGACCATGTCAACGGCGTTCCTGCCTGCCGACACCGGCAGCTACACTGCCGCCGTGGCAACCGACATTGAGGGCAAGAACATCTTACGCACTGTTGACTTCAAGATTATCGACGAGGAGAAGTACAACTACGATGACGCATTCCTTGTTAAGAATATCAACGTGCGCGGCTTGAGCGAAAACAATCCCGGCCGGGATGAGGGATCAATGCTATGGACCGTTTACGGCGACAGCATCTCGGGCGGTATGACACTCTATGCAACGAAATCGATGAAGAGGGCCACGCCACTGATTGTGCTCCAGAGGAAGACGGGCGGCACATGGACGCCTGTTGACTCCACGCAACAGGCTATGCAAACCATTCAGGAGAATCAAGACTACTTCACCGACTTCAACTTCACCCATCTTGAGGCCGGCATCTATAAGTTGACCATCAAATATCAGCACTGGACCGACAGCACCTTCACCTGGATTACCGACTGGGTGGGCGACTTCGACCACTTCCAGTTGGGCTACGGCGTCACCACCTATAAGGCAAGAGGTCACAAGGAGAATCTCTTCACGGGCACATTCACCGTTCCCAATGATGTATTGGCCGCTGACCTGAGAGGATGCAAAGCGGCCGACGTCAAACCGAACAATAATCCCAACACGGTTTACATCGTGCGTGAGGATGATGACTACAGCTCACTCAACGGTAAGAATGTCGTCATCTTCAAGCAGGATGAAAACTGTGTGGCTAACACCATCAACGTGGACGACGACCATGACTTTTACACCCCTGTCAGCTTTACCGCCAAGGAGGCCTACTACACCCGCCTGTTCAACGACAACGGTACCTACAGCACCCTGATGTTGCCCTTTGCGCCGAACCGTATTACCAACAGCAACACCGTGATGCCAATCGGCGGCAATAGCGTCAACGCGATCACCATTACCGAGTTCAGTGGAAACAACGACACGAAAGCTGTCTTTACAGCGGTCGGTGCAAATGGCGTAGAAAGCAATCTGCCCTATCTCATCAAGATGGACAACGTACGCGGGAAGTCATTGACATTCTCTGCTACCAACGCTGCCTTCACCGCATCGCCGAAACGTAGTGGCATAAGAAGTGAGAGTTACAAATTCACCGGCGTCTTGGCAACCGACACCATCTACAACGCCTACACGCTCTCTGCCGACGGTATGCATTTCGACTTCCATGCCATGACCGTCGCCCATCCATTCCGCGGTTACTTCTTTGGTTACGACCAGGTTAGCACAGATGGCATCAACTTCGCGCCCATCACAATCAATAATGGGAAAGTCAATGCTATCAATGGCATGACGATAAATGACAACAACGACAAGACGGTCTATAACCTGCAAGGCCAGAAGCTTGGCACCATGGACTCCCGTCAAATGTTGAAGCAAGGTACGGTCTATGTCGTCAAGGGAAAGAAATTTATCTCCAAATAACTCCCCTAACAAAACATCCGTATCATCATCAATCCAATCCAGACCGCATCGAGATAAGAAATATCCCCTATTGCATCACAATATGCATCATCCTTACAGCTCATAAAGTCATCCTATTCAATATATTTTTTGTAAAAAGTTTAAGGTTATCTTTGTTAATTATCAGAAAATGATTAACTTTGAACCGAATCTCATGGGTCATGTTTACATTCGCCATGAAGGGCATGAAGAAACGGCATTTAGGCATGCCTTATGATTCAACAAACACAAACCAAGTTCATTCTTAAATTAAAAATGTTATATATATGAATAGACTTCTACTAATACTACTTGCGTCAGGGCTTTATACGACAGCCTCTGCACAGGTGTTTATCAAGGACCTGCCCAACGGTGATCCGTATCCAGGTTACTACGAGAGTGGTAAGGTCGCAACGATCTCAACGGTATCTAAACAGCGTAAACTGACCGGTCCGTTGCGCGTATCTGCCACACTGCCCGACCATTGGAACAACGGCGAACAGCGCTATTTCCCGCCTATCTTCTCACAGGGCGGTTATGGCTCATGCGGTGTGTCATCGCACGTGGGTTACATGATGACCTCCGAGATGAATGCCTACAACAACACCGACGCATCGCTGCTTGAGAACCAGCTGACGCCAATGTTCGAGTACCCCTTCACCTATTTCGGTCCCGGCAAGGACGAGATGGCACTCTACGTAGGCTTCCCCACTGCCGACATCTACGGTGGCCGCTATGAGAGCTCCATCTACGGCGGCTCTGAGTACAGCCGCGACGATTGGGGCTGGGTGCAGGGCTATGCCACGTTCTACAATGCCATGAAGCACCGCATTTCTGAGGCCGTCAGCTTCCCCTACAGCGTAGAAAGCGAGGAAGGCCGCACGGCGCTGAAGCACTACCTCTATAACCACGACGGCGACCCTGACTATCACGGCAACGGCGGCGTGGTGTGTATGGGCGTCGGCATCGCCCGCTCGGCTCAGGCTCAAGTGCCCTCATCCGACACCAACGATGCCAACGGCTTCACCGGCAAGAGCTACATGCTCCACTGGAACCTCGATGGCGGCGACCACGCCATGACCATCGTCGGCTATGACGACCGCATACAGTTCGACCTCGATGATAATGGTGTCGTCGGCGAAACCAAGAACACCCTCGGCCAGAACGAGAACGGTGCATGGATCATCGCCAACACCTGGGGCAACTGGGCCAACGCCGGATTTGTCTATTGTCCTTACGACATGGGCGGCGGCGTATCTAAGGAAGTGACCACACCAGCCGGCAAGACCGCTTACAAACCCCAATGGTACTGGGTGCCTTACGTATATAAGTACCGCGGCGGTTACACTCCCAAACGCACAATGAAGGTCACCATGCAGTACGACCACCGTTCTGAGATTAGCGTCAAGGTGGGCGTTGCCAGCGACACAACAGCCACCAAGCCAGAGAAGACTTTCCAGTTCTCATACATCAACTATACCGGTGACGGCGTCAACGACAATATTTACGCAGAGACCCCGCTGCTCGGCCGTTGGGCCGACGGCAAGATGCATGAAGAACCGATGGAGTTTGGTGTAGATCTCACCGACCTCACCGAGAACTTCGACAACCGTCAGCCGCTGAAATACTTCCTCATTGTCAACAGCAAGAGCAATGCAGCCGGAACGGGTAAGATTCTCTCCGCCAGCGTCATCGACTACGAGTTTAACGCAGAGGGTGTGGAGACACCTTTCGCCCAGAAGGACGTAACCATCCAGAACAAGGGCAAGCAGACCATCATCGGTACCGTCGTCAACGGTGAGCCGCTCAATGCCCCGCTCAACGCCGAGGTCAAGGATGGGGCACTGACATGGATGGCTCCGCAAGGCTCTGCTCACGAGGCTACGAAATATTACATCTATCTCAATGGTAATAAGGTAGGCGAATCCACATCCACCAGCTACACGACCACCGCTACGGAAGGCTTCTACACCGTCCGCGCCGTCTATACGCTCAATGGTAAGGAATATCTTTCCGCTGCCAGCAATGAGGCTCCTGCTGCAGGTGCAGTAACGACCGATAACGCCTACGATAAGGATATCATCACCCTGACCAACGGTTCTTTCTGGGTGCCCGACGTAGTGACCAACAGCCACAACGCTTACACCGTAGAGTTCTGGTTCAAGCCCACCTACCTACACGACTGGGGAGACTACCTCTTCTATACAACTTGGGGGGATAAATACATGGTACACACCAGTGCCGACGGTTCTATATCTGCCGGATGGGCCAACAACACCAGCACAAAAGAACGTATCAACACACCCGCCAAGACACTGAAGAAGAACACCTGGGCCCACATCGCCATCGTCATCGATGGCAAGAAACATTCCATCTACGTCAATGGTGTGCAGAAGGCTTCCGGTACTACCACAAGTTCCAATAGCGGCCTGCCCGCTTACTGGAGCGGTCGCCTCTACTTCGGAAACGGTGGCACGCTCAACGGTCAGATGGACGAGCTCCGTCTTTGGGATTGCGCCCGCACTGCTGAGCAAATCAAGGCCAACTATCAGGTTCCTATCGTCAGTCCGAAGAGCACCCCGTCCCTGGTTTCCTACTTTAAGATGTCCACCTACACCAAGAATGGCACCACCTACATCACCGACCTCGCAGGTGGCCACGACGCCGTGGTTGAGAAGAACGTAAAGGCAGCCACGTTGGCTGATGGCGACACCACCATTAGCAAGAATGCTGCCACTACTGCCTCTGCATCCATCGTTGCCCCGACGACCATCGTTGCCGGTGCACCTGCACAAATGAAATCGGTGGCCTCGCTCGCCGCAGCATCCTATAAGTGGATAGCCACCAATGCCACACCTGCAGAGACTGACATCGCCAACCCGTCATTTGTCTTCAATCAGGCTGGCGACCAGACCGTCACCCTCACCGTGACCGACCTCAGCGGTTCACAAGCTACGGTCAGCAAGACTGTCAACGTACAGGAACTCACGCCAAGCGCCGACTTTGAGCTTTCAGCAGCCGACGTCGAGGCACGCGGCCGCATCAGTTTCGTATCACTGAACAAGGCACCGGGCTGCCGCTACCTCTGGAGCATGCCGGGCGCCGACCAAACTACGGCTACCACTGTCAATGCAAGCGCATCCTATAAAGAGGTGGGCACTAAGACCGTGACGCTTACCGTCACTGCTCCCGACGGCCAAGTCTACACCAGTTCGAAGACCTTCGATGTATCGCTCATCGCCCCCGTGGCAGGTGTAAACATTTCGCCAGCCGTGGTACTCAAAGGTGAGAACGTACAGCTCAATGACCGCAGCTCCTACGACCCCACAAGCGGATACTGGTCACTGCTCTCTTCTAACACCTATTTGGCTCTCGACGGTCTGAACGGTGTTATCACACCTCAAAAGGCAGGTATTTACGACCTCACCTACACGGCTACCAATGATTTGGGCAGCAACACCATCACCGTGCCGCGAGCCCTCATCGTATGCAACGAGAACTCAAAGACAGGTCTCAATTTCTACAAGGGTGGATCGCAAAAACTCTCATTGAATGTACCTGATGGCATCACTACAAAATGGGCAATTGACTTCTGGCTCAATCCAGACGAGCTGGTAGAAAATGGCATCGGCCTCGTAGCCAAGGGTGACAACGATTCGCTCGCCATCACGACCGACACCAACGGCAGCCTCATCATGAAATATGGTGAGACCACCAAGTCGCTCGCCGACTACTTTGTTGCCGGTCAGTGGCATCAATACGCCATCGTTGCCAATGGCTCAACCATCACCTGTTATCGCGACGGTGTTGTGGTAGGTACCATTACCTCGGCTCCGACTACCTACAAGCAGTACTTCAAGACGCTTACGCTCGGTGGCTCCGGCCATCCGTTCAAGGGCAACATCGATGAGTTCCGTCTCTGGGGATCGGCTATCGGTCAAAGCACTATCCGCTCCTATGCCGTGAAGCCAATCACGACCATTGCTTCAGCCAAGTCCTCTCACAAACTGATGGTATACTACGACTTCAATCAGACCGTCCTTACCGACGTATCCATCAACGACATTTCTGAGAATGGTGCCACCGGCACACTGACTGGCTTCGAGAATACCGTAGACTTCTTCAGACCATCACTCGGCGTGTTTGGCCTCAACTTCGCATCAGCTACCAATGAGTCGATTGTGGGCAAAATGCTGCCGCAGTCTCGCTTTAGCGTGGCCAAAGTAAGCGACGAGGAAACCGATAAGGAGCAGGCTCCTGCCACCAACGTCCTTGATGGCAGTTCGTCAACCTTCTGGCATACGCAGTGGAACACCACCGTCAACTTCCCTCACAGCATCACCTTCAGCCGCACGCAGAATGATACCATCCGTACCATCCAGTTCAACTATGCAAGTGATGATAACCACGTGAGATACCGCTCTGGTAACATCACGGTGGAAGAAAGCGACGATAGCACAACGTGGAATACGATTGACCGGAACCACATCCTGTTCAACTTCGCCAGTCAGAACATGGTTCTTCTGCATCCGGCTACGAAGAGATTCATCCGCGTCACGTTCAACAGCAGTCTGACCGGCAGTCCGTTCCTTTGCATCACAGAGGTCAACTTCTACGGTACCTCTTTCGACCCGACGGGCATCAGCGAGATTAAGGCCGAGCAGTCAACCGACAAGACCATATACGACCTGATGGGCCGTAAGTTGGAGCGCGTTGCCAAACCGGGCATCTATATTGTCGGCGGCAAGAAGATGATTCTCAAATAGGCCGTTAATATCCAATTAATCAGGAGGGTGAACCATCATCGTGATGGTCAGCCCTCCTCGCTTTACATAAGAACTAATTACACACTCAACATCTACGAATAAATCAAAAGAATGCACAACAGACTGTTACAACAATTGACTCTTGCAACATCCCTGTTGCTTACCGGGTTCACGCCTACAGAGGCACAGATAGCGCCATTGTCGCCAGTTCCACAAACCGTGCAATGGGGCGACCCTGCGTTTGCCAATACGACAGCCTTTACCCTGCACGGTGAGGCTACGGCCGATGCTGATGCCGTGGCCGCATTGAAAAACAACCTGAAGATTACTTCAAGCGGAATGCCAATCCTCATCGGTGAGGTTGGCGACGACGCTGTCAAGGATTACGAGGCCAGCGTACCAACCCAGGCTGAGGGCTACTACCTCAGTGTAGCCACCGACAAGGTCATCATTGCCGGACGTGACAGCGTAGGCACATTCTACGGCGTGCAGACCTTCCTCCAGATGATGAAGGAGCCAAGCGTCATGACCGTTACCATCAAGGACTATCCCTCGGTGAGCGCCCGTGGCGTCGTCGAGGGCTTCTACGGCAATCCCTGGAGCCAGACCGACCGCAAGCGTCAGTTCGAGTTCTACGGCGCCAACAAGCTCAACACGTATATCTACGGTCCGAAGGACGACGTCTATCACCGCGCTCAGTGGAAGGAAAACTATCCACAGGCTGAAGCCAACAAACTAAAGGAACTTGTCGAGACTGCCAACCACAACAAGGTGCGCTTCGTATGGGCTATCCATCCGGGCAATTCCATCTCTTGGAACGACTCCGACAACGACGGCATCGTCGATGACTTCATTGCCGTCAAGAACAAGCTACAGAGCGTCTATGACCTCGGCGTGAGGGAGTTCGCCGTCTTCTTCGACGACATCTCCGGCGTGGGAAAGGATGCCGCCAATCAGGCCAAGCTCATCAACTACCTTGACTCGACCCTGCGCAAGGTACATCCCGACATCAAGCCCTTCATCCTCTGCCCAACCGAGTACAACAAAGCCTACACCGGTGCCAACGACACCTATCTGACGACCCTTGGCACCGATATGGTCAGTTCGGCCTGCATCATGTGGACCGGCAACTCCGTCGTCGACATGATCAACAAGAGCGATATGGAGTGGATCAACACCCGCATCAAGCGCAACGCCTACATCTGGCTCAACTACCCCGTCACCGACTATTGCACCAACCACATGCTCATGGGCCCCACCTACGGCAACGATACCAACATTGCCTCGATGGTGAGCGGCTTCACGTCAAACCCCATGGAGTATGCCGAGGCCAGCAAGGTCTCACTCTTCAGCATCGCCGACTACTGCTGGAACATGCCAGCTTATGACAGCAACGCCTCGTGGCAGCGCGCCATCGACTACCTCTGGCCGGCTCAGAAGACCGCTTTCAAAGTGTTCTGCCGCAACAATGTCGATCTCGGCAGCACCGCCCACGGCCTGCGTCGCGCCAATGAGTCGCCCGAGTTTGCCCCGATCATCAAAAAGTACGTCGTCGGTAAATATAATAAGGTGATGATGGACTCCCTCGAATCCAAGCTCGACACGATGGTGTGGGCTGCCAACACCCTGCTCGCCGACACTACGCAGCCCGAACTGCGCGCCGAGATCGCGCCTTGGCTTCAGGTGATGGACTGCGTGGGCGGACGTGGATTGCATCTCGTGGAGATGGCCCGTTGCCTGCAGCAGAATCCCATCGACTCGGTCAGTTTCATGGACCACTATCTTGCGCTCGACTCACTCTACAACCTCCAGACCTCAATTCGCTCACGCGACTTCGAAGGTTCTATCAAGAAGCCCAACCCCGTGGTAGCCAATGAGGTGCTGGCACCGTTCCTCAAAACCTTACAGGGCGACCTCGTGGCGCAATACCGCAAAGTATCCAACTACCGCACCGACCTGCTGCCAGAGCTGCTCCTCGAAGACGGCCGCTACTACATTCTCAATGGCACATCGTATCTTACCAATAAGTCCAGCAACACCGGCAATCCCGTTTTCCAGACAGCCAAGGACAATGCCAACCCGCAGCGTCAGGAGTGGAACATCACGCTCGACGCACAGAGTGGACGCTATAAAGTCACCAGCGCTTACAACGACAAGTACGTCAATGAGTTGGGTAACTTCGGCACTAATGAGTATCTCTCCGACTGGAACACCTACAACATCTCGATGTTCATGAATAAGTACGCTGTTCAGAATGCTCAGTCTGCTGGCACCAACTACTGGGTAATCTCAAACAACCGCATTAACAAGGGCAGTTCCAACGTATGGAGCACCGACAACTACATCTTCACGCTTGACTATCTTGATGGCAAGCTCTACTCATCAAGCTTCGTACTCAACGAGCCGGTCTATATCATCTATCAGGGCAAATACCTCACTGCCTCCGCATCAAAGGCCCAGGCACTGACCTTCAAGAATAAGAAGAAGAGCGCTACGGATAAGACACAACTCTGGATATTCTCCATCGACACCACTACCAAGCGCATTAAGCTGGTCAATGCAGGCAATAAATATTATGTCAATGAAAAAGGCGTCTTTGGAACCAATGCATATTATCCGTCATGGAACACCTACGGTATTCGCGAGCGTAACGGCAAGATCAGCATCCAGAACCAGGGCGATGCAGGCACCGAATTCTGGAGCGTCTCTACGGCCAACGCCCTGCAGAAGGGGGGCGTCAGCGAGGACCAGAGCTACATCTTCCAAATCGTACCGAAAAGCGCAACGACGGGCATCAGCACGATTAGAAACTCCAACGGCACCACCGACACCGTCTATAATCTCAACGGCCAGTTAGTCAGAACCGTAGTGAAAGGCACTCCAGCAACCGAAGGCCTTTCCAGCGGCATCTACGTCATCAACGGCCGGAAAGTCGTCGTCAAATAATAGGGCCCCCACCCCAGGGGGCTTTACACATAATTATAATGCTTATGACCTAAAATCCGCAAATATTTTTTCGAGTGTCTGATTTAGCCCTTGCTTGTGACGATTCTGTCTGACTCTGGGCTTAGAAACGCTTGTCATTACTTGTATGCAGACACCTTCCCCTTACCCCGTAA